>Ga0334900_1000670_pt1 | contig 46585 bp, 32 predicted proteins | sample GraSluR3_MG_2_FD_207231 | JGI IMG/M metagenome (GOLD analysis project Ga0334900, IMG submission 207231) | Sludge microbial communities from methane-producing bioreactor in Wageningen University, Netherlands - Granular Sludge_31_08-R3 | ecosystem: Engineered > Bioreactor > Anaerobic >... | reverse complement strand
TTTTCGTTATTTTCATACACCTCACCCCCTTTACCCCCAACCCCCTTTTCCCCCTCTTCCCTCGCCTTCGCTCGGGACAGGCTCTCCAGGAGAGGGGGCCAGGGGGTGAGGTGCCAATAGAAGGCGGAACCTCCGCTGCGCGGAAGATTGTCCATTCTGTGTTGTCAATGGTCAGGTTTTCGTTATTTTCATACACCTCACCCCCTTTACCCCCAACCCCCTTTTCCCCCTCTTCCCTCGCCTTCGCTCGGGACAGGCTCTCCAGGAGAGGGGGCCAGGGGGTGAGGTGCCAATAGAAGGCGGCGCTTCCGACCTAAAATCCGCGCGAACGGAATGATCCTCTTTCGATAAATCTTCAAAATACACAGTGAATTATGGATTGAGTTCTATTTTCCCAATTGATAATATTTCACAATTAATCTTTTTTACTAATTTTGCCCGCTTAGGATCTTATTACATACAAACCACTGATTTATGCCCCCACACATTGATAAAATAAAAGCAGATCTGGTTTCTTATGGGATACAAACGGTAAAGAAAGTTTTTTACAACCTTTCCTACGAAGAGCTTTTTGAACATGAAACCGACCCTTCACTGCAAGGCTACGAACGCGGTTATGTTACCGACACCGGGGCCGTGGCCGTGGATACGGGCATCTTCACCGGTCGCTCCCCCAAGGACAAGTTCATCGTGGATGAAGAAACCTCGCGCGATAACATCTGGTGGAAGAACCCCGGGCGGAAGGCTTCCGACAACAAGCCGGTGAGCGAAGAGAACTGGAAGAAGATCTACCGCATCGGTGTGAAGCAGCTGAACGGAAAGAATCTTTATGTGCAGGACGGTTATGCCGGCGCCAACGAAGACACCCGCATGCGCATCCGCATCGTGACGGAGGTGGCTTGGATGGCCCATTTTGTGAAGAACATGTTCATCAGGCCCACCGACGAGGAACTCGAGCGTTTCGAGCCTGATTTTGTGATGCTGAACGCCTGCAAGACCACCGATCCCGACTGGGAGGAACATGGCCTGCACAGCGAGGTGTTCGTGGTCTTCAACCTGAAGGAAAAACTATCGGTAGTGGGTGGCTCCTGGTATGGGGGCGAGATCAAAAAAGGGTTTTTCTCCATCATGAACTATTACCTCCCCCTGAAGAATATTGCCGCCATGCATTGCTCGGCCAATATGGGCAGCGACGGCGATACGGCCATCTTCTTCGGCCTTTCGGGAACCGGAAAGACAACCCTGTCGGCCGATCCCAAACGCGCCCTTATCGGCGACGACGAGCATGGCTGGGACGACGACGGCGTATTCAACTTCGAGGGGGGATGCTATGCCAAGTGCATCCACCTGCGCGAGGAGACCGAGCCCGACATTTACCGTGCCATCCGGCGCGACGCCCTGCTGGAGAATGTGGTCATCGATGAGAAGGGAAAGATCGATTTCGACGACAATTCCAAAACTGAAAACACCCGGGTGAGCTACCCCATCTACCATATCGACAACATTGTGAAGCCGGTTTCCAGGGGCGGCCATCCCAAAAAGGTGATCTTTCTTACTGCCGATGCTTTTGGCATACTCCCTCCGGTATCGAAGCTCACACACGAGCAGACGAAATACCATTTCCTGAGCGGTTACACGGCCAAGGTGGCCGGCACCGAGCGGGGCATCAAGGAGCCGGTACCCTCGTTTTCGGCGGCCTTCGGGGCAGCCTTCCTCCTGCTCCATCCCACGAAGTACGCGGAAGAGCTGATCAGGAAAATGGACCGGCACGGTTCAACGGCATACCTGGTCAATACAGGCTGGGTCGGAGGGCCTTACGGCGTAGGAGAAAGGATGGATCTTCCGGGCACACGCAAGATCATCGACTACATCCTGGATGGCACCCTCGATGGAGTTGAATACGAACAACTCCCCTATTTCGGGCTGTGGATACCCAAAGAGATCCCGGGCCATCCCGAGCTGATCTGCAACCCCCGCGAGACATGGAAAAACCCGGCCGACTGGGATACGGGTGCGCAGGTGCTGGCACGCAAGTTCATCGACAATTTCGTTGCTTTTACCGATAATGAAGAAGGCCGCCGCCTGGTGGAAGCGGGCCCGAAACTCTAAAAAAGAGAGAGGCTGCCTTTTCCGACAGCCTCTTTATTTATGTATTCATCCTTTGCAGACAGTTGCGGACAACCCCCTGCCGACCGGCAGGTGCTACTGGTTGAGCATAACCGGCATGACCAGCATAAGGATATCCTCTGCTTCGTTTTTATGGTCGACTGGATGCAGGATGCCGGCGCGGTTGGGAGCCGACATCTCTATGGTGATCTCTTCTGATTCGATATTGCTGAGCATTTCCTGCAGGAATCTTGAATTAAAGCCAATCTCCATGTCTTCGCCCTCGTAGCTGCAGGTGAGCCTTTCCTTTGCTTCGTTGGCAAAGTCAAGGTCTTCGGCCGAGAGCAACAGCTCCTTGCCGGAAATCTTGAAGCGTACCTGATGGGTAGACTGGTTGGCGAAGATCGCCACGCGGCGGATGGTATTCAGCAGTGCCAGCCTGCCGATGGTAAGCTTATGGGGATTGTCGGTCGGGATCACCGCCTCGTAGTTCGGATATTTGCCATCGATAAGCCGGCAGATCATCTTCACATTGCCAAAACGAAAAACCGCATTGGTCTGATTGTATTCAACCTGGACCTTCCCTTCGATGCTGCCCAGGATGGCCTTCAGCTGGTTGAGAGGCTTTTTCGGCATGATAAAGGAAGCGGCGTCGGATGCACTGAAATCGGTACGCCGGTAACGCACCAGCTTATGGGCATCGGTGGCCACACAGGTAATGTCGTCAGGCGTAAGCTCAAAGAAAACGCCCGACATCACTGGCCTGAGTTCATCGTTGCCGGCGGCAAAGAGCGTCTTGTTCACGGCACTGACCAGGAGGTCGGCATCAATCTCTATGGTGGTGGTCTCTTCCGGTTCCGGGGCCTGGGGAAACTCATCGCTCTTATGCCCGCTCAGCTTATACTTTCCTTCGCCGGCCGAGATCTCCACGCCAAGGGTTTCCCTGTTGATGGTAAACTGTACGGGAATATCGGCAAAGGTCTTCAGCGTATCGGTCAGTATCTTGGCGGGTATGGTCAGGGCACCGGGATTCTCCGCCTTATCGAGGGGGATGGTGACGGTCATGGTCGTTTCCAGGTCGGATGCCGTGATCAGCAGGGTATTATCCTTCAGCTCAAACAGAAAATCATCCAGGATTGGCAAGGTATTGCTGCTGTTCAACACGCCGCTCAATGCAGAAAGGTTCTTTGATAACAAGGAACTTGAAACGATAAATTTCATATGCAGTGTTTTGGTGTTAATTGAATAGTTTATTGCTTCGTAAAATTATTAAAAAATTTGACAAGATGATCATATTGAACAAAATAATGAGAATCATCTTTTTTTGCCCCGGTAAATAAACCTCGACTCCCTTCCGGCGATCAGTCTTTTGATATTCCCGAGATGGGTGAGCGGGACAAAGAGGGCGACGGCCAGTGAAAGCAACATGAGTGGCAGGGGGCTGTTCTCGCCGGTCAGGAATGCCAGGATTGGAAACGCCATACATGAGATCAGCGAGGAAAGGGAAACATATCCGCTGAGCAAAAATACCAGTACGAAAAGGCCAAGTGCAAGCAGTGCGCTCACAGGGTAAAGAGCAAGTCCGATCCCCAGCAGGCTGGCCACACCTTTGCCCCCCCTGAACCCCGCAAAAAGAGGGAAGATATGCCCGGTAACGGCAGCCAGGGCAAGCAGCACGGCCAAATAGTAAAAATATTCACCGGTAACGGTCCCTTCGGGTATCAGGTAGATGATGCTCACTGCCGCCCAGCCTTTGAGCACATCCAGCACCAGCACCGGCACTCCGGCCTTCCAGCCCAGCACCCTGATGGTGTTGGTGGTGCCCGCATTGCCGCTGCCCTCTTTCCTTACATCCCTGCCAAAGAACAATCTGCCCACCCACACCGAAAAAGGCATGGAGCCAAGCAGGTAAGCGATGATCAATGCCAGAATGACGGGTATCCAGTTCATATCCGTTCGTTATTGTTTTATCATTGCATTAATTTCCTCCATCTTCCTTACAAAATCGATCATCCGGCGGCGGCTCGAGATCAGGAATTCATAAGGAGCCTCTTCATCTTTTGATGACAATATCCTTTTGTCTTCCTTCAGATTGAGCAATTCGTTGTTGAAGCCTTCGTCCGAGGAAATGGCCTGCATGATGAAATTCCTGTAGCTGAAGAAGTACCAGTCGCCACCCGGGATCTCAAAATACAGGCTCACCACACCATAGCCCCCGGCCCTCTTTTCAATTTCGACATAGCCGGGCACCATCTTGTTGACCACCTGCTCACCGACGCTGAAAATCCCGATATCGCCGTAGGATACCAGACTGCCCTCCGTCCTGACCCAGTTGAAGCTGACATTGCTCAGCAGTATGGTATAGTTGAGTTCCTGCGGCAGCCTCCGGATGGTACCGAAGGTACCGAGGTCGGAGATCACCCGTGTTGCAGCGGCTTCGGGCATGCGTTCCTTCAGGAAGCCCATGAATTTACTTCCTGAGCTTTCCGTACCCGGCAGGTTGGCATCAGCCAGGCTCCTCGAAAAACGCCGCAAGATATCCTGGTCGAAGAAAAAATCAAACCCCATGACCAGGTCAAAACGCGTGGAGTCGGGTATGATATAATGATTGGCCTGACCGTAGAGATCGAGTTTGACATAGGGAAGGTCCATCGACAGCCCGACCGGGCCAACAGCTTCCAGCACACATTTACCGGCCTGCAGGCCCACGTATGCCGGTGCCGGTGTGGCATCGGCCGAAACCGTGAACATCTCCCCCTCCCCTTCATAAGCAAGCAGTCCCGTTGCCGACATCACCCTTTCATCTTCTTCCCTGCGCAAGGTACTCATGAAAACCGGATAAAAATCCCCCCTTCCGGGAGAAAAGGCAAGTCCGGCAGCAACGACCTCCCCATCCGTATTTTTCAGGCTGTCGGGCACGGGGATGCGAATATTCAGGGGATCGATGTATGTATCCATCAGTGGCTTTGCAGCCATTGACGGCAGGCACTCCTGCCTGATCCCGAAACCTCCCCTGAAACGCATGAACTGCTCCTGTGAATACAGGTTCACATCGCCGCTGAATGAAAACCAGGGGCTCAGCATGAACTGGTCCGCAGCGCTGACCATACCCCCGGCAAAGGTTCTCCCCAGGGAATCGACCTGGACGGAACTCATGAAAACCGGCCGGCTGTCGCCTGCAATATCTACATAATCAACCATGCCTGACGCCGTATAGTCGTGCCTGGAAAAAATATTCACGTTGGCATCATAGATCTGGTGGTAACGACGGGCGGTATCTGCAATGATCACGGCGTCGCTGAGGGTTTCGATGAGGGCATCGGGGTAGATGGTCAGTTTCCCGTCGCCGGGGAAGATGGCGGCATCGGCCACCTTGACGATCTTCACATCTTCGGCATAGATCATGTTCCTGACCATATCATAGCTGGCGCGCGCACTGAAGAAACGCAGGGAGTCCTGCTCAGGCCTGGTGGAGATGAATTCAGCCCCCTCAAGCTCCAAACCGATCAGCTCCTCTTTTCCCATGGCATCGATGTCGGGGATCTGCCCGGCAATATTGTTCCTGAAGCGCATCATCTGCTTGTCCATTTCCCACTCGATCTCATCCATATAGCAAATAAAACGGTTAAAGGGAATATTTACCAGGGATGAACCGCCCGTGGAAATGAAATTCCCCATACGCCTGTCAAAATCCAGGCTGGTCCGGTAATCATCCGTCAGGAAGGCCATTTCGGTGAATGAGGTATCGGTAAAAAGCCTGAAGTCGGAGGTATCGGCCTGCAGGCCGTGGTGGCCGAAAACAAAGTTTCGCGACTCGATGCGGGCCCTTTCAAAAACGAAATCGCCCGATCCTTTCATCCCCCCCGGTGTAACTTCCATGGAACCCAGGAAGCGCGAAGTACTGTCGTACAGGATAAAGGGCTCCTCAATCATTTCCAGCATCATGAGGTTTGAGTCGGGATACCATTTCTGCTTCACCCTGCCTGTGGTTACATCAGCATATTCAACCTGCCCGAGCACTTTGTCGATGGTAAAGCTGCTTGTTTCGGAGATCACCGAATCGGGATACATGCGTATATCGGAAGCGTTGGTTACCGAGGAAAGGTATTCCATTTTCCCGGCGCCGTACAAACCGCTGTTATCCATCATCAGCGAATCATAGAATACCGCTTTGCCATCGTACAGTGGCAAACCCTCTTCGTTCTTCACGAGCGAATAGGTTCCCAGCGAATAATCGGGCATCACCACCAGTTCATCCCGGAGGGGGGGCGTAATGCCGCCGGTCGACAGGTAACCGCTGAAGCGCAGCCCCGAGGTGGAAAAATTGTCGAGGCTGTCGATCACAAAGGGGTCGAGCTCGTAAAAGAACTCGCTGCGGTCATACAAGCCGGCAATTTCACTGCTTCTGTCGTAATAGACAAAGGAATTGCCAGGACTGGTAAAGACGGGATATTCGGGATTGTTCTTCAATCCCGACTTGTTTTCGGGCCGGTCGATGAGCATATGGCCGTACATGTCCTCCACCATGGCCTGTACCCGGTAATAAACGGGCTGGCCGCTCTTGCCGGCCATATCCGGCACTTTCACAAAGAAGCTCATGGAATCGATGCGCGGCATGTTGATCCGGAAGCTGTCATATTCAAAAAGGCAATCCTGCGCATAAAATTCGAACAGGCCGGCCCTGATCCTTCCGGAGAAACTGAAATCGCGGTTTCTTTTCATTACGATCTTGCCGTCTGTCGGATAGATATAGACCATCTGGGAATCGCTGATGGAAATTTCGGGCACCCCCCTGATCAGCATATCGAAGGTGGCCAGTTCAACCACGGCATTGCTTTGCCCGCGCGTATTGGAGGTAAAATGGATCACGTCATAATCGATCCTGCCGGCATGGGCATCGATATAATCCATGAGCCGTTGTTTGATAAAGGCTTCCCGTTTATCGGAATTATATACCACGAATCCCCTCGATTCGAGCAGGAGCAGCATGGAAACTGCCTGCTCGACGGGCTTGCCGAGAAAATCGGCCAGTGCGCCCACCTTCACCGTGCGGCTTCCATACCGTTCGGAGTACTTTCGCAGGACCACCAGCGGGTTTACCTGGTCGATGCCCTGCAGCTTATAGTATTCGTATTCGGAATAGTATTTTTCGCTCTCGAAGGTTACCTGGCTTTCCTGGCTGATGCCCTTCACCGTTTCGAAGGAGATCTCGTCGGAGTTCATCACCCAGTATATCGCCTCGCAATAGAGGTCGACCTTGTGATAGGCATCAAAGAAGGGACTCTGGGCCATGCCCCTGTTCAGCCTGACCAGCGAGAGCAGCCTGGTCTGATTGTCGTACTTCATCTGCAAGCCCGGATGGTAGATTGAATCCTGGTCGAAATAGATGGAGAAGGAGGCGGGGCTGGAAGTGATCTTGTCATGTTCCACCTCAAAAAGCTGCGATCGGATCAGGGCAAAATAGTCGTCGCCCTTTTTAAAGATGAACCGGGCGGGATTTTCGGGATATCCCGAACACAACAGTTTACGGCCCTGCATCCCGAACCCTCCCGTGAAGTTGATATTTTCGAAAAATCCCAGTATCTCATAATCCCTGAACCGCGATTCAAAACGCGGATAGGAAGCCCTGTTGCCGGGCGGGCTCGACAGCACCTTTTCGGATAATGTACCCGGAACGGGGAAGTCAAAATACATTTTATTGTATAAGACCGCCGAGTCGCAATCGAACGAAAGTGTTGTCATGTCAATGTCGTATGCACCCAGTTCGGCATATACCTTTTCTTCGTCGTATCCTGCGCGTCGCCAGGTGATCCTGCCACCACTTCCGTACCAGTGGTCCAGCGATGGGTAATACTTACCTTTGGATTTAATGATCTCGGAGCTGTCGCGATTTGTGGAACAAATCAGGTCGAGTTGGTCAAAGCCGATGTACAGAAGGCTGTCGAAGCCAAAAACAGCTTCACCGTTCCGGAAGTACCAGGCCCGCGACCGGCTCTCGTAAAGCATGGCATTGGAGAGCAGGTTAAGGCTGTAGGTGATGAATGCAGCCGTTTCCCTGAAAGAGCTTTGCCGGGCAAGGGTGTCGACATGTGTCAGCCAGTGGTTGAAGCTCCGGCCGTCGTGTCGCTTTTGTGCAAAAAGGCTGAGGCATGAGACAAATTCATAGAAATGCGGATACGACCGCATCGACAAGTTGAGCATGGCGTCGGAGATCCCATAGATCTTTTCACGCTGGTGTTCGCCAAAGTAGGAGGATTCCCAGGCCGGGGCAAATGCGTCAAGCAGGGCCGCACCTTCGGCCAGATATGTTTTGTTGGAAGTATATTGAAGGATGGCGGTGATGTCGAGATAATAGTCGTCCCTGTTGTGGTGGACCTCCTTGAGCATCTGCGCATTCGCCTCCGGAAAGAGGAGCAATGCCTGCGCCAGGAACAGAAACAGGTATGATCGCATTTTCTTCATCATGCCATCAGTTTTTCAGGAAGGCCACTGCCATCCAGTCATTATCGTTGAGGCTGCTGCCGCGTTCGAGCCCGCATTCAGCAGCCCGGCCGGTGAGCATGGGCATATCGGCCGCATAAAAGCCGCTGAGCAGCAACATCCCGCCCCGGCGAAGGGCGGCAGCGTAGAGGGGCATGTCGGCCAGCAGAACGTTTCGGTTTATATTGGCAAAGATAAGATCGAAAAGCTGCTTTTTCAACGATCCTGCATCGCCCATGAGCACTTTCACATCCGGGGCGGCATTCAGGGCTACATTGTCGGAGGCATTGCGATAGGCCCATTCGTCGTTATCGACGGCCAGCACTTTTGCAGCTCCCATTTTGGAAGCCAGGATGGCCAGCACGGCCGTTCCGCAGCCCATATCGAGGACCTCCTTTCCCTGCAGGTCAAGCCCGGCAATCATCCTCAGCATCATGGAAGTGGTTTCATGGTGGGCGGTGCCGAACGACATCCGCGGTTCGATGATGAGGTCGTATACGATGCCAGGCAACGGCCGGTGGAATGGCGCCCGCACCATGATACGCCCGTCGATGACAACCGGCTTATAGTCCGACTCCCATTGCCTGTTCCAGTTTTTCGCATGGATACGGGAAATGCTTACGGGGGCAAATTCAAAAGCAGAAAGGGTTTCGCGCAGCCGGTCCTCATCAAATTCATCTGCGGGGACATAGGCCAGCAGCCCCTGCCCGTCTTCCACAAAACCCTCATAGCCGAGGCCGTTCAGCAGGGCCACGATGATGCCGCAGCTTTCCTCATCGCCTCCGGCAGATATCTTTACTTCTATATAATCCTTCATTTTTTTATACAGACCTGGCAATGGCCAGGAAGTCGGCCGCCTTAAGAGAGGCACCCCCGATGAGCCCGCCATCCACGTCGGGCATTGAAAACAATTCCGCGGCATTGGCGGCATTGCAACTTCCGCCGTAGAGTATCCTGCATTGTTCAGCCAGTTCTGCCGAGTATTTCTTTGCCACCACACCCCTGATAAAGGCATGCATTTCCTGCGCCTGAGCGGGAGTGGCGGTCTTTCCCGTGCCGATGGCCCAGACCGGCTCATAGGCAATGATAAGCTGTGCGAAGGCCTCCTCGCCGAGGTGGAACAGGCCCTGCTCCAGTTGGTCGCTCACCACCTTCATCTGCATGTTTTTTTCTCTTTCGTCGAGTTGTTCGCCACAGCAGAAGATGGGCGTGAGGCCATACTGAAGGAGCAGGCCGGTCTTCGCGGCCAGTTCCTCAGCCGTTTCCCTGAAGTAATGGCGGCGCTCCGAATGCCCGATGATGCAGTACTCCACGTCCATGGAAGCGAGCATCTCTGCAGAGATCTCGCCCGTATAGGCACCTTTTTCCCAGGCGCTCACATTTTGCGCCCCGACGGCCAGTGCACTTTCCACCGCCAGGTCGGTTGCAAGCTCAAGGTAAGGCGCCGGCGGACAAACCAGCACTTCCATCCCTTCGGGAATGCCGTTTTCGTCAATATCTTCAATAATGCCGGCCAGCAGGTCTTCTGCTTCCGCAAAGCCAAGGTTCATCTTCCAGTTACCGGCAACAAGTTTCTTTCTCATGTTATGACAGGTTTAAAAATGATTGGTAAATACAAGTTCATGCCAGCCGCACGCGCGGGTCGAGGAAGGCATAGATAACATCCACAAAAATATTAATAATAACGAGGATGACGGAAATAAACAATACGGCCCCCATGATCACCGGGAAGTCGTATTTTTCCAGCGCATCGACAATCACCACGCCCACGCCTTTCCAGTCGAAGACATATTCGACGAACACCGCGCCCGCCATGAGGGATGCAAACCATCCCGACACGGCCGTGATCACCGGGTTGAGGGCATTTTTAAGGGCATGCCTGAAGATGATGCGGCTTTTGCGCAGGCCTTTGGCCCTGGCCGTGCGTATATAGTCCTGCGAGAGCACCTCAAGCATGGATGAGCGGGTCAGCTCCACCACGATGGCCAGCGGCCTGATGCCCAGGGTGAGGGCCGGCAGGATGAGGTTCTTAAGGTCGAGATACTCGCCGCGGCCGTAATCATCGACCGTATAGAGGCTGCCAAACATGTTGAGACCGGTAAACCCGGCCAGCACAAAGGCAAAGATCCATGCATTGAGGATGGCAGCAAAAAATGAGGGTATCGACATTCCCAGCACCGAAAAAACCAATGCCAGCTTTTCAACAATCCTGTTCCTGCTCACCGCCACAAAAATGCCGATGGCCATGCCGGCCAGCAGGGCAAACAGGATGGAGGCGCCGGCCAGGATCATGGTTTTCGGGAATGCCTCGGCCAGGATGCCGGCAACCCCGCGGTTGCTCTGGTACGAACGGCGCAGGTAAGGCTTTTTTAGATAAAGGCCGCCCCCTGCAAGGGGGACCAGCCTGATCCCCGAATATTTTTCATGGTCGTAATACCAGTAACTGCTGCTGTTATCGCTATTATGCACAGAGAGGGGCGAGACATCGTTCAGGAAATTAAAATACTGCTGATATAGCGGCTTATCCCTTCCCAGGTCTTTGTTGATGGCTTCAACGGAGGCGATATCGGCCCGCTGCCCGAGCATCATCCTGGCAGGATCGCCCGGCAGGATGTTGAAAAGGATGAACACCACGGTGACCACACCCAGCAATACCAGCAATCCGTACCAGAGCCTCTTTATGATGAAGCGCAGCATGGGTCAGTGGTTCATATGTTTTTCCCTGATCTCCCGGAAGGAAGGGAAGTCATTATAATGCCATTTTGCCAGTACGATGCCGTCTTTCATCAGCATCAGCCCCGGGTTGGCCCTTATCATGGCCTTGAGCACGGTGTCGTCGGCATAATAGAATTCGAGATGCGGGTTGAGGGGCACCCTGCTCCTGAAAGCTTCCACATCGGCAGGCAGTGATCCCGTGATCACAATGAAGGAAATACCCTGAATTTCGGCCTCGTGAAAGAGGCGGTCGACGGTTTCAAATGCTTTCACCCTGGATTTCCGCAGGTCGTCGGCGATCAGCAGGAACTGGTAATCGGGATTCCCGATGAAGTTGGCGGTATGGTCCTCCCCGCCGGCATTATGGATGATCAGGTCGTGGGAATGCACAAGTTCCGTATCGTCGATGCGCTGATCGACAAACTCCCACTTCGCCATCCAGACCGAGTCCTGCCAGGGGTAGTCGGGCGAGAGATATTCCTTCAGCTCACCGCTTTCGGTATTCCTGAACACCAGGTAGACCTTCACCTCTCCGCCATCTTCGGGGTTCATGTTGTTGCCAACTTTCCAGTTGCGGAAATCAATAACCGGCAGGTGGTTAAGGTTGTACCGGGTAAAGCCCGCAAAGGCGATGGTAAAAAACAGCAGCACTGTGAGGCCGTATGCCGGAATCCGGGGCGGCCGGTATTTCCTGCGCTGGAAAAAGATGATGGCCGTAAAGACGATCAGGACAATATTCTTGTAAAAAGTCTCCCAGTTCGTAAGCGTAACGACATCGCCGAAGCATCCGCAGTCGGGAACCGGTTCCCATATCGCATCTACAAAGGTGAGGATGGTAAAATAGATCATCAGGATGAAGAGTATCCATGAAAGCCTCTTTATCCATGCATTGAAAAGCAGTGAGATCCCCAGCACGAATTCCAGTGTGCAGAGAACCACCGAAAGGGTGAGCGACAATGGCAGCGGCAGGGCCCACTCAAGGCCGTATGCCAGAAAGTAATCGTCGATGCGGTAGGCGGTACCCAGCGGGTCCACGCCCTTGACGAAAGCCGAAAATATAAAGACCAGGCCAACGAAGAGCCTGCTGAAGTTCCTGAGATATTTCATTTTTGTCCTTCTTCAATCTGTATGAGCGCAAAAGCGGCATAGTTCACAATATCGTAATAGCTGGCATCGGGGCCTTCCGATACGGAGGTGATCCCGTTGTTATCCTCGATCTGCTTGAGGCGCAGCAGTTTCATCAGGATGATGTCGGTAAGTGAGCTGATGCGCATATTGCGCCAGGCCTCGTCGTAGTCATGGTTCTTGTTGAGCATGAGGTCGCGGGCCCTGTAAATATATTTATTGTAAAGTTCGAGGATTCGTTCCCCGTCCAGGTCTGCCTCTTCCGCCACGCCCAGTTCAAGCTGGATCAGGGCCATCACCGAATAATTGATAATGCCGGTAAATTCGGGCACGATACCCTCTTCCACCCGGCTCACTCCTTTTTGCTGGATACTCCTGATACGGTTGGCCTTGATATAGATCTGGTCGGTAAGGGAGGGGGTGCGCAGGATGCGCCAGGCCGCCCCGTAATCCTTCATCTTGTGCATGAACACTTCCCTGCATGCTTCAACCACCTTTTCGAACTGCTGTGCTGTTTTTTCCATCAATAAATATTAAATTAGCGGCCTGCCAGGCCCTTTATCAATGCGTGGATAAAGGTACAGTATTTTCAGAAAACAGGCTTATGGGATATGGTGGTAATTTTCCGGATCTGGGTGAAGCAAGGGTTATGGGTATCCTGAACGTCACGCCCGATTCCTTTTACGACGGCGGCAAATACCCGGCGGAGGCCCAGTGGCTGGCGCAGGCCGGAAAAATGATCAGTGAAGGCGCTTCCATGATCGACATCGGCGGCATGTCGACGCGGCCGGGAGCCGGAGAGATCAGCGCCCGTGAGGAATGGGACAGGCTGCTTCCCGCCATACGCTCCATCCGTAAGTCGTTCCCTGAAATATGCATCTCCGTCGACACCTACCGCAGCCTTACGGCCGAAAAGGCCATCGGTGAAGGGGCCGATATGGTCAACGACATATCGGGCGGTACGTTCGACCCGCAGATGGCCGGGTTTATCGGAAAACACGACATTCCCTTTGTGATCATGCACATACAGGGAAAGCCGGAGACCATGCAGCAACGTCCCGAATACGGTGATATTATTAACGACATCCATTCCTTTTTCGAAAGGCAGATCAGGCTGTTCGGGGAGGCGGGCGCCCGGAAGCTCATCCTGGATCCCGGTTTCGGATTCGGCAAGAGCCTTGAAGATAATTATATACTTTTGCGTCAACTCGGGCGTTTCAATGAAGCGGGATTTCCGCTCATGGCCGGCCTGTCGAGGAAGTCCATGATCAACAGGGTGCTTGGCACCACGGCCGCAGAAGCCCTCAACGGAACCACGGTGCTGAACACCATCGCCCTGCTGAAGGGGGCAAGGATCCTCAGGGTACACGACGTGCGTGAAGCCGTGGAAGCGGTCAGCCTGGTTAAAAAGCTTAATGGGGAATAGGCCATATTGCCCGGAAAACAAGGATGGAAGACACAAGCCGGCAAACGGCTGACATTTGATGGCGAAAAACACAACAAAAGCGCAGATTTTAAGTATAAGGGACAGAAATTGACAGAACTCATCATCACCGGCTTTATCCAGATCCGCTGGGTCGACATCGTCGACATCCTGCTTGTGGCTGTTTTGCTTTTTGAGCTTTATAAACTGCTGCGCGGGACGGTTGCCATCAACATCTTTTTCGGCATCGTGGCACTGGTGCTCATCTGGCAGGTTGTGAACGCCCTTCAGATGGAGCTGCTGAGCAAGATCCTCGGGGCCTTCATCAGTGTGGGCTTCATTGCCCTGATCGTGATCTTCCAGCCCGAGATCAGGCGCTTCCTGCTTGCACTCGGCACCTCCACCTTCATGCGTAAGAAAGGCCGCCGTTTCCTTTTCTGGCGACTGAACTTTGAGAGTATCCCGGCTCTCGACCCCGACCCCATCGTGATGGCCTTCAACCGCATGTCGGAAATGAAACAGGGAGGACTGGTGGTGCTCACCAGGAAAAATGAGCTGAGACCCTATATCAACACCGGCGAGCTGCTCGAGGCAAAGCTTTCGGCGGCATTGCTAGAAAGCATCTTTTACGGGCAGGGCCCCCTGCACGACGGGGCCGTGATCGTCAGCGGAAACCTTATCAGGGCAGCCGCCTGCATACTGCCCGTTTCAGGGAATTCGCTAATCCCGAAACGCTTTGGCCTGCGCCACAGGGCAGCCGTGGGCATCACCGAAGTTTCTGACGCCATCGCCCTCATGGTGTCGGAGGAAACGGGCAGGATCTCCTACGCCATGGGCGGCAAGCTCACAAGCAAGATCAGCGTAGCTGAACTAAAGACTTTTCTTGAAGAAGAGTTTTCCGTGAATAACGGAAAAGAAAACACAACAGGGCCGGAACAGAATAAGGAGCCCGCAAACTGATGCCTCAGCCATCCCGCACCGGCAGGGCTCAGCAATCGTAGTCGACTACCACGGCTTCGCCATTCATCAACTTCATCATTTCAAGCACCGCTGCATGTGCCGGATGCACGCGGTAAGCATCGAGACCGGCCGGATCTTCGAAAAGGGAGATCAAAACAAGGTCGAAAGCCGATGGCCTGGTGCTGACGTTCAGGCCAACCTCCATGGCCTTCAGCGAAGGGATTTTGCCTTCCAGTCCTTCAATGGCGGATTTCAGCCTGCGGAGGGCTGTTGTTTTTTCCTGCGGCTGAAGGTCGCCGGGCAGGCGTATCATAACAATGTGCCTGATCATTCGTGTATGCATTCAGAAGAAGGGAGCGAAAGGGTTATTACCCTCAGGCCTTTATCTTTCCATTTACGATTCCAAGTATTTCCTCTTCCTTTTCGAGCGCTTTTTTCTCGATATCCGCCCCGCGAGCCAGGAGGTCGCCGGTAAACTCCTTGTCGTCGACACCCGAAGCATTGATCTTCACGTTGAGGTAGGCGCCCATCACGGCTGTGCGGGCACAGAGGGCACCCACGCCGGCATCCGAAACGGAGGCCTCGAGGCCTGTTTCCGCCATGGCCTTCATCACTTCCATGGATTCGAGGGATTTCTCCATCACCCTGAAAGGGATCTGCATGGCGTATTTCGATGCCTCCTGTATGGCATGATGCCTGGCTTCCTGTTCTTCGGGGCTGCCTTTGGGCATGCCATAGCCGTCCATGATACGGTTAAAGGCCCGGGTATCCTCATCCACCAGAAACAGCAGTTCATCTTTCAGAGCCTGTCCCTTATCGGCCCAGTCTGAGAAATCCTCCCAGCGGTCGTCCCAGCCGCGTTTGTGTGATGAAAGGTTTGCCACCATCGTGCCCAGTGATACCCCCAGGGAGCCTACATAAGCCGAGATGGAACCGCCGCCGGGCGCCGGCGACTCGCTGGCCGTTTCGTCGGCAAAGGCGGTAAGGTCCATGTCGACCAGCTTTTCCCCCTCATCCCCGCCGAGCATGAATTCAATGATCTTTTCCTTTGGCTTAAATGGTTTCAGGTCGTCGAGTCCCATCGACATGACAGCGATCTTCAGCAGTTCTTTTTGCGAAACGCCGGTAGACCGCTGTTGTTTTTTCAAAAAATACCTGCCGGCATCGAGCATGGCCTTGAGCGGTATCAATCCCACCAGTTCCGATCCCGTAACGCGAATGCCCCTGGCTTCCGCCTTCCGGCATGCCTCATCAAAGGCGATATGCACCGGGGTGATGCTGACATTGGTCAGGTTCATGGATATCTGTGCGATGCCGTATTCCTCGATAAACCACCCGATGGCCTTCACGGCCTTAAGTGAGCCGGGCATCATCACCGGTTTGCCCTTCTCATCCTTTACGATCTTTCCCGTAATGGGATTTCCTTCGCGTTTTGGCCTGCCGCGTTCACGCACATCAAAAGCAATGGCATTGGCCCTGCGTGTAGAGGTGGTGTTGAGGTTTACGTTAAAGGCAACGAGGAAGTCGCGGGCGCCAACGGCGGTAACACCGGCTTTAGCATTGAATGCGGCGGGGCCGAAATCAGGTTTCCATTTCGGGTCCTTCAGCTTTTCGGGCATGCCTTCGTACTCCCCTGCCCTGCAGTTGGCCAGGTTTTTCCTTTCATCCGCGAAGGCGGCGTTCTCATAGCAATAAACCGGAATCTCCAGCTCTTCACCGATGCGGCGGGCCAGCTTACGGGCATACTCAACCGTTTCCTCCATGCTGATATTGGCCACCGGCACCAGCGGGCATACATCCGTAGCCCCCATGCGCGGATGCTCCCCCTTGTGTTTACGCATGTCGATGACTTCCGATGCCTTTTTCACCGCCCTCCAGGCAGCTTCAACCACATCGTCAGGTTCACCGACGAAAGTGACCACAGTACGGTTGGTGGCGGCACCCGGATCAACATCCAGCAGCTTTACACCCCCGGTTTTTTCTATTTCATCCGTGATCTTCCTGATCACTTCCATATCACGGCCCTCGCTGAAATTGGGCACACATTCGATGAGTTTTTTCATTGGCAGATATATTTATATAATTCATTAAATATCATCCTGAGTAAAAAGCAGGAACAAACAGTTCCGTAAACTGCAGTTTCAGGCTCACTTGTCGGCCACCACCTCCCCTTCCAGGATCACCTTCTCCACCTTGTCGCTCCCATAGGCATAGGGGAGGAACGCATAAGTGGGTATTTCGCGGGTGATGATGATGTTCGCCTTTTTCCCCCTGGTGATACTGCCGTATTCATCCTCAAGCCCCATGGCGAATGCCCCGTTCAGTGTTACGGCATTGATGGCCTCTTCGGGCAGCATCCGGCAGGCAATGGATCCCAGCGAAAGGATGAACTGCATGTTCCCCGAAGGGGATGAACCCGGGTTGAAGTCGCTGGCCATGGCCACCGGCAGGCCGGCATCGATCATCTTCCTGGCCGGGGCATATATGAGCCCGAGGAAGAATGAGGCACCCGGCAGCAATACCGGCATGGTCCCTGACTGCAGCAGGGCGCTGATCTCTTCATCGCCGGTATATTCGAGGTGGTCGACCGAGAGGGCATTGTATTTCACCCCCACCTGTACCCCGCCCGAGTAGTCGAGTTCATTGGCATGTATTTTTGCCCGCAGGCCGTATTTCATGCCCGCATTGAGGATGCGGTCGGTATTGGTTACCGTAAAGAATCCCCGGTCGCAGAATACATCGATATAATCGGCAAGCCCTTCGGCGGCAACGCGGGGGATCATTTCCCCGATCACCATGTCGACATATTCATCCTGCCTTCCCTTGTAAGCATCGGGGATGGCGTGCGCACCCAGGAAGGTGGCGATGATGTGGACACGGGTATGATCGCGCAGTTTCCTGATCACGCGCAGCATTTTCAGTTCGTCTTCGGTATTCAGGCCATAGCCGCTTTTTATCTCCACCGCCCCTGTACCCAGGGAGGTAATTTCCCGGATACGCTGCAGGGCTGCTTCCAGCAGTTCCTCTTCGGAGGCCTCATGCATCCTGCGGGCCGAATTCAGGATCCCTCCGCCGCGTTTTGCAATTTCCTCGTACGACAACCCCCTGATCTTGTCGATGTATTCGAGCTCCCTGCTGGCCGGGTAGACCAGGTGTGTATGGGAATCGCAAAATGCAGGGAGTACCATCCTGCCGGCGGCATCGATGATACGGACACCGGCGGGCATCGCCGGTGCAATACGGCCGATCTCATCCATGGTGCCAAAATCCAGGATGCGGTCGCCACCGGTCAAAAGCCAGGCGTCGCGGAGCGAAGGCAGTTCAGCCATGGCTGAACCGCTCACCTTTTTCACCGCTTCATCCCTGATTTGCAGCAACTCCCTGATATTTTTGATCAATATGGCCATGGCATCACGACAATGGTTTTTACAATCAGCGAAATTAATAAAATTTTGCCGATCCCCCTGAACACAAACACGGGGGGATCATAAATATCAGATGCCGCGATGAAAAAAAAACAAAAAGAATTTGTTGCAGCCTGCAACCTTCAGGCCGGTTCAACAGTCTCTTAAATGAAGCATAAGGCATAAAAAATGAAATGAAAAATACGGGCAGTGCTGCTATAAATAAACTTTTATATATATATTTGCCCGCAACTGAAACAATTTATAAAAACAATAACATGAAGAAATTATTACTCTTAACGATGAGCCTGGTGCTCATGCTGATCTCAACCGGCATGGCCGGGGAAATTAAAATGGAAGACGCCCGCAGGGCAGCCATTAATGCGTATTTTGAAAAGATGAACCAGTTCGGACCGGGTATTGCCTATGATGAAGTGATCATCACCTATGATTATACGCGCATGCTCGACGGCATCCCCGCATTTTATGCCTTCGACTTTGCCACCGGCGGATTTGTCATCATTTCCGGCGACGATGCCTATACACCGGTTATCGGCTACGCTTTCGAAAGGGAATTTCCCAGGGGTGATCATGCATATGTATATTCCAGTTTCCTGCAATCTTATGTTGACCAGTTCGCCTTTATCCGCGAGAATAACCTTACAGCCGATGAGGCAACGGCCGCCGAATGGGCACACCTGCTCACCACCGGGGTGTCGAACCTGAACACCCTTCGCGACCCCAGGGATGTCGACCCCCTGGTAAGCAGCCTGTGGAACCAGGATTCTCCCTATAACATGATGTGCCCCGAAGACCCGGCAGGTCCCGGCGGACGCGTATACGTCGGCTGCGTGGCCACCGCCATGTCGCAGATCATGCATTACTATCGCTATCCGGTCAACGGCACCAACGACCATTGCTATACGCCCGGCAACCCCGGCTATGGCGTTCAATGCGCCGACTTTGAAAACACCTATTACCAGTGGAACGGCATGATGGACAACATCAACATCAACAACCCCTGGCCGATCGCCGAACTCGGCTACCACTGCGCCGTTTCGGTCAATATGAATTTCAGCCCCAACGGATCGGGTTCCTACAGCTATATCGTTCCCAACAGGCTTAACGCCTTCTGGCGCTACAACAATGCACAGTACCTCGAAAAAGGCAATTATACCCAATCGGCATGGATCAACATCCTGAAGGGCGAGATCGACCTCAGCCGGCCGATCTATTATTCGGGCAGTTCCACCGAAGGCGGCCATGCCTTTGTGTGCGACGGCTACCAGGGCGACAACTTCCACTTTAATTTCGGTTGGAGTGGCTACGGAAACGGCTTCTACGCACTCAACAACGTGAACGGGTACTATATCGGACAGGCCTGTGTCAGATATTTTTACCCCAGCGATCCGGCCTATCCTTACCATGCTTCAGGACAGGAAGTCATCACCCAGTTCTCAGGCCAGTTTACCGATGGCAGCGGCCCGATCGAAGACTACCTTCCCAATACCGATGCAAGCTGGCTTATCGACCCCCAAACCGATGAAGACTCCATTACCGACATCACCCTTTATTTCGTTGAATTCGACCTGGGTGCCGGCGACTACCTGCGGATATACGACGGTGAAACAACCGCCGCACCGATGCTTGGCGAATACACCGGCAGCGCACTTCCCCCGCAGCATACCAGCAGCGGCAACAAACTGCTCGTAACCCTCAGCACCGACGGCAGCGGAAACGGCAGCGGTTTCAAGGCAGAGTTCTACTCCGATTTTCCGGATTTTTGTTCAGGATTGTCCATGATCACCGAACCCGTAGGCACTTTCGATGACGGCAGCGGCACATTCAATTACAGCCCCGGATCAACCTGCATGTACAAGATCGAACCCCCGAACGCCAATACCATCACCGTAAGTTTCAACTATTTCGAAACAGAGGAAGGCAAGGACCTGGTTAAGGTCTTTGACGGCACCACGGCCCTCGGAACCTTTTCGGGAAGCGACATCCCGGGACCATTTGTCTGCAATAACGGATCCGTCTTTATCACTTTCAGCTCCAATTCGACCAACAACCACCAGGGCTGGGAGATCACATACGAGATCGACAATGTAAGTGTTGAAGAGACCGAAGTTTTTACGGGCCTCACCATCTATCCCGTACCGGCCACCGACATCCTCAACCTTAACTTCGGCAGCCCGGCAGGCAGCGATGTTGAACTGCGCCTGGTAAACGTTACCGGCGAAGCAGTATACAGCAGCAGGCTGAACGACCCCTCCGGCGAGATGAACCACCGCATCGACGTTTCAGGCTTCGCCAAAGGCATTTACATCCTGAACCTCAGCAGCAACGAAGGTTCCGCCAATAAAAAGGTGATCATCAGATAAGAATTTTGTCAAACACAGCAGAAAGGGAGAAGGCCGGCATGGCTTCTCCCTTTTTTTTGCCTCATGCTGCCGTGCGTTCCGGACGGGCAAAAAGATGAAGCGTTCAACCGGTTGCAGGATTTTTATATCTTTGATATGTTATTTGTCCTTTACCATCCAAAACAGCTATTGCCATGAAAAAGATCTTTGTTTCCCTGCTGATGCTGGCCGCCTCAACAATAATCCTGGGGGGGCCGGTAAACCGGAACAGTGCGGGCAGGGTGGCCGTAAATTTCTATTACGAACGCGTACAGCAGTTCCGCACCCTGGATCATTCCATGATCAAAAGCCTTGATGTGACAGAGATCGGGGATGAGGGAACCACCTGGCTGTATGCCGTCAATATCAGCACCGGCGGCTTCGTGCTTGTTCCGGCCTACGACAACATCATGCCCGTGGCCGGATACTCCTTTTCCGGCTCCTTTTCAGGACAGTATCTTCCTCCCCAGTTTGAAGACCTGCTGGAACAATACAGCAAACAGATTCGCATTGCACAGGAGCAGCAACAGCCTGCACCGGCTGAAACGAGCCGTACGTGGGAACGCCTCCTGACCACCCATCCTTCAGACCTGAAACCGCTCAGGGAAGAAAGAGGCATGGAGCCGCTGCTTACAACGCAGTGGAACCAGGGGCAGTATTATAATGAAATGTGCCCTCCCGACCCGGCAGGGCCCGGCGGACATTGCTATGCAGGCTGTGTTGCCACGGCCCTCGGACAGGTGGTCAACTACTTCCGCTGGCCCGAAACGGGAAGCGGGTCGTACAGCTACTCCTGCCCGCCCTATGGCACACTGTCGGCCGACTATGAAAATACAACCTACGAATGGGACAAGATGGAGGTGAAGCTCACCAAAAGTAACCTTGCCGTGGCACTCCTGCTGTACCACCTCGGGATTGCCTGCGACATGGTATACGGGCCCAACGGCTCAGGCATGTACAACCATAAGGCAGCCTACGCCCTGCGCACTTTCTTCAAGTATTCGCCCGAAACCGTTTATGTTTACCGCGACAGCACCACCATGGACTGGGACAGCCTGCTTGTGAGCCACCTCGACAGGGCCATCCCCCTGTATTACGCCGGATGGTCATTGCCCAATGTTTACGGGCACGCCTTTGTCTGCGACGGTTACCAGGACGGCCACTACTATCACTTCAACTGGGGCTGGGGCGGTTCGTACGACGGGTATTTCTATACCGATAACCTCACCCCCGGCGGATCGAACTTCAACCTGGCGCAGGAGGTGATCATCAATGCCTTCCCCGATACAGTCAATTATTCATACCCGTATTTTTGCCAGGGCAATTCACTGCTCGACGGCACGGGCGGCACCATCGACGACGGCAGCGGTCCGGTATATGATTACCAGCCCGGCACCGATTGCAGCTGGCTCATTGCACCCGCCGACTCGGTGGAGTACATCACGCTGGAATTTCTACATTTCAATACCGCCAAAGGCAACCTGCTCAGTGTTTATGACGGGGAGACCACCGCGGCACCGCTGCTGGGATCCTTCCAGGGCGATGAACTGCCGGATGATGTGAGTTCGGGGGGCGACAAGATGCTGATCACCTTCATTTCAGGCAATTCGGGAAGCGCTCCCGGCTGGCTCCTCAGCTACAGCTCCCAGATACCGGTTTATTGCAGCGGGATGACCCAGCTTCAGGAACAATCGGGATTTATCTCCGATGGCAGCGGCCCCAGGGATTACCACAACAACACCGCCTGCATGTGGATGCTCGACCCGCCGGGCGCCTCGGAAATAACCCTGTACTTCACTTCCTTTGAAACGGAAGAAGCCTACGACCTGGTCAAGGTCTTCGATCTGGAAACCCAACAACTGCTTGCCGAATTTTCGGGAAATACCACCCCCGGTCCCGTCACATCCCCCTCGGGAAGGATGTTCATAACCTTTTCAACCAACTACACCATCACCGCGCCAGGCTGGGAAGCCTGGTACGAGACAGATCTGGTAGGCCTGGACGAAAAAGAAACCCTCAACGGGATAGAAATCTATCCAAACCCGGCCCGGGATAAGGTCAATTTGTCATGGATGTCAGTAAAACCGGCAAAATGGCGCATCACCCTGCAGTCGCTGACCGGCAGAAAGGTGCTGGAAAAAGATATCATTGCCGGGGAAGGGCCCAACAGGCATGAAATGGATGTTTCCCTGCTACCTGCCGGGATGTACCTGCTCGGGTTCAGCAGTGCCGGTAACGCATTTTATACAAAAGTGCTGATCAGGTAAGAAAGGGCAAAAGCCGGATCGGGCTGTATCGCGGGTTAACGCTGTTTTCCGGAAAGCTATATTCCCCGGCCGGATTCGAGGCAGGCCGTTATTTTTTTCTTCAACTTCCAGCAGGTCATCTGCCGCGTTCCAAGCATGCGCGAAAGTTCATAAGTGGAAACGCCCGGACGGCGGCATATTTCATGCATGATCCTGAATGCGGATACAAGCGGCATTTTACAGCCGTGAAATACCGTATGCGCCGTGGCCGACTCTTCGGACTTGCAACGCGTGCACCTTCTTGAATAAGGCTTTTTACCGCTGCAATACCTGTCATTTCCGCATTTCCTGCATTTAAAGCCCCCTGCCCACTTGATCGATGCCAGCATGGCAAGGCACTCGCCGTCGTCGCTTAAGCCACCCTCCACAGAACGCTCGTCGAGCAAGCGCATGAACTCTTTCAGTCCCTTATTTGTTTGCATTGATGATTTGGAACAATTTTTGACAAAGATAACAAAAGTGATATTATTGCGATTTAAAAAATTAATTTATCTTTGCAAATCAAATTAATAGAAAACAGATGAAGAAAATCACAAACATCATGATGATCCTCGCGGCCATTCTGGCTTTCGGGTGCAGCAACACCACCGAGACCAAGGCCCAGGAAGAAAAAGCCGTAAAGGCCGTCGGCAGCAATGCCATTGTTGAAGGCAAGCCCATTGACCTGAACCGCGACATGTTCATCGAAAGGGTTATGGATTATGTAACCAATAAAGATGAGTGGGTTTACAAGGGCGACAAGCCGGCCATTATCGACTTCTGGGCCGACTGGTGCAAGCCCTGCAAGCTCATTGCGCCGATCATGGAGGAGCTGGCCGCCGAATACGAGGGAAAGATCTACGTATATAAGGTCGACACCCAGGTAGAGCGTGAACTGGCCGCCGTTTTCGGGATCAGGAGCATCCCTGCCGTGCTGTATATTCCCATGGAAGGAAAGCCGCAGATGTCGACCGGGGCCCTGCCGAAGGAAACATTTAAAGGCGCCATTGACGAATTCCTGCTAAAGCCGCTGGAAGGACAGCAAAAATGAACTGATTAATCAAACAACAAACAATCATTATGGAACATTTAACCAAAGATACCTTTATCGAAAAGGTATTTAACTTCGAACAGAACAAGGAATGGAAATTTGAGGGCGAGCTGCCCTGTCTCATCGACTTTTACGCCGACTGGTGTCAGCCGTGCAAAATGGTGGCCCCCATCCTTGAAGAACTTGCGGAAGAATACAAAGGTAAAATCAATATATATAAGATCGATACGGAGGCGGAGCGGGAGCTTGCCGGTGCGTTTGGCATTCGCAGCATCCCCTCCCTGCTCTTTTGCCCCAGCAACGGGCAGCCACAGATGGCACAGGGAGCCCTGCCAAAGGAAACTTTCAGGCAGGTGATCGATGAAGTGCTGCTCGGCAAGGAAAAACAGGCTTAGCAATGAAAGCACGCCGGCGTTTGCCATTCTTCCCGGCCGGGAAGAATCACAGATGCACCGGCCTGTTCGTTCGAACAACGACATAAAGAGGTCCGTTTATTGGGCCTCTTTCTTTATTTTTGCCGGCATGGAAGAGCGGCATCGCAACATACTTGTTTCCACGGCTTACCTCCCGCCCCTCGACTGGGTGAAGGCAGTGGCGGGCGCCGGCAAAGTCTTCATCGAAGCCATGGAAACCTATCCGAAGCAGACCTGTCGCAACCGCTGCCGGATACTGACCGCCAACGGGGTATTGCCGCTGAGCATTCCCGTTAGCAAACCTTTGGGGAGAAAAAGCAAAACCCGCGATATCCGCATTTTTTACGGAGAAAACTGGCAGCGCATGCACCTGCGGGCCATAGACACGGCCTACCGCAATGCCCCTTTCTATGAATTTTACATGGACGGAATACTCCCTTTTTACCAAAAAAAGTTTGATTTCCTGCTGGATTTTAACCAGGAACTGACCCGAAGCCTGTTGCAGATGCTTGAGATACCCGCCGACCTGACCCTGACAACCTCATATGTTCATGACAGTGGCAGCCTTGCCGATCTCCGCCGGGCATTTTCACCAAAAAATGCGGAGGGGGAAGCACCCTGCAAGGCATATATGCAGGTTTTTACCGAAAAATTCGGTTTTGTTCCCGGTTTAAGCATTATCGACCTGCTTTTCAATGAAGGGCCGGCTGCAAAAGCCTTCCTCCGTGCCACGGAAGAATGCTGAACAGACAGGGAGGGAACATCAATAATCCTGTAAACAAACGCCCCTGATCCAAAGCCTGGTTTCCGGATATCTTCCTTCATGCGGTCCAGGCCGGTGATCCAGCTTTCAATATCCTCTTCGTGTTCCGGTTCCCTGTTCAGGATGGCTGGAGCGATCCGGGTCATGCCAATAGCCGGCCAATCTCCTCCGATTAAGCCCCATTTAGCATTTTGATCAGCTTTTTGCATCGGGGTATTCGATGCGCACATGGTAGATCGTCATCAGCCTCTTTTTCAGTATCTTTTTAACCATGCTGATGTCTTTCATCGTGATATCGGCATTCACGAACTGGCCTGTTTCAAGCTGGCGGTCGATAATCTTGTCGACAAGCTTCCCGAGGCTTTCGGCGTCGGGGTTCTTCAGGCTTCTGGATGCGGCTTCAACCGAATCGGCCATCATCACCACGGCAGTTTCCTTTGAAAAGGGAACCGGTCCGGGATAGGTGAATTCGCGTTCATCGATCTCTTCGCCGGGGTTGTCGTTTCTGTACACGGTATAGAAGTACTCCACCTTGCGGGTACCGTGGTGGGTCCTGATGAAATCGATGATCTGTTCGGGCAGTTTATGTTTTTTTGCCTTTTCGATCCCTTTGATCACATGGCTGATGATGATGCCGGCACTTTCGGCACTGGTCATATCATCATGCGGGTTGATCCCCGTTGCCTGGTTCTCGATAAAATACATGGGCATATCCATTTTCCCTATGTCGTGATACAGGGCGCCCGTACGCACCAGCAGGGCATTGCCGCCCACTTCGTAAACAGCCTCTTCGGCAAGGTTGGCAACCTGCAGTGAATGCTGGAAGGTGCCGGGTGCCTTGAGCGACAATTCGCGCAGGAGTTTGTTGTTGGTGTTTGACAGTTCCACCAGGGTAATGTCGGTTATAAAGCCAAATATTTTTTCGAGTATGTAGATCAACGGGTAAGAAAAGAGGGTAAGTAAGGCACTGCCCCCGAACATGGCAAACATGACCGGGTCGATCTCTGTGATCGTCCCTTCGCGGATCAGGGTGAGGCCTAAATACAAGACCGAATACGTGGCAAATATCCATACGGATGTGATAAAGAACTGCGCCCGGCGCTGCAGGTTGGCCACATTCATGATGGCGATGATGCCGGCCAGCAACTGCAGGAAGATGAACTCAAAGCTGTTTGGAACCAGAAAGCCCAGGATGATGATGGTGATGAGGTGAACATAGAGGGCCAGGCGGGTATCGAAAAAAGCGCTGATAATAATGGGGACGAGGCAGAAGGGAACCAGGTACAGGAAAGCCGGGTTGTGCGTTACGGTAAGGCTGGTTATGAAAGTAATGAGCACGATCACCATGAGGATGAGCACGATCTTGCGGCTGTCGGCCAGGATCTCCTTTCTGAAATAAACCAGCAGCAGCAGCAACACCAGGATGGATATGGCGATCAGCAACACCTGTCCGGCCAGAATCACATAATAAGTGTCGGATCCTCCCAGGCTCCCCTCGTAGGTTGCTTTCAGCGAATTGAGGACCATGAGCCGCTCACGGTCGACGACTTCACCCCTTGAGATGATGCGTTCGCCCCGCTGGATAAGGCCAAAGGTGGGTGAAACGGCAGCAAGGGCAGCTTCCCTTTCATTGGCCGTTTTAACCTCATCATAAACAATATTCTGCTGCATGAAGCGCACCAGCAGGGTGGTAAGGACTTCCGTTTCCAGTTGTTTGCCTTCCAGCTCCCTGCCGATCAATTCATAAGCACCCGCAAGGGTCAGCAGCTCATTCAATTCAAGTTCCTCCGCAACATGCTCTTTCACCAGCACAACCGGGTAATCGGGTTGGAGGTTATCCGTTTCGGGTCCCCTGGCCAGGATGCCTTTTTTCTGAAGCATAAACATCAACCTCATGAAAGCCTTTTGGTTTTTCTTCATATAGGCCGGGGTGTTCACCGAGTCGGGGACATGGGTTTCCCAGTATCTGATAAATTCGGGTTCAAGCAGCGCCACCCTTTCAGCGCTGTCGGTTTTTATGTAGCGGAAATACAGCGGCAGGCCCTGTACCACCTCCTGCTTTTCCCTCGCCAGGTCATCTTCGAGCTTGTAAATGGCAAAATCGAAAGGTGCGTAAAGGTCTTCATGCAGCCAGGGTTTTCCGCGCGAGTACTCATATTTGAACCTTCCTTCCTTTGGGAAGATCCATACGAGCATGCCTACCGCGAGGATAAAAAGGAAACCTTTGTATATCTGCTGGTAATGGTTACGGAGAAAGAGAAAAAAACGCTTCATCGTGATCGGCTTATGCCGCGAAATTATGAAAATTTAAGATTTCATTAATTAATGCTCCCAATATGTATATTTTTAATACTTTCGTTAAGTAAACAACTGAGCGTGCATTTGGTTGCTGATAAATTCAAGTGCCGCCGGGAAGACCATGCCGTTATGAAGTTCGGATTTTGCCATCAGAGTGTGATCCCCGTCCGCCTGGAACCTTCGCACAGGGCGGAGATGTGCTCACAGCTTTTATTCGGTGAGCTTTACGCCATTCTGGACGAAGCCGGTGAATGGCTACAGATCAGGATCGTTTATGACAATTACGAGGGGTGGATACACAAAAACTGCCTTTATGCGATCAATGAGGATGAATTTCGCCGGCTCGAGGGCCTTCCCTGCCATGTAAGCACCGAACTGGTGCAACTGATCGAGAACAGGAGCCTTCAGTTCTATTTCCCCATCCTGCTGGGCAGTTCCTTTCACGGGCTGAGCGAAAATGCTTTTTCGGCGGGCGAATATGAGTACTTTTTTGATGGCGATACCGTCAGCATCCCCCAGGAAGCACAAAGGGCAAAAGTGATAGAGATGTGCATGATGTACCTGAATGCCCCCTATGCCTGGGGCGGAAGGTCGCCCTTCGGCATCGACTGCTCGGGCTTTACGCAGATGAGCTACAAGCTGGCCGGGGTGCAGATCCTCCGCGATGCAGTACAGCAGGCCATGCAGGGAGAAACCATCAGCTTCATCTCCGATGCAAAACCCGGCGACCTGCTCTTTTTCGACGACGAAGAAGGGTCGATCACCCATACAGGCATCCTCCTGCCCGGCGAGCGCGTGATCCATGCATCGGGGAAAGTCCGTGTCGACAAAGTCGACCACCAGGGGATCTTTAATCACGAAAATGGTATTTACAGCCACCAGCTCAGGCTCATCAAAAAAATTCTGTAGAACTATTCCTATCTTTGCCCCACTTAATCAATCGAACCATGCTACTGAAAAAAGCCATTCTGATCACGGGTTTATCCCTGTTATTCATTCCTTCATTCGCGCAGCATATCACTTTTAACGATACGGCCTACCGTTTTTCATTTGAATATCCCGAAAGCTGGATCAATACCGGCCGCACCGAAGAAAATCTACGCGCCATCCTGGTATCGCCCGACAAGAACTTTTCCCTCGCAGCCTATGGATTTTTCCTGGATGAAGCGCAGTTCGACATCGAAAAGTATGCCGACACCGATAAGCGGCTGTTCCCGCGCCTGGGCGAAGTACTGAATACCGAAGTCAACATCGCCGTGCCATACATCGGTAAATACATCGGCTCCATCGTCGAGGGAGCCGATGAGATCTTCGACATCCGGAAGAACTACGGGCAGAACGAAAGCGGATATTATGCCCGGGCCTTTTATGCCGTCGACGGGCACCATGCCTACGCCCTGATCATTTATTCGCTCCAGAATGATTTTACGGAAACCGAAAGCATTTTCGACAGCTTTGAAACTACCTCCACCTGGCTCACACGCCTCGGTGACGACCAATCATGGGCTTTCAGGAAACGCAACCTCATTCAAACAATCCTGTCTATTGCAATATTCCTTTATCTGTCGGTCTTTGTCTTTGCCGGCAGGGGGTTCAGAAAATGGACCCGCCGTCGGCAGGCATTGCTGAAATTCAGGAAGACCCGCGGGGATGGCCCTCAACCCGACAAAAAGTGGCACCATGCCCTGAGGCATGCCACCCGGCAAAGCATCCTGTATTTCCTGCTTTTTGTGGTTTTCGCCATACTGGCCCTTGTCTTTTACGGCTCATCCTGGGTTGTGCTGGCATCCATCCCTTTCTTTTTCCTGCTGGGATTTATGGGGTATTCGATCGTTGTGAAGGAGCCCTAATACCTTGCCAGCCAAAAGGGCATTACCGGATTGATTTCAGCTCTTTCTTTTTCGCACGGGCGGCATCCTTTTCGCCCCACGCCTTCAGGATGTGTACCTGGTTGGACAGGCTGGCTTTATACTGCTCCCTGTTGCCCTTTCGCTTCGACAATTCTTCAAGTTCCACCGATTTTTTATAGGCGGCCTCATAATCGCCCAGCTTTTCGAGGAATATCCATGCCTGGTTGTTCAGGCTGACCATCAACTGCTCCTCGTCGCCCAGCTTCCTGCTGAGCGTTTCCAGTGCGGCATATTTTATGGCGGCATCCGTATAATTATTGATCTTGTGTCGTAAGAGGAAAGCTTCGCTCTGCAATACGGCCTTCAGGTTCACGTCATCGCCCGTTTCAATGCAAAGGGGTTCGGCCTGCCGGTAATGCAGCAAGGCTTCATGGTTCAGGTTGAGATGATGCGATAATATATAACCCTGCTGGATGAGGCAATACGCGATACACTGATTGCTGCCCTTCTCCTCGCAAATCCTGATCCTTTCATCATACTTACGGAGTGCGGCGCTGTATTGTTCCATGGCCAGCAGGCACTTTGCCTGGGTGTTGACCGCTACCTCCAGTTGCTCCCGGTCGCCCTCTTCGCGGCACAAGGCGGCATATTCCTCAAGCTTTTCATTTGCCTTGTCATAATTTTCGGCATGTGTGTACAGTATATCGGCAACATTGGCCATGATCTTTTTCAGCAGGCTCTTTTTGCCCAGTTCCCAGGCCAGTTGTTCAGCCTCCGCATACTTGTCGAGGGCGGCGCCAAACATGGTGCCGGTAGCCGCAAGGCTCACGGCGAGCCCGAAACGGGAAGCCAGCAAGCCCTCACGATCGCCGGTTTCGAGGCACATCTGCTCGTGTGCGCTGAAACAGCTGATGGCTTCGGGAAAGTTTCGCAGTCCGTCAACAAAGGTATACGCCTGTTCGATCACGGCTTCCTTTTCCAGTTCGCGACTGCCTGATGCGCGGCCGAGTTCCCCCAGCAACAGCAATTTTTCTATCCCCTTTTCAAACTGCCTGATCCTGTGAATAAGCAGCCTGGCCTGTGCCCGCAGGCTTTCGGCCAGCATCGTCCCGTCTTCATGTTCGCGTGCATGCATTTCAAGCCGGGCATATTCTTCAAGCGCCTCAGGGTAATGACCCTCCGATTCCAGTGCTTTGGCCCCGTTGAACATGGCCGCGGATGCAGCAGGATCAGCCGAAAGGCTGAAGCTGTGCCACCCCAGCTCATTCAGGTTCCAGTGAACGGTATTTCCCTCTACCCTGAGTTGCAGGGGAATGTCCCAGGCATGCGAAGGCTCCGAACAATTCACCCGGCCTTCATATACCTGTCCGTCCACGGCCGAAAGCTCAACCCTGTTAAAAGTGATGGCTGCTTTCTGCCTGATGTTAAATTCATTGATGATCTGTTGCAAAACAATTTCCTGTAGCTTATCGGGAGGGATCATAATACGGCAAAGATTTGGTTAAAAAAGAGATTACTGCAAAGAAAAGAAAAATGATCATATGAACGGGTTTATAACAAACGTCTTTTATCCGGACATCGCCCCCGGCAAAAAAAAAACGGTTTAAATAAAAAGACCGGGATATCGGATAAGAATTTTATCATACATTTGCCCTGTTAAAATAAGCTTTCTTCGGGGCAGGGTGATCGCGCAGCAGGCGTGAAATTCCCGACCGGCGGTGAAAGTCCGCGACTCCCGGGCGACCGGGACTGAGCCGGTGAAATTCCGGTGCCGACAGTACAGTCTGGATGGTAGAAGAAAGATGCGATGAATGGTTATGGCTGTTGCCTGCCATGAATGTTGCATTTTCCCGTCCATCATATGCCCCGCTGAACACGGGGTTTTATTTTTCCCCCGAAACCGGATGTACAATTAAATACTGATCAGGATGAACAGGATAAGACTTTTTGTATGCCTGGCCCTGGCAGCGGCGGCGCTGCCGGTGAGCGGCCAGGGGATCGTAAGGGGTACCGTTGTGGACCAGACCGACCAGGAAGCCCTGGCAGGGGTAAACATCAGCAATGAGGAAGGGTTACGGGGAACGACGACCGGCCCCGACGGGCGGTTTTCACTGGAAACAGAAAGCGGGCGGCAGCGCATCAGGATCGGCATGGTGGGTTATGCCGCGGTATACAGGGATGTGATGACAGAAGAGGGCGGCACCACCGATCTGGGCCGCATCATGCTGAGCCCGGAAGTGATCGGTCTGGGCGAGATCACAGTGATCGCCTCCCTGGCCGTGGAACGCAGGTCGCCGCTCACGGTATCGACCATCAGGGCCGAAGCCGTTGAATCGCGCCTGGGTGATGAGCCACTGCCCGAAATCATGAAAAATGTGCCGGGCGTTTATGCCTCCCGCACCGGCGGGGGCAGCGGCGATGCCGCCATCAACATACGCGGCTTCAAACAGGAAAACATCAGCATGCTGCTGAACGGCATCCCCATCTCCTCGGTCGAAAACGGCCTTGTTTACTGGAATAACTGGCTGGGGCTGGCTGAGGCCACTGAGCGCATACAGGTGCAGCGCGGCCTCGGGGCCTCTCCCGCCGCCATGAACTCGGTGGGCGGCACCATAAACATCATCACCCAAACCACGGGAGCGGAAAAAGGAGGCAGCATGGGCTTTTCCACCACCAGCTATGGCAACAGCCATTTCAGCTTCAGCTATAACAGCGGCAAGCTCGCCAACGGCATGGCCGTTACCATGCTGGGATCGCATACGCGCGGGCCCGGCTACGTTGATGCCACCTACGTGGAGGCATGGGGTTACTTCCTCTCCGTCAGTAAGGAATTCAACAGAAAACACAAACTGGTTTTTGTCGGCCTGGGATCGCCCGAAAAACACGGTCAGCGAAACTTCATGCTCACCAAAGAAGAAACCGACCGCCACGGCCTGCGCTTCAACAAAGACTGGGGAAGCTACAACGGGCAAATAAACAATGCTTCCGAAAACTTCTACCACAAACCCCATCTCAGCCTCAGCCATTACTGGGAGATCAGCCCCCGTACCTTCATGGCCACTGCAGCCTATTTCTCGTACGGGCACGGCGGCGGAAAATGGTCCGACAGTTTCATGGCCGGAAAAAGCATCTGGGATTACCGCAACCCTTCGGGGCAGATCGACTGGGGTGCCATCTATGATAACAACAGCAGCCATACCGACACCTTCACCCTGGCCACCGGAGAGACCGTAAGCGGTTTTTCGAAGAACATACAGACAAACTTCCTGGCATCTCATGTGTGGACGGGCATCATGGCAACCATCGACCAGGAGGTCGGTGACCGGATGAAGCTCAGTGCAGGCCTTCACTACCGCTATTTCCGTTCCACCCTCCGGCAAAAAGTACGCGACCTGCTTGGCGGGGATTTCTTCATTGACGACTATGCCTGGTCGCTTGCCGGCCCGGCAGGCAGGGAGCAGGTTAAATATCCCGGCGATATAGTAAAGATCGATAACGGGGCACTGATCCATTACCTGAACATGTTCTCACAGGCCGAATACAGCAGCGGGAGGTGGAATGCCTTTCTGGCAGGCTCCGTTTCGGGCAACCGCTACCGGCGTGCCGACCACTACAATTATCCCGGCGACCCCTGGAGCGAAATCGTGAACCTGGCAGGCTTTGACGTAAAAGGCGGGATAAACCATAACATTACCGACATCCACCACCTTTATGCCAATGCAGGCTATTTTTCGAGGGTTCCCTATTACAAATTCGTTTTTGGCAACTTCACCAATACGGTGGCCGAAGGCCTGGCCAATGAAAAGATCACCTCCTTCGAGGCCGGTTACGGTTTGAGCCGCGAAAACACCCGCATACGCCTGAACGCCTATTATACCTATTGGAAAGACAAATCTTTCCTGGCCAACGAATACAACCAGTTTCTGGAGCCAGCGCTGGTCAGCGGCCTCGACGCCCTCCACCTCGGCATAGAGCTGGAAGCGGAACAACGCATCGGCAACAACATCAGCCTGGGCGGTTTGCTTTCGGTGGGTGACTGGAAATGGCAGAATGACGTGACGGCAGCGGTATACGACAACAACAATGTACTGAAAGACACCATTGGTGTTTATGCCAACGGGCTGATGGTGGGCGATGCCCCGCAAACCCAGCTGGGCATGCACGGGCGCTACCGCTTTCTGGAACACTTTTCCCTTTACCTGAACTGGATATATTACGACAGGCTGTATGCCGACTTCAATCCCGTGAACCGCAGCGACCCCGCCGACAGGGAGCAGTCGTACCGTATCCCTGCCTACCATTTGCTGGATGCACACCTTCAGGTATACTTCACCATGTTTGGCAAAGAGGCGAATTTTATGCTGAGTATTTTCAACCTCCTCGATTCTAAGCATATCATCAGGGGCAGGGACGGCCAGGGCCACCGGCAGGACAGTTTTACCGGCTTCTGGGGATTCGGGAGAACGCTTAGCGCAGGATTTAAAATCAGGTTTTAGGGTTTTAAAATGCGGGATATGAGAGCTGATAGCTGATAGCTGATAGCTGATATTTGATATTTGAAGTATTGCAGGAACGGTTATTATCACAAACCGAAGAGAAATTGCATATAAAATCAGGTTTGAGCTGCGGGGTATGAGGTTCGGAGTGTCCCGCCCACCAAATTCGACCCACGAATAAATTCGTGGGCTATGATATTTATCATTTAGCCTCCGATTCCCGGGCCTCCAGTGTTGTTTCTCACTAATATTAACACTGAAACCCACGAGGTCCCGGGGCAGGCCACTGAAACACTGAAACACTGAAACACTGAAACACTGAAACACTGAAACACTGAAACACTGAAACACTGAAACACTGAAACACTGAAACACTGAAACACTGAAACCACCGAGTCCTCGGGGCAGGCACTGGAACAATCCCGGGGCCTCCTCCCCCTTGTTTCCGCTGCGCGGAAAGCGTATCCGGCCTTTTTTTATTTGGATTTTTTCTAAATTCCGATGTTTTCAACAAGATATAAACATCTAAATTGCTCATTTTAAACCACTATTTTATAGAAGGTTGATGACACGCAGGCAATGTTAACATTTTTTTAACAAGCCGAGGTACTATCCTATTTACATTTACGCCAAAATTTTTAAACCAAAATTCACAACCATGAGAAAATTTTACCAAATTCTGATGTTAGCGGCATTCGTGCTGCTATCCGGCGCACTGGTTGCGCAAGGTACGATTAAGGGTGTTATTCGTGATGCCGACACAGGCGAAGGTTTGCTTGGAGCAACCGCCGCGGTGGAAGGCACCATGCTGGGCACCACTGCCGGTCTTGACGGCAGCTTCAGCTTTTCCGCACCCGCCGGAAAGCATACGTTGCTTATCCGCTTTATCGGTTATCAGGAAACAAGGATCGATTTTACCATTAAAGACGGGCAGGTTACCGACCTGGGCGTAATTCCCGTGAAATCGACCTCCATTGGCCTCGATGAAGTGAAGGTGATTGCATCAGTTGCCGTAGACAGGAAGACGCCTGTTGCCGTTTCAACCGTTAAAGCAAAGCAGATCGAAGAAAGGCTGGGCGCACGTGACCTTCCCAACATCCTCGACTTCACCCCCAGCGTATTCGCCTCTCCGCAGGGCGGCGGCTACGGCGACGCCAGCGTGAACATCCGTGGTTTTAACCAGCGTAATGTTGCCGTGCTCATCAACGGTATTCCGGTTAACGACATGGAAAACGGCTGGGTTTACTGGTCGAACTGGGCAGGTCTGGGCGATGCTACCAGCCAGATCCAGGTACAGCGTGGTTTGGGCGCTTCCAAACTGGCCATTAACTCCATCGGTGGTACCATGAACATTATCACCAAAACCACCGAAGCTGAAAAAGGCGGATCCTTCAAATATGAAGTAACCGACTACGGCACACAAAAGATGACCCTGAGCCTTTCCACCGGCAAGATGGAAACAGGAACCGCAGTTTATTTTGTAGGGTCACGCACCTGGGGCGAAGGTTATATCCCCGCCACCTGGGTTGATGCATGGAGCTATTACCTCTCGGTAAGCCAGGACGTCGGTAAAGCCCACAAACTGGCCTTTACCGCAATCGGTGCACCGCAACAGCACGGACAGCGCAGCTCATGGCTCACGAAGGAACAGATCGACAAATGGGGTCCAAAATACAATTCCGACTGGGGATACCGCAATGGTGAAGAGCTCAACCAAAGGGTAAATTACTACCACAAACCGCAGTTTGCCCTGAACTGGTACTATGACATCAGCGACAAGGCCTTCCTGGCCACCTCGGCTTACATTTCAACCGGCAACGGCGGCGGCTCCGGCCCGCTGGGAAAATGGGCCAACTATACCCCTACCGGCCAGATCGACTGGGACGAAGTTGTTGACTGGAACTCCACTAATACCGGCATCGACACCACCCTGGTAGTAGACGGCGACACGCTCAGCCAATCCAGGAGCATCCTTCGCAACTCCGTTAACAACCACTTCTGGTATGGCATACTTTCGACACTGAAATTAGACCTGAGCGACAAACTCAACCTGATGGTTGGCATCGACGGCCGCTCCTATAAAGGTGAGCACTACAGGGAAGTTCGCGACCTGATGGGCGGCGACTTCTACTTTGAACAGTACAAATACGCCATTGACGGTGTAGCCGGCAGGAACCAGATCATGATGGTGGGCGACAAAATCGCATACGACAACGACGGGCTTGTCAGGTACGGCGGCGCCTTTGCACAACTGGAATATACCTCGGGGAACTTTGCCGCCTTTATCGCCGGTACACTCTCCAACACCTGGTACAAGAGGATCGACCGTTATAACTATGTAACCGATATCGAAAGCGATGTGCTGAGCCAGATCGGTTACAACGGGAAGATCGGCGCCAACTACAACATCAACGAACAACATAATATCTTCGCCAATGCCGGGTATTATTCCAAGGCTCCCGACTTCAACTTCCTGTGGCCCAACTATACCAATGATATCAGTACCGAAGACCTGGTGAATGAGAAGGTAATCGGTTTTGAACTCGGATACGGCTACAAAAGCAGGTATTTCAACACCAACATCAATGGTTATTACACCATGTGGAAAGATAAATCGCTGCTTTCAAGAGCATACAGCTCAGGGGGTCAGGACGTCCGCTCCTTCATCACCGGCCTGGATGCAACCCATATGGGTATTGAAGTTGAAGCCCTGGCACATGTTACCGACGTATTCGACATCGGCCTGCTGGCCGCCATCGGCAACTGGGAATGGACCAACGACGTGGAGGCCATCAACACCGATGACCAGACCTTCGTTCAGGATACCACCCAGGTTTTCTCAAAAGGGCTGAAAGTGGGCGACGCACCGCAAACACAGCTCGGGCTTAAACTGCAGTACAATCCTTATAAGAAATTCGACCTCGGGCTGGATATTATCTACTATGATAATTTCTATGCCGACTTTGACCCTGCCAGCCGCAATGACGAAAACGACCGCGAACAGGCCTATAAAGTACCCTCGTGGGTGATCACCAATTTCTACGCAGGTTACAACTTTACATTTGCCGGACTCGGTTCACGCTTTGGCATCAATGTCTACAATGTTTTCGACCAGGAATACTGGGTGAATGCCAACGACGGCAAAGGTCACGACGAAGCCAGCGTACGCGGTTTCTACGGATTCGGCCGTACCTTCAGCTTCGGCTGGAAGATATTCTTCTAAGTTATTGCAATCACGCTGAATTTTTAGTTATTAATACCAAGCCGCCTGACCTCAGGCGGCTTTTTTTTACCTTTGCCACACCACAAACACAAACGGATACAATAAACAATCATATAGAGATGAAAAAACTCTTTTTCCTTTTCCTGCCTATACTGTTACTGGCTTCGTGCTGCCGTATTGAGGAGCAACAGAAACCTTACCTGGTAGTCCTTTCAATGGACGGCTTTCGCTGGGATTACCCCGACAGCATTCCCACGCCCAATCTCGATGCCATTGCTGCCGGGGGCGTAAAGGCGGTTTCGCTCAGGCCGGCCTTTCCCAGCGGCACCTTCCCAAACCATTATACCATGGCCACTGGGCTTTATCCCGACCATCACGGCATCGTGCTCAATAACTTTTACGACCCCGCCAGCGGCAGGCACTACCGGATGCGCGACAGGCAAGCCGTTGAAGACGGTTATTTTTACGGAGGGGAACCCATCTGGGTCACCGCCGAAAAACAGGGCATGCGCAGTGCATCCTATTTCTGGGTCGGATCGGAAGCCCCCGTGCAGGGTTACCACCCTTCCATCTTCAAGAAATACCAGCACGACTTCCCCTATGCCCAGCGCATCGACTCGGTGATCGCATGGCTGCAGCTGCCCGAACCGGAACGCCCCCAGCTGATCATGTGGTATATGCACGAACCCGACCGCTCAGGCCATATTTACGGGCCGTTCTCGGAAGAGACCAACAAAATGATCATGTACCAGGACAGCCTGCTGGGGGTATACATCAGCAAAATTGAAGCACTTCCGATCGCAGGGCAGATCAACCTCATCATCACTTCCGACCACGGCATGCAGGCATCCGACCCGGAACGTACCGAATACCTCGAAGACTATGTCAAAGAGCGCTGGATTGCAGATCTGCAGGGATACAACCCCGTTTTCAACATATGGGCCGCCGAAGGCTGTGTTGATTCATTGTATGAAGCCCTGCAGGCAGGAAAGCACTTCTCGGCATATAAAGCCGGGCAGATGCCGGAAAGGCTCAACTACGGGACACACCCGCGTTGCGCCCACATCATTGTTTGTGCCGACAGCGCTTGGCGTCTGAAAGCACAAAGGGACGACCACCCGGGCAGCCTCGGCGACCATGGCTATGATAACCGCAATACCGACATGCACGCCATCTTTTATGCCAGCGGCCCGGCCTTTAAAAAAGGACATATCCACCCGGTATTCGACAATGTGGATCTGTATCCCCTTATGGCCGCTATTCTGGGGCTGGAACCGGCGCAGGTCGACGGCAGATTCGGGAATGTCAAAGATATGCTGAAGCCTTAGTGAAAAGAGGCCTGAAGATATAAGAGAGGGATATTATCGGGCGGAAATTTCGCAACCCCCTGCTCTATCGGGTTGCCTTATTAAGCAGGAACTGATCCAGCAAAACCAGGGCGCCCATGGCCTCCACCACCGGCACCACACGGGGTGCGGCGCATACGTCATGCCTGCCGCCAATGCTGATGGTGACGGGCAATCCTTTACGCGTAACGGTTTGCTGCTCTTTGGCAATGCCCGGGATGGGCCTGAAGGTAACCCCGAAGCGTACCTCTTCGCCATTGGAGATGCCGCCCTGTATGCCCCCGCTCCTGTTCGAAGCGGTGCGTATGTCACCATCCCTGATGGTGAAGGCATCATTGTATGCGGAGCCTTTCATGCCGGCCGCCAGCCTGCCGCTGCCATAGTCGAAGGCCACGGCGGCATTGATGCTCAACATGGCTGCAGCAAGCGATGACTCCAGTTTATGGTATACGGGGGTTCCGATGCCGGGCGGCAATCCGGCAACAGCGGCCTGTACCTCACAACCCGAGCTGTCGCCCTCACGGCGAAGGCCGGAAAGGTATTTTTTCATCTGCGCCGCAACCTTTTCGTCGGGGCATTGCATTTCCGTTGATGCCGCCATCTCCATCTCTTCAAAAGAAAACTCACGCCCGGTGGCGTGGGGGCCGATGCGGGCGCAAACGGCGGCAATGAAAATACCCGACCCGGCCAGCAGTTGTTTGGCGATGGCCCCCGCAACAACCCGTACGGCCGTTTCCCGTGCCGATGCCCGGTGCACCAGGCGATGATCATCAAGGCCGTATTTACGGTGATAGGTATAATCGGCATGTGAAGGACGGTAGTATTCCTTCAAACTTTCATAATCGGCCGGGTCAGTATCCTCGTTCGGAATGATGAAGGCGATGGGCGCACCGGTGGTTGTGTTATCGATCAGGCCCGAAAGGAAGCGGGGGATATCGGTCTCCTTTCTGCTGCTGGAAGATCCCCGTCCCGGCCGGCGGCGTAACAGATCATTCATGATCAAAGCCATATCGAGGGTAACCCCGGCAGGACAGCCGTCGATGACACCTCCCACCGCAGGGCCGTGCGATTCACCAAAAGAGGTTAAACGGAACAGTTTCCCGATAGTATTGCCAGGCATGGCACAAAGATAACAGAAAAAGAAAATACCGGGTTGCTTGTCAGCCGGCCGACATTTTACGCAGGTACTTCACCTTTGCTTCCATGGCGGCCAGTTCCTGTTTGGCCTTGTCGATCTTCAGCTCAAACTCACGCTTGAGGATATCGGCTTTTTTGGAGTTGGCGAAAAAGCCCAGGTTATTCTCCCAAAGGATCACATCGTCACGCAACTGGCCGATCTTGTTGTTCAGGGCAATGATCTCCTTGCGGTAAACCCTGTCGGCGTCGGGCGAGTCTTTCAGCGCATCCATGCGCGACTCGTAGCTGGCCTTATTGAGTTCGGTAGCGCTGATCTTCAATTCATCAAGCCTGGCATCGATGGCTTCGCGAAACTGCTTTTGTATATGCTCCTTCTCCTTCATGGGCACAAAGCCGATCTCGATCCACTCACGCTGGAAACCTTTCAGGATGTCGAGGTTCTTCGACTTATCCGCGGTAAATTCAAATTTTTCAATCTTTTCGATGAGGGCGAGCTTGCGCTCCAGGTTTTCCTGCTCATTTTCATGAACATTGGAGAAATGGGCAGATTTGTTACTGAAAAAAGCATCGCAGGCGGCCCTGAAACGTTTCCATATCTTGTCGGAATGCTTTTTCGGCACCGGGCCGATCTTTTTCCATTCCTGCTGCAGCCTGATAAGCTCCTGGGTCGTCCGCTTCCAGTCGTTGCTGTCCCTGACATTCTCGGCCTGCACACAAAGGTCGACCTTCAGATTATAATTATTGAGTTGTTCCTGTTTGATCGAGTTCAGGAATTCTTTCTTATTGGCAAAGAAAGCATTGAGGCTTCCCTTGAAGCGCTCCCAGATTTCAGTATTCTGTTTCTTCGGCGCCCGCCCGATGCTTCGCCAGAGTTTAAACAGCTCGTTGATCCTGGCTGTTTGCTGCTGCCAGCCTTTCATGTTATCGGGGATTACGGCTGCGAGTTCCTCGGCCTGTTCGCAAAGGTTGATCTTTGCCCGCAGGTTCTGTTCCTGTTCCTGCTGCAGTTGTTCATAATGCTCCCTGCGTCTTTCGTTTATCTTATCCGTGGCGGCCTTGAAACGTTCCCATATCTCATCGCTCTGGCTCTGTGGCACGGGGCCGGTCTCTTTCCACTCTTCGTGGTATTTCTGCAATTCCTTGAATGACTTGATGATGCTGCTTTCGAGCAGCAGCTCTTCAACCTTTTCACAAAGATTGATCTTCAGTTCAAGGTTCTTCTTCATGTCGAGGTCGCGCAGTTCCTTGTTGATCTTGACCTTATCAAAGAACTTTTCGACCAGGAAATGGTAGTTTTGCCAGAGCATGGAAACCTCGCCGGTGGGCACCACGCCGATCTCCTTCCATTCTGCCTGCAGGGCGCGGAATTCGTCGTAGGTTTTCTTCAGCGACTCTTCGGAACCGATCAGTTCCTTGAGTTTCTCAAGAATGTCCTTTTTCTTGCGGAGGTTATCGAGTTTAATCTGTTCAAGCCGCTCATTGAAGCGGGCCTTGTTCTGGCGGTATTTATCGAAAGCCTTATTGAAACGTTCATCCAGTTTATTCTCCTCCTCATGGTAGTCGGCCTCTTCACCGCCTTCTTCAAGGAATTTGCCAAGGGCGGCCTGTTTCTCTTCCTTCCGGCTTTTCAGGTAGGCTACCTTGATGAGGGCCACCCTGCTTTTGATGGCCATCACATCCTCGTTTATCACCAGTTCTTCCAGTTTCCCTACAAGCTCTGCCGCACTGTATTCCTCGTATGGTTCATTATCATCATCATCATCCCCTTCATGATCGTCCTCATGGTCTTCATCCTCATCATCCCCTTTTTGATCATCCTCCGGTTTACCGGCCTTTTCCTTCACATCCCCCTCTTTTTTTTCATCTTCAGGCTCTGATGACGGTTTTTCGGCTTCGGCGGCTTCTCCGGAGGTCCCGGAGGCGGCCGTTCCGGTCTTTATCCCGGTTTCAACGGCAGGCTCCTCTTCCGCAAGGGGTTTATCAGCCTCAGCTTCAAGGGCAGGTTCCTCTTCCGCAAGGGGTTTATCAGCCTCAGCTTCAACGGCAGGTTCCTCTTCCGCAAGGGGTTTATCAGCCTCAGCTTCAAGGGCAGGCTCCTCTTCCGCAAGGGGTTTATCAGCCTCAGCTTCAAGGGCAGGTTCCTCTTCTGCAAGGGGTTTATCAGCCTCAGCTTCAAGGGCAGGTTCCTCTTCCGCAAGGGGTTTATCAGCCTCAGCTTTTACCTCTTCTTCCGTTGTTGCCTCTTTTTCAGCAGGAGGCATTGGCTGTTCCGCATCCGTAAGGCTCGGCTCCGTTTCAGTGGCAGACGCCTTGCTTTCGCCTGCATGACCGGCGGGTGAAGTCGCTTCTTCAGGCTTTATGTCCTGTACGGCATTCTCTTCGGTGTGGGTGTTCTCCTCCGGATTCTGATTTTCTTCCGGATTCTGATCTTTGGCTTTCTTCTTTTCCATTCGGTGATTTGAATTAATGTGTCTAATGAAAGACTAACGAGCTTGCATATTTTAAAGGATTGCAAAAATAACAATTATTTATATCGTGCAAAATCTTTTTCAACCACAGGAAACAGGGATTATTGGGAGATTCAGGGGCCTTAATTGCCAACCGGCCTGTTAAAGAGGATATATCCAAAGTTGAAAAAGACCGTGAGCTTATCGTTATTTCTGTCGTAATAGTTCACTCCCCCGCTGAGTGGACCCAGGGGGCTGTGCCAGACCACGGTGGCGGATGCGATGACGGAGCGGTTCGAAAACTCTTTTCCGTAATATGGCTTCAGGTTTTCATCGGCGAGGATCTCCCGGTAAGGTTGAAAGAGATAGCCTTCGAGGCGGAAATCGACCTTGCGGTATAATTCAAAGATCATCTTTAATCCTGCAGCGGCATAATTATATGCGCGATAATTCGGCAGGAAAAGGGTTTTGCTCTCGGCTACCGGCTGAAAGGCCGGTGCAACCAGTACGGATGATGTATAGTTATCGAAAAAGGGCTGGTTCGAAAGCCGTGCTTCCCCGTAAAAGCCGAGTGATAAGGCGCCTAAATGTTCGAAATAATTGTCGTAAAGCAGCCGTAAATAATAATAATCCCGCTGGTGTTTCGATTCCGAGCGGTCGGGTGATGAAGACCCGGGTGTATGGATCTCCCGGCCGCTCGTATATGCGATTTCGGCCAGGAACCTGACCCCGGCGCCGGCATATTGTTTCCTGTTCAGGGAATTGATCTCAAACGCCAGCCTTGGCGTGATCATCTCGAAGCTCGTGATATCCGCCGTATCCGACCTGCTGAAAACATTGGTCTGATAATATTCATCCTTGCGTCCGCCATAGTTCATTCCGAAAAACAATTTCCCTCTCTGGCCGGCAGGGATTCCCGCATCGAAATAGCCGAAATTCTCCTTGCAAATGAGAAAAGCCGGTGTAATGTCGTCAAAGAAATAGGTCGTATTCTTAAAGTAGTTCCGGCTGTTATAAACATAGCCCGCTTCCATGAAAAAGGGTGTCCGCGAAGGGAAATCGGCCCTACCGGCCAGGGTGTAGGAGTTATAAAAATTGCCGATATACGTATTCGTTTTCAGGCTGATGGCCTGCCTGCCGAAATAGCGGTATTCAAACCCCACAAACACCGTATTGGAAGTGCCTGAACTGATGTTGCCACCCATGTCGGCAACAAAGCTCTCCGATTTTGTGATCTTCAGATGTAAATCGTAGAATCCCGAAGCCGGGTTATATTTTATTTCCGGGAAGATGGATGATATCTGGTCGTCGGCGATCAGCTTGAAATACTGTTTTTTGATCTGGCCGAGGCTGATCACTTTTTCCTTTTGTTGAAAAAGCCGCTGAACATATATGGACTGGGTCCTGTTCAGTCCTTCGATGATGATGGAATCGACCTGGTATGGCGGGATCTGCTCCAGGAAGCGTTCACGGGCCTGCTGCACCCCTGCGGGCGGCACCTCTCGCGGTACCAGCCGCCTGATGCCTTCCAGGCTGTCGAGGGTGGTTTTATAGCCCAGGGCGATGATCTCCTGCGCTTTGGAAAAATCAAAGAGTGAGCGGTTCGAAAGGTCATGTTCGATCAGGATGCCACTGGCAGGATCAAGTTCATAATCCGACCACATCATCAGCATGTTCTGCAACTGCGAGATGAGGTCGTCGCCAGAGGGCGAGGCATAGTTACCCGCCGCCTTACTTCCGATGATCACGTCCGGGTTGAAATCCTCCATGGCCACATCCGACGGGAAATTATTGTACATGCCCCCGTCGAACAAGAGCATGTCATCGACCTGTATGGGCTTGAAATAAAAAGGATAGGTCATGGAAGCCCGCACGGCGGTCCCGAGCTGTCCGGAGGAAAAGACCACCTGCCGGTTGGCATTGATATCGGCGGCAACACAGCGGAAAGGAACAAAAAGCTCATTAAAGTCGTATCCTGCCACCGCACTGGCCCCGGCATACAGCTCCATGGCGTTGAAATCCATTTCGTAGGGAGCGATAAGGTTAACAGGCAGGCGGGTGGAGATCCGCCTGGTCACATCATTATAGTTGAATTTAACGCTGATCCAGGATGCATCCGGCGCCTGTTGCTTGAAATAATATGTATATTTATCTTCGATGATCCCTGCCGACCACCTCATAAAATCGCCCGATGTGAGGATCTTTTCAATGGAATCGGGTGAGCAGCCGCCGGCGTATAGTCCGCCGACGATGGCGCCCATGGAGGTGCCCGCGATATAATCGACGGGGATGCCGTTTTCTTCCAGGGCCTTCAGCACCCCGACATGGGCAAGTCCGCGCGCGCCTCCGCCGCTCAGCACCACGGCTACGCGTTGCGGCAGGGCCTGCATCGTCAATAAGGAAAACAGCAGTGAACAGAAAAAACTGTATGTAAATCCTTTTATCATTAAAACGGAATTAACAATAAAGCTACAACAATTTTCAGAGGTTCATGAAGTTTTTTCCGGACCGGGCCGGTTTTAAACCTTTTCGAGGGCCTGCCCCAGGTCATCGATGATGTCGGCACAGTCTTCAATGCCTACCGACAGCCGTACCAGTTCATCGCTGATGCCTGCTTTTATTTTGGCATCGTGCGACATACGGGCGTGTGTCATGGAGGCCGGGTGCTGGATCAGCGTTTCTATGCCGCCGAGTGAAACGGCCAGCAGGGCGAGCCTGACGCTGTCCATCATCATTTTGCCTGCGGCAAATCCGCCTTTGAGCCCGAAGCTCATCATGGCACCGGGGCCTTTCATCTGCCTTTTGCCAAGCTCGTACTGCGGATGCGATTCCAGTCCCGGATACCTGATCCAGGCCACTTTGGGATGGCTTTCCAGGTAACGTGCTATCTTCATGGCATTTTCCTGGGCACGGTCGATCCGTATCCCCAGCGTCTTCAATCCCCTTCTTGTCATAAACGCCTGATGCGGGTCCATATTGCATCCCATGTTCACCATAACCGGACGGATGCCCCTGTAATGTTCCTCTGTTTTGGCAACGATCATGCCGGCAACGATGTCGGCATGGCCGTTAATGAACTTGGTCATTGAATGCAGCACCACATCGGCGCCCAGTTCAAGGGGGCGTTGCAGGTAAGGGCTGCAAAAGGTATTATCGACACACAAAGGGATTTGGTGCTCATGGGCGATCTCCGCCAGGGCGGCAATATCGGTGATCCCGATGGTCGGATTGGCTGGTGTTTCCGTATAGATAAGCCCCGTATTGGGCCGGATGGCAGCCCTGACCTGCGAAAGGTCGGTGGTATCGATAAAACTGTATTCGACGCCAAATTTTGAAAACAGCGTTTCCACCACGTTCCTTGCCGGTCCGTAAAGCGCTTCATGTGCAAGCAGATGCCGGCCCGCACCCAGGAAGTACATGTATACGCTGGTGATGGCCCCCATGCCCGAAGCGGTGGCAATACCCCCGTAACCTCCCTCCAGCGTGGCCAGGGTGTTTTCCAGTTCCCCGATGGTGGGATTGCCGATACGTGTGTAGATATAGCCATCGCTCTCGCCCGAAAAACACTGTGCTCCATGATCGGAATTCCTGAAAGAAAAGGTTGATGACTGATAGATCGGCGTGGTGGCGCTACCCAGGGGATCCGTAAACCCGCCTGCATGGATCAGTTTTGAATTGATCCCTTTGTCATGATTATCCATTACTGATATTTTTTTAATGGTGAATAAGTGAGGCTGCAAATATATTGAGATTATTTATATTTAACAAGTGAACGCTGATATAGGATAGCTGATAGCTGATAGCTGATATTTGATATTTGAAGTGTTGGAGGAACGGGCTTTATTAAAATCCTACCGGCAAGCGTTTGGAAGCGCGCGCCGGCGGGAATCACCTCATACATAAAGAAGTGTTCAAATACCTTCCTGTCATTAAGCAGCAGTTTGATAAGCCCATGAAGCTGCTGCTTATCCATGCGTTGATAGTTGTAGCCCTCGCAGGGTTGTTCTAATTCATCATAACTTTTCATAACATCAGGGTATATGCCTTTACTTATTAATACCCGAAAATAAAAAATGTCCCACCTATTAATAATAAAAATCCCGCTTTCGCGGGAAAATTTCAACCAGCCTGCGCATAAGCTGCGGCTGGTAAATAATCAAATAATCAAACGGGCTTCGCCCGTCCCGTTTACACGGGATAACCAACTCAGTCCTTGAGGCAACGAAGTGAATAACCGTCTGTCTTGCTGTAGTAGTACCGGAGCACATCGTCGTTACTGTCGTTCAGGTACCGGTACCAGGCGCTTGAACTGCTGTTCTCCGTAGAAGACCACCAGTTGCCGTTATCGCCAATGGTGTTGAAATCACCATTGCTGCTGCGGTTGCCCCCCGGAAGGCCTGCGAAACCGTATAAATCGGTTCCGTTGCCATTAGAGTACCAGCCGCTGGTGGTCTTCAGGTTCGTCCCGGCATCGTATCCTCTAAATCCATGCTGATCCCACTCAGGATCACCTACCGGATACTGGCTGTCAACAGCCCCTTCCAGCACCTTCCACTCTTCATCCGTGGGCAGGTGCCAGCCCGGCGGGCAAATGCCCTGCGTGCCCTGCTGGGTGGTGTATTGCATCATCTCATCCCACTGGTAGAGGCCGCCGTATGTAT
>Ga0334900_1000669_pt1 | contig 46603 bp, 37 predicted proteins | sample GraSluR3_MG_2_FD_207231 | JGI IMG/M metagenome (GOLD analysis project Ga0334900, IMG submission 207231) | Sludge microbial communities from methane-producing bioreactor in Wageningen University, Netherlands - Granular Sludge_31_08-R3 | ecosystem: Engineered > Bioreactor > Anaerobic >... | reverse complement strand
GACGTCGATCAGGTTGCTGCGCTGCCACGTCTTGCCGTCGTCGGCCGAGGTCCAGGTGTATTGGCAGTGGCGTCCGGGGCCGGGCACGTACTGCTGGATGGGCACGACGATTTCGCCCGTGCGGGTCTGGAGGATGTCGTTGAGCGACCCGCAGTATCCGCCGGCGATCATCTGCCGGTCGACCCAGGTCTTGCCCCCGTCGAGGCTGCGGATCGACCACACGGTAAGGCTGGGATCGACGGCCTCGCCGGCCCGGTCGTCCCACTTCCAGCGGAAGTTCTCGAAGTCGCGGTAGATCCAGAGCAGCACGCCGCTTCGGGTCTTCAGCGCGATCTGGCACTCGTAGTCCTTGGTGAGCCGTCCCGGCCCTTCGCCCTCGTACATCGTGGCGATTCGCCGCCAGGTCTTTCCGTCGTCGCTGCTGACTTCGACCGTGCCGTTGTCGTCGCTCTTGAGGCTCATCAGGCGCCCGTCGCCCAGCGCAATGAACGAGCCGGCGGCCCGCCCCTGCATGAGAAACGTGCATCGCGGATGCAACCGGTATCCCAGCTCACGCCACGAGGGCCTCGGGGCATCGGGCGAGGCCGGCAACACGGGACCGGCGAGCAGGCCGACTGCGGCCAGGGAACATGCGAGAAGTGGTTTCATGACGGCTCATCCTCCAGAAGGCTTCCTCGTTGCCGGCCGAGTCGTGGAGCCCAGGAGATGGGACCAGCTCCGACCCAAGCAAGCGTTGACCCGGTCGCAACGGTTTGCGGGGACGGTGCCTGCCCTTGTTCCTCGGCCAATGGCGATTTCGTGCCGAGAAGCGCGCCTGTCCCCCTTCTCTCGCGGGACAATCGGTATTCTCGCCGTGAGCCGGGAACCCGTCAACGCAATGGACTCCCGTCTCTACAGCGGTCCGCTTCTGAACTGCGCCCGGGCCGTCTCGATTCTCGACGAAATCGTCGGCAGGCGGATGCCACGGCTCGCCCAAAGCGACGCGAGCCGCTTGCCGGCGCGCTTGTTCGGGTGGCCTGCAAGAAGTCGGACTCCCGGCTGCTTTTGATCCTCATCGGCATTTGATTCCCCGGCCCGCCTCGGATAAGCTGGGAGGCCGTCATGAGCGGATCGCAGTCGGAGCGAAGGAGCACCCTATGGTCACGAACAAGCAGCAACTGAGCCGGCGCCGCTTTCTCGCGGGCGCCGGAGTGAGCCTGGCCGCACCGTCGTTGATCACCGCCGGCGCGGTTGGATCAGCCGCCGAACCGCCCGCCAGCGAGCGCGTCGTCGCGGCGCTGGTCGGCTGCGGCAGTCGGGGACAAGGCCTGCTGAGCATTCATCAGGACCCCCGATGCACGATCGCGGCGGTGTGCGACGTGGATGACCAGCACGCGGCCGGTGCCAAGAAGCGGATCGGCGAGTGCGACGTCTACCGCGACTTCCGCTCCATTCTGGACCGACGAGACATCGACGCGATTCTCATCGCCACGCCCGACCACTGGCATGCTCCGATCACGATCATGGCCTGTCAGGCCGGGAAGGACGTCTACTGCGAGAAGCCGCTCTGCCGGACCATCGAGGAGGGAAGAAAGATGGTCGAAGCGGCCCGGCGTTACGACCGCGTCGTCCAGATGGGCACGCAGTACCGTTCCATCGCTCGGACCCGGCAGGCGTGCGAGTGGGTGCGCAACGGCCGGTTGGGGAAGGTGCACACGGTACGGCTTTCGCACCCCCCGAATCGCACGCATCCGTGCGAGCCGCCCCAGCCGGTGCCGCCCGATCTCGATTGGGATCGGTGGCTGGGGCCGGCGCCGTGGGCCGAGTACCATCCTCTGCGGTGCCACCGCAGCTACCGCTGGTTCATGGATTACGGGGGCGGTTATATCGCCGACAACGGCGTGCACATGTTCGGCGTGGTCTCGTGGGCCATGGGCACCGACGAGACGGGCCCGGTGGCCATCGAGGCCACGGGCCGCCAGGCCCCGAACAACCTGTTCGACGCGCCCGAGGAATTGAGCGTGCGCTTCGAGTTCGCCGATCCGCCGTTCGTGATGCAATGGGAACAGCCGGGCGAGGGCAAGCTGAACCTTGAGTTCGTCGGCAGCGATGCGACGCTGAGCGGCTTCTGGGAGTTCCACGTCACCGAGGGCCAGGCCGATCTCTCGCCCATCCGCGACGACGAGGTGCGCCTGGCCGTCAGCGACAGCCATTCGGGCAACTGGCTCGAGTGCATTGCCGCGCGCCGGCGACCGGTCATGGACGTCGAGATCGGCCACCGCGTGACCTGCTGGAGCCACCTGGGCAACATCGCCTACCGGCTGGGCCGCAAAGTCCGCTGGGATCCCTCGGCCGAGCGATTCCTCGACGACGAGCAGGCCAACCGGCTGCTCCACGTTGCTTACCGCGAGCCGTGGCGACTGTAGCAGGGGGAATCGAAGGGCATCGAGGCGGAACCGGCGCGTCCGGACCGCGCCGGATGCTCGCGACGTGGCGAAGCGCGAACTCCTGGGTTTCTACGGCAACCCCAATAGCTCGCGGATCGCCGCCTTGAGGATCTTCTCCGAGCCGGGCCCGACCGCGGCGGCCCCGGGCTCGTAGGCGCCTTCGTCAAATGCCCGGTCGGTGCAGATGTAGCTGGGTCCACCGTCGCCGTAGCCGGCCACGGCCACGAAGGCATCGGGACGTTGCTTCTGGGCGAAGAGCTGGAACTCGAGCATGGGCTCGCCGGGAAGGTGCACGATCGCGACGTCGCCCATCTGAAGCGAACTGACGACGATGGGTTCGGTCCGCTCGAAGAACGCCACGCGCCGGGCGGCCCAAATCCGCCGCGGAGCATCCTTTTTCGGATCGACCAACTCGGCCCGGAACGCCTCAGGGTTGTACCCCGGCACGTTCTTCGGCGGAAGCCGCAAGTCGACCGTCCGCCACACAAGCGGGGCGACCGGCCCGTACTGGGTGGCCGCGGCCGACGCCTTCATGCCCGCCAACAGCCGCTCGTAGAGCCCCTGCCGGGCCTCGCGCGAGCCGTCGTTGTACTTGCCCGCCGCCACGTCGCCGGCGCAGCCGGTGAAATAGATCTGGAACGCGCCCTCGTCGTGCTGGAGTTTCTCGCGGGCCATGCCCACGAAGTCGTAGCTTGCCCGCGCGTCGCGGTAGAAGCTCTGGGGATGGGTGGCGTAGTAGTGCAAGCGCACGATCGGCTCGTCGCCCCGGGCGAAGGTGATCGTCTTGACGAAGGGGTCGATCGGGCCCTCGGGCAATTCGGCCAGGGTGGTGTTCTTGCCTCGCGAGCTGCCGCGCCAGACGATCTTGCCGTCGACCGGGATCCGGCGATTCGACGCCACGCGCTCGACGCGAGCCTGGGACGTCCCGATGCGGTCGCACGGTTCGAGACGGGCCGCCGCCTGGCGGGCCGCCGCCGCCAGATCGCCGGCGACCCGGTCGAGGAACGCGGGATCGTAGTACTGCGGCGGGTTCTCGACGTCGTTCAACAGGCGCTTGGCGTCGACGTCGATGACCGGCCCGGTGTGGACGTGCACGCACTGTACGACCGCGTTGGCCGGATCGGTGCCGGCTCCCTCGGCCAGCTCCCGGCGCAGACGGGCGTGGGCCTCGCCCGAGAGCACGCACCAGTCGATCGCGCAGAGCACGTAGCGGCGGCCCTCCTGTTCGAGCACCACCCCCTTGGCCAGAAGCGGATGCTCGATGGTTTCGAGCGGTTGGACGTAGAGCCAGTGGCCGATCGGCGGCGTGGCGTCGCATTGGAACGTCGCCACGCGCAGCTCGGCAGCCGGCGCCGCTCCCAGCACGCCCACGGCAAAAGCGATCGCGAGTGCGACGAGAATTCCTCCGGACGGCTTGGTCATGTCTTGGTCTCCTTGGGGCGAGGTTCAGACCACACTCTACCTGCTCGCCGAGCGTTCCGAAAGCCCAGAGCGCCGCCACCCGGCCGCCGCACGTCAGGCCGTGGTCGACGCCGCTCGTGCCGGGTGCTCGTCGACACAAGAAGGCTCGACGGTTTTTCGGTGCCCCAAGACAACCGACGCGACGCACAACGCGGCTTGCGGGTTGTCGGTCCATTGCACCGACCACGCCCGAAAGGGTAACATAAACCCCGTGCTTCAATCGAGCCTCGGGGAGTGACGATGATGCGTAGCCTGCTCGTTTCCGCCCTGCTGCTGGCCTGGCCGTCGACCGGAGTCTCCGCCCCGGCGAAGCCGAAGCCCGTGCTGGTCGAAGTCCACGTCGACAGCGAGGCCCCGGGCTACGAAGGCTACCGGGCCATGGACGGCGATCCGGCCACCATGTGGCACACCGACTGGCAGGACCGCGAAACCAGGCATCCCCACGAGATCGTCGTCGACCTGGGCCAGAGCTACCCGATCGCCGGCTTCGGCTGCCTTCCGCGCAAAGGCGCCGCCAACGGGACGATCGGCCGGTTCGAGTGCTACGTGAGCAACGACCGCAAGGATTTCGGCAAGCCGGTCGTCGCCGGGACGTTCGGCCCCGGCGATGCCGAAAAGGTGATCGAGTTTCCCGACAAGGTGACGGGCCGCTACCTGCGGATTCGGGCCCTGACCGAAGTGGCCAACCGGCCGTGGACCTCGATCGCCGAACTGCGGCCCCTGGTCGAGGGAGTCACGTTCCGCGCCAAACCCTCGTCGCCGTACAGCCTGGTTCACGACGACGGCACGCCGCTCGACGAGTTCGAGGTCCAGTTTGTCACGCTCAAGCAGGATCTGCGCAACCGGGCGCACTTCGCCCGGATCGCGCCCGAGGCGTTTTGTCCCGACGCGTTGATCCACGATGCCGACCGCGATCCGGTCGACGTGGTGCTCCGCCGCACGAGGGCCCTGCTCGACGACCTGGCGGCAACGGCGGCGTGCGACCCGGCCCTGAAAGCGGAACTCGACGCGCTGGAAAAGCGGAATTCCGGCGTCGACGTCGCCGAGGAAGAATCGCGTCTGGCCTTGTTCAAGCAGGTGTGCGCGGTTCGGCGGAAGATCGCCTTCTCGAATCCCTTGTTGAACTTCGACGCGATCCTTTTCATCACCCGCCATCGGTCGCGTTTCAACCACATGTGCGACCAGTATTACGGGATCAACACCGAGCCGGGGGGCGGGCTGTACGTGCTCTGCGACCCCTTCGGCCCCGACCCCCAGGTGCGCGACGTGCTGGCCGACTCGGTCGTCGAGCGGGGGCGGCTTGCCGGCCAGAAGCTCACCGGCGGATCGTTCCTTTCGCCCGACCTGTCGTACGACGCCCGGCAGATCGCCTTCGCCTACGTCGAGTGCCGGGGCGACACCGAGCATCGCGACCATACCGACCCCAGCCGGGGGCATTGGCACGTGCAGCGGTGCTACCACGTGTTCAAGGTGAACGTCGACGGCAGCGGCCTGGAGCAGCTCACCGACGGCACGTGGAACGACTTCGACCCCTGCTGGCTCCCGAACGGGCGCATCGCCTTCATCACCGAGCGCCGCGGGGGCTACCTGCGGTGCGGGCGAGTTTGCCCCACCTATACCCTGTTCGAGATGGCCGACGACGGCAGCCGGATGCGGTGCCTGAGCTATCACGAGACAAACGAGTGGCATCCCAGCGTGACCCACGACGGGCGCATCGTCTACACCCGCTGGGATTACGTCGATCGCCACGGCTGCACCGCCCACATGCCGTGGATCACCACGCTCGACGGGCGCGACTCGCGGGCCGTGCACGGAAACTTCGCCCCGCGCCAGGTGCGAGCCGACATGGAACTCGACTGCCGCGCCGTGCCCCGGTCGCACAAGTTCGTGGCCACCGGGGCCCCCCATCACGGTCAGGCGTTCGGATCGCTCGTCCTGGTCGATCCCCGGGTGCCCGACGACGACGCGATGGCGCCGGTCAAGCGGCTTACCCCCGAGGTCGCCTTCCCCGAAACGCAGGGTGGCGCCCAGGTCTACGGCACCGCCTGGCCGTTGAGCGAGAAATACCACTTGTGCGTCTACGACGCGGGCATGCGCCCGGGCGTGGGATTCCAGGGGGGCGCCTACGTGCGCGGCAACTACGGGATCTACCTGATCGACGCCTTCGGCAACAAGGAACTGATCTATCGTGACCCGGAGATCGCTTGCCAGAGCCCGATCCCCCTGCAACCTCGGCGCACACCGCCGCGGATGCCCCCGATGGTGGCCGAGAGCGAGCACCAGCCGTACGTCCGGCCCACCGGCCCGGCGGAGCAGCCCGCCGAGGGGACGGTCGCCTTGATCGACGTCTACGACAGCCAAACGCCCTGGCCCGCGGATACGACGATCAAGGCGCTGCGCGTGATCCAGATCCTACCGATGACGGTGCCGTCGGGCAAGCCGCCTCACGAGGTGGGCCTGCGCCTGCCCACGGCGCTCGATTCGGTCATGCTGGCTCGCTACGTGCTGGGCACGGTGCCGGTCGAGGCCGACGGCAGCGCCCACTTCACCGTGCCCGCCCGGAAGGAGATCTTCTTCCAGGCGTTGGACGAACGGGGGCTGGCCGTGCAGTCGATGCGTTCGGCCACCTACTTGCAGCCGGGCGAGAACCTGGTCTGCAAGGGCTGCCACGAACCGAAGCACGAGTCGCCGCTGGGTCGCGGCGAGGTGCCGTTGGCCTTGCAGCGCGGCCCGTCGCGACTGGAGCCAGGCGTCGAGGGATCGAACCCCTTCAGCTACGCCCGGCTGGTGCAACCGGTGCTCGATCGCAAGTGCGTGGCGTGCCATGCCGAGCACCCCGACAAGCCGATCAACCTCGCTCGCGAGCCGATCCAACGGAACTGGTTCGCCTCGTACGCGAACCTGGCCCCCGACTACGGCTTCTGGCAGTACGGCGAGGCCCACCGCACGGCGCCCGGCCGGTTCGGGGCCCGGGCCTCGAAGCTCCTCGAGATCCTCGATTCGGGTCACTACGACGTCGAGCTTTCGGACGACCAGTGGCGCCGCCTCACCCTGTGGCTCGACCTGTGCTCGATCTTCTACGGCGTTTACGAAAAGGAAGGCGGCCTGGCGCAGCTTCGCGGCGAATTGGTCAAGCCGACGCTCGAATGAATGACGAATCGGGCGCCTTCGGCGGCTCGCCTGCCCGGCCTTGCGCCGTTCGAGTTCTCCGGGCCGGAGTTCTTCGCCGCCCGGGGGATCGTGTCGTGTCGCGCCTGCTTCTAACGTACCCACCAGCCAGAGGGGCGTTGGGAACGCGACCCATTCCAGGTCTTGGGAGCTAGTGTTGATAGCCATGCGGCGGGATTGTTCGGAAGACCGACTGCCCTATACTGAAGAGGTCTGTCCCCCCGGAGCGGACTGCGGTTGCGGCATCCGTCGTGCCGACATCGAGGTTCTTCCGGCGATCCTGGAAGTGACATCATGTCCAATCAATCCATCTCGATCTCGTCGGTCGACTATGCCCGTCTGGAGCCGATGATCCGCGACGCGGTCGCCAGCAGCAGCACATCGCGCGAGTTGCTGCGCGCGTTGAACTCGAAGATCGACCAGGCGCGGGTTCTCGATCCCAGCGACATGCCGGGTGATGTGGTCACGATGAATTCCCTGGTTCGTCTGCGCGACCTCGACACCGATGAGGTCGACGTGTATACCCTGGTTTACCCGGGATTCGCCGACGTCGCGAAGAACCTGCTGTCGATTCTCACTCCGATCGGCACGGCAATCTTCGGCGTTCGTCAAGGCGAGACGATCGAATCGGGGCTGCTGCTGGGCCCGAGGCGGCTGCGAGTCGAACAGGTTGAGTTTCAACCCGAAAGCGCCGGCCAATACGACGTGTGAACCGCCCCGGCCGACGGCCAATCGAAGTCGACATCCAAGGCACGACCGTCGAATCCAGGGCTCGGCCTGCGCGTGCTGCAACTGGCCGACACTTATCCGGGCCTCCCGTTTTCAGGGGGAAGCGACCCCTCCACAAGACCCCCTTGCTTGAAACGGGGGGCTCCCTGTCCTATAGTGGAGATTTCGGTCTTCTGTGGCGGCGTCTCGTCGAGGAGGGCGAACTTCTCCACCCCGCGCGGCGTACTAGGCTTATCGCGTCGATCCCCTGCGAGGACAAGGCATACGTATGCAATCCGACATTGTGATTGAGACCAGAAACCTCACCAAGGTGTACAGGGATTTCTGGGGACGCCAGAAAGTGCGCGCCCTGAAGGCCCTCGATCTGGAGGTCCGCCGAGGCGAGGTGTTCGGGCTGCTGGGACCCAACGGGTCGGGCAAGACGACGACAATCAAGCTCCTGCTGGGGTTGTTGTTCCCCACCAGCGGCCAGGCTCTGGTTTTTGGGCGCGACGCCACCGACGTGACCAAGAACGAGCGGATCGGCTACCTGCCCGAGGAGTCGTACCTGTACCGCTTCCTCAACGCCGAGGAGACGCTCGACTTCTACGGTCGGCTGTTCAACATGCCGGCCTCGGTCCGGCGGAAGCGGACCGCCGACCTGATCAAGATGGTGGGGCTCGCCTCTGCGAGGCGTCGCCCCTTGAAGGAGTACTCCAAAGGCATGACCCGGCGGATCGGGCTGGCCCAGGCCCTGATCAACGACCCCGAACTGATCCTGCTCGACGAGCCCACGTCGGGGTTGGACCCGATCGGCACGCGGGCCATGAAGGACATGATCCTCAAGCTGCGCGACGAGGGCAAGACGATCGTGATGTGCAGCCACTTGCTCGCCGACGTGCAGGACGTTTGCGACCGCATCGGGATCCTCCACCAGGGGGAACTGAAGGAGTTGGGCCGCGTCGACAGCCTGTTGAGCATGCGCGACGTGACCGAAATCCGGGCGACGGGGCTGAGCGAGGCGGCCCAGCGCGAGATTACCGAAGTCATCGAGCGGCACCACGGCGAGTTGATTTCCGTCGGAAACCCGTCGAGCACGCTGGAAGAGCTCTTCTTGAACATCATTGCGGAAAGCGAGGCCCGGCCCGGTCGTCGCGTGCGCGCAGGGGGAAACGGCGATGCCCATTGAATACGAGCTACCACAGATCATCGAGTGGCTGCCCGGCGCGCTGGTCTATTGGGCGGCCGTGGTCGCCTCCCTGACGGCGGCGGGGCTGCTCGTGGGCTTCCTGGTGGCGGCGTTGGAACGCGGCCCGGTGGTCGCGGTGGGCAAGACCCTGCGGACGGTCCAATCGGGACTCGCCGACCTGGTGCGGATTTCGCCGCGTCGCGTCTGGGCCCTGGCCCGGCTGGCCTTGAAGGAGTCGATCCGGCGGTGGATCGTCGTCGTCTTCGCGGTGTTCATCTTGATCCTGCTGTTCGCCGGATGGTTCTTGGACCCGGGCAGCCCCGAGCCCGGGCGGCTCTATCTGAGCTTCGTGCTGACGGCGACCAGCTATCTGGTTCTGCTTCTGGCGCTGTTCCTCAGCGCGTTCAGCCTGCCGATCGACATTCGTTCCCGAACCCTGTACACTGTGGTCACCAAGCCCGTTCGACCGAGTGAGGTCGTCTTGGGACGAATCGTGGGATTTGCCATCATCGGGACGGGGCTGCTGGTCGTGATGGGCGCCATCAGCTACGTGTTCGTCATCCAGGGTCTCAGCCATTCGCACACGCTCGTCGAGGAGGATCTGACCTCCTTTGGTCCGGTGCTGGAGGGCCAGCCCCGCCTGTTCACCGGTCGGACGACCCGGGTGAACGATCACCGGCATCAGGTTTTCGTCGATTCGGAGGGCGAAACGCACGTCGAGGCGGAGCGCGGACACTGGCACACCCTGACCGTGTCGGGCTCCGAAGGCGACCGCCGGTTTGAGATGGGCCCGCCCGAGGGAATGCTTCAGGCCCGGGTGCCGGTTTACGGGAAGATCCGCTACCGAGACCGCGACGGCATGGATACCCGCGAGGGGATCAACGTGGGCGACGAGTGGATGTATCGGGGATACATCCAAGGCATGTCGCCGGCCGCCCTGATCTGGACCTTCGACAACGTTACCAAAGAGCGATTCCCCGACGGGTTGTCGCTCGAGTTTCTGCTCGGCGTCTTCCGCACGCATAAAGGCGACATCGAGACCGGGGTGATGGGAAGCCTCTCGGTGCGCAACCCGGTGACCGGCCTGATCGTCGAGGTCGAGGTCTTCGAGTCGAAGGAGTTCACCGCGAACCGGTTGAAGGTGCCCGCCACGATTACGAAGTTCGCCACGCGCGACGTCGTCCAGCAGAAGATCGAGGCCCCGACCGGAGTCGAGTTGATCCCCTCGGCGGCGGACTACAATCCCACGTTGGCCGAACAGCGGGAGTTCGACTTGTTCGACGATCTCGTGGCCGACGGCAAGGTGGAACTCTGGATCCGCTGCCTCGAGCCGGGCCAGTACTTTGGGGCGGCCGAACCCGACCTGTACCTGCGGGCGGCGGACGCGTCGTTCCTGCTCAACTTCGTCAAGGGCTACTTCGGCATCTGGCTGCAGATGGTGCTCGTGGTCGGTTTTGGCGTGATGTTCAGCACCTTTTTAAGCGGTTCGGTGGCCATGATCGCCACGCTGGGCGCGCTGGTCGGCGGCTTCTTCGTCCAGTTCATGTCCGATCTGGCGACCGGGAACGTGCACGGCGGCGGGCCGGTCGAGGCGCTGGTCCGGCTCGTCAAGCAAGAGAACCTGCTCAGCGATCTGGATCCGGGGGTGGGAACCACCGTGGTCGAGATGTCCGACCAGGTGCTCCAGGGCGGGCTTTGGGTGATGTCCTCCTTGTTGCCGTCGTTCGGCCGGTTCAGCTACGCCGACTACGTGGCGTACGGATTCGACGTCTCACCCCAGTTGCTGGCGATTCGCACGCTCACCGTGGTCGGGTTCGTCCTGCCGACGTTCATGGTGGGATACTTCTTTCTCAAGACGCGCGAGGTGGCTCGATGACCTCCCGACGCTCGTTCCTTCGCAAGATCACCTACTTGGTGGCGATTGGAGTCCTGTTGCTGCCGCTGTTCTGGCTGGGACGACCGGCTACGAGCAGCACTTCGACGGGCGAATCGAGCCCGGGGGGCATCCTGGCCCAGCTTCGCGCCGAGCACCGGCTCAGCCAGGCCGATCTCGGCGAAATCGACCCGACCAGCGAGACGATCAAGCTGGCGACCTTGGGGTTGCGGGGCGTGGCGGCGAACGTCCTGTGGCAGAAGGCCAACGGCTACAAGATGAAGAAGGACTGGACCAACCTCTCGGCCACGCTCGAGCAGTTGACCAAGCTCGAACCGCACTTCATCGCCGTCTGGCGGTTTCAGGCGTGGAACCTCTCGTACAACGTTTCGGCCGAGTTCGACGATTTCCGGGAGCGGTACCGCTGGGTGATCAAGGGAATCGAGTTCCTCGAGAAGGGCGTGCGCCTGAACGAGCAGAGCCCGCGGCTCCTCTGGGACATGGGATGGTTCATCGCGCAGAAGATCGGCCGGGCCGACGAGCACCGGCAATTCCGTCTGCTCTTCAAGGCCGACGACGATTTCCACGGCGCCCGCCCCGTCGAACGACGCGACAACTGGCTGGTGGGCAAGGAGTGGTTTGCCCGGGCTGAGCGGCTCGTCGACCAGGGCGCGTCGCTCGGAGGCATGAGCCCCGTGATCTTCTACTCCGACCGCGCCATGTCGGACATGAACTACTCGGAGGCGTTGGAAGAGGACGGCATCTTCGGCGAACGAGCCCGGCGTTCCTGGGACCTGGCCTATCGCGGCTGGACCGAGGGGCCCGTGCCCGGCGATCAGGTTCCCTTTGGCATGCGCGACATCACGACGTCGTTCGGCGACGTCATCCGCCTGAACGATCGCGAGAAATACGAGAAAACCCTTGAGGAGATGAAAGCCCGCTTCGAGGCGATAACGCCGGGAGTCCGCGAGCGAATCGAACAGCAACGGCGCGCCCGGCTCACCCCAGCGGAACGCGAGGCCCTGGACGCGGAGGAGCGGACGGAGCAGCAGCACCAGCTTGCGGCCGAAGCGGCGATCAAGCTCAACGTCACCTATGAAGACGTGGCCAACGAGATGAGCGGGGCCGAGAAGAGCCGCGCCTTGGAGATGGCGAAGCGTCTCAGCGAGACGGAGCGCATCACCGACCTGATTCGCCGGTATCGCGAAATCGTCAACTTCGAGCACTGGCGCCGGCGCGCCGAGTTCGAGCAGAGCGACGAGGCCCTCGAAGCCCGGGAATTGATCCACGAGGGCAACCGCGCCTTCGCGCAAGCCAAACTGGAGGAGGCCCGTGAAAACTACGACCGCGGGCTTCAGAAGTGGCGCGAGGTGCTGGACAAGTTCGACGGGTTGATACGAGACACTGGCCTCGGACGCGACCTGATGGACGTGATCATCATGTATCGGCGCATTCTCGACGCCCGCGACGAGCCTTTCCCCACGGATTTCGTCCTCCAAGACGTCATCGACCGGCACGGCCACTCGGCCGAGGGGTGGATGCCGTACACGGACGACGCAGAGGAAGATCAGGAGTAGCCCCGCCGAAGCCTCTTCGGCCGGCCCCTGCGACCCGCCAAGCGAGGTTCCACGATGACCTCCCTGACCGAACCGAACGCCTCGCCCGCGTTCGACCTGGCGGCCTACAAGCCGCTCGACAACGACACGCTGGTCGAACGAATCGCCGCCGTGCGCGCGGCCATGGGATCGCGCCTGTTGATTCTCGGGCACCATTACCAGCAGGACGAGGTGATCGCGCTGGCCGATCTCCGCGGCGACAGCTACCGCCTCAGCGAGTTGGCCGCCGACCATCGCGAGTGCCGGGCGATTGCCTTCTGCGGCGTCCACTTCATGGCCGAGACCGCCGACGTCCTGGCCAACCGCCCCGAGCGCCTGGCCGACCGTAACGGCGAACGGGTCACCGTGGTGTTGCCCGATCTGGGCGCGGGCTGCTCCATGGCCGACATGGCCGAGATCGAACAGGTCGAGCTCTGTTGGGAGGAGATCGGCGAGGTGATCGACATCGACGAGGTCATGCCCGTCACCTACGTCAATTCGGCGGCCACGCTCAAAGCCTTCTGCGGACGGCACGGGGGCATCGTTTGCACTTCGGCGAACGCCCGGGCCGTCCTCGAATGGGCCTTCGCCCGCCGCCGCCGCGTGCTGTTCTTTCCCGACCAGCACCTGGGACGCAACACGGCGCGGGCGATGGGCATTCCGCTGGAGGAGATGCCCGTCTGGGACCCCCACCACGACGACCTCGGCGGCAACGCCGAGCCGGCGATCGCCCGAAGCCGCGTGATCCTGTGGCGCGGCCACTGCAGCGTGCACCAGATGTTCCGGCCCGAGCACGTCGAACAATTCCGGCGGGAGTATCCCGGCATCCGGATCCTCGTGCACCCGGAGTGCATGATGGAGGTCGTCGACCAGGCCGACGAGATCGGGTCGACCGGCAAAATCATCCGCGCCGTCGAGGAGGCGCCGCCGGGAACCCAGTGGGCCATCGGCACCGAGTTGCACCTGGTTCATCGCCTCAAGCACGAACACCCCGAGCAGCAGATCCACTTCCTCTGCCCGGTCGTCTGCATGTGCGCCACCATGTTCCGCATCGATCTGCCCCACCTGTGTTGGGCGCTGGAGAACCTGGCGGCCGGAACACCGGTTAACGTGATCCGGGTCGACGGCGAAACGGCCGCCTACGCCCTCGAGGCGCTGCGGCGAATGCTCGAAGTGAAATAGGGCGCTCGTTCAGCGCAGGTTGGGGAGCTCGGGCAGTTCGAGCTGGATGTCGGTCTCGGTTTCGGGCGTCGCGCCCGGCAAGTCGCTGGGAGCGTCGGCCTCGGGTTCGGCCGGGCTCTCGTCGGCTCCGGGGGGAGACCATCGGGGCGCCTCGTCGACTCCCCCGGCCGAGGTCGTATCGACGCGGATTCGCTCGCCGTCGGCATGCAGGACATCGAGCATGGTCAGGCCCCAGCGCCCGTCGACCCGTCGGGCCTGGACGCTGACCCGGGCCTGAGCCTTGGGGCCGGCGATTCGGAAGTGAAGCGAGGCGATTCCCCGATCGCCTTCCTGCTGGACGTTGCCGGTGGGAAACCATTCGGCGTCGTCGACGGGTTCGCCAAGCAGGGCGATCACCTGGGGGTCGTGCCGCACTTTCTCCAAAGCCATCTGGTACGGGACCGACGCCTTCCGGCCGCCGAACACGACCCGGTAGCCGACGACCGCCCCGCACGCGGCGATGAGGACCAGGACGAGCAAGGCCGCTGCAAGCCGCTTGAGCCATCGCCGCTTCGGGGTTCGCGGCGGGGTGCCTTGGGAAGCGCGTTCGGGGGTCTCCATGCCAATTCCTCCGTGAAAGCCGTGGGTGCCTGTCGGTGTCCTTCTGCCGGAGCCGTTCCCCGCGTTCGGGAAGCACGCGTGTCACTCGCTTATCCTTTGCCCACCTTCCAACGCAGAAAGGCGTCGAGAAAGCCCTGGATGTTCCCATCGAGCACGCTGTGAAAGCTGCCCACGACGTAGCCCGTCCGCGCGTCCTTCACGCGCTGGTCGGGATGGAGGAAGTAGTTGCGGATCTGCGAGCCGAATCCGACCTTGGGTTTTTCGTTGTATCGGGCGGCCTCTTCCTCTTCGCGTTTTCGCTCTTCCTCCTGGGCGAGCTTGGCCAGCAGCATTTTTCGGGCGGTGGCCCGGTTCTTGTGCTGGCTTCGCTCGTTCTGACACTGCACGACGATGCCCGTGGGGATGTGGGTGAGCCGGATCGCGCTGGAAGTCTTGTTGACGTGCTGTCCGCCTGCTCCGCTCGAGCGGAAGATGTCCTCGCGCACCTCGGCGTCGTCGTCCCAGTTCACCTGAATGTCGACCGAATCGCTCACCTCGGGGGAGACGTCGACCGCGGCAAAGCTGGTCTGGCGTTTGCCTTCGGCATTGAAGGGGCTGATGCGCACGAGCCGGTGCATGCCCGACTCGCCCTTCAGGTAGCCGTAAGCCATCGGTCCCCGGACGGCGATGCTGGCGTTGTTGATGCCGGCTTCCTCGTTGTCTTGCCGGTCGAGCAGCTCGACTTCGTAGTCGTTGGCCTCGGCCCAGGCGATATACATCCGCAGAAGCATTTCCGCCCAATCGTTGGCGTCGGTGCCGCCGTCGCGGGCGTTGATGGTCAGCAGGGCGTTGTTTCCGTCCAGCGGGCCGCTGAGCAGGGATTTCATCTCGAGGTCTTCGACGAGGCTTTCGAGCCGCTGCAACTCGCCGGGCACCTCGGCGGCGAAGCTCGCGTCTTCGTCGGCCATCTCGATCATCGTGGCGAGGTCTTCCGACGAACGGAACGCCTCATCGAGGGGTTTCAAAATCGACCGCAAACCCTTGAGTTCGGCGACCGCCGCTTGGGTGCGTTCCTGGCTCCCCCAGAAGTCGGGCGCGGCCATCTGCTGTTCGATCGCGGCGACCCGGGCGCGTTTGCCGTCACAGTCAAAGAGAGTCTCGCAGTTGGAGGAGGCGGCTGCGGATCATGTCGGCCCGATCGATGAGTTCTCTATCCATTACCGAAACCACTGAAAGTGACGAATCGACAACGCGAAACAGGAATTATACCGCCTCCCCGGACCGCGGAAAGAGCGGATCGCGTCCACCCGGGCGGTTCCGACCGCTTTTCGCAACCCACGACCGCGGATAGACTTTCCTCAAAGGCGATTCGGCACGGAAGCCGCCAACTTCCCATGTGCACCCCATCGGACCGCGAATCGTGTCGCGCGTGGTTCTGGCCATGTCGGGCGGCGTCGACAGCAGCGTGGCGGCCTGGCTGCTCCGCGAGCAGGGCCACGACGTGATCGGCCTGTTCATGCGGCACGGGGTGCAGCACGAAACGGCCTGCACGGCGGGTCCCGGTCGCGAAGGCCACCGCCAGGGTTGTTGCAGCGCGGCCGACGCGGCCGATGCCCGGCGCGTGGCCGAGCGCCTGGAGGTACCCTTCTACGCGGTCAACTTCGAGGAGGAATTCGACCGCATCATCGACTACTTCGTCGATGAGTACGCGGCCGGGCGCACCCCGAACCCCTGCATCCTCTGCAACACCTGGCTGAAGTTCGGCAAGCTGTTCGCCTACGCCGACGGCGTGGGGGCCGATTTCGTGGCCACGGGCCACTACGCCCGCCTCGTGCCGGCCGAAGCGACCGGCCAGCCCGCTTTGTGCCGGGGTCGCGATTCGTGGAAAGACCAGTCGTACGTGCTCTTTGGGATCGATCGCACGCGTCTGGACCGCCTTCTCCTGCCCGTGGGCGAGTACCGCAAGGACGACATCCGGCAAATCGCCGGCCGCCTGGGGCTTCGCGTCGCCGACAAGCCCGACAGCCAGGAAATCTGCTTCGTGCCCGATCAGGACCATGCCCGGCTGGTGCGCCGGAGGCGGGGCGAAGCCGACACGTCGGGCGAGGTCGTCACCACCGACGGCGCCGTGGTCGGACGCCACGAGGGGATCGAACGATTCACCATCGGCCAACGCAAGGGGCTGGGAATCGCCTTTGGCGAACGCCGCTTCGTGGTCCGCCTCGAGCCCGAGACGCGCCGGGTCGTGGTCGGCACGCGGGAAGACCTCGCCCGTTCGGAACTCACGGCAGGCGAGGCCAACTGGCTGGTCGACGAGCTGGCCGGGCCGATCCGCTGCGAGGTGAAGATCCGCTACCGCAGCCGGGCGGTGGGGGCCACGGTCGAGCCGCTGGGCGCGGGTCGCTTTGCGGTGCGCTTCGACGAGCCGCGCCACGGCGTGGCCCCCGGTCAGGCTGCCGTCTGCTACGACGGCGACCGCGTGCTGGGCGGCGGCTGGATCGAGTGAAACCGAGGCCGCCGAGCATTGACTTCGGCGTCGCGCCGGAACAAGCTGGTCAACCTGGGCGGATGTGGCTGAGTGGCTGGGGTCGAGCGCAGCGAGCCCCCAGCGTGGCCACCCAACGCCCCGGAAGTGCCCCGCCCATTCATTCGCCATTTCTTACGCACCGAGGAGACCGACATGACCACGACACCACGGCCGGCCGCAATCCTTGTCGCCGCCTTCCTTGCCGCGATGCTTTCGGGTTCGGCCTCCGCCGGCACCGGGCCATTCCAACTCGATCTGCCCTCCAACGCCGTTTCCGACCGCGTGAGCATCACGCGGGGAATCGGGGCCGACCGCAGGGAGACCTGGGCCGTGCTCGACGGACCCGGGTGCATCAACCACGTGTGGATCACACTGAAGCACCCCAATCGCAGCACGATGGCCAACCGCAAGATCGTGATCCGCATTTACTTCGACGACGCCGAGGTGCCGCACGTCGAAGCCCCGGTGGGCGACTTCTTCGGCGCCCTGCACGGCCAGGACTGGTACGACGTGAACACCGAGTTTCTCTCGGTCAAGGCATGGAGCGGTTACAACGGCTACTTCCAGATGCCCTTCGCCAAGAACGCCCGCATCGAATTCGAGACCGGGCCCGAGAGCAACCACGTGTACCTCCAGGTCGACTGGCATCGGTATCCCGGACAGGAGCTGAGCGAGCCCCGGCGGTTCTGCGCGCGGTGGCGGCGCGAGAACCCCACCCAACGCTACGGCGAAGACTTTCTGCTGCTCGACGCCGACGGGCCGGGGCAACTGGTCGGATTCGTCTACGGGGTGCGCCTGATCGACAACGTCGACCGCTGGAGTCACGGGGGCGCCGAGAACGTGTATCTCGACGGCGATGGCGAGCATCCCGCCCTGCTCCGCGGCATCGGAGGCGAGGACACCTTCGGCACCGCGTACGGCGGCGCCCTCCATCCGCCCGAGACCCACCTGTATGCCGCCATGCCCTACTACGTGCACGAAGACGTAGGCGAGGCCCGGCCCGCCCAGCGCGTCGTCGGATACCGGTTCTTCGTCAAGGATTCGATCCGTTTCGACCGGTCGATCCACATGCGGTTCGGGTGCATGGAAAACGACGTGTGCGCGACGGTCTACTGGTATCAGACGGGCGCGGTGCGGCCCTTCGTGGCGATGCCCGATTTCGAGAAGCTGCTGCCGGGCACGACGCTCCGCCGCGGCGAGATGGACCGCCCCCTGCCCGACGCGGGCTCGTGGTGGGTGGCCGGGCCGCTGGAGAACAAAAAGAACGAAGCGATTCGGGAGGCCCTGTCGGGGGCTCCCGCCGCGCCGCACGATCAAAACGGCTGGATCCAGCGCCCGAGCCACCACGGCTTCGTCGACTTCAACCACGTGTTCCGGCCCGAGGTCCGCGGCGTGGGCGTCCATTACGTCGACAAGGCGGCGGTCGCCCGATGCACGCTCGACGCGCCCCGCGCCATGACGGCCCATCTGCGCCTGGCCTGGGACGACCGGCTCGTCTTGCAGGTCAACGACGCCAAACCACACGATCTGGGCACCCACGCCGCGTTTCGCGCGAAGACCGTCGAGGTGCCTCTGGCCGCCGGACGCAACGACGTGGCCGTGACCCTGAGCAACACGCGGGGCGGCAACCACGGCGCCTGGGCGTTCGCCTTCCGCGCGGCGGGGCCCGACGGAACCGTGCTGCTGCCCGGGGCGCGGTGAGTTGTCGAAGCACGCCGGCCGGCCTTATTCCGCCGCCTTGAGAATCTCGGGCACGCACTCCTCCTTGCCGATGGCCATGACGTGCACGCCGTCGCAGACCTTCTCGTCGCGCAACCGGCGGATCATGCGCCCGGCGATGCGGATGCCGGTCTCCAGACGCTTGTCCTTGTCGGCCGCGGCCATCTCGGCGATCAACGCGTCGGGGACGAAGATGCCCGGCACGTTCTTGTTCATGTAACGCGCCATGCCGGGCGAGACCAACAGGACGATGCCGGCCATGATCTTCACGTCGTGCTTGCGGGCCTCGTCCATGAACCGCTTGAAATTGTCGAGATCGTAGACCGCCTGGGTCTGGATGAACCGGGCCCCGGCGACGATCTTCTTCTCGAACTTGATCATCTGCGGCTCGATCGGGTCGGCCTCCGGGGTCACGACGGCGCCGGGAAAGAGATCGGTCGGGCCCTGCATGGCGTTGCCCGCCAGGTCTTTGCCGTGGTTGAGAAGGCACACGGTTTGCAGAAGCTGCACGCTGTCGAGGTCGAAGACGGGCTTCGACTGGGGATGGTCGCCCACGCTGACGTAGTCGCCGGTCAGGCAGAGCACGTTCTTGACGCCCAGCACGGCGGCCGAGAGCAGCTCCGACTGGAGGGCCATGCGGTTGCGGTCGCGGCAGGTGAGCTGGAGGATGGGCTCGCCCCCGCGGTCGAGGATCATCCGGCAGACGGCCAGCGAGCTGATCCGCATGACCGAACTCTGGTTGTCGGTCACGTTGAGGGCGTCGACCCGGTCTTTGAGCAGGTCGACGTGGCGCACCAATTCGGCCACGTCGGTTCCCTTGGGCGGGCCGACTTCGGCGGTGACGACGAAGTCCTTGGTGGCGAAGGCGTCCCGGAACGCGGCGGCCATGGGCTACTTCCCCTCCTCGTCTTCGGCTTTTTCGAACGCCTCGTGCGTGAACCGCCCCGGTTTGGCCATGACGCTGTAGTCTTTGGGGGGCTGGATCTTGCGCAGGACGTCGAGCCGGCCGAGCTTCTTGAGCTTGTTGTAGATAAGGGTCCAGGCGCAGTCCTTCTGCCCGTCGACTTCGCACTTGCCGTGGTTGGTGCCGCCGCAGGGACCGTTCAGCAGGTTCTTCGCGCACATGGTCATGGGGCAGATTCCCCCCGTCTGATCGAGCACGCACTCTTCGCAGGCCATGCACCGCTGGGACCACTCGCCGGGCCCTTCGGCCACGCCGATGAACAGGGTGTTCAGGGCCGGCAGCACGAGCTTGTCGTCGTACCGTTCGGCGAGAAACTGCACCCCCGCCCCGCAAGCCGTCGAGAGGATCACGTCGTATTCGCCGGCGTACTTGGCGAGCTGATCGAGATACTCCTTGTCGCACTGCCGCGTGATGGTGATTTCGTCGATGACGCGCCGTTTCCCTTCGAGCTTGCCTTTCATACGGAGTTCGGCGGCCAGCAGCTCGACCTCCTTTTCTCCACCCGCCATGCATACGGCCACGCACGTGCCGCACCCGGCGATGAGAATGCGTTCGAAGCCTTCGAGCATGGCTTCGATCTGTTCGAGGGGTTTTCGCTTGGCGACGATCATGTGGAGCTCCCGTTGGACGTTTCGCCGGGGCAGTCGGCGAGCCGGTCGGCATGGCGGACCAGCGTCCCGAGCCTGGCCTCGGGCAGGGGCGGATGGCGATCGGGCTCCGGGGCCAGCTTTCCGCCCGCGTCGCGGCCCTTCGTGTTCCGCAGCGGATTCGGCCCGAGCTCTCGGGCCCGGTCGGTCATCTCGTTGGCCCGCTGGGCGAACAGGGGCCCGGCCGAGGCGGGAATGGGGAAGAACTCGAGTCGCTCGGGCTCCAGACCGATTTCGGCCAGAACCTTCTTGGCGTAGGCCACCGTGTCGATCGCCCGCAGATTGCCTTCGAGGAAGTGGCAATCGCCGATCGCGCAGCCGGCCACGTAGACCGCGTCGGCCCCGTCTTCGAACGCGCGGAGCAGCAGCACGGCGTCGATCTTGCCCGAGCAGAGAATCTTCACCACGCGCACGTTCGGCGCGTATTCCAGGCGCAACGATCCGGCCAGATCGGCTGCCGTGTAGGCGCAATAGGTGCAGCAGTAGGCGACGACCTTGGGTTCGAAGGGCTCGGCGCGTGACGGTTCGTTCACTGTTTTCCCCCAGCTTGGGCGACGGCGGGGCAGGCGGCCTCGAATCGAACGTCGCCGAACAGCACGTCGACCTTCGCGATCATCTGGTCGTCGCGGTAGTGGCGCGTGACGATCGCCTTGCGCGGGCAGGCGGCCGCGCATACGCCGCATCCCTGGCAGCTTGCCGGCTCGATGTAGGCAACGCCGTTCTCGCCGACGGTGGGCACGTCGTACGGGCAAAGCCGCACGCAAGTGAGGCAGGCCGCGCAGTGGGCCGGGTCGACTTCGGAGATCACGCCCGACCGGTACATCACCGGCTTCGACAGCACGGTCGCGGCCCGGGCGGCCGCTCCCAGAGCCTGGCTGATCGACTCGGCCATCGACTTGGGCGCATGGGCCAGCCCGGCCAGGAAGATGCCGTCGGTCGGGAAATCGAGCGGCCGCAGCTTCATGTGCGCTTCGAGGAAAAACCCGTCGGCATTGAGCGGCACCTTGAGGGCGTGCGACACGGCCTCGGCCTGCGGATCGGGTCGGATCGCCGCCGAAAGCACGACCAGGTCGGGCCTCAACTCGACGGGCCGGCGCAGCACGTCGTCGACCACCCTGACCGTGAGCCCCCCGGCGAATTCGACGACCGGCTTGCTCTCGGGCTCGAAGCGGAGGAAGATCACGCCCGCCTCCCGCGCCCGCTGGTAGTGCAGTTCGTCGAAGCCGTAGGTCCGCACGTCGCGGAACAGCACGAACACCCGGGCATCGGGGTTGGCCTGCTTGATCGCCAGCGAATTCTTGACGGCCTCTTGGCAGCAGACCCGTGAGCAGTACGGGCGCTCCGGCTCGCGCGAGCCCACGCACTGGATCATCACGACCTCGCGCAGCCCCTCGGCGAACCCGGGGTCGGCGAGCCGGGCCTCGAGTTCCAACTGGGTGATCACACGATCGCTTTGGCCGTAGCCGTATTCCTGCGGCTCGTAGGGGGCTCCGCCCGTGGCCACGACGACGGCCCCGCCGCCGACCTCGGTGATCCGATCGCCTTGCCGGATGGTCGCCTTGAACTTCCCCACGTGGCCCGAGAAGTCGTCGAGCGTCGCCCCCGTGTAGAGCTTGACGCGAGGGCTCTCGTCGACGCGGCGGATGAGTTCTTCCAGGTGCTGCCGCGGATCGGGGCCTTGCAGGGTATGCCGGATCTGCCGGGCGATTCCGCCGGGCTCGGCGTCGCGCTCGAGCAGGCTCACGTCGAAGCCCTGCTCGGCCAGGCTCACCGCGGCGGTCAGGCCCGCCAGCCCCGCCCCCAGCACGATCGCTCGCTGGTCGACGTCCAGAAGCACGTCCTGGAACGGGCGGAGCGTGGCCGCTCGGGCGACCGCCATGCGCACCAGGTCCTTGGCCTTCGACGTGGCCTGCTCGGGCTGGTTGAAGTGCACCCACGAGCACTGGTCGCGGATGTTCGCCATCTCGAAAAGATGCTTGTTCAACCCCGCCTCGCGGAGCGTCTCCTGGAAAAGCGGCTCGTGCGTGCGCGGCGTGCAGCTCGCCACGACCACCCGGTTCAGATGGTGCTCGAGGATCGTCCGAGTGATCCTCGTCTGGGTATCGGTCGAGCAGGTGTAGAGATTCTCTTCGGCATAAACCACGTTGGGCAGCGACTGGGCGTACTCGACCACGTCGCCGACTTCGACGGTGCGGGCGATATTCGTGCCGCAGCGGCACACGAACACGCCGACCCGGGGCGGCTCGCCGCCGACGTCGCGCTCTTCGGGATAGCTCTTCTCGCGGATTCGCGTTCCGCGAGCCTCGTGGAGCAGCTCGCCCGCCATGGCCGCCGCGCCGCTGGCGGTCATCACCGTTTCGGGGATGTCCATCGGGGCGGCGAAGGCCCCGGCAACGAAGATGCCCTCCCGGCTCGTGCGGCTGGGGGCCAGGGCGTCGGTCCGGCAGAAGCCGAACCGGTCGACCGCGACGCCCAGCGTCTCGGCCAGTCGGGCGGTGCTCGCCGAAGGGCGCAGGCCCACGCTGAGCACGACCAGGTCGAACTCTTCCTCGGTCGCTTCGCCGTCGTCGGCGACGTACGCGAGCACGAGGTTCTTCGTCTGCTGCCGCTCCTTGACCGCCGAAATAATGCCGCGATGGAACCGCACGCCGTACTTCGTCTTCGCGCCCTCGTAGTAGGCCTCGAATCCTTTCCCGTAGGCGCGGAGGTCGTTGTAGAAGATCGTGGCCTCGAGGCCGGGCACGTGGTCGACCGCCATGATCGCCTCTTTGACCGCGTACATGCAGCAGACGCCGCTACAGTACTCGTTGCCCGTCTGCGCGTCGCGCGAACCCACGCACTGGATCCAGGCGACCCGCTTCGGCTCGTTGCGGTCGGAAGGCCGAAGCACGTGCCCCTGGTAGGGACCCGACGCGCTGAGGATGCGCTCGAATTCGAGGCTGGTCACGACATTCTGGCACCGCCCGTAGCCGTACTCGCCGCGCTGGAGCGGGTCGAACGGCTGGAAGCCCGGGGCCAGCACGATCGATCCCACTTCGAGCGTGACCTCCTCGGGCAGCATGTCGTGGACGATCGCGCCGGCGCCGCACGCGGCGACGCACTGCCCGCACTCGCTGCAAATACCGCAGGCCAGACATCGCCTCGCCTCGGCAACGGCGGATTCTTCGTCAAGCGTCTGCTCGATCTCCGCGAAACCGGCGCGCCGGTCGAGCGGCAGTCGTTCGGGTACGGCCCGGTCTTTGAGCGGGAATTCGCGGGCCGGCGCCGGCGCCGGAGTCGCATCCCACGTGGGACGGCCGGCGGCCAAATCTTCGCCGCGCAGGAAGCGGTCGATCGACTCGGCCGCCTCGTGCCCGTGCGCCACCGCCTCGACCACCGACGCGGGTCCCGTGGCCATGTCGCCGCCGGCAAAGATCCAATCGACGTTGGTCTGGAGCGTCCGCCGATCGGCCCGTATGAATCGCTTCGACTCGTCCCAGAGCGGATCGGCGGCGGCGAGGAACGAGAAATCGGACCGCTGCCCGATGGCGATAATAACCCGGTCGGCCGCGGTCTCGGAGACCTCGCCGCTGAACTCGGGGGCGAAACGGCCCTGGTCGTCGAAAACGCGCACGCAGCGCTGCAGCGTGATGCCGGTGGCTTTTCCGCCCGTCCCCAGAATCTCCTTAGGTCCCCAGCCGGGATTGAGCACGATGCCCTCTTCCTCGGCATCGCGGATTTCCCACGCGTGGGCCGGCATCGCGTCGCGGCTTTCGAGGCAGACGATCTCGACCGAGTCGGCCCCCTGCCGCTTGGCGGTCATGGCCACGTCGATGGCCACGTTGCCGCCGCCGATGACGACCGTCTTGCCGCGGAGCCCGGGCGCCTTTCCCAGCTTCACGTCGCGGAGGAAGTCGAGCCCCGGCAGCACGCCCTCCAGGTCGATTCCTCGCATCTCCGAGCCGTCGGTGCTCCGGGCCAGCGGTGCGGGGCGGGTGCAGCCGATCGAGAGGAAGGCCGCCCGGTATCCCTCTTCCTTGAGGCCATCGAGCGTGAAGTCGCGGCCGAGGGCCTTGCCTGTCTTGACCTCGAAGCCGGCCGCCAGGACGTCGGCAATGTCGCGGTCGAGCATCGCGTCGGGCAGACGGTAGCCGGGCACGCCGAGGCGCATGGCACCGCCCAGCTTGTCGTGGGCCTCGAAGAGCGTGACGGGATAGCCGCGCAGGGCCAGGTCGCGCGCGGCGGTCAGGCCGGCCGGTCCGCCCCCGATCACGGCCACGCGGGGTTTGCTGGGGTCGATCTCGCCGACCGGCGGCGGGGCCGGATCGTCGCCCGCCGCCCGTCGCTGGGCCACCCAGTCGGCGACGAATCGCTTGAGCGGATTGACGGCCACGGCTTCGTCCAGCTCGCGGCGATTGCACTGGCTCTCGCAAGGGTGATGACAGATCCGACCGCAGGCCGCCGGGAACGGGTTTCGCTCGCGGATCAGGGCGTACGCCTCGGCAAACTTCCGCTCGCCGATCAGGGCAATGTAGCCTTGGCAATTCACGTGCGCCGGGCAACTCAGCACGCAGGGCGGGCGATCGGCCTTGCTGATGGCCATCGACCCGGGAATCGCCTGGGGATACCGCTTGAAGATGGCCTTCCGGTCCATCGTGCCTTCGTCGAACTCGCTGGGCACGGCGACGGGGCACTTTTCGATGCAGTCGCCGCAGGCGTTGCACTTGTCGAGATCGACGAACCGGGGCCGCTTGAGCACCTTGACGCGGAAATCGCCCGCCTCGCCCTCCGCGCCCACCACGTCGGCACCCGTCACCACGTCGACGTTCAGGTGCTTGTCCACCTCGATCAGCTTGGGCGAGATGGTGCACATCGAGCAGTCGTTCGTGGGAAAGGTCTTGTCGAGCTGGGCCATGCGCCCGCCGATGGCGGTGGTCTCTTCGACCAGGGTGACGTGGAAGCCGGCATTGGCCAGGTCGAGAGCCGCCTGCATCCCGCCGATGCCCGCCCCCACGACCAGTACCGCGCCGACCTTTCCGTTTGTGACTTGCCTGGTTTCCGCCATGGTGTTCAACGTCGTCTGAGAAAGTTGTCCGTCGCGTGGGCCGCCACTCGGTCCGGTCGCCCCTGCCAAAGTCGCTCAGCGAAGGCGCTATTCCGCACCGGCGAGCCCCTTCGATCGGAGCAAAGGCACGGGGTCGACGAAATGCTTCTTCCACCACCGCGCGGTCCGCCCGTCGCCGAACGACAACGCCATGAGCTCGGTGACGTAGAACACGGGCAGATCGTAACGTGTGCCCCGCCGGGCTTCGATCTCGGCCTGCCGGGTGTCGAGGTTCGACTGGCACATCGGGCAGTCGGTCACGAGACATTCCGCCCCGGCCTCGCGCGCCGCCTCGAACAAATCGCCGCTGAGCTTATGGATCACGTCGGGCCGCGTCAGCGTGAGGCTCGCGCCGCAGCAGTCGGTCTTGTACGACCAGGGCCGCACTTCCATGCCGATCGCCCGCAGCAGATGATCCATCGAAACCGGATTCTCGGGCGACGGGGCATCGGTGATCTTCGGCGGACGCTGTGACATGCAGCCGTAGTAGGCCACGCCCGCAAGCCCCGCAAGCGGTCGTTCGACCCTCGCCGCGATGGAGGCCATCAACGCCGGCCGGTCGAAGAACTCGTTGACGTGGTAGATCGTCGTCTCGCCCCGATAGGGTCCATCGATCCAGCGGGCAGGGTCGCTCCTCAGCTCCTTGTCGGCGTATTTGAGCCGCAGGAAGCAGGCCGAGCAGGGGATCAACAGGTCGTTGCCCGCGCGGTCGGCGATCGCCATGTTCCGGGCCGGCAGGCGGATCGCCAACTCGTCGTCGACGAAGTGGGCCGAGCTGGCCCCGCAGCAGTTCCAGTCGGCAAGCTCCGCGAGCTCGACGTCGAGGGCCTCGCAGACCGCCCGAAGGCTCTCGTCGTATTCCGAGGCCATCGCGTGCAGCGAGCAGCCGGGATAGTAGGAGACGGCCATCGGGCTACCTTCCCTCCTTCGGCCGCTTGTCGAACATCCGCCGGATTTCGGCCCTGTCGCGCACGTTCTCGGGCAGGAACTTCAACTTGCCCCGCTTGAGCATCTCCCAGCCCAGCTTTGCGTTACTGAACAGATCCATCGACGCCAGCTTGTATTGCGCGACCATCTCCAGTTCCGAAACGCGCCCGTGGCGGCGGATCGAGTCGAGAAACGCCCTGTGAAACCTGGCGACGTTCGGCTCGCCTGGCGCGACGCCCGCCTCTTGGCTCAACTGCCGCAGACAGTCCATGACGCGGGCAATGTCGATGTCGTTGGGACACCGTGTAGTGCAGGTCTGGCACGAAGCACAAACCCAAATCGTCCTCGAACGCAGCAACTCATCCTCGAGGCCGAGTTGGATCATCCGCATGGCCTGGTTGGGCAAGACGTCCATCGCAAAGGCCACGGGACACCCGTTCGTGCACTTGCGGCAGTGGTAGCAGCGCGAGACCTTCTCGCCGCATCGCTCTTCCACCGCGGCAAGGAAGCCGCATTCGGGTCGTATCAACGGGTCGTCAGGCATCGCCGAGGTCAGGAGGCAGAGGAGTCACTTCCGAGGTTCATGAAGATGCGATCCACCGGGCAGCGGAAACCGGGAACCACGTCCTGCCCGTCGAACTCATCGCCTTCGGTCAGCGTGACGATGTCGGTCGACGAGCGGTAGACCGTCACGTTCCGCCACTGCGGATTGACGACCCAAACCATGAGCGCCCCGGCGTCAAGCCAACATTTGACCTTCGCGTCGACCTCGCCCACCGTGTCGCCCGGAGACACGACCTCGACGGCCAGGTCGGGGGCCCCCGGCCAGTAAGCCTCGTCGGGCAAAATCGTCGGAAGCCGATCTCGACGGATGAAGGCGACGTCGGGCGCCCGGACGGTGTCGGGATCGCGAGCCAGGAGGAATCCCGTCTCGGCGAAGAACATCTGCCCGAGTCGGTTTTCCAGCACAAAGGCCCCCAGCAGCGCATGGAGATTGCCGCCAATCGCGCCGTGCCGCCAACCGGAAGGCGTCATCTGCCGTAGTTCTCCAGCCACGAGCTCGTAGCGGTTGCCGTCGCGGGGCAGGTCCAGCAGTTGCTCGGCGGTAAAACGGGTTGCGGTGCTCATGACCTTGATTCTACCAGCGCGGGCGTGGGAGGTCACGGACTACCGACGAGCGGGTCGGCACCTCCCGGCCCCGCTCCCACCCGGCGCTTCGCCGCCCGCAGAGTATTCTTCAGCAGCATGGTAATGGTCATGGGGCCGACGCCGCCGGGCACGGGCGTGATCTTGCCGGCGACTTCCTTGACGGCCTCGAAGTCGACGTCGCCCACCAGCCGGGCCTTGCCCGACTCGGTGAAGCCGATGCGGTTGACCCCGACGTCGATTACCGTGGCCCCCGGCTTGACCATGTCGGCGGTGACGGCGTTCGGCTTGCCCGCCGCCACGATCAGCACGTCGGCGCGGCGGGTGTGGGCGGCCATGTCCCGGGTCCGCGTGTGGCAGACGGTCACCGTGGCGTTCGCCCCGGCCTTTTTCTGAAGCATCATGATGGCGATCGGCTTGCCCACGATGTTGCTGCGGCCCACGACCACGACCTCGGCTCCCTCGGTGGGCGTGCCCGAGCGGACGATCAACTCCTGGATGCCCGCGGGCGTGCAGGGCGGAAACAGCTCTTCGCCGATGACCAATCGGCCCACGTTGACCGGGTGGAAGCCGTCGACGTCCTTATCGGGGTCGACGGCGTGAAGCACCTTGCTCTCGCGGATGTGCTTCGGCAAGGGAAGCTGCACGAGGATGCCGTCGACCGAATCGTCGCGGTTCAACCGCGCGATCAGATCGAGCAGGTCCTCCTCGCGCGTGTCGGCGGACAGTCCGTGATGGAACGACTTCATGCCCAGGCTCTCGCACGCCTTGCCCTTGGCCGTCACATACGAGACCGAGGCCGGGTCGTCGCCAACCAGCACGGTGCACAAGCCGGGCACGATTCCGTGCTCGCGCGTCAGTTGCGCAGTCTCCTCGGCCAACTCCGCCCGAATCGCCTTGGCCACCTCCTTGCCGCTGATGATCTCCGCCGTCATCCGAGATTCCTCCTTCGTTAAATGACCTGGCTCTCGCGCTTGCGCATGGGAGCCGACGCGTTCATCCCGGTTCCCACGCGCGTGGGAACCGACACCCTCGACGATGCGCGTTCCCGGGAGGGCCGCAAAGCGGCCGAAAGGCGCGTTCCCACGCGGGAGCGTGGGAACGAGGAAAACGAGTATGGGAACGCGGGCGGAGAGCGCATTCCGACGAGATCGTTGCACGAACCACTCACCACCATACGCTACCCATTGCTAAAACAGCCCCTTCACTCGTCCCGTCTCGACGTCGACGTCCACGCGACGGTAGGCAGGATCGGAGCCGGTTCCGGGCATCAGCGAGATGTTGCCCGCCACCGGGCAGATGAACCTCGCCCCACCGTAGATGAGAAAGTCGCGGATGGGAAGGGTCCATCCCTTGGGTACGCCCTTGATCGCGGGATCGTGACTGAGGCTCAGATGAGTCTTCACCATCATCGTGGCGTAGTCGCGGAAGGATTCGTCCGACTCGATCCGCTTCGCCTTGGCTTCGGCCTCCGGCGCATACGCGACGCCGTCGGCGCCGTAGACTTCCTTGGCGATCCGCTCGACACGCTGGCGCAAGGGTGTATCCAGCGTGTAAAGGTACGTGAAGTCGACCTTCTCCCGGCAGGCATCGAGCACGGCATCGGCCAACTCGAGGGCGCCCTCGCCGCCGCACCGCCAGTGCTGCGACACGGCCACCCGGGCGCCGGCCTGCTCGGCCATCTTCCGCGTCAGGTCGAGTTCGGTCCGGGTGTCGCTGTGGAAGCGGTTGATGCAGACGACGGGCCGGATTCCCGACTTCTTCACCGTCTCGATGTGGTGCAGCAGGTTGCCCATGCCGTCCTCGAGCCAAGCCAGGTTCTCCTCGAAATACTCCTTGGGAATGGGTTTACCGGGCGGGCAGGGCGGCGCGCCGGCCGCCACCCCGTGATGCTTCAGCCCGCGGATCGTCGTCGTGATGACCGATACGTTGGGAAGGTTGCCCGAGCAGCGGCATTTGACGTTCCAGAACTTCTCGAAGCCGATGTCCGCTCCAAACCCCGACTCGGTGATGTGGTAGTCGGCCAGCTTGAGGCAGACGCGGTCGGCCACGATCGACGACTGCCCCACGGCGATGTTGGCGAATGGCCCCGCGTGGACGAAGCATGGCTGGCCCTCGATCGACTGGAGCAGGTTCGGGTTGACCGCCTCGCGGAGCCAAGCGGTCATGGCCCCGGCGACCTCGAGGTCTTCGCAGGTGATCGGGTTGCCTCGCTTGTCGTAGGCCGCGATGATCCCCCCGATCCGCTCGCGAAGGTCCCGCAAGTCGTGGAACATCGCCAGGATTGCCATGACTTCGGACGAGACGGCGATGCTGAACCGGCTCTGCATCATATAGCCGTCCATGCTGCCGCCCATGCCGATGACGATGTTGCGAAGTGCCTGGGCGCAGAAGTCGAGCACCCAGCCCAGGGCGACGTTCGTGGGATCGACGTCCAGACGCCGCAGTCCGACCTTCGCGAGCCGCACGTCGCTATAGTTGCGCTCGTGCTGCATGCGCGCGGTCAGGGCGACCATGGCCAAGTTGTGGGCGTTCATCACGGCGTTCACGTCGCCGGTGAGCCCGAGGGAGAACTCGGTCAAAGGGATGCACTGGGCCAGCCCGCCGCCGGCCGCCGAGCCCTTGATGTTCATGGTCGGGCCGCCCGACGGCTGGCGAATACATGCGACGACCTTCTTGTTCCGCTTGCCGATTCCCTGCAGCAGTCCCAGCGTGGTGGTCGACTTGCCTTCGCCCAGCGGCGTCGGCGTGATCGCGGTCACCTCGATGAACTTCCCGTCCGGCTTCTTGTCGAGGCGGTCGAGGACCTTCCGATAGTCGACCTTGGCCACGTAATTGCCGTGGGGCAGCAACTCGCCCCTGGCCAGTCCCAACTCGTCGGCAAGCTGGTAGCAGCTCTTCATCCGGGACTCCGCCTCCTCGGCGATCTCCCAGTCCTTGTGTCGAGTGGGGTCGAGAGCCATCGGAGACGATCCTTGCTTCGGGAGACGCCCGCGAACCGCGCGTTGCCGTCGGTACGGCAGCCGAGAGCGGACCGGTGCGCTCGGCCCGGGTGGGAAGAAGGTACCGGCCGGAAGGCGGGCAGCCGCGCGACAGACCCTTCCCGCCGGCCCCATGATCCGCCTGGCGAAAGGCCGCCGCTTGGCACCGCAAATCACCCTCGATGCTACCGATACCAGATCCCCCCGGGCCTGTCAAGAATCCGACGAGCCAAACAAGTCGCGAGATTTCCCGTGCTCACACGCTCTCCCCGCACTTGCCGTAAGAATGCGGAAAGCCGCTTGGCCATCCGGGGGGCGAATCGGTTTCCGCCCCTACCTCCCTTGCCCGATCCGGCCGATGGTCGCACAATGACCAGATGAAATCTCCCCCAAGAATTGCGGGACTCACGGCACCAATAGAGGAAAGGAAGCTCATGGCGACGATCGGTCTTTCCCGGGCGCGAGCGCTGTGCTCCCCGTCCGAACTGCAGGTGGTGAAAGCGGCGAGCAAGAAGGCGCTCGTAAGCCATTCGGCGGCCGCGTTGAAAAAGCACGTCGCCCGAGCGAGGAAGCTGAGCGACAAGTGGCGTGACCTGGCCGCGCGGCAGCGCCGCGAAGCCCAGAAAGCGCAGGGCTCGCGGGGAACGGACAAGGCGGCTCGCAGCCAGGAAAAAGCCGATCTGTTCGGCGAAGTTCTCACCCGCCTCGAAGCCCAACAGGCCAGGCAGCCGGGCGGTTCCGCGAAACCGGCGGCTCAGGGAACATCCGGGTCGGGCGGACCGAACAAGAGCGCACGCACCCAAGAGCATCGCTCCACCCGAGCACAAGTCCGCCGGAAATTGGGGGCGCGCCCGGCCAAGCGGAATGCTCCGGCAGCCAAACCGAGCGCCGACGCCGATGCCCCCGTGTCGACCGCGAAAAAGGCCGTCAAGAAGAAGACGGCGAAGAAGACGGCATCGAGAAAGGCCGCCCAATCGGCCGCGACGGGACCCAAAACCGCTACCGCCGGCCGTGGGAAGAAGACCGCGAAGAAGAAGACGGTGAAGACGACCGCGAAGAAGCGTTCCGCCGCGGCTGCGGTGCCCGCGCCGAGCACCGCCAAGCGGAAAACCGCCTCGTCGCCGCTTGGGGGCGGCTCCCAGAAAGCGGCCGAAGCCGCGGCGAAACGAAAACGAGTCAAAGCCAGCGGCCTGGATACGCGAATTCGCGGGCACGTATCCGCCCGCGGAAAACGAGCCCAAGGTCGGCGCGACGCGCGCGGAGGCCGTTGAGTAAGCGGTCGCTCGCGTGCGAAACCCTCCCCGTCCCTCGCAGTCCAGGAAAACGACTTCCCGGTTGCGGCGGCAGACGTTCGGGGCAGGCCTCATGAATCGAATCGCCGACGAGCAGCGGCGGCGCAACGCCGAAACCCGCGAAACGTGGGATCGCTTTCGCTCGCATCGCCATCGCGTGACGCGCCTGCTGGTCGATTCCGCCGCGACGGACGCGCGCCTCGCCGTTCTCGGCGCCGGCAACTGCAACGACCTCGACCTGGGCGCCCTGCTGGCCGCGTACGGGCAGGTTGATCTGGTCGATCTCGATGCAGATGCTCTCGCGTCGGGCGTCGCCCGACAGGGTTATGACGGTTCCGGGCGACTCTGCCTTCGCGGCGACATCGATCTTACCGGCATCGCCGACCACCTGTCGAAGGGCTCGCCCCAACGGCCCTTAAGCGACGCCGAATTGGACGAATGCCTGGGCCGGATGGCCGGGCATGCGCCGTTGGAGCTTCTCGTTTCGTTCGATACCGTTGCCTCGGTGTGCCTGTTGACGCAACTGCTCGAATCCGTCGTGACGACCCTCGGCGAAGGCCACCCGCGATGTTGGGAGATGGTCGCGCGCGTGCGAGCGCACCATCTCGGCCTGCTGCTGCAACTGGTGCGGCCGGGCGGAACGGGCGTGCTGGTCGTCGATTTCGTCTCGTCGGCAACGTTTCCGCAGTTGGCACAGGTTCCCGAGCGCCAGTTGCCGCACGTGGCCGTCGAACTGATCAACCGGCGCAATTTCTTCACGGGCGTGAATCCCTTCGTCCTGCGCGGGCTGTTCGAGTCGGCCCCAGAACTGGCCCCGGCGGTCGAAGGCGTTCGGATGACTGCCCCTTGGCTGTGGGACTTCGGTCCGCGCGTCTATCTGACCAGCGCCATTCTGATTCGGCGCAAGCCAACCGCGAGCGGGGCGTAGCCCGCCCCGCCGCAAGGCTCTTCGGCGACCGGCGCCAACCATCTGCGGTCGGGTGGCGCGTGCGAGGACGGCCGGACTTGCTGGTAATTGACACCCTGCCAGCGGGGAAGTACATTGGACGCCGCCTTGCCGGGTCGGTTCAGCGACCGGGGGGGAGAGCCCGGGGTGGGCGGCGAGCCGTTGTCGTGTCGGTGGGATGGGGCTGGGCCATATTGAGGGTGACACGAATGTTTGTCCTGCAAAGCTACACGGTGGCGGTGGTCCTTTGCGTGATCACCATGCTCTGCTGGGGGTCGTGGGCCAACACCCAGAAGCTGGCCAGCAAGCGCTGGCGCTTCGAGCTGTTCTATTGGGATTACGTGCTCGGCGTGCTGGTGATGGCCTTCCTTTTCGCCTTCACCATGGGCAGCTTCGGCGAGGGCGGACGAAGCTTTCTGGCCGACGTCCCGCAAGCCAACCCCAGCCGCATCCTGCTGGCCTTGATGGGTGGGGCGGTCTTCAACATCGCCAATATCCTGCTGGTGGCCTCGATCGCCGTGGCCGGCATGTCGGTCGCCTTTCCCGTCGGCATCGGAATCGCCCTGGTCGAGGGCGTCCTCATCAACTACGTCAACGACCCGAAGGGCAACCCGATCCTGCTGTTCGCCGGCGTGGCCCTGGTCGTGGCCGCCATCATCGTCGACGCGGTGGCCTACAGCCGCCTTCCCACGGAGAATAAGAAAGGCGCGATTCGCGGGCTGATTCTGGCCATTCTCTGCGGCCTGTTGATGGGCCTGTTCTACTACCTCGTCGCCGCGTCGATGCCCGAGGCGAAGCCCGAGAACTTCGTCAACCTCGAGCCCGGCCTGCTCAGCCCCTATACGGCCATGGTCTTCTTCGCGATCGGAATGTTTGTCAGCCAAGTGATCTTCAACGCCGCCAGCATCATCAGTTGGTCGACGATTCCCGTGCCCCCCACGCCCGAATACTTCCGCGGACGATCGCGCGACCACGTTTGGGGCATCGTCGGGGGTATGATCTGGGCAATCGGCATGATGTTGAACGTCATCGCCATGGGCCCCGCCGGGCCCGCCATCTCCTACGGCCTGGGCCAAGGGGCCACCATGATCGCCGCCTTCTGGGGCGTGTTCATCTGGCGGGAGTTCCGCGAGGCCCCCCCCGACACAAAACTGCTCTTGTGGCTGATGTTCGCCGGGTACATCCTCGGGCTGGGGTTGATCATCTGGTCGGGAGCGTAGAAAAGGGTTCAGGGTTCGGGGTTCAGGGTTCGGGCTTCGCCGCGGCGAGGTGGGGGCCCTTTTACGTGACGTGCAGGAGGACCTTGGCAATGGCAGGCGGGCGCATCGTCGTCGTCGGCAGCAGCAACACCGACATGGTGGTCAAGACCGAAAAGATTCCCTCACGCGGCGAGACAGTCACGGGCGGGCAGTTCGTGATGGCCGCCGGCGGCAAAGGAGCCAATCAGGCCGTGGCCGCCGCCCGCCTCGGGGCCGAGGTCACCTTCGTCGCCAGGACCGGCGCCGATATGTTCGGCGACCAGGCCGTCGAAAACTATCGCAAGGAAGGCATCGTCACCGATCTGATCCTCCGCGATCCGCAGAACCACACCGGCGTGGCCCTGATCCTGGTCGACGCCCAGGGCGAGAACCTGATCGCCGTGGCCTCTGGCGCCAACCACGCCCTGTCGCCTAGCGACGTCGAGCAGGCGGCCGAGCGGATCCGCGGGGCCGACGTGGTCATGCTCCAGCTCGAAATCCCGTTGGATACGGTCCGCCGCGCCGTCGAGCTGGCGGCCGAGGCGGGCGTTCCCGTCATCCTCGATCCGGCCCCGGCCGCCCCCTTGGACGACGCCTTGCTGGCCCGGGTCACCTATCTGACCCCCAACGAGTCGGAGGCCGAGGGGCTGACGGGCATCCGCGTCGACGATGAGGATTCGGCCCGCGCCGCGGCCCGGCAACTTCGCGACCGCGGCGCCCGCCACGTGATCGTCACCATGGGAACCAAAGGGGCCCTGATCGCCGGCCCCAACCAGACGACGATGGTCCCCTGCCATCGCGTCGAGGCGAAAGACAGCACGGCGGCGGGCGACGCCTTCAACGGCGGGCTGGCCGCGGCCCTGGCAGCCGGCGCCTCGCTCGACGACGCCGTGCGTCAGGCGAGCCTCGTGGCGGCCCTTTCCGTCACGCGCATGGGCGCCCAGCCTTCCCTCCCCACTCGCGCAGAACTCCATCGTTTCGCCGAGACCGCCGCCGGACGGTAGGGACCGGGCGGTACGCCGTGGTCGCGTGTGCGAAACGTCCCGGAAGGTTCCTCGCCGACGCAACAAGGAGTGACCTCGCCATGCCCGACACCCTCCTCAAGTTCGCGGTCATTGCGATCGGGCTTCTTACGCTGCTGTACTTCGGCAGACGATGGCTTCGCCGGCGCCGACGTCCGAGACCGCTGCCGGCCGTCGACCTGACGCTCGACGTCGAGTCGCTCGGCACGGCCGGACCGCCGGCCGAAGGCGTTCTCGTCAAGTTCTACAACGTGCCCGTACACCTGGCCGCCATCGTGGTGGCCCCGGCCGGACGGCTCACGGAGCTTCCCCCGCCCGATCGGCTGGACGCCGTGTTCGAGGCGATCGTTCCCGGCCTGGGCCAGGCCGTGGTCGACCACCGGCCGCTTATCCGGCGGTGGCCCGTGCAGCTCAGCTCGACGGGCTTTGCCCATTCGTTCTTCCGGCACGTCAAGCTTCCCGGCGAGGGAGGCAAGGGAACGCCCTGGTGCGCGGCCGCGGGAATGGTCAAGGTGAACGACCAGCCCGTCACGGTCGGCCTCGTCCTGCGATCGCAGTCGGCCAACAACCTGGGCCAGACGATCGTCGAATCCGAAACGAAATGGCTCGACCTCGTCCGGATCCGATTGCCTCAATGACGCGAGAGACTTCGGAGACCGCGGCTACGACAGGGCCGTGCGCCACGTGCCGCTGGACGCGCCCGGCCACCTAGGGAAGCACGGCGCGCACCGCATTGCGAACCGGTTGACCACGCACGTAGACCTTGCTTCGGACCACCACCGGCGCCGGATAGACCACGCGCGGCGGCACGGCCACGACCGTCGGCCGATACGCCACCACCGGTGCCGGATAGGTCACCACCGGCGGCGGATACGCGTAAACCGGGCCTACCGGGTGGAACACGTGGATCTCGGGCGCCGGCACCACGACCCGGGCTGCGGCCACGTAGCGCCGGCCCGCCGATGCCGTCGACGCACAGGCCAATACGACCACGACGGTCAGAAGAACCAGAAGAGAACGTCGCATCATCATCACCCTTTCCTCAGTTCCAGGCAGGAATCTCGCGCCCACTCGCCCCCGGATTCCAACTACCTGAAGCTTAGCCCAGGAACTCGAATCGGCAACCCGCCCGTCTGTGGGTCGACTCGACGCGGCCCACCCAGCTTGACCCGATGGCGGTTTCCCCAGAGACCAAGGGTCGTTAGTCCCCCTTGGAGGCCGAACGCAACGGAATTGGCCGCGCGCCTTCGCCGTCTGACATGCGAGCGCCCGGGCAACTCCTGGACCCTCGAGGCCCGCACTCCTTGTTGACAACCGAACACCATTTCGAAGCAGCGATGGCATCCGGCAATCCTACCGACCACCCGCCGGCCCACGCGCTCACCATCGGTCCCCGCGCGGGCCACGTCGAGGATATCAAGGAGTCGGCAGAAGGACCGGATCGCGTTGCCGTTCCGCAAGAAAACGCCGCCAAGTCCCACCGCTTCTCAAGGCAGACGGAACAAAAACGAGGCTTCGAAACGGTCACTCTTTCGCCGCGCCGGGGCCCGCCGAAAAAAGAAGTCTCTTCCGCAATCGCCGCGATCGGTGCGCGTTGCCTTGTGTGTACGACCAGCCAAGTAGGCCCGGAAGGATTTGAACCTCCGACCAAGGGATTATGAGTCCGTTGCGTAGGCTGAACGCTTTCAGAGAAAAGGGCACCTAAACCCAGAAAACAACGGCAGTTAAGGCCGTTTCTCTGAACCGGCCTCAGAGTCAACAAGGGATCGTTTCCCGCCACAAACAGCGGGAAAACAGCGGGAAGGATTCCGGCCCTCACCCGGGATTCGCCCCAGCCCCACAACACGACTTCGCGCCGCGAATCACGATGGTACACTGAACTACCGAACACCGGGTGGCAGGGCGGAGTGCACACCGCCGGCCCGCCTCCGGGGCTCGCGAGATGCCCTCCAGGGTCCCGCGGGCCGCCGGAGGCCCGGTCCAACCTGGAGGACTCTTGAATGGACGTTCCGACCGCTACTCTGCGCCTCGACGATCTTCCGCCGGCCCTTGCCGCGCACGTCGAAGCCTGCCGATCCGAGGGGATCGACCTGCTGCCCTGGATCGACCCGTATCGGCCGACGCCAGAAGCGCCGATTGTGGCGTGGGTGTCACGGTGGGACCCAAGCCCACCGCAGAAATCGGCAGTCATGCGGCTGGTCCGCGACGAAGGGATGTTTGATGAGCGCGACCTGGTAGCGCCCGTAGTGCATCGGTGGCTGTGGTGGCAGGTCTCGAATCGGGGGCTTACGCCCCTATCCGCAAGGACATACCTGCACGCCATCAAAGACTTCGCCCGCGTGTTGCCGGATGGCGGTCTCGCAGCGAGGTCTCTCGATGCGATCCAGGTGACGCGCCACCGCCGGCGCGTACCCCTGGAAACGCAAGAAGGCATCCTACGCGAATTGGGAAAAGAGCATGGGAAGTGGGGAGAACAACGCCGTATTGCGAGGCAATTCGGCGTGCGACCAATGGTCGTGAATCGGCTTTGCAGACGCGGGGCCGTCGATCCTACGGCAGAATTGTTGTATGTAACGGAAGAGCCCCGATGGCGCCGGAAGCACGACGATGACACGTGGTGGTTGCTGGGCGCATACGAAGCCTACGGCGAGCCGACATACCGGGATTCGGACGCGATGCTGCGCGCGTGGGCCGAAAGGCAGGGCACCGAATCGGGAGGTCGGGAGGAATGGCGCCGCCTGTACAAGCGCCTGTGCCGGGCGCGGAAGACCGAAGACCATGCGTTGCTCCGGCGAGCGCGTCAAGGCCAGGCCATCGGGAACTACGACCTGCTGCGCACGCTGCTGCGGTGGATGTACGCACTGGAAGGGGCCCCGACGTTCCGAAGCATGGCGACGATTCGGGAATGCATGATCGGATGGCCTCAGCGCGTGGCCGTTGCGATCGGCGGATGGTCGAACCGATACCCTCCCAAACCCAAGGGCCGGGGTCGCGGGCAGATTCAATGGTTTATTTACGGGGACGGCGCGCAGACACGCGGTGCGGTCGACCGGCGCGGCACAATACTTCTTGGGTGGATCGAAGACGAAGGCATGACGTTGGCGACCGCGCGCAGGCGGTGGAACCAGTTGCCGCTCGTGGAAAGAAAGATGCGCTCCCCGGGGAATTGTCGCCCGATCGACTCGGATAGCTCGGCACGGGGCCTCGTCACCAACGCCAGGACCGCGAAGAACAGCACCATCAAGCGCCCCATCAGCGGCGCGACGGTGGCGTGGCCCGCGGCGAGCGAGGCCGAACGGGCGCGCGTGCTACGCGACCAACAAAGCTGGTCATGGGCTCGCATCCGCCGTGAGTTCAAGCTGTCGACGAATTTCAATGCGTATCAACTTGTGTGGGACGGGAGGGTTAGCGCGGCGCCGCGCGATGCACTGGAGGGAATGCGTCACGAGACCTCGTACCGACGGGGTGGCGAGGTGGTGGCGCTGGTCGACCAGGGTATGAGCTGCGGCGATGTGGCAAAGGCCATCGGCGTGCCGCGCAGCACGGTGGTAGGCCGTCTCAAAGCCGGCAGGTGGTGGCGGGCCCTCGAACGCCGCGCTGAGGAGTTGGCGGCCGCGGCCGGGCCCGCCGCCCCGAGGACGACGCGATCGGCGAACAAATCCGCCGGCAAGGTGGAAGCCCGCGCCGGCGGCCGCAAGAAGAGCCCCATCCGGGAGATCATCAAGGAACTGCTAGAAAAGGACCCCGAGCTGACCGCGCGCCAGCTCGCCCGAAGGGTCAAGCAGCGCCTCGGCAAGCAGCCGACAGACTCTTACGTCCGGACCTTGCAGGTTCGAATGCGAAAGGCCGGAGAAATCTAGATCCGGCCATTCCCCGACCGCTTCAAAACCGCTTCAAAACTCAGTTTTGAAGCGGGTTTTTTTCGGGGGGTTTTGAAGCGGTTTCGTAGCGCTCGCGCGCCGATTCGCCCCGTGTTTTGCGGGCTTTGGTCGCACGCCACCCAGAGTAAGGGCCGCCCAGTTTTGAAGCGTTCTGGTCCGGTCGACCTTCTGGGATTGGTCGCGCCGCGCAAGATAGGTGGGTGTACGGACGACTACGACCCGCGAGCCCATGCGATGCGACTCGACGACGATGAAATCCGAGCCCTGGCGGCCGCCCTGGCACCCGCCGTCGCAGACCTCCTAGAGCGGCGCCTGGCCGAGCGCCCGGAGTGGGCCTACTCGATCGCCGAGGCCGCGGCGTGGGCCGACGTGTCGGAGCACGTCGTGCGCGACGCGATAGCCGACGGGAGGCTCCCGTGCGTGCGCGTGGGCCGGCAGATACGGATACGGCGCGGCGACCTCTATGGCGTGCGCCACGACAACACCGAGACGGTGCCCGATCGGGGCGCCAGCCGGATGGGATCCGGCGACCCTACTTGAGCGGGGCGGGGGGCAGCGGGGCCGCATGACGCGACCCCGGCCGCGCCGGGCAAGAAACCGAGCGTGCTGTTCTAATGGGGGGTACGCCTATCAAGTCAAGAGGAGCGCGCATAACTCATCAAAACCCCAAACCAAATCAATGACAACACAAAGACCAACTCAAGCGCGCAACAGGATAGGGGATCCCCAGCCGGTCGGGGATGCCGTGGTCGACGCGGTGCGCGCGGCGCTGGCGGAGCACCCGGGCATGGTGTGGGCGCGCGTCGTCGATACGCTGGTCCGCGCGTGCCCGGAGATATCGGCGAGCTGGGCCGTCGAGCTGGTCGCGTCGGCTGTGGCCGAGGGGCGCGTCCCCGAGGCCGACGTGACCCGCGCCGTCTGGGCCTATCGGCGTCGGCTCGCGATGCCGGTCACCACCGACATGCCCCGCGTGCGCGACCGAGCGGCCTACCTGGCGAGTCTGCTGCGCCGTGCCCTGGGGCAGCACGGCATCCCGTGGCGGGCATCCTCCGGTCGGCGCGACGCACCGCAGACCGCCCCGGCCCCGACGCCCGCGCGCACGAGGGAGGGCTTGCCATGACCGAGACCATGCCCCTGTTCGAGCGCCCTTCCCGCGCCCCAGCCCGGAACAGCCCGACGCGTCGGACGTCCGCGCCATCCGGCACGGCCGACACGCGCCGGGACGCTGCCGCTTCGATCGACGGCGACCCCCTGCAACACCTGCAGCAGCGGGTTCTGGAGACGATCGCCCAGCATGGGCACCACGGCATGACAGATGAGGAGCTTCGCCGGTCCCTACCCGACCTCGCACCCGACACGCCGCGGGCGCGCCGGACCGAGTTGACCTCCCTCGGCCTGGTTGCAGATTCCGGGGAGCGGCGCCGGACGGCACGCGGCAGATTCGCGATTGTGTGGGTGGCGACCGGCCAGCCGCCTTCGGCCAGCGCCCGGGCCCCTCGTCACGAGCATTTGGAGCAGGTCGACCAGGCGGCCGACGATCAGGCCCCGGCGTGGCTTTGTCCACGTTGTGGTTGCGCCACGTGGCAGGATGTGCCGATCCACTGCGGCCAATCGCTCCGGCGCGACTGTGCGCGTTGCGGGCTCGTCGCCCGTTTTGTCACCTGGTATGGCCGCGAGGTACCCCCGCCATGATCGTCCTTCACGCGAGCGTTCGGACGCGACGCTGCGACTATTGCGGCCGCGACACCGCCGATGGCCTGAGCCCGTGCCCCACGTGCCACGCGCTTGCGGCCGGGCCCCGCGTGGCTGGCCTGAGCCCCCGGCAGCGGCTCGTGCTGGCGCTCCTTGCTCGCGTTCCAGCCGGCGCCGACCGGCCGGGCGAGCTGGCCGCCCGGTTGGGCACGACCCGGCCCCGGGTCATGCTGACCCTGGCGTACCTCCAGACGCGCGGCTTGGTCGACGGCTCCGGCCACCTCACCCCGGGCGGGAGGGCGATGCTCGACATCGACTCGGCGAAAATGGACGCCGAATCGGGTCGCGAGCCTACCAGGTGAACACCCCGGGGTTGCCCGATATGGCCCCCGCCCCCCCGGCGTGACCCGTCCCCCCCACCGGACGGCTCGCACGGCCGTTTCGCCCTTGCGTGTCGGCAGTCGTTGTCGGTACTATCCACTCGTATACTTTTCGTTCCCCAGGGGAGTCGTACCGATGGCGCACGCCGCGAGTGTGACGCTCAAAGAGGCCGCGAGGCGGTGGCGGGTTTCGGTCACCACCGTCCGGCGGCTTGTCGCCGCCGGCGACCTACCCGCGTTTCGCGTCGGCCGGCAGCTCCGCATTCCGCGCGACGCGGTGGCCGCCGTCGAGGCCCCGAGCGCGACGCCAACAAGAAAGGTGTGACACGTGCCAAAGACGAAAGGAATCGTGCGACGCGCGGTCGCGGCGGCCGGGAACCTGGTCGATAGCCTCACGTGGCTCGAGGTTGACGAGGTGTTGGACCGGGCGGGGTGTACCCCCGATCACCTATGGCGCGCCGTCGCGGCCGGCGAGTGCCCCCGTCCCCATTTTCGGCAGGGCGTGCCGCTGTTCGACGCGGGCGAGATTGCCGACTGGATCGACCGCATGGCCGCCGAGCCGCGCCCAGCCGACCTGGCGAAATTCTCCCACCTGATTCGCCAGGGCGAGACCGAGGCCGCCGCGAACCTGGCCGACAAGCTGGGGCTGAGCGACGCGCAGGCCGAGGTTTTCGCGCTGATCGTGACCACCGCGACCGAGCTTGAACAGGCCGCGGCCGATCTGCCCGCGGCCCGGGCCGAAATGAAGCAAACGCACGAGCGCCCCGCAACCACGGCGTTGGGCCTGGACATCGCGCGGAGCGAGGCGCAGAGCCGCGCAATGTGCCGTCTATCGACCGCCGAGCACGCGGCCCGCGGCCTCGACGCCCTGCGCGTCTTCTGGCCGGCCCTGTTCGGCGTGGTCGACGACCGTCCCACCGCCGGGACCTACCACATTCCCGCCGCAGTTCTGAACCGGGCCCGCGAGCTTGGCGTCCCGATCCCCGACCGCCGGAGGCCGCGGCTATGAGCACGCAGACGCGATCCCTCCCCTTCCAGCGCGCCGCCGTGGCGGAAGAGACCCGCACGGTGTCCGACGTGCTGGCCACCGACAGCCCGATTGCCACCCGCGACCCGCTTGCGCTGCGCGGCATGATCGACGAAGTGCTTCTCGCCGATGGATGGCGAGCAGACCCCCCGATCCCACTCTTGGATGATCACTCACGCCGCGGCATCACGAGCATCCTCGGCGCCGTCCACAGCATCCGCACCGACGGCGGGCGAGTGCTGGGTGCCTTGCACGTCGACGACGCCACCGCCTGGCGGAAGATCGTTTCCGGCGCGATCCGCGCCGTATCGGTCGGCTACCAGTACACCCGCGCCGACTTCGTCGAGATCCCGCCGGGCAAATCCGCGACGGTCGGCGGCCGGCTCTTCCGGGCGTCGATTGCCAGGCCCATGCGGATCGTTCGGCAATGGGATTTGCGGGAGGTTTCTCTCACGGCCATCGGCGCGGACCCGGCCGCGAAAATCGCGACTCCGGCCCGCCACCTGACCCCACCTTATTTATCCAGGAGTGATGACACCATGTCGACTTCTCTTTCCACCCGGAGCGGCCCGCCCGTCGCGAGCGCCCGCACCTTGGCCGACGGCCAGCTTCTCCGCCTCGGCTACCACCTCGCGGCAGACCGCGCCTACCACGGCGAGCCGTTTGCCGAGCTTCGGGGCGAGCGGCTTGTCCAGCGATGCTTGGCCGTCGATCGTCTCGACGATCCGGGCGACCCCGTGATTGCGGTTCGCCAGGCGGTATCGGGGGGAACGCTCGCAACCATCTACTCCGCCGCGGCCGACGCCGTGCTGGCCCAGACATGGGCGGAAACGCACGACTCGACCCCGTGGGTGCGACGGGTCGCCAAACCAAACTTCCGGGTGCAAGAGCGCCACGTCCATACGCGGCCGGAAACGCTCGACCCCATCCCGCGGCGTGGCACCGCCGGCCACACCTCACCCGCCACGGCCGTCGAGCGCGGGACCGTCGCCCGATTCGGCAAACAGACCGTCCTTGATGAACAGGACATCTTGGACGATCGGCTTGGGGCGTTTCTTGAGACGGTCGCGGAGATGACCCGGGCCGCGAAACGGCTAGAATTGGATGCCGTCTATTCCGAGCTGCTTTCCAACCCGACGCTGAACGATTCGCTGGGCCTCACCCTCTTCCACGCCACGCGCGGCAACTTGGCGTCCGACGCCTTTGCCGACACCGCGTTGGGCACCGCGCTGGCCGCGCTAAGCAATCAGCGTGCGACCGATTCCGCCGGGCGAAGCCAACCCATGAATCTGACCGCGCGCTACCTGGTGACCCCCCCCGACCTGGACCGCGCGGTGCGTGCGGTTCTGCACCCTCTCTTGCTTGGCGATGGCCGCGACCTCATCGCGTTGACCGAGGCCCGGCTTTCGGCGGATGGGGTGTATGACCCCTTGACCGGTTCACACCACGTCGGCGCGGCCGATCACTGGTATCTGTTCGCGTCCCCCGCCGACTGCCCGACCATCGAGCTTTGGTTTCGACGCGAGACGCCGCAGTTGCGGCAGTTTGTTCGAGACCGTGGCACGTGGGGTTTCGGGTTCGACGTGGTGCACGACGTGGCGGCCGTGGCCGTGGCGGCCGCCGGCGCCTACCGCAGCGCCCCATGATCACGCCTGGGGCCACAACCCCAGGCTACCACGCGCCGGCCGGCGGCTAATCCTCCCGCCGGCCGGCGTTTCTTTTCGGAGACCTGACGATGCACTCTTCCACCTGGTGGTCCCGCCGTGGCCGGCGAGCCGGCCCGCAACGCTGGTGGACGCGCGACCGCGAGCTTCCGGAGGGGACCATCACCGCCATCGTCCAGCGCGGCGCCGACGTGGCGGTGTATGTCGACGCGATCGACCCTCGGCTACCGGGCGGATGCCTCACCCTCCCACCACGCGACGCGACCGACCCCCACGCGCTCCATGCCGCAATCGCCCGCAGCTTCGGGCTCGACTGCGGGAGGACGATGTGCTTCGACCAGGCCGCATGGCGCGCGTACGTCTTTGCGATGATCCGCGAGGCCGAGGGCGACCAGGCGGAGGACGACGACACGGGGTAACTACCCCTACCCGCCCTGCGCGCGGGTCCTTCCCCGGGGGGCCCGGGGCGAAGGGCTCCGCCCGGCCAGGTCGGCATTTTCGCGCGCCGCTGCGCAAATCGGTAAGTAAGTAATCGTCACGAAAGGACACCACGATGGCCATCCGCACTGTTTGGACCGCCGATGCCTCCCAGGCCGATCGCGCCGTTGCGCAGATGGAGCGATCGACGGAGCGGCTCGAACGGCAGATCCGCCAGACCGTCACCGCCTCCAAAGACTCCGGCCGGGCCGCGGCCGAATACGGCTCGACCGCGAGCAAGTCGTATGGCGACGTGAACAAGCGGCTTGACGAGCTGCACCAGCGGCAGAACGTGCTGCTGAAGGAGAAGGAGTCGCTCAAGAACGCCGCCCGCGAGCAGGCCGCCCGCGAGCGGGAGCTGGCCCGGGCGGCCAAGCAAGTCTACGACGACACGCGCACGCCGGCCGAGCGGTACGGGGCCCAGATGGAGAAGCTCAATCGCCTCGTGCGGGAGGGCCGAATCTCGCACGAGACGTTCGGCCGGGCCGCGAAACGGGCCCACCAGGAGATGGTCGGGGGCGCGCAGCAATCGGCGACGGCGTTGGGCGGTATCTCCGGGCGGCTCTCGGGCATCGTCTCGGGTCTGGTCGGCGCGGCGGGCGTCTCGTCTGCGATCGGCACGATCATCACTTCGCATAACGCCTGGCTGGACGCGCTCGACGAGATCGCCGATCGGATCAAGAGCGTGCAGGCCGACTACGTGAGTTTCGCGGCGTTGCAGCAGCCCGGCCAGAAGGCCGAGCGAGTCGAGGCCGTGGCGAAACTGGCCGCCACCTACGGCATCACGGACACCCAAAAAGCGGCCGATACCGTGCAGGCGCTCCAGTCGGTCTACGGCGACTACAAGACCGGCCTTGACGCCTCTATCGAGGCGTTCGAGGCGTCGCGTGTGGGAATCCCACTCGACCTCGCCAAAGAGCTGGAGGTAATGGGAAAGGCCCAAGGCGCCGAGCCCGGCGAGTTCGCTCGGATGGCCTACGTCGCGGGTCAGCGGAGCGGGCGAGACCCCGAAACGCTTGCCAAGGCCGCGCCGGCCATGAAGCAGTTCGCCGATCCCGCGTTCGGGTTCGCGTTCTCGGCCGCGATCGCCGAAAACATCCCCGTCGAGCAGCTCGCCACGTACGCGCGCCGCGGCGGCATGGCGTTGGGCGACGTGTCGTCGGGTATGCCGTGGTTCAAGGAGCGAGGGCTCGAGCAGGCGACCCAGTTCGAGCGTCTGCAAGCCCTGCACAAGGAGGGCGTGACCACTCCCGCGCTCGTCGCGGAAAAGATCGGCATCAAGGAGATTCGGGAGGCCGAGGCGATTGCCGACGCCGCACGCAACTTCGATCGCATCGCCCAAATGGCCAAGCAGATTCGCGAGGAAGCCCAGCCCGGTCTATTCCAGCAGGAGCGAGCGGCCATCGAGTTCGAGCTGCCGCAGATGCGCTTCGCGCGGCAGAGCGCACGGCTGGAGGCCGAGGCCGCCTTATCGCAAATCTACAGCCCGGCTGCGGAGGAGGCCCAGCAGCGGCGCATCGAGCACCAGATCCGCGGGCTCGCGCTGCGACGCATGGGGAAAGAGACTTCGTGGGCCAAGCCCATTGCGGCCGCAATCGCGTTACCGGCGAGGTTGTTTGGAGTCGACACCCCATCATTCGACGCCGACTTGATCGACCCGGAGGGGAAGGCGACGCGCGGGCACCAGGTCGGCTTGTCCCTCGAACACACCCTCCGCCAGATGTTCACCGGCTACGACCCGACCGAGTTCCAAGACCGCCTCGCCCAGCACGAGCTACAAGTCCGCAAGGACCTGCTCGGCAGCTCTCCGATCTACGAAATGCAGGCCGAGCGGATCAAGCGAGAGCGAGCCACGATGACGCCGCCGCCGGTCGTGCGCGAATCGCCTTTCCCCGGCGACGACGGCGCGGCGCTGCAGGTCACTCCGATGATGGAGCACGTCGACCGGCTGCGGGCCGCGGAGGGAGCCGGCGACCAGGCCAGCGAGCGCCGGCACCGCGAGCTGGTCGACACCCTCCAGGGCGTCAAGCAGGCGAGCGAACAGAACGCCGCCGAGACCCGGCGCGTGGCCGCGGCCGTGGCCAACGCGGGCGACCGGACCGCCACGGCCACCCAAGCGATCGGCCGCCAGACCTCCGACGCCGCCGTGCAAAACGCCCTGCGACCGAAGGGAGGGAGCGGGGAGTGGTGAGAGCCCGGGCCGCGGTTCGGTGTCGCGACCCGGGCCGAGCGGGCGAATCGCCCGGGCCGGAGGGGCCGGCCCTCCCTGGCCGTGCCGACGGCGAGCGCCGGCGAACCTCCTGTTCTTCCCCCCCCGCCTCGGGCTTCCCGTATACTACCACTATCCCGGGGGGCCGTGCAAGACAATTCGGGGAGTGTACCGGCGTCCATATTTCCCCGCGGATTTCGTCGCGAGTTCTCGTTATCATTCGCGCATGGACCCGACCCCTGCCGAGATTGCCGAAGCTTGCCGACAGATTCGAGCCGAGCACCTCGAGGCGAAGCTTCGGGGCGAGTCGCCCCAGGCGCCCCGCCCGCCCGCCATCTTCGCCGATTCCCCGTTCGACTCGACGCGCGTCGTTCGATGCCCGACGTGTGGCGCCCGGGTCCATCCGCCGTGTTTCAGGTGCTTCATCCGCGACCTGCCCTGAGCACCGCGCCGAGGTTCGTCTTGCTGGCCGCGGCCTTGGCCTTGCGCTGTTTCGCTTCCTTTGCCGGTGGTTGTACACTTTGTTCATCCACCGGCTTGGCCGCCATCCTCCCGTCGGGCTCCCGCGGCTGCTGCTTTGCCGCCTTGCTCCTCTTGGCG
>Ga0334900_1000667_pt1 | contig 46621 bp, 45 predicted proteins | sample GraSluR3_MG_2_FD_207231 | JGI IMG/M metagenome (GOLD analysis project Ga0334900, IMG submission 207231) | Sludge microbial communities from methane-producing bioreactor in Wageningen University, Netherlands - Granular Sludge_31_08-R3 | ecosystem: Engineered > Bioreactor > Anaerobic >... | reverse complement strand
TATTTCCAGGGAGTGGGAAGTAAAAGCACTGCATAATAATTAAAAAGACTCTGGAACTCGTAAACCCGATGAACATCCACTGGATCATAATGTTTCACTTCCCTAAGCAACTGATCTGCGATGGTACTGTCACAAGCAGTGATTGACCAGCGGGTGGGAACCAGGCGTCTGCGCTTACCTACACCCATGGTACCTACAGAAAATGCTTTCTGCATATGGGAAAAGGGTACTTCTTTCTGGTGCAGATCCATCAGTGCTTCTCTGGCCCTCTGATCAGTGTCATAGTAAACTTTCTCCAGTTCATGATCCCAGCGCACATTATCAATTTCAAACTTCTCCAGAATCGCACTAGGGCCATGGGGAGCTTGATATTCACTGAATGAAACTCCTCGTGGTTTTTTCCAGAACTCTGCTTCACTATCAATGGATCCCGAGGCCAGAGAGATCTCCTGAAGTTTCTCTACCATCCTGTTATCCAGATCAGTAACTCCCAACATATTTTTTCCCCGGACCAGACTCATGCGATAGGAAATAATATCTTCCTGGCATTTATTTCCAGGTATCCAGGCTTCAGGAGTATCCATAATAGTAGTATCTCCCATCACAGGTGAAATCATGGGACCAGCATATACTTTAGGATAATTCCAGCTACCAATAAACACCGAAGGTGGTGTGCTACCCTCCAATTCTTTACCAACCTCAACAGAGGGTATCTGAAACTTAGAAGTCAACCTTTTAAGGTAAGTTTTCTTACCCATCATAGTAGTAAACTTATCTCCTTTTTAATAAAAAATTTTAGGTAAGGAATGAGAACTATTAAACTCAAATTTGACAAATTATCTTTTCCACTATTTATTCATCTCTACATTTGTCTGGTTAAAAAAAGAGCATGGAACAACACCTTTATCATTCGGATCATGGCCAATTTCTTATGACTAGATGCAGAGAAGTAGAATTCATACAGTAACGCAGACCAGTGGGTGGTGGACCATCATTAAAAACATGTCCCAGATGGGCATGGCACCGGGAGCAAAGCACCTCAGTACGCACCATGGACAAACTACGGTCTGATTGAGTGATGATATTCTCTCGAGCTATCGGTGCCCAGAAACTGGGCCATCCAGTTCCAGAATCAAACTTGGTCTGAGAGCTGAATAGATCAGTGCCACAGCACACACACTGGTAGACTCCTTCCTCATGACAGTCATGATATTTGCCAGTGAAAGCCAGTTCAGTTCCTTTTTTCCTGGCAACCTTAAACTCTTCAGGGGTTAAAATCTTTTTCCATTCCTCATCAGTCTTTACAATCATTTCAACCAGTTTAATCTCATTAGAATCAACGAAATAGATTGGAATAAGACCGTCCTGAGTAAGTGGGTTTCCCATATAAATCACAAAGATTTTTTAGAAAAATTATTTGCTCTTAATGTCCATTAACTATATTTAATTATGTAGTTTCAGGTTTCTTATGTAATTTTAGGGACTAAAACGTGGTATTATAAAAACAATTTATTATAAAAGCAGGAATTAAAGGCAGTATAATATGGATTTGGATGAAAAAAAGAGAATAAATCGCCAAAAAAGAGGTCAGATCTCATCTAAAGATCTAAAACCATACTATGGTTATTCTACCGAATATTTAATTGGTCTGTTGAATGATAATCATCCTCAAAAAAGAACTATTTCTGCAACCATATTAGGCATGAGACACAGTGAGGAGAGTGTTTTGCCTCTTGTCAATGCTTTAAAGCATGAAAAAGCTTTATATTCTCGAATTGCAATTTCAGAAGCATTATCAGAAATAGGTGAACCTTCAATTAATTCATTAATAGAACTTTTGGGTGAAATTGGAAATAATCAGGAAACTGAACTTCCCCAGAAGTATTTCAACAAAAAAAGTTTTCCCCTGGCCAGGGACATGGCAGCCAGAACTCTGGTTAAAATTGGAAAACCAGCAACTCCTCAACTCCTAAAAATATTAAAAACTGAAAACAGTTTCAAAATCCAACAGGCCATAGATGCAATTGGGGGAATAGCTGCAAAAACTGACGATAAAAGAGGGTTAAACCCTTTAATTAATTTTCTCCAAGCATCTGTTGAAGAAAATGACAAATTAAGTGTGTGGAAAACAGTCAGGGCATTAAGTGGGTTTCAAAATTGTGAAGATGCTGTGGGTCCTTTATTATCAGTAATAGAATCTGCCCGGGGAAATGAAGATGATTTTTCAATCATATGGGAAGCAGTAAGGAGTTTAGGTCAAATTGGAGTTAAAAATTCCCAGGTACTAAACTTACTTTTGGAATTATCCCATCATCAAAATTCAGAAATTAGCAAAGCCTCTAAAATCGCTTTAAAACGGTTTTAAAATCCATTATTTCTTCGGTTATATTAAAATATCAACTTTTATTGACTTTTAAGAGTTTAGGATAAGGTTATTGCAGGATCTTATTTTGTATAAAATTATAATAATTTGAAGGATATAGAAGTGATTTATATAACAGTATCTAGAATTTCTTATAGTATATACTATAATATGGATTCTAACAAGGTGATCTAAACGAAATATGAGGTAGACTGTTGTGGTTATTGTGGTGCATGCGTTGCGGTATGTCCAAATAACTTTCTGGAACTCACTGAAAACATGATAATCCTTGATGAAAGATGCGATAATTGTGGTAGATGCATTGAAGTATGTCCGTTGGGGGCTTTGATGGGGGATGAGTCATGAAGTATGATTTAGTGGTAGTGGGAGGGCGTATAGGTGGATCAATTTCATCTTTATTTGCATCACAAAATGATGTGGATGTTTTGATGATCGAAAAAAGGCAGGAAATTGGAGTTCCTGTACAATGTGCTGAAGGAGTACCTCACTATGCCTTTGAAGCTCTGGATATGGAACCCTCCAAAAAGTATGTCTGTACTGAAGTAGGAAAAGCCACAGTTCATGCACCCAATGGAAAAAGTGTCAATGCCGAAGAATTGGTGGATGTTGAAACTTTGGATAAGAGCATATCAACAGGATATATTTTAGATAGAAAAGTCTTTGATAAACATTTAGCCATTGAATCAGCTCGAGCAGGGACAGATATAATGGTTAAAACTACAGTGAAGGACCTCATAAGGAAAGATGGTAAGATTTGTGGAGTAGTAGCCAAACATTTGGGGAAAACTATGGAAATAAAGGCAGACATGGTTATAGCTGCTGATGGCATAGAATCAAATATAGCCAAGATTGCTGGTTTCAACACTAATAATAATCCAACAGAAATCTGTTCATGCGCCCAATATGAATTAGTTGGTTTAAATATTGACCCTGACCGAGTGCATCTTTATTTTGGAAGAGAAATAGCTCCAGGAGGATATTCATGGATATTTCCAAAAGGAAAAGACATTGCCAATGTGGGTCTAGGAATAAGAGGTGCACCAGAAACTGCTTATCATTATCTTAAAAAATTCACATCAAAACTCAATGCCACACCAGTGGAACTCAACTTAGGAGGAGTACCACTGTCTGGGCCTATCGATAAAACTTATACTGATGGTCTTCTGGTAGTAGGAGATGCAGCCAGACAGGTTGATCCTGTCACTGGGGGAGGGATTTTCACCACAGCTCCCTGTGCGAGAATAGCAGGAGAAGTTGCAGCGGAAGCTATAAAGGAAGAAGATACATCTGCAAATTTTCTAAAAAAATATGATGATATGTGGAGAGATAAATTAGGGGATCTACTGAAAACATCCATAAAGATCAGAAAAGTGGCAGACAAAATCACTGATGATGAAATGAATGCTCTGGTGGAATTTCTGGAGGTTACAGATCCAGAAAAAATATCCAAACTATCTTTTATCAAATTTTTGGCAAAACATCCACGTCTTTTAAGGCTGGTAAAAGATCTTCTGTGAATTTTTTATTCTAAAAGATAGAAAAATGGGAGATTTTCTCCAATAACTCTTTTTTCATTTGAAATAAAGGGTTCATTTGGAATAAAGATATCTGCAACTAAATTATCCATTTTATAAATTTAAACCTACCAATTAACCAGCTTATTATAAAAACTTGAACTAATAAAAACTTGAACTAATAAAAACTTGAACTAACTTATGTTATAGGTGTTTAGAAAAACTCAATCAATTGCATTTTCTCCTCTTTCAGTAGTTCTTATCCTCATTACATCTTCAACAGGGGATATAAATAACTTTTCGCTTATATCTTCGGTTTTAATAGCTTCAAGAGCCTGAATAATGTATTCAAGTTCTTCCTTTCTGATTATCATCATTATTTCCATTTTTGGAGGTAATTCCAGTTCATAAGTACTGGATCGGTACGTTTCCACTTTTTCATTACGGGGGTCATGATATTTAATCTCAATTAAGGTTAAATTAGAAAATCCGAATTGTGCCAGTGAATTTTTCACATTTTCAAGTTCTACAGGATGGAGGAAAAATCTTAGTTTATAGAAATTTACATCAGTTGCTGGGGAAGTTTCTGTGTATTCTAGAGTCCCGTAGTTTTCTTGGGTTTCGTGGTTTTCTTGGGTTTCGTGGTTTTCTGGGGCAATGTTTTCAACTAGAGTTTTCTCTTTTTCATACTTATCAATTAATTTTGATAACATTTTCAGGCCATCATTTATTCCAATTCCATCTTGAGCAATGGTAGGAATAGTCAGTACACCTTCAACATGAGTATCCATCTCAAATTCGCTAAAATCATCTCTATTTACAAATAAGACATGTGGTATCTTTTCACCAGCAGTTAAGTTAATTATTTCTAGGTCTGTCTCGAAAATCCCTTTACTTACCTCTATGAAAACAATAACTCCATTTACTTCTTCAGATAACACTTGCTTCAGGGATATGAATTCTGGATGGCCTGGTGAATTAAATAAATAATTTTTCGCATCATCGATGAGAATTCTCCGATAATTAAAAACATTCAATTCAATGTTTTCCACTGCAGGTACATGATCATTAAAATATTCTATAATACTCTCAGAATGGTCTTTAGTAGAATTATAGTTACATAAAATTACAATTTTTCTATTATTAGCCGTAGATTCAGTTACCAATCTCTTCACCTGATTTAATCAATAAAAATTTATGTTAACAATACTCTATTTCATGTTAGCAAATACTATTAAGTGTTAAAATGCTATTTTGGGGGATAATCTTCGATAAAACAGCTTAAAAAAATGTTAATTAGTTTAATTTTCAAAAATAAATAAATTAGGGCTGTATTTATCCGCAAGTGATGACCTGGATTTTCATATTTCCGTGACCATGGTCCATCATTTCCACCAGGGTGTTAATACCGTTTGAGAGTCCTCTACCTGAAATTGATTCAGTAGGAAATATGGGAACTTGTGAATAATGATCAGGGAGAGGGGAATTGTTTAAATCCTGTTTGTTGGCAAATATTACGTAAGGCACTTTTTTTTCTTCCACGAAAGTTATCATTTCTACACAGTTGGCAGTAATTCCCTGGGTGTTGTCAATAAAAATAATGGCTCCATCCATGTTTTTGGCTAATATATCCTTCATGAATTTGAATCGTTCTGCTCCAGAAGGACTGAATATCTGCAGTTTCTTATTGTTTACGATGGTTTTTCCATAACTTGCTGCTTCAGTTTTCACCAAATTCTTACAAATATGTTCTAGGGCGGTTTTTTTACCGGAACCTGCGTCTCCTAACACCAATATTTTTTTAATTTCCATAACATCACCATCACCAATGGCCATAGGAATACGGAAGCCGTCTTCCGATCAAACTGTTGGTGTTCTTACTATATAAATATATGCTCAACATTTCCAGAAGAAATTGAAATATGTTTACTTAAAATCAATATTTTTTACTTAGCCAAAAAATTCCTACAAGTTTATTACAAATAAATGAAATCAAAAAAATAAATAAGGGAATAATTAATTCTTTTAGCTTATTAACTTGAGGAAATAATTATTTTATGCCAGTTCAATGGTACTTGGTGGTTTATCACTCACAGAAAGAGATACATGGGTGACTTCAGGGATTTCAGCGGTTATTCTTCGGGAGATGGTTTTTACCATTTCCCAGGGTAATTCTGGAACATCAGCAGTCATGGCATCCAGGGACTCTACCATTCGCAGTACAACCAGGTAGCCATAGTCTCGGATATCCCCTTTAACTCCAGTGACTTTGGTGTTGGTTAAAACTGCAAAGTATTGCCATAGTGTTTTATCCAGACCCACCTTTTGCACTTCTTCTTCTACTATGGCATTGGCTTTTCTGCATACTTCAATTTTTTCAGGTGTTATTTCACCAGCAATACGCACAGCAAGACCAGGGCCCGGATATGGTTGTCGTTTCACCATTTCATCTGGTAAACCCATTTCAGCCCCAATGATCCTTACTTCATCCTTGTAAAGCTCTCTAATTGGTTCTACAACTTCTAAAACCATCCCATGCGGAAGGGCAACGTTGTGATGGGATTTTATATCACCATGACTTTCAATCCAATCCGGGGCAATGGTGCCCTGTACCAGATAATCAGCACCCACTTTTTCAGCTTCTCTTTCAAAAACCCTGATGAAAACTTCACCAATGATCTTCCTTTTCTCTTCAGGGTCTTCCACACCTGTAAGTTTACCCAGGAATTCTTCACTAGCATCTATATATCGAAGATTAAGCCTTTCTTTGAAAGTTTCCTGAACGTATTCAGCTTCACCCTCACGTAAAAGGCCGTGATCTACGAAAACGGCGGTCAAATTTTCTTTGATAGCATTGGAAACTAATACTGATGCTACAGAACTGTCAACACCGCCTGAAAGGGCGATTATTGCCTTTTTATCTCCTATTGTTTTTTTGATTTCATCTATGGATTCTTTAATGAAAGAAGACGGATCTAACATGTTTTTCGACCTTTATAATTTTATAAAATATTATTTTTTTTAAAATATCAAATATTAACTAAATTTTTATAATATCCTTCACTTATTGTATTGTTTATTTATATACAATAAATAAATTAGCAAGTAATTGTGGTTATGCTTTTTAGATAATCATTCATATAAAAAGGAAGAATTGTTTTTTTAGGTTTTTAATGAGATCGTTTCTTGCAAACCTCATAAAAATTCTCAAAAACTCGGGGTCCCTCTGGAGTGTGATAAACCTCAGGATGGAATTGTATTCCATATAACGGTTTTTCATCATGTTTCATGGCTTCTATGTCACATATGGGTGATGAAGCGAGAATTTTAAATTCAGGGGGAAGTTGGGTTACTTCATCCTTGTGTGAAGCCCACACATCTAACTGTGGTCCCAATCCTTGGAAAATGTCATTTTCATCTATAATGTTAATCTGGATCTGAGCATAACTTTCCGAACCCGCAGATCCAATCTCACCACCATAAGCCTGGGCAATAATCTGATGACCAAGGCAAATACCTAGAATGGGATAATCCAATTTTTTAACGTATTCTGGGCTGTTACCAGATCTTTCCACTGATGGCCCTCCTCCCAATATAAGTCCTAAAGGTTCTTTATCTTCAATCTCATTTAGGGGGGTGGTGTTGGGCACCAGTTCTGAAGGTATTTTCAGGTAGTGTAGGGTGCGGTGGATACGGTGATTGTACTGTCCGTGATTATTAACCACTAAAATCATTGTATTTTATCTCCTAATCTATTAAAACTCTCTAAATCCCTCTAAAATTTATGGTTCTAATTTATTCAACTCTTCATCTTGTTAATTATTCTTTTATAATTTTGGTAATTCTTCATGATTGGGTTTAAATTTGTTTTATGGAAATATTTTTATGTTAAAATGGCAATATAGAAAAATATGGAACTACGAGACATTTTACTCATACTGGTGGCCCTGGTGCTAGCAGTGGTTTTCTTCTATGTATTCATATGGTTGCTGCCAGTTATAATTATACTGGTCATAGCCTACATCATATATATGTTTTTGAAGGGATCTGAAGGATATTAATGTGCGTTAAAACAGGTTAATATTCATTAATTTAGGGAATGTCTTAGTTTAACCTTTCCATTTAAGTTTTAAATTTTTAAATAATTTTTTTTAAAGAATCATGGGTTGATAGAATGATTGAAATGGAAAAATTCAAAGGATTAAATGGAAATTTAATGGCTTTTAAAAAAGAAGTCGGAGATGCAGAAAAAGTAACCTTTGTAGGTATCCCTGGTGTTTGCAGTCCCTTTGCAGAACTGTTTGCTTATGTAATCAGGGATAAAGAGTCTGTTTTTGTAGGTAAGACTGATCTGGATAGTACCAAGAAGATAGAACGCACATCCCTGGGTATGCAGTTTTCAGAAGAGGCAGATCCACGTTCAAGTGTGGTAGCATTACTGGGTGGACTTTCCATGCCTCAATATGAAGTGACTTTAGAAGATGTTCAGGAAATGTTAGGGGAAATCCTGGAGCCCAATGGAAAGATCATAGGCCTTTGCTATATGGGAATGTTCCAGAAGGCAGGTTGGGATGAGCAAATTGATTTTGACTGCATTATAAACGGGGTTTTAAACGGGGAGATCTATAAAAAGGATTAAGGGATAAGTGGTTGTGATTAAAGAATTAAAATTAATTTATTTTATACCTTTATTTTTTATAGGTCTTGAAAAAGCAGTGATCAGATGAAAACGCTTTAAAAACCATTATGATTGATCCTTAATAAAATTGATTAGTAATAAAACTCTTTTCGTCTTGCTTCCAGTAAATAAGGTTCTTTTCCTAGAAGTTCTGATGCTACTATTATGTCTCCACCCGATTTTTCCCGCACGGTTTCTAAAAAATCAAAACAGCGAAGATCCCTTAAAAGATGATGGTCTACCACTACTTGGGGTATTTTCCGTGCTATTTCCACCAGATTATCCTGGGCTTTTTCAATTTCCTCTTTTTTTAGAGCAAAACCCTCAAGATAAATAGGAGGACCACTTAAAATTACAGTATCAGGTTTTTCATCAATTATAAACTGTTTGGCACCTTCATATATAGGTCCCTGCACATCAGAAGCGTGCATAACCTTTTCATCCTTCCATTCTATGGTGGTGGTTATTACATACCCCAACCGACTTTTTTCAGGACCATGAGGCAGTGGGTTTGAAAATTTAAGCACGGTCTCACCAATTTCAAAGCTATTACCATCAGCATAACTAATGTTGCGATTTCCCAAGATTTTCAAGTTCTTTAAAAAGTCACGGGCCCGTTTTTGCTGACTTTTATTTATATGTGAAGTAGGATGTTTTATAAACAGCTTTTTATCCTGGTATATTTCTTCTGCGTATTTGGGAGCTGAAGCCAGGTATCTTCCCAGACTGAAAGGGGTGAAATGGTCATGATGATAATGGCTGATGGTAATAAGGTCTGCATTAGCAGCGTAATCCTGAATTCTAGTCCGAGTTTCATGCAAAGCATCAAATTCATCCTTCCATGGGGGGAATCCAAATCTTTTAGGGGCAATGGATGTCCCGGGGTCCACCAGTATTTTCTGGTCAGTTTCAAGGAAAGTGGCCATGGAACGGACACCCATACTTTCAAAGGCCAGGGGCACAATTTTCATAATAAACCACCATCAAAACAATTATTTTAATTTAAATCGAGAGAGGTATCTATTTTTTTACAACATCAACAAATTGAAAACCCTCAACATCAAAAAGGCCTTTATCACTGATTTTTAATTTGGGAATCACCAGAAGCGCCATAAAGGACATGGTCATGAAGGGTGAGGTAAGTTCGCATCCCATATCCCTAACAACTCTATGTAACTGGTTCAGTTGGGAAGACACATCTCCTACACTCCTGGTACTCATAAGACCCGCGATTGGAAGTTTTAATGAATAACAATCCCCGTCTGACACGGCAATAATTCCACCATTATTTTTGGAAAGCATATTCGCAGCTTCCGCCATATCCGAACCATTGGTACCAATCACGATGATGTTATGGGAGTCATGGGCAACACTGGAGGCAATTGCTCCTTTTTTAAGTCCAAATCCATGTATAAAAGCATTTGAAATATTATCATGGCCATATCTTTCCACAACTGCAATTTTCAGGATATCTCTTTCGGGATCAGCTTGCAGATGACTGTCAACAACACCTAAAACAGCTTCTGACTCATCAGTAAGTAACTGTCCTTCTATTACTTCAATCACCCGAACTTTTTCTTCCTCACGAGAAGAATGAACTTCAAAATCTGATGCTTTTTTGGATTTAACCCTGAAAGTACTCTTTAATGGGAGGGGATTCACTTGGAAAAGTGGTTTTCCGTTTCGAGCCACTAGTTTTCCTTTAATCCATACTTTATCCACTTTGAAATCTTCCAGATCATCCACCAAGACCATATCTGCAGGTAAACCAGGTTTTAAGGCCCCACAATTCAAATGGTAATGATTGGCAGGGTTCAGGGTGACCATTTTCAAGGCATCCACAGGATCCATACCCAGATGCACGGCTTTCCTCAGAGTTTCATCCAGGTGACCATCCAACAAGTCTTCAGGGTGCCGATCATCCGATACCAGGAACTCTCCTCCCACAGAAACCAGTTCTTCCAGGTTATGGGCAGATGAACCCTCCCGGATCATGATTTTCATGCCCAAACGCTTTTTTTCCTGGGCTTCAGCTAGTTGGGTGCATTCATGATCTGTGGATATGCCGGCTCTAATATAATCACACAGTTTCCTTCCAGATAATAATGGTGCATGACCATCAACTGGTTTCCGGTGATGATGGGCAATTTTAATCTTCTCCAAAACTTCAGGATCCTTCCCTATAACTCCTGGGAAGTTCATCATCTCTCCCAAAGCCACCACCAACTCATCTTCCATAAGGGCATCTATCTCTTCTGGGCCTAAAATGGCTCCAGATGTTTCAAAAAAAGTTGCTGGGACGCAGGATGGAGCGGTGAAGAACACCTGTAATGGGGTGGTAGCTGCATCTTGCATCATATAGTTGATCCCTTCAACACCCATGACATTGGCGATTTCATGGGGATCAGCCACTACTGCAGTGGTTCCATGAGGCACTACAACCTCAGCAAAGCGAGATGGTGTGAGCATGGAACTTTCAATGTGGATATGGGAGTCAATAAAACCCGGTAAAATATATCCGGAATAGTCTCCGTCAATTTCCCTTAAACAGGTAATGATACCATTTTTAACTTCAATTTCCACAGGATAAATCTCCTCTGTGAAAACATTGACCAAATTACCTTTTATCATACACATTTCCCCATCTTTAATGGAATTAGTTAAAGTTTAAGACATAATTTGAACTTCATTGGTCATTTACATATTATTCTAACATTTAAAGGCCATCTACTAATTTTAGTATTTTTTTATTCCAGTAAATCACAGAACAGTATGTAATTGTATTGAAAAGTCAGGATACATGTCTAGGAAATCATCATAGTCTTATGTTTTCAGTCAAGAAAACTTGGTCAATGGATTTATTTGGGTTCCTGACCTTAAGATTTCCTGGAATTAATCTTCCCTGAGTTCATGATAGAGCATGGGCAGAAATGCTCCCACATCGGTAACAATACCAACTACTTGAGCACTACCTCGATCTCCCAGTTTGGTGACTGTAGCGGGGTTAATATCCACACAGATACTTTTAACCTGGGATGGTAGGATGTTTCCTACGGCTATGGAGTGGAGCATGGTGGCGATCATGATCACCATATCCACATCCTGAACATACTTCCTCATCTCATCCTGAGCATCAATCACATCAGTTATAACATCAGGTAGGGGTCCATCATCACGTATAGAACCTGCCAGTACAAATGGGACATTATTCTTCACACACTCATACATTACTCCTTCTTTAAGCACTCCCTGCTCTACGGCGTCCTTGATGGAACCGGCCTGGTTGATCTGATTTATGGCGTAGATGTGGTGGCGGTGTCCCCGTGCCACAGCTTCACCTGTCTTCACACAAATTCCTAGAGAGGTTCCATAAAGCGCACTTTCAATGTCATGGGTGGCCAGAGCATTACCTGCAAAGATAACATCCACTAATCCTTCTCTTACCATCCGAGCCAGCACAGGACCTGAACCGGTGTGGATAATTGCGGGTCCACCAACCACAGCAATTTTACCTCCACGACTTTTAACTTCGTTTATTTCCTCTGCAATACTTTTAATAAGAGTTCTGAGGGGTTTTTCTGAGGATGCACCACTCCCCATAAACTCGAATACTCCTTTTTTGCCTCGAGGCCTCTGAGGGGCCATTACTTTAATCCCTTCACGACCCACCACCACCAGGTCACCCTTTTTTATCCGACCAATAGGCTTGATAATAGCTTTTTTGGCCTGAGGGTCAACCACAATCATACAATCCATTTCAATGTTTTCTACAGGTATCCATTCATTTTGGTAGCGGATGAAAGTGGGATGGTTGGTTGTAGAATAAAAATCAGCAGGTAAAGTTTTGTCTTTACTGGCAGCTTCCAACTTAACTTCGGAGATCTCCACTACCATGGCTCCGATTTCTGCTAATTCATCTAGAATTTCACCTAAAAGGGGTTCACTATCTGCTTGAACCTTAATCCTGGCAAGGCTGGTGTCTTTTTTCCGTTTACCCACTTCAAATTCTAGTATCTGGAAATCACCCCCCATGTCCATGATAAGATCCAGGGCTTTGGGCAGAGTAAGTGAATCGATAATATGTCCGGTAAGTTTGACTTCTCTGTTATACATCCTATCACCTTAATAAATTAAGCCGAGGGATAAAAAAATTCCTTTTTTTAGGTATAATGACTTTTTCGGAATATCACTCGGAAAATATATGTTTAAAAGTGTTTAATCTTAATATCTTAATCAGTTCTAGATTTGATTTGCTCTCTATAAATATTTTATATATGGACTTTTTTATATGAATTTTAGATAGGGTTCACATCATCAATTGAAAATTTCTAAAACTTTAAAAAGATTAATATTAAGTGTTTGATCATGGATTAGGATAATTAAATTGATTATAAATGATGGGGAAATTAGGATAACTAGATATTGATGATAAGAGTGATTAGGATAGTTAAATATTGAGGATAGGGATTAAAAGATAATTATTGTATTATAAAGCTAATTAATTCATCAAAATGATTAATATTACTGCACGAGTACGGTTAAATTAATACTCTTTATGAAAAAGTTCAATGAAGAAATAAAAAGTCTAAAATCATTTTAGCTGCATTTATGGAGGTAATATCTCCCATGGATGTTGATGAAACCTCAACCAGGTCAAAACCAATAACATCTTTCCCTTCCAAGGTGGAAATAAGCCTTTCCATTTCCAAAGAATTAAGCCCACCAGGTGTGGGTGTGCCGACACTAGGAGCATAAGCAGGATCCAATACATCCACATCAACTGTGACGTAGAGTGGACCATCTATTTGATGAATAACCTTTTCCATCCTCTTCAAGTCATCTTTCATTTCCTGAGCAGTATAATAATCAACATCATTCGTCTGAGCAAAACTCACTTCCTCTTGGGAAGAAGAACGTATACCCATTTGAATTATCTTACGAGGATTTTTATCATGTATTCTCCGCATAACTGTGGCATGTGAATATTTTTCTCCCATATAATTATCTCTAAGATCCATGTGTGCATCAAAATGGAGTATGGTAACATCCCGCAAGCTATCCTGCATATTAAGAGCATTTAAAACTCCATAACTAATACTATGCTCGCCCCCAATGGTTAAAGGGATTAACCTGTCTTCTAACATGGAAGATATCACGGATTCCAGGTGCATATAATTTTTTTCCAGATTTCCGGGAACTACTTCCAGGTTTCCAATATCAAAAATATTCACATCTAAAACTTTATCTGAAAATAAGTTATATTTTTCAAAGTTATAAGATGCCTCCCTCACGAAAAAAGGCCCGAAACGTGCTCCTGGTTGGTAAGTGGTGGTACTGTCAAAGGGCACGCCTAAAATACCAAAACAAGAAGTATCAGTGGGAACTGAACTGTCAAAATCCTGAGAAAAAGCAAATTTTAGAGGATTTTCAGTGTAAAGATACATTTATCTAAATCCTCAGCAATTTATAAAATAAATATATGTTCTCATGAGTTTTATTTAATTCTCATGAGTTTTTTGTTACCCATAGCCACAATGTAACCTACTTCTGCCCCTTCAATAAGATTGTCACGCAGATCATCGGGTATTGGGACTTCGAAGGTTTCATAGGTTTCCAGATCCATGAGTTGAACATCGCTACCCATTAAAGCCAGTACCTGGGCAGTTCGTTTGTCGATTATAGGAACTTCTATTTTGGCGTCCACAGGTTTTACCAGGTTTCTTTTTTGATTGTCAAAAATTCCAATAGCATCAACACGGGCTTTTGCTGCGCCGTGTTTTCCAGGGGATGAAGTCTGAATATTCACAATTTTAGATGCTTCACCACCCAGTACCACATATTTACCTACTTTAAGCGTTTTAACTTCCACTACCTTAGTTGACATACTCTTTACCTCCATTATTATAGATATAAATTCAGATCCCGTAGGATCCATAACTTTTTAGAAGCTAGAAATAGAATCTATAAGTATTAGATATAACTATTGTTTTTTAATCTTTTTTTATAGCTTACTTATCTATAAAAGTCTCTTACCTGTATAAATATATTTATGAGATACCTCTCTGATATAGGAATGCCTATATTTTTTTCCCTATTTAAATTTTTAAGTAAATAACAAGTGATATGATGAAAGTTTCTATAACATCCGGAAAATCAGAAGGACCCACTAGACTAAATGCATTTGACAATGCCCTCCTTGATGCGGGTATTGGTGATGTGAATCTTATAACAGTATCAAGTATTCTTCCTAGGGGCACGGAAATAGTGGAACTTCCCCCTATTGAGGAAGGTAAAATGGTGAATTGTGTTTTGGCCTGTGCACATTCAGATCAACCCGGAGATTTGATAACTGCAGTTATTGCTGTAGCTACTTCTAATGAATTTGGATGTGTGGTGGAGCATTCAGGATTAAATCAGGATCCTGAAAAGATAAAGCAAGAAGCGGAAGCTATGGTGAAGTACATGATGCAGGTGAGGGGTCTGGACACTAGGGAAATCATCATAGTAGATGAAAGTCATAAAGTTATAAAAGAGGCAGTTGCATTGGCTGCCGTGGTGTATCTGGAATAATTGCAGGGGATAATCATATTTGTATTAAAACGATTCATGCTCCTGATGCCGGTACAAATTGATTAATTGGAAAATGATACTGATTAATTGAACAATTTAATAATGGTAAAACATTGATTCAGTTAATTGGAAGAGGTATTATCCAGTTTAATGAGGAAGATAAACATGAATGAAGAAGATCAAGAATTTTGGGGTGAGGTCTGTCAGGAATTAATCAAAAAATCCCAAAAGGCAATATCACCACTTATAGGTTCTGAAGATGGGGGTGAAATAGTTAAAATGGGTGCTGATGGCACCCCCACCACATACATTGATGCAGTGGCAGAGAAGAAGGTTGTGGAGGTCCTTGAAGATGTGGAACGGCCTCTAACTTTGATAAGTGAAGAAATTGGGGAGATAGTGGTTGGTGATGGTCCATCTGAGGCCATACTGGTGGTTGATCCCCTGGACGGCACCAGTAATGCTGTAAAGAACATACCTGTATACGGTATATCCGTGGCAGTGGCACCAGTACCTCCAGATCAGAAGAGTCCCTTAACCATTCAGGATATCCAGATGGGTATGGTGAAAAATTACGCAACAAATGAGTTATACACAGCATATAAGGGAAAAGGAGCTAGTGTTAATGGTAAAAAGATTGAACCCTCTTCTAAACAGAATTTAGAACAAATATCTATGGGCGCTTATGTTTACAGGATGAATATGGGGAAAATAGAAACTTTATGTAAAAGTGTTCGGAGAATGAGGATTCTAGGGGCAGTGGCCATAGAGCTAGCTTATGTTGCTAATGGAACATATGATGCATTTGTTGATGTGAAGGATAATCTTCGGATGGTAGATGTTGCTGCAGCCAAACTGATTCTGGAAGAAAGTGGAGGTATAATTACTGACCGTTATGGGAATACTCTTAAGGGGAAATTGAAGGTCCTAGAGAAAACTTCCCTTATAGCTACTTGCAATGATAGAATTCATGGGGAAATTATTAACATATTGGAGGGTATTTGATGATTATGGGACTGGTGGCTCGTAATGATATAAATGAGGCTGTTGAACTTGCTGGAAAACTAGCTGACTTTTTAACGGAAAGAAATGTGGATATTATTCTTGACGCTCCCCTAGCCAGGGAACTGGATAGATATCAGGATAAAGGATGTGAACTGGAAGATATGGATGCTGATCTGGTGGTAGCTGTGGGAGGAGATGGTACCATACTCCGCACTCAGAGTTTCATCAGTCACAAAAAAATCCCACTTATTGGAATTAACATGGGGACTGTGGGATTTTTAACAGAAATTGACCCTGAGAATGCTTTCAGTGCTTTAGAAGAGATTCTTGCTGGTAATTATTCAGTAGAAAGACGAAACCAACTTTTAGTATGGCACAAACATGAGCTGCCCCCAGCACTGAATGAAGTGGTGCTCATGACCCGAAAACCTGCTAAAATGCTCCACATCCAGATCAGTGTTGATGATGAGATTGTGGAGGAGTTACGTGCTGACGGACTTATTATCGCCACTCCCAGTGGGTCCACGGCTTATTCCATGTCTGCTGGTGGTCCTATAATAGATCCTAGGGTGGAAGCATTTATCATAGTCCCCATATGTCCCTTTAAATTGGGGGCTCGTCCCACTGTGGTGGCTGATGAAAGCATTATAAAAGTTAAACTCCTCAGGGAAGGTAAAAAGGCCATTGCAGTGATCGATGGTCAGTTTGAGGAGGAAATAAATTACATGGATGAGATAATCTTTCGAAAATCCGAAAATTGTGCCTATTTTGTCCGTTTAACCAAAGATTTCTATCGCAAGGTGAGAGAAAAGTTAACCAAAGGCGGAATAGATTAAATGAAAATTCTTGTAGTGGACATGACCCATGGTGGGGCCAAAATCGCCTCTGAATTTTCTAAAAAAAATAACTGTGAAGTCTTTGCCTGGGATATCTACAACACCTTAAAAGAGAAAGATAAAGCCATACTGGAAGCTCAGGGCATAAAACTGGTGGATGAATCTTTTTATTATAATAATTTAGAGAAAACTTCATCATCATCCGAAAAAGATGATATGATGGTGGTGGCCCCGGTGCACTGCAATTTACCTTATCCTGTGCATATGACTCATCATCAGGCGGTGGGTTTCCTGATGAAAGACAGGATTACGGTTCCCATTATTGAAATCACGGGAGTGAAGGGTAAAACCAGCACTGCAGCAATGTTAAAGGAGATATATCATGATGAAAATCCCCTTATATTAAGCAGTCGGGGTGTGGAACTGGTTGAATGTGGTAAGGAATTTAACCTCCAGAAGGATATAAGTATAACTCCAGCGAGCATCATTACTGCATGGGAACTTGCAGAAAAATTCTACGCCGAACCATCCACAGGGTATTATAAAAATAGAGAACACAAAAAACACCCTGAAGAAAAGTTTAACCAAGTGGGAATCTGCATATTTGAAAGTTCTTTGGGAGGAACAGGGCTGGCTGATGTGGGAATTATCACTAACATAGCTGAAGACTACACCATAGCTCAGGGAAATAGCAGAGCCAGCAAAGCTAAATCACAGATGTTTACAAGTAAAATAGTAGTCTGTGATCATGAATCTTACCAAAAAATATACTCCAAAATCCCAAATTTACCATATTCACCAAACCAAACATCCCCTCCATTAAAACAGGGAATAAACACCTTTTCAATTAAAGAAAAATCAAGTGGAGAAGGATCAAATAGTGATGAGGTTAATGTTGGGGCGTTTAAAATTAATTATGGACTTCACAAGACCACATTCAAGGTTAAAGTGATGGATCTTGAAACAGTAGATGGTAATATTGTTAACACTTTCTTTGAAGTTTCAACATTTGCCCCAGCTCCGTATCACTTGGAAAATGTTCTTTCTGCTATCTGCGCTTCATTATCTATGGGAACTCCTGCAGAGATATTAATCAAAGAACTTGCAAACTTCAAAGGATTACCAGGTAGAACTTCAATCCGCAACTACAAGGGGACCACCATAATTGAAGAAATTAATCCCGGCATAAATGTTACGGCAGTAAAACGGGCAATTACTATGATAAAAGGTTATGATAAACCGGTTCTGGTAATTGGGGGAAGTTATGGGGTGACTTGTGAAGAAATTGATGAAGAATCTCTTGTGGAGGTTTTAGGTGGGTTGAATGAAGACATTCCTGTAATCTTAACTGGAGATTTGGGTAGAAGTATATGGGATAAACTGGAGAAAATTCCAATTTATTGCCCTGAAATAGGCCAAGCCCTGAATTTAGCCGGTGAAAAAGGAGCCAAAAATATATTACTTGTTTATCGTTCCAGTTTTTCAGATTTAAGCAAAAGATAACTTGGAAGATGATAACTTTAATAGTTCTACCATGCTAAACAGGATAGATGGTTAATTTCCATGGCAACATTTATTAAAGATCATACAGAATCAATCAACTAAGGATTCGTATACTATGTTAGCTATGAAAGAGCAACATGCTTATTATCTAATGATAAACTTTTATGACTTAAAATTCAGTAATCCGCCACATTCGGAGATGATTCATTGCAAGTAGGTACTAGGGGCAGCAGTTTGGCAATGGTTCAAACCAAGGACATTATAGCTTCTTTAAAAGATATTACAAATGAAAAAATAGATATAAAAATTATAAAGAGTACTGGGGATAAGATAAAGGATTCTCAACTTTATAATATAGATGTTAAGGGAATATTCACCAAAGAACTGGACCGGGCAGTACTTGAAGAAGAGGTGGATTTCGCAGTACACAGTTTAAAGGATCTTCCCAGTGAATTAGCTGATGATTTAGAGATTGTAGCCGTTCCACCCCGTGAATCACCTTATGATGTGCTGATATCACCTTATTCGTGGGATTCTTTACCTGAAGGGGCAATCATGGGAACTAGCAGTATTAGAAGAGAGGCTTTTTGCCGTTATCATCAAAAAAATCTGGATATGCAGCCTATTCGTGGTAATATTGATACCCGGATAAAAAAAGTAGAATCTGGTGAATACCAAGCCACTTTAATGGCTGAGGCAGGTCTCAGGAGATTGGGCCTCACTAAACATATTCAACAAAGATTTTCATTGGATTACATAACTCCTGCAGCAGGTCAGGGAGCTCTGGCAGTTGTTGCCAGGAGTGATAGTGATAAAAAAAGTATTTTAAATGGTTTAAGCCATACAACATCTTATCAGGAAGTTACGGCTGAAAAGAAAGTTCTGGAAGAACTAGGAGTGGGCTGTCAGTGGCCATTAGGTGTATGTGCCCGAGCAAATGGAGATGAACTCAAACTCTATTCAATTCTTCTCAGTAAAGAGGGTGAATTGCTCTCTCAGCACACTGTAAAAGGTTCTATTAGCCAGGCTGAAGATCTGGGTCTTGAAATTGCCAGACGTATGGGAGATGATTATTAGTGAATAAAGTAAATGTAGGCGTTGTGGGTGTAGGGGCTATGGGCCACAACCATGTCAGAGTGTATACCCGACTGAAAAACGCCAACCTTCTGGCTGTATCTGATCTTATGAAAGGTACCCTGGCAGAAGTTTCCAAGAAATATAATACAGTAGGATTTGTTGATTACGATAATGTGCTTAAAATGCCAGAAATTGACGCAGTAAGCGTCTGTGTTCCCACCACCTACCATTATGAAGTGGTTATGAGCGCCATAGAACAAGGAAAACATGTACTGGTGGAAAAACCCATTGCCTTCACTTTGAAGGAGGCCAAAAAAATGGTCCGAGCCGCCAGGAAAGAAGGAGTAAAACTAGCCACAGGACATGTGGAAAGATTCAATCCTGCAGTTCTAGAGGCTAAAAAACTATTAAGAGAAAATATAATAGGTGAAGTGGTTTCTGTTTCCGCAAAACGAGTAGGACCATTTCCACCACGAATAAAGGATGTAGGGGTAACCATAGATCTGGCTATTCATGAGGTGGATGTGATGGCCTACCTTATGGACAGTCCTGTTTCCAAGGTATACGCCCATGTGGGAAGCAGACTGGAAAAATGTGAATACGAAGATCATGCCGAGATCATGATGGAATTCTATAATGGGGCTGTAGGTATGTTAGAGGTTAACTGGCTCACTCCATATAAGAAAAGACAGTTAGAAGTGACAGGAATTGATGGAATTATCTCTCTGGATTATATAGATCAGACTGTGGAGGTTTTTGGTAAAAACGCCAGGAATGTCCGGGTACCTCACCATGAACCCCTCATGGAAGAGTTGGATTCATTCTTAAATGCCATCATTATGGATGAAAAACCTAAAATAACTGGTGAAGATGGAATACATGCTCTGAAAACTGTTTTAGCCTCTATGAAATCTGCCAAAGAAAAAGTTCCAGTACAGATCGATGTTGATTGAGAGTCGATATTGGTTGAGATTATATTGACTGAACAATTGAAATATTAAATGACTGAACAATTGAATACCAAATATGAGGTTATCTAACGTTGGTTAATCGTAAAAATCGGATTTATAGCCAATACTCTCAGAAAAAAGAATAAAGATCAAATAAAAAGATTTTATGTATAAAATAAGAAGAAAATATTAACTAAAATTCATGGAGGGGTATAATGGATCAGAAACTTATTGAAAAAGCTTTTGAACTTAGAAACAGAGGTTTTACCACGGGGGAGATAGCTGACGAACTTAACGTTTCAAAAGACACTGCTCGATGGCTCATACTCCAGGGAACAGACCAAACCAAAGAGAAAGCAGAGGAAAAAGCACCCCTTGATTTTGCCATAAACTGGAAGAGTTTGGGTGGTAGTTCAACCAGAATGTCTTATGTTTCTGCAGCTATGGCAGATATGGCCCTACAACATGGTGATGTGGAAGTAATAGTGGGCATCACAGTAAGTGGAATACCCTTTGCCACCATGATGGCTGAGATATTGGATGCAGATATGGCAGTGTTCCATCCCATCAAACACCGCAAAGGAAAAGATGCTAAAGGAGCAGTAAGCAGTAACTTTGCCTCTGTTGAGGGGAAAAGAGTGGTAATTGTGGATGATGTAATAACCAGTGGAGGAACCATTGGGGAAGCAATAAAAGTCTTCCGAAACTTGGGAGCAGAGCCACTGGCCGCTGTAGTGTTAATTGACAAGAAAGGATTATTAGAAGTGGAAAAAGTTCCTGTGGAATCCCTTATACGGGTTAGCAGATTGGGATAACCCTAAATCCATAATTATTCCACATTTATTTCATTATTTTTATCCTATTTCATAAGCAGTTCATAAACTGTATTTTTTCCTTATTTTTTTTGTATTATAAAAAATTCTCATTATAAAAAAATAAAATTTATAATTATTAAAGAAATAAAATCCACAAAAATCGATGTTAAAAATAGAATTAGAGGTACAACCTCATACTCTATACCTTAATATGGCTCCAATTCCTCCGAAAGCCCGGAATAATTGCATACCTTCTTCTGTTTCTGTGGATATGATCTCTACATCTGAACCAACTTCTTCAGCCATCTTAATAAATTCACTAATAATATCCTCGGAAGAAGATGGTTTCATGGTATCGCCACAGTTATCACAGACTTTATCTTCAGCTTCAGCCCCATTTTTAATGGTTTTCATTTCTTCAGCTCCACATGAAGTGCACTCATAAGTGTATCTTTTGGACTTAAGGTCTTCGGAGAGTAATAAAACTTCAACTGCACCGTTTATCAAGTTTTGTCTGACTTCAGCTTCACCATAAGATGCCAGGCCATTTTCATCCACCAGTTCACTCAGGAAACGTTGAACCAATTTCTTTTCACGCATTATATCAATTTCGGTTAAAACATCCATGGATTTGTCAATCACTTCTCGGATACCAAAATCCCCGGTATATGATGTGTCCACAGTGGTGATAACTTTCTGTTTGATTTCATGGTGTAGATAATCCCCATTAATGAAATCTTCTTTAGTATGCCCAGGACCACCTATAATAACTCCTTTAAGGTCTTCGATGGGGAGGAATGCCTCGTTGATATGGTCACCTATCCTTTTAAGGAATTCATGAGCTGCCAGTTCAATTAATCGGTCGAAACGTCGCTGTGATTGTCCTCCTGCTTTGTGCTTTCCTGGAACACCACTGGTGAGATTTTTAACAATTTCCACTCTTTTTCCTCTCATTGTGGCTATGGTTGCTTCTTTCCGGTCTATAACTGCTAATCCATAGACTTCCTTATCTTCAATAATTTCCTCTAAGGGTTCCAGGAAGAACTGAGAGTCACAATGGTAAATATAAGTCTGAACAGGTTCTGGGGGTTCAAAAACATAGGTTTCCATCTTTTCTGTACCTGGACCGCCCTTGGGGATCATTCCCACGAAAAGAACCAGACCCCTCTCTGGTGGCTTGGAGAAAAGCTTCATACGTTGCATTATAACCTCAATAGCAGACTGCACATTCTTTTTTGTCTGTTTACTTTTAATGTTTGCACTCTGACTGAGCTCTTCTCGCATGTGCTTCACCACATCGCTGATCTGCCTGTCTGGAGGTATGTAAACAGATACCAACTCAGTACCTCTCCCTTTTTTATCGGAAAGTTCCTTAAGTGTACGTTTAACCTCATAAAGTTCTGTTGATGATGGTTCGGACATCCAATATCACTCCTAATAAATGGTAAAATTTCATAAATAGTATTTTAATTTGTAAGGGATTTGTAGAGGATTAATTATCCCGTTATCTTGCTATATCTCAATGTTATTCATGCTACAAATTTTCCTACTACAATTTTGGTAAAAATATTAAGACTAGTCTATATTAGGTATCTATCTAAACTTTATATTATATGTAGACTTACATTATTTTTGGTGATGTGAGATGCGCATAGTGATTACAGTTGGTGGATCCATAATAATCAAGGATCACGATTATAAAAAATTTGAGGATTATGCAAAAGTTTTGAGGAGTATGGCAGAAGAACACCAGATCATGGTGGTAGTAGGTGGTGGTAGAACTGCCAGGGACTATATAGGCATAGCAAGGGATTTGGGAGCTTCTGAAGCCCTTTGTGATGATGTGGGTATTGAAGTCACCCGACTCAATGCAAGACTACTTATCACTGCCCTGAAAGATGATGCTTATCCCAGAGTACCTCATAACTTCGGTGAGGCCCTGGAATTCTCCACTTCTGGCAAGATCGTGGTAATGGGTGGCACTGAACCAGCACACAGTACCGATGCAGTGGGAAGTATATTGGCAGAGTTCGTGGGAGCAGACTTACTCTTGAACGCCACATCTGTAGATGGGTTATTTGATAAGGATCCTCATAAGTTCTCTGATGCTCAGATGTTTTCAGAGATTACACCACAAAAAATGATGAAATTATTGTCTGATAAGGAAATGCGGGCAGGTACTTATGAATTTCTGGATAAAACTGCCATACAGATAATCGGCCGCTCCAGGATAAAAACTGTTATCCTTAATGGAGAAAACCCAGAAAACCTAAAAAAGGCCTTAAATGACAAGGTTGGAACTTTGATCGTGTCGAATCAAGAATAAATACTAAAAGAATAGGAAAGATGTAATTTATTCTGGAATTTATTCAGAAGTTTAAGTGTTTAGAAGTTTAAGAAATAAAAAAAAGAGGTAATTATTCATGATTGAACAACACAAACATTGTCCTGTGTGTGGGACACCAATACCTATGAGTGAAAGGTTCTGTTCACCTAATTGTGAGCAAATAGCCATTGCAAACCAACAAAAGATCAAGAAAAGCCGAAGAATGCTTTACATACTCTTTGCTATTTTCGTTCTAGTTTGGTTAGCCTTCATGTTAAGAGATCAAATAGGATTTTAAAAAATAAAAAAAGGTTGATGATCCCCCATTATTATTTTTATTTTTCATTGAATGAGGAGTTTTTTTTAACGTTTAAGACATAATAAAAAACGATTTTAGCAAATAACCGTTTTCAATGTGTTATATTTTCTGGTATAATATTTATTTATTCTCTAATATTCAGTATTCCATATATGAGCAGTCCAATTCCTATTATAAATCCTAAAATGTTAGGATTTATGTTGTAGTAACCCACGATGATAAATAGAAATCCGAATACCAGACCAAATATTCCCGCATACACTTTATAAGTGTTCCTTTCACCAACGAACAGGGCTATAATTCCAGTGAGGAGTAATAATACTCCGGTGAGTACATATGCCCAGAAACCAAGGTTGATTATCCAGGAAGTGTTAAACAAGAAGGTTAAACCTAAAATCACTCCAACTATCCCCACAATAAAAGGAAACAACCACAGGTCATTGCTGATTCGTTCATTGAAACCTAAAATAGCCAACCAAACACCCATTCCCAGTATTAAAAGCCCAGATATAAGGCCTAAGGTAGCTAATCCTACAACTGGTGCAGTTATCATTATAACCGCCACAATTATTGCAATAATCCCAACGATGGTGTTTTTCATATTAATAACCTCATCATGCTCTTATACAATTAAATCATAACCATAGTGCATGTTACGTTATTATTAAGTCATTGTTAGATTTTAAGATAAGAGTATATTTCAGGGTTATCAGTGATTTGTAACAGGATTTGGCAATGAAATAGAATACTATGGTTCTTTTTATAAAATTTGTTTTTTGGTGATAATAAATTTAGTGGTAAGATTAGGTTTTTTAGCCTAAAACTTGCAATCGCTGCTTAACTCAAATACTATAAAAGATAATATAGTATACTAATATAAATACAAGGTCAAGAGGTTTTTTTGATGATGGTTTTAACTACTCCAACCATAGAAGGGAAGAAAATTACTGAATATTACGGTTTAGTCACAGGTGAATCTCTCTTAGGTGCTAATGTTTACAAAGACATGTTTTCTGGTGTAAGGGATGTGGTGGGTGGTAGAACATCTGCCTATGAAGAAGAACTGAAAAAAGCCAGAGAAGTTGCATTGGGGAGCATGAAGGAAAAAGCCGAGGAAAAAGGTGCTAATGCAGTTATTGGTGCCCGTATAGCTTATCATAATTTGGGGGGAACCATGGGCAATACTATTATGGTCACTGTATTCGGAACCGCAGTTTCCTATGAAGAATAAACTGAATCAAGTGGTTTAATATACTAAAATTTAAATAAAATTGAAGTTCGTGCTGATTCAACTATTAAACGGATGTATCCAATGTTTAAATCAATAGTAAACTTTTTATTTGAAAAAAGATGGGCTTTTGCCGCTATATTAATTGGAACTGCCACTGGATTTTTATCTGCAGTAATATGTGTAATGGCTAATCTGGTAATTTTTGGATTCAACATAATGTTCATTGTATCCCCCCTTATCGCTGGTTTTGTGGAAACGTTCATAGCCCGCAAGATGTACGGTAAAAGCACTGGAGCCATCAGTGCACTTTTAATATTTATCATCATCAATGCATATGCTTGGCTTTTCCCTAAAGATCCTATTGTGATTAATTTCTTCACTTTAGGTGGTCTTGCCCTGATGGTACAAGCAGCGTTCCCTATACTAATAAATTACATAGTTTTTGTGGTATTTTTGGGAGTGTTGACTTATGCTATAGGATACGTGGGGAATTTACTTTCAAAAGCAACAGATAAGATCCGTAGAAAAACTCCCGAGGTTGAAGAGGTTGAAGAAATCACTGAGGATCCTTTTAAAAAAGTAATTGATGGTTTAGAGGTTCCCATAGTTTCCATACCCTACATGGCTGGAGGTAAGATTACTAAACACATAGGCATCGTAACCGGGGAAGCAATGGTAAGGGAAAACTCGGAAGGTGTTTCCAAGTTATCTAAAAAAGTTCAGTTGGAAAACATGAATTTAGATGAGGCTAAAAATGCAGCTATAGTCCGGATGCTTGATGATGCTCACAAAATGGGAGCAAACACAGTAATTGAAGTTTTAATAGATTATAATTCTATAGGTGGATTAAAAGGCAGTGCCATGATAGTAACAGCTACTGGAACCGCAGTTATATATGAATAACATCTTATTTTAATGACTTACCTGCTTTTCACTTATTATTATCATAAATATTGTCTAAAAGGATGTGAAGTTATCCTTCATATTATTTTTAAACTTTTTTAGTTATTTTTTAGTTATTTTTACGAGATTAATCTTCAAATCCAGGAAAATTGTTCAATTTCATCAATTTCATCATTTTTTTAAGAGTTAAAGAATTTGATATGTATATTGGAAACAATTTTCCCCTAACTCCAACTTTCCATTGACTATTCATTCTGGCCTTCTTATTATTTTAATGAATATGTTAACATCCTATTAAATGATCAAACATTCCTATCAGGAAAAGATACTGTAATTAGTTCAATTTTCTGACAATCAAATTACATCAGATTTACTATCAACTTTTCATCAGGTTATCATATAATCCTCAAAAATAGACTTTTTTCGACAATGATTGCTTTTCTTAGTATCCCATCCAAAAATAATATAGTTAACTTCAGAAAAATATTATAAACAATTTTAAACAAGGGGTGAAAAAGTTGAACGAAAAAACCAATGGTCTTTTGATGATAATACTCGCTATTGTCCTGGCGATATTGATTTTAGCAATACCTAATTGGATATATTGGATATACTGGTTAGTAGTGGCCATAATATTCATATATGGTCTTTACCTTTACCTTACCAAATAATAAGAGTCTTAATAACAAGATCTTTTAGTGAGTATATTTTATCTTTTATTTTATTTTTTAATTCTTATTTTTAGGATTAACAGGCTTAAAGATCAGTACTGTTATAATTATAAATTACTAATATGTTAATGCCCATTAAACCAATTAAAGTTACCCTGATTAAATTAGTGAGTTGTGTGTACGGTTCATATGGACTTTAATTTACCGTTTTCGAGTTGATATGTTCTTTTAAAAAATTTTCTAAGTGGTTTATTGTCACTGGTCATAAGCAAGGTGATGCCACTTATTTTATGCAACGTTTTAATGAAATTAGTGGTTTGCTCATGATCCAGTTCTCCGGTAGGTTCAAGAGCAAGTATAAGGCTAGGATCGTTAACCAGAGAACGTGCCAGAGCAATTTTTTGTTCTTCTTCAAAGGATAAATCACGGGGAAACCTGTCCCACTCTTTTATTCCCACCATTTCCAATAACTCTTTAGCTTTTCCCACATCTCTTATAATCATGGGGAGCATCACATTTTCAAGCACATTAAGATTAGGTAAAAGGTTAAAACGTCGGAAAATAAATCCAATTTCGTCACGAATCAAGTTAGCACGTTCATTATCATTTAAATTATTTGTATTAATTCCTTTGACCATGATTTTCCCATTACTGGGTTCTTTTATAAGTCCTGCAAGATAGATTAAGGTTGTTTTCCCGGCTCCTGAAGGCCCACTTATCAGGTTTAAGGTGCCATGTTTGAGGGAAAATGATACATTTTCAAGGGCTTTTATTTTTCTTCCACCCTTCATGTAAACTTTACTAACATCTTCAAATGTTAGGATGCTCTCAGTATTCACAGCAAAGAGCCTCCTCAACTTTTATTTTAGAGGTAAACCAGGCCGGGTACAGACCAAGAATTAAACTAAGGATAGTAGTGATGAACACAGTACCCGGAATTAACCAGAAAGGAAGTAGGACGGTAAGAAAGCCGGGTTCTAGGAAAGTTGAAATTATCCAGATACCTAAGGTTCCTATGATAACCCCAATTATCGATCCAATCAAACCTAATAATCCTGATTCAAGAGTACAACTAATAAAAATCTGGTTTTTTGTAAATCCCATTGATTTAAGAAGGCCTATCTCTCTTTTTCGATCTGAAAGGTTGAAACCCATGGTATTCATTATACCCAAAACTCCGACTAAAAGGGCAACACTAGCCACACCATCCAGAATATAAACTAAATTAACTAATAAATCTTCTAAACGACTTAAAAACTGGTTTTCTGTGATACTACTTCCAAAAAAGGAGTTCAAATAATTAACCAGAGAAGATACCATATTAGTCTGGTTGGTAGTTGTGACTGTCTGGTTGGATTGAGGACTCGCCAGTATCTTGCCATTTGATGTTCCTGAATTTTTAATGAAACTGTTTATTCCCAAACCTGAGCTTACCAGTATAAGTAATATTATAACACCTAAAGCAATCCTTAAGACCGCGGATAGGTTTCTTAACCGGTTGCGCCGTAAATTTTTTAGAGGTAAGATGTATATTCCCATTTAACATCAGCTCAACTTTTCATTATGGCTAAAGATACCAAAGTAATTTTTGATTTTTAGGAAAATAAGATTAGAAGGTTATTAATTTAAAGAGATATCCGGGATATTTTTCCAGGATGCATATATTCTAATGAAAGGGAAGTGTAACTGGATAGTGGCCAACTATATAAAAAGATGAGTAGGGGGATTGTTAAAAATATATTTTTATTCTCCTGCCTCTGCAGCGGTTTCTCCGCCGGGAGCAAATAACTGGAATATTCCACTAATTATCAGCCATAAACCAATAAGTAGGGCTAAATAGAAAGGATCCCAGGCATAAGCTCCTAAAATTATATATAATATACCTAATACAATTCCTAGACCACCCACTCCTTTAGCAGCACCTCCATCACCGGTGAACAATGTTAATACACCGGATATCAACAGGAAAAATCCTGCTAAATAAAGTATGAAGCTTGCTAGGAAACTGAATGCTAATATGTTTCCAACTAATCCTATTCCAGCTATAATAGCAATTATTCCCAGAATAAGATAGGCAATACTGGCGGCTTTACTATCTTCCCATACTGTGAAAGTCTGAACCAGGAACCAAATACCTAAAAATAAAACTCCAAATCCTGCCAGAACGCTAACTGTGAAAACACTTATCAATGGGAACGCAATAACAATTAAACCCAGTATAATCGCTAAAATTCCTAATAATACATTTTTCCCTGCGGCCATAGTATCTACCTCCATAAAGGTTTCAACAAGCTCCCCCTACAACAACATATTACTGTATAAAAATAGAATTATATATCTTTTTTTGTTTTTAGTTATGGTAAGTAAAATAAATCTCTAAAAAATAGAAATCAGGATGGAATTTCTAATGATCAGGATTTTAGGTGTTTTTGTTTGATTTTACTTTCTCTTTTCGATAAACTTTGTAGGCCGCATAAGTGATTCCCAGTATTAAAGGACCTATAAAGAGACCGGGAACGCCCATGGTCACTGCACCGTAAATAAATCCTAATAAAAAGACTAGTGGGTGGATTTCAGAGTATTGAACTGCAATTTTTGGCCTGATGTAAAAGTCGGTACTGGTTTCGATTATCCAACCCATGATAATAACCATCACACCCTGAAAGGTGTTCCCAATAAGAATACTGAAAATTCCAATGGCCCCATAAACTATCCATGGCCCAATTACAGGTATAAACATGGCTATTCCACTTATAATGGCCAATAAAATTGCATATTGATATCCAAGAAAGTAGTACACGATTCCGGAGAGTATGCCCAGAATCACCGCAGGAATGATGTTACCCACAATTATGCTTTTTAAAACATCATCTGCACTATTTAATATCTGATGGTAGAAATCCTTATCTTTATCTGGAATGATGTCTTTTGTGTATTGAATAATTTTATCCCCATCTCTGGCAAAATAAAATACTGAAAAAAATAATATAAGGATTTGGGCGGCAATAAATGGAATAGAACTTACTAAGGTAATAACTGAACTAGCCATATATGAAATAAACTCTGTAATCCATGATTTAATGGAATCTGCAATGTTTTGTGAAACATTACTGGGGAGGTTGAGATTCTGCACAGCCTCGTTTATTTGGTTCAAGTTCACGGGTGGGTTACCTGTAGCGGCCTGTTGCAGGGAACCGAATAATGATCCAGCAATGCTTAAAAACTGGTTAAAAGTGAAATATATCAACAGGATAAGGGGGATAGCCAGTATGATCATCCCCAAGAAAACGGACAAAGTATTGTTTTTAAGGTAAGGTCGGATTTTTTTGGCTATATAACGAACATAATAAGCTAAAATAGCTCCAAAGATTAAAGTAGTCAAAATTGGAGTTAAAACTCCTAAGGAAAGAAGAGTTAAAAGTATAATTAGTGGTATTATTGTTGAAAATGATTTTATTTTAAGATTTTCCAGTGCCATGTTATCCCTTTAATTTCATTTTAAAATGATATGTTTGAAACTTTATAATAAGTTTGTATCATTCTTTAAATGGAATCTAAAATTTATTTAAAAACTATTTTTTAAAATTAATTCAAATTTTAAATTAATTCAAAAATATAATATTATAAAAAATATTATAATTTATAGGGGCTTTTTAAATTAAGGAGGTAAATCATGGCCAAAGGAATAAATAATTTAATAGGTATCATGGCAATAATACTCGGTTTAATAGTAATTGCATTTCCATTAGTTAGTGTATTAACGCTTAGTATTCTCACCGGACTTGGAATAATAGTTCTGGGTATCTGGTTCTTTGCACAAAGTTATCATGCCTGGAGTAAAAATCTTGCAGTAGGAATAGCTGATTTGCTGCTGGGAATTTTTGCTATTCTCTTTGGAATTGTTTTTGTGGGAAACGTGCCTGCATTTGAATTTTTAACATTTCTGACACTTTATATAGTGGGTCTATTCTTAATAATTGCTGGATTAATGGCTTTATTCTCCGGAAAAGATCTCAAAGCAAGGGGAATTGGAATATTAGGAATAATATTTGGTCTTCTGTATTTGATCATTGGATTTTACGTGGCCAATCCCCTGTTCCTGGCAGTGATCATAGGGGCTTTCTTAATACTAGCAGGAATAATGGAGATTTTCATTGTGCCAAAGGAAGAATTAGAAAAAGAAGGATCTAAATAATTATCAAATAATATAGTTTAATCAAGCCCCTAACTTTATTTTTTTAAATTAAAAAGCAAATTTTTTATAGTTTTAGATTAAACAATATATTTAAATATTGATTAGGAAATGGAGGGTTTTGATGAAAAACGTTATTGTAGGTATTTTAGCCATAATTCTTGGTTTGATAGTGTTAGCATTTCCACTAGCAGGCCTTGTTGCTGCAAGTGTGTTAACCGGCTTTGTAATATTAATGATAGCTATCTGGCTTCTGATTGTAGGTGGATCTCAGTTAGAGACTAGTAAAACTGCGGGTATTCTGAATCTGGTTTTGGGGATAATCGTCCTCATAATAGGGATTGGTCTGATTTTCAGCCCTGCATTGTTCGCATTCTTAACAGGCTTTTTACTCTACCTGGCCGGAATATTCATGATTATTGCAGGTGTAATCGCTCTAGCTTCACGTAACGAATTTAAAAACGCCACATGGGCTGGTGTTCTGGGAATAATTCTGGGTATCCTGTACATCATCCTGGGTACATTTGCCTTCGACCCAATTTACCTGGGAATTTTAATAGGTATCTGGCTGGTTATAAGCGGTATACTGGCATTATTCGAGTAAAACAGGTAGAATAAGGGTTAATAAATTAAAAAACCGTTAAAATATTCGATAAAAAAATTGTTTCTTTTTTTATTTTTTTTATTTATTATTTCATTTATTCATTCTTTTTCCCTAATAAATCTTTAAGGTCAGTTATTTCTGATTTTATATGGTTCAAATCATCTTTAACTTCATTAATATTTTCTTCTTTAGCCATATTTGATTCCAAATCATTTATTCTGTTTTCAAGCTCTTTAATATAATCACCACTCTTTTTGGCTAGTTTTTCACGGTCTTCCCGCAATTTATCCATTAAAGATGAAGTGGTAGCTGCAGTAAGGAGGCTGGAGATTGCTATAGCGCTGATCATGGCTATTACTCCCACTAAACGTCCCCACTGGGTTATGGGCACCACATCGCCGTAGCCAACGGTGGTGATGGTTTGAATAACATACCATAATGAGTCTTCATAGGTGGTAACTTCAGGGTTAACTCCGCTTTCCAGTAAAAAGAAGAGCACGGAACAGAATATAAGTATTACTACAAAGAATGCAAATCCATAGACCAGTCTGCTTTTTTCAACGAATTCATCCACAGATTTACCTACCTGGCGAGCGGAAAATGCCAATGCAAATATTTTAATTAAAGAGAGTATTTTCAGGAGGATGGATGTTTCGTTCATTCCCAGAAGAAAAATCCCAATGAAATAGAATGGTATGATAGATATAAGGGCGTTCCAATTCTTTTTAATGTACAAGCCTTTTTTTTGCCTTCTCATCTGGATAAAATAGCCAAAAATGAGTAGTATGCTGGTGATTAAATCAAGATATACAACAACTGTAAATGCCGTGGGTCGAATGGGCAAAAATATGCTGATAAAAAGTAGAAACCCATCAAGGAAGATAAATACAATGAAAATTACTTCCATTAACATTTTTAGCTTATGTTTCATAATTCTCATTTATTCCTTTTTAAGTTAATATCTTTCGTGCTAATGATACTCAGGTCATATCCTGATACTTTGCCAATGACCCTGATTTGATAGCTATGTCCACTAATTCCTGCAGATAATGTATGTCTGAAATGATCCAGTTCAAATAATTTTCGAGATTTTCAGGCACTTTATTCGTCTTTAAGTTTGCATCTAACTTTGAATTATGAGAAACCACATCTATTGTTGCTCTGGGGAGTATGACATTTTTATCCACAGCTAAAGCTATTTCACTAAGGGAATTAGCCAACTGGTCCTTGAAACGAGAAATATCCGGTAAAAGTTCACCTGATTCTATTAAAGTTCCAATAGCAGATACATCAGCTGCTAATTTTTGATTGGCCGCCCAAAACTCATTATACAATGATAAATCATCTTCAACATCGTTAAAAGTATCTTCAACCTTTTTAATGGCAGATTCCAGGTTTTTTTCCTCTAACATGTAATCTCTAAAAGCCTTAACTGCCTTTTGATGGTTATAAGTCATTTCTGGGCTTGGAAGAATATTTTCCACATACTTCCGATTGGTGCGAATAGTTTGGGCTATCTGTTGAGGAAGATTCACTGTTACCCTGCTTGGGAGGATTATATAGGCACATATGAATGCTATGGCAGCTCCGATTGTGATGTCGATAATCCGGGCCAAACTATTATCAAACACAGTTCCGGTGGGCCATACCAGGACTATGAAGACGGTTAAAGCCATGACTGACAGCGCCATATAGGTGGGGTAAAATGCACGGTATAAAAACAGCATCAGGAATGCAATCCAGAACAGTATATAGTGAGGGAAGATAAAACTCAGAATTATGGCCAGGATGATGGCAATAACATTAAAGGAAACCCTCACAATCATGTTGTTTAGGGTGCTGGTAACATCCGGCTTGATGATGATAAGAATACCCATGGTGACCCAGATAGCATCACGTTCATGGGTTAAATATATTACCAGAAGGCCAATGGTCATAGCCAGGGTGAAACGCAGTGCATGGCGTATATAAATATTTTTAAGATTGAAATTTGCCCCTAAAACATCCTTAAGAGAATTCCGAGGGGAGGGTATTTTCATTTTTTCTGCAGAGCTTTCCTCTATACTTAATGTATTGGCCTTTTTCAGGAGGCCGTGCATATCATGGGCTATATTCAAAATTGCATTGGAAGAAGATTCACTTAAATTAGCATTTTTTTGAACATGTGCAAACTCAACATCAACGGATTCAAGATCAACAGAGTCAGTCTTATTTACGATGCTGGTGGCAATTTTCAAACTGCTTTTATTGGCAGCATCTAGGAAGTTCTGGAAGATTTCATGGGATTCTCCTTTTACTCGGGACAGAACCATTTTACTGTAACCCCTAAATCCAGCCAGATAAGTTCCGATTCTGAAAAGTTCGTAGTCCCTGCTTTCCAGGGGTATTCCAGATAACATCTGTCTATTGGATAAGACTCGCTCCAGAGAGGTTTCAGGTGAGTAAGGTGAGGCCACCAGTTTGGATAGATCTTTCTTTTTGTTCAATATTTTGGGTATGAATGAAATGGAAGCAACCAGGTAGGCTAAAACTATGTAAAGTCCCCAGTCAAGGGGAGAAGCTTCTCGATTGACCAGTATAACCGACAAAAAGTAACAACAGAACATGATGAATCCAAATGTACCGAATGCTTCACCGAAAATGTAGGTGGAAAGACTAAAAAAAGACCAGAGAACAGTAAAAAATAGGAAAATGGGGAGACTTGAAAGTGCTAATGACGAACTGATAAAGGCCAAAACTGTCATTAAAAACCCTATCATGGCCAATGGAAGACTTTTACGTAGTGGGAGGGGGAGATCTATTATAATAGTTGCTATTAAGGTTATGAACATGATAGCTTTTATACCGTCATCAAAACCCAAAAATTTAGCTATTAAAGCAGCTAAAATCATCAGGAGGATGGCTACAATTCCTTGTTTCCACTGGGGCTTACCAGTGGGTTTTGAAAGTATCCTCAACTTCCCCATGAAACCCTTCTTTTCCACTTGCACACCTCAATTATTGGAATAATTGGAAGATATATTGATGTTTTATTTATTTGATTCTTATTTTGTTGTTTAGCAAATAAACATGTAAGTGTTATTGCAATATCACAAATTTAAAAATCACAACTTTAAAAAATAAAACCCTTAATAATAGGATAAATCAAATCAAATCAATAATATTCTCTGATTATTATCCAATTTCATAAGGATAACTACTAATTGGGATTAATTAAGGATAAATAAAGACAAGGCACACGAGGATTGATAAAATGAGCTTTTTAAACCCGGATAAGGAGGATGGGGGTCCTTTTCAAAGAAATCTACTTAGAATTATGCGGATATTTTTACTTATTGCCGGTATTTACATTACCCTATTTGGCGGAGTCAACGGTGCAGAGAGAATTTTCGGAATTTTAATTTTAGTGGCTTTGGCAATAATCAATGCCCCTGCTTTCTTCACTCAAAATCGCATACGTGTCCTTCCAGTGGAAATTGAACTTCTACTACTGGCCATGGTCTTATTTGAACTGGTGGGTGGAGATGCTCTGGGGCTATACGTTAAAATCCCCCATTATGACAACTTCATGCACTTCATGCTGCCTTTATATATTGCACTTATAGGAATGATGCTGGTTTACACCATGTATTATTATGGTCGGTTAAAAGCTTCATTAACAGAGATGGCAATTGTTATAATTATAGTAACCATAGGGTTAGGTGGAATTCTTGAAATGGGAGAATATACTTATGATAAATATTTATCAAAAGGTCCATTAGGCCAAATCACAGGAAACACTCAGATGCAGGGCTCACCCACGCAGAATGCCATAGATGATACCATGAATGACCTGTTCACTGATACTGCTGGTGGCATAGTTGGGGCTCTTCTAGGGGTTTATTTCATTAGAAGGGCGGAGAAAAAAGGTAGTCACTGGAAGGTTGCTGATGAAATAGAGAGGATGGGTCAAGGAAAATAAAAGGATTATTATCTATTTAAAACCAGTGAAACTAAAATTTTCTCTTTTATAGATTAAATAACTCTATTTTAATCTTAAAAAAAGTTTATCTATTGTTATTAATTATTTTAACAAATTTTATAATGGAGTAATGCCATAAAACTTTTATTAAGATTTGATATAACTGGATCAAATCCTGAGAAAATTCTAAATTAAATATATATTTTAATCGGAATTGTCTGAAGGAAACTATTGATAAATAAAACTAGAGATGTTAAAATTATCATGTTTGATTGCTTATGAAAGAAAAAGATCCTACCACCCTAAAATATATGCAGAAAGTGCAGAGGGGTATGACACGGTGGCGCTATAAACTAGGAAACCCTGAATTCAATCATAAAGATTTCCAGCTGGAACATGTGGAAGTAACTATCCCTGGCTTAGATCCTTCTTTCAATAATTATAGGTTGGCAAATATATCAGACATACATTTAGGTCAATGGCTTACTCCTGAACACCTTGATGGAGTTATAGATCTCCTTAATAAAGAAAGACCGGATTCTATAACCATTACTGGTGACTTTGTTTCCTACATCTTTGATGATGTGGCGCAAGACCTTGAAAACTCATTAAAACGTTTAAAACCTAAAGAATACACATTAGCAGTTCTGGGTAACCATGATCATTGGTTAGGGGCGGATAAGATACGTGAAATTCTCAGCAGATGTGAAATTATAGATGTTAGCAACGATTTTCACACTATTTATCATGATGAAGCCTGTTTACACGTGGCTGGAGTGGACAGTGTGATGCTGGGAAAACATCGCCTGGATGTGGTTATGGAAAAACTCCCAGAAAATGGTCCAGCTATACTCCTGGCTCATGAACCTGATTTTGCTGATGTAAGTTCTACCACAGGTAGGTTCAGTTTGCAGATATCCGGCCACTCCCATGGGGGGCAGTTCCTTATTCCAGGACTGGGAACATTAATTAGAGGTCCTCATTTCTTAAAATACCCTGTTGGTAAGTACATGGTGGGTGACATGGTCCAATATACTAGTAGAGGCCTTGGAACCAATGTATTCTGGTTGAGGATCAATTGTGCTCCCGAAATTACGATTTTCAAATTAAAATGTTCAGAATAAGTATAAGATTAATAAATTGCAATAATGGTTTTTAGCATGATAAATGTGTTATGTGTTATATACCAGAGTGAAACTTGAAATTCATGGGATAAGTTGTGAGATAATGTTTTTATGGGAGGATACAGATGGATGATGGGGAAAAGTTTTCATTGGAGTGGTATGACCAGATACAGGATCATTCTAGATTTTACTGGCTAGGTCGCACTCTGGTTATGTGGATCGGTGGATTTTTAGGCTTCCTAATTATTGATTATTTAGCAGTGGGCCTACAATTTGATAATTGGTACACTGCGTTTATAGCTGCAGGAGTGGTAGGTATTTTAAATGCTGTGTTCTGGCCAATATTAGCCAGAATACTTCTGCCTTTTATGGTATTCACTGTAGGAATCGGTGCATTACTATTAAACGGATTTCTTATCTGGCTGGCCAGTGAATTTGTGACAGGATTCACCATTGAAGGACCAGCACTAATTCTCACCCCTATTGCCATGGCAGCGGTAACCGCAGTTCTCTCAGCTATTTTAACCATAGATGATGATGCAACCTATTATCGTAATGTGATTCGAAAAATTAAAAAAGGGAAGATTAAAATCAGTGACAAACCTGGAATAATATTTCTGGAGATAGATGGCCTTGCTCTTGACATTTTGAATGAAGCAATTGAAAAGGGAAAAATGCCAACCCTTAAAAAATGGTTAAAGAATGGTACTCATAAATTAAATGGTTGGGAGACAGATCTATCCAGCCAGACAGGGGCCAGTCAGGCAGGAATACTCCATGGGAATAACTATAATATTCCTGCCTTCCGTTGGGTTGAAAAAGATAAAAACAATAAGATAATGGTTTCAACAGGTTTATCTGATGCTCCTATAGTAGAAAAAAGAATATCTGATGGAAATGGCCTTTTAGCATGCCATGGGGCCAGTAGAACCAACCTTTTCTCAGGAGATGCTGCTGATGTTATATTCACTTACAGTCAACTGAAAAACCTGGGAAGGTTCTACACCAGGGCATGGTACTATGTGTATTCATATCCATCCAATTTCGCCCGTATTATAGCATTGTTATGCTGGGATGTTTTACTGGACTTTGCATCCCAATTAGTACACTGGGTAAAAAACGTCCAGCCTAGAATAAGGCGTGGTTTTATTTACCCATTTGTAAGGGCCGGTGCCAATGTATTTTTACGAGAAGTAACCACAGCAGTACTAATTGGGGACATGTTAGAGGGTAAAGTTGATGTTGCTTATGTAACTTACCTGGGATATGATGAAATAGCTCATCATTCAGGAGTTAGAGACTGGGATGCATTTTATGCTCTTAAAAAGTTGGATATGCAGTTTCATCGTTTGGATAATGCCCGAAAATATGCACCCCGCCCCTATGAATTAGTGGTCCAGTCTGACCATGGGCAGACCAATGGTGCCACTTTCTTGCAACGTTATGGTCAGACCTTGGAGGATTTGGTAAGGGAATTGATTCCTCCAGAAACACTGATTTACAGTGAACTTTCCTCTAATGAAGATCATTTTGGCCAAGCCATCCAGAACCCACTGGAAGATAGTAAACAGTATATTAAAGACAAAAGCGATCGAGTAACTTATGGAAGTAAACATATTTTTGATACAACAGTCAAAAAGGTGGATGAAGCTCCTATAATAAGGGGAAAGGTCTTGGATTATTTGCAACGTCACCAAATCGGAGAAATGCCTCAAAAAAAGATTGCATCATCAGAGGAAGCGCAAGTCATTGTACTAGCATCTGGAAATCTGGGACTGATCTACCTTACAGAATATGTGGAAAGACTGACATTTGAACAGATCAAAGCCCTTTATCCGGATCTAATTCCTGGTTTAGTTCAACATGATGGAATAGGGTTTGTAATGGTTAGATCTAGTGAACAGGGTCCCATGGCCATGGGAAAAGAAGGAATTCATTATCTCGATGATGGAAAAATTGAAGGGGAAGATCCATTAACTCCCTTTGGGCCAAGAGCAGACAAACATCTGTTACGCACAGATGGTTTTAAATATGCCCCTGATATCCTGGTCAACAGTTTTTATGATCCTGAAAAGAACGAAGTAGCAGCTTTTGAGGAATTAGTGGGTAGTCATGGAGGTTTAGGTGGTGAACAAACCCAACCTTTCATTTTCCACCCTGCTGAGTGGGATATAGGTTCTAAAGAGATTATAGGTGCTGAAAACCTACATAAAGTACTTAAAAAGCAGTTAAAATAATTTAATCAAAATTTAATAATTGTTACATGGGAATTTATAAAATCCATGTTATCATAACTCTTGATAGATGGATCAACGAATGGAAAGAATAGAAACAGCATAATATCAGAAGTTTATAGTTTTAAGATCAGAAGTTTATAGTTCATAATTTATCTAAAAAAGATCAGCCACAAGAAAAAGAACCAGGGGTATTGTTAAGGGTTTACGCATGTTTTTCCTTTCCTACTCATGGAATAAAGGTCAAATTAGAAAAATTGACGGGTTGGATGGGGTAAATAAATTTTAAAAAGATAGGAAATTTATTCACTTTCGGTAATAGGGATCTTCCACAGGTAACCCACTTTTTTACCATTAATTTGTTTGTTTTTACCTTTCTTTTTACTTAACTGGGCTTCACTACCTTCCCAGGATTCAAAGTGTTCATCTAAATACTTGGCTATTTCTTCACTGTATTTTTTGGTTCCAATGGTGTAATTATCACTTTTGTTACGGATATAACTGATTCCATCACCTTTTTCTTCCATTACCTTTGAAATTTCCATTATTTTTTTATAAAAATCTACAGACATAATTGGTTCTCCTTATTTTTTTCGTTGATTTTCGTCGACTAAACGATTTAAAAATTATATTATCTAAAACTATTTTGTTCGAATGACTATTTTGTTAATTAATATTTTAAAAATTTTATTGTTACATTGGTTAATTGTTTTTAATTTGGTGATGCGTAGGAAAATTAAAAAGTTTGTGAACATAGGAAAACCTATATTTCACAATCCACACTTAAAAGGTATTAGAGGGTAACACCCATATCTAATTGTTCTGTGAGTTCTTTGTAACGGTTACGGATCGTAACTTCAGTAACTCCAGCTATATCGGCCACATCGCGTTGGGTTTTCCTCTCACCGAGTAATACTGAGGCAATATAAAGGGCAGCAGCAGCTACTCCTGTGGGTCCTCTACCTGAGGTTAAACCTTTTTCCATGGCTTTTTCTATGATTTCTATGGCTTTAGACTGAACTTCCCCTGAAAGGTTCAGTTCACTGGCAAAACGAGGCACATAATCAACTGGGCTGGTAGGGGGTAATTTGATATTCAGTTCTCTGGTCAAGAAACGGTAAGTTCTACCCACTTCTTTTTTACTCACCCGTGATACCTCTGCAATCTCATCCAGGGTTCTGGGCACGTTGCACCTTCTGCAAGCGGCATATAATGATGCTGCAACTATACCTTCAATGCTTCTTCCTCTGATGAGTTTGTTCTCCACGGCGTTACGGTATACTACTGATGCGGCTTCCCTAACGCTTCGGGGGAGTCCTAATCTGGAGGAGTCACGGTCCAGTTCAGAGAGGGCAAAGGCCAAGTTACGTTCAGTGGCACCTGAAATCCTGATTTTTCTCTGCCATTTCCGGAGACGGTACCATTGAGCCCTGTTTCTGGCGGGGATATCTCTTCCGTAGATATCCTTGTTCCTCCAGTCGATCATGGTGGAAAGACCTTTGTCGTGGATGGTGTAGGTTATGGGTGCACCTACCCTGGTTCTCTTGTCACGCTGTTCATGGTCGAAGGCTCTCCATTCTGGGCCCATATCTACTAGGTTATCGTCAATAACCAGACCACAGGCGCCGCAGACAATTTCTCCACGTTCGTGATCATTTATAAGTTTTTCAGATTGACATTCAGGACATTTTGTCTCTATTTTTTCGATTTCGGACATGTCCTGTTTCATCTGTTCTTTTCCTGAAACTTCCGTCTTTTCTTTAGTAATTTCAGGATTTTTTTCAACTAATTCTTGCTTCGTTTCCGTCGCCCCCATTTCTTCTTAGATTGTTTAGGTACATAAAGAGTCTCTCCAACTCGGTTTTCAAACTTTTTAGAATTTGATGCACGTATTATTTTCACTGAGATATAGGGATCTTTGGTAGGTCCAAAAACATCGTGAATATACCCCACTTTCTTGTGGTGAGAGTTAAAAACAGACAGTCCCAAGGCGGGTGTTTGATGTGATCGGAGTATAATTCGCCCTCGGTTAGACAAATGCAGTATTTTTCCAAGTTTCTTCATGCACTAAACCGAAAATTTTATATACTATTATCTTTATTGAACTTCTATATAAATGTTTCGATAGTTTTAAATTATAGATCACTAAAAGTCTTTCACAGTTCACTACAACAGCTCTTAATATTCCTAACCTGTTTTTATGTCTGTCTCTTTGGTCTTGGTATCCATATTTTTTACCTTTCGTCCGTAATAGAGTGCGGCCAAGGCACCGATAATGGTGGGAGCTATATAACTAGCTAAACGGTCAATAATACTTGCAGCCATCACTATATCTGCGGATATTCCGATAACGGCAAAAAGACCGATTAATGTTGCTTCACGTATACCCCACGCCCCAGGAAGAAGGGGAAGGAAAGATATGAAAATTCCAATGGTGTAAATAATCACTAAGGGAAGAATAGGAGGGTATGTTCCCAATGAACTAAAACAAACATACATTCGGACCATATCCAAACCCCACATAGCGAATGAAATAAAAAAACCAATAATAAATACCTTACGGTCCTGTAAGGACATAACAAAACCATTTGAAAACCTGTTAACATAAAAAATAAGTTTTTCACTTATTTCTGTAAAAGAAATTTCTTTTTTAGTCAAACGGTTGAAGGTAGGATAAATTGACTTGGCTATGGAAATGATTATCCGCTGTGCGATTTCTCTTCTAAGACCTGCGTATATCATTATACTGAATAATACAATGGTCAATGCTATCATTATCACCACAATTATCCTGGTAAGTGGGGGAATTTCCCAGCTCAGAAGGAATAAAGCAGCAATAATGGATATTAAAACAAAAGGTAAAAATTCAAAAACTCGATCAGCTGTGGAAGAAGCAAAACCTATCTCAAAGGGTGTTCCTTCTACTTCTCTCAATATATAAGCACGTAATGGCTCACCCCCTGCAGAACCAGGAGTAACATTATTCCCGAATAAACTAGCAAAGAGCATAGTTAACACAGTGATGTACTTGGGAGATTCATCTACTACTTCTAGAATTAGTTTCCACCTTAAAGCCCAGATTAAGATTATGACACCCTCTATGATAAAGTTTAGAAGGATTAGTTCCCAACTAGCCCTTTCTAAAGCATTTAACACGTCACCTAAGCCTATGAGAAAAGTAATGGCAAATATAAAGAATGCAGCCAAGGCAAATGAAATTATAATCTTCCATTTATGTTCTCGAATAAATCCGTAAGTGTCTTCCATTAGGCACCTCAAAATTGGTTTATAATAATCTAAATGCCTTAGTTGGTTTAAAACTTATCTATCTAAAACTTCCAAATGCTTGAATGTAATTTCACTGATATTATTAACAGTAGGTTACTGTTTACTGGATAACAGTAAATTTAGATACTAGATTCTATGGATTAGATAGTAATAAGTTATAGAATTATTTTTTTATATTTTTAAAGTCCTAAGATTTCAGATAAAGACCATCCATCTTCTAAACGGCGAATTATCTCGTTTTCTTTCTCTTTTATCTGGGATGCGGCTTCCATTACTTCTTTGAAGTGTTTTGATGGTACCACAACTACTCCGCAATCATCTCCAATAATCCAATCACCAGGTTTAACTTTCACTCCTCCGCATTCTAGAGGAATATTAATTTCACCTTCTCCTTTAGCTTCACCTGCACAGGGAACTATATGGCATGAATAAACAGGGTAGTCCAGATTTCTAACAGCTTCCACATCACGCACGGCACCGTAAATCACAGTACCGATAATGCCTTTTTTTTTAGAGGAACTAGAGGTTAACTCCCCCCAAACTGCACTAAAACTATTTGCAGAATCAATTAAAAGCACGTCTCCTTCTTGAGCAACATCGATACCTTTAAGAGAAGTTCCCCAATCATCGGGATCTGTTTTAACCGTAACTATCCTTCCCATTATCCTACTATTTTCTTTTATTGGTTTTATCCCTTGGATAACTCCGTTTTCACAGGTGATGGTTTTTAGAGCATCTGAAATTTGGGATGTAGGAATGTTTGAGTGTAGAAAATCCGCCTCTTCTTTGGGGGCTGAAAATTTTTCTAAAATAGACTCAGGAGATATTTCAATTTTTTTAGCCATAAAAGACATCCTATGTTTTAATTTAAGGAATTAATCCTGTGGTGTGGTAACTTCTTCAACCATGGTTCTACCGGCAACAACCTCATCCACACTGTGAATGGAACCACCATATTGTTCAATGGCTTTAGTAATTTCCTCAAAGTCCAAGTCGTTACCTTGCATAGTAACTTTGATATTCTCAGTTTCCTTGTCAATTTCCATTAAAGTAACATTAACCCCTTCTACACCACTGACTTCGCTTAAAAATTTAGCAAAATTTGGTAAAGTGGGTTCATGTGGTTTTAATATGTCTAAAACTATTCTTATAAGACCTTTTGCCAATTTTAGGTCCTCCAATTAATTTATCATCAAATTTTTTATTGTACATTACATGTAATAGTTACCTGTATAAATTCTTTATTGAGGATATTATAAAACTTTATGCCCACAGGAAGCACTGTAAAATAAAAGAAATATATTTAAAAGGGATATAACTCCATATATATTCTTTAAATTACTAAAAAAATTATCATTAATTTTATTGGGCCATATAAATTTGTTTAGACAATTTTAGTGGGAAAGAAGTATTGATATCTACTTCAATTTTATATAGGAGATAGTGTATATTATTCTGTAGATACTTATTAGCACCATCAAAAGGTTTAACATGAGTTTTATAAAGTTGTCCAGTTTAATCGAAGAGCTTAAAATTTGTGGAGAACAGGGAATTCCAGTTCTGATTGAAGGTCAAAAGGATGAAAAGGCCTTGAGAGAACTAGGGGTAAATGGGAATTTTATTAAAGTTTCCGGTTCAGGACTCAAACTCTTTGAAATAGCAGAGATAGCGGCTCAATCATCATCAAGAGTAGTTATATTAACTGACTTTGATCGAAAAGGCAATCAGCTTGCCAAAAGATTATCAGAGGATATTCAAAGCCTCGGTTCTCATCCGGACCTCCGTTTGCGGAGAACCCTTATGGGAATTACCCGACGTTTTATTAAGGATATCGAGAGCCTCCCTCGGCACCTGGAGCAACTGGAACTTGAAGAAAACCCCACTGGTGGGCAATGGTATTACTATCATTAGTAGTATTATCCAGATACTGATCTTCAGGCTGCAATTGATACACTAGCCTCATTTTATCAGTAGTATCTATACATTGATGGAGGCCCAAATATGGGAACTAAAGAAGAAATCAGTACAACTAAATATCTTATTCATGCTCAAATTAATGCTAACGGAATTGTGGAAAAACCGGATGTGGTGGGAGCCATATTCGGACAAACAGAAGGACTTTTAAGTAATGATTTAGATTTAAGGGAACTGCAGAAGACTGGTAGAATAGGCAGAATCAAGGTGAATATCAACTCAAAAGCCGGCAGATCCAAAGGGGAAATTGTAATCCCCTCCAGCCTAGATCGAGTGGAAACAGCCATACTAGCTGCATCTCTGGAGACCATAAACAGAGTGGGACCCTGTGAAGCTTACATACAGGTTAACAAAGTGGAAGATGTCCGAGCTGTTAAAAGAAGGAAAGTGGTAGACCGGGCCAAGGAACTCTACAAGGGGATGATGGAAGAGGTCACCCCAGAAAGCCTCAAAATGATTGAAGAAGTTAAAGAGGCCATGCGCATCCACGAAATCACTGATTTTGGTCATGATAAACTCCCTGCAGGTCCCAATGTAGCATCTTCTGATGCCATATTGGTAGTGGAAGGCCGGGCTGATGTCTTAAACCTGCTTCGATATGGTGTTAAAAACGCCATAGCAGTGGAAGGAGTCAGTGTACCCAAAACCGTGGCAGAGTTAACCAAGAAAAAGACAGTGACAGCTTTTTTAGATGGAGATAGGGGTGGTGACTTAATTCTTAAGGAACTACTTCAAGTGGGGGAACTTGACTACGTAACCAGAGCTCCTAGAGGTAAAGAAGTGGAAGACCTCACCAAAGATGAGGTTATGGTAGCTTTAAGAGATAAAATACCAGTAGAGCAGATTTATCATGATATGGGGATAAAGCTAGCTAAACCTGAAAAAAAGGCAGCAGACAAAACACCTGATAAAATAAAACTCCTGAAAGGAATATTGAAAGATGTGGAAGGTTCAGGAAACGCAGAGATCCTGGATGATGCTCTAAACATTCTTAAGGAAGTTAAGGTAGAATCACTCTATGATGAACTGAAAAGTTTGCAAAATGAGGGAGCATACGCTGTGGTCTTTGATGGAGTGGTAAGTCAAAGACTCATTGACATTGCTAAAGACAAAGGAATAAAGCAAATTGTCGCTGTACGTATGAGTGAGGTTGTTAAAAAGCCCAGTCCACTAAAAATCATTACCAGATAAATATCAAAAGAATACTGATAGTTCCTAGAAGATAGTTAATCCCAGAATTTTTTAGTGGATAACTATCTAACCATTTTATTTTCAATAAGAATCATTCAAGTAGTATTGTTCATTTATGCACGTAATTTTCCCTTATCATTTCCATCAGTTTAAAGAATTATAAAAAAAATTTAAAGTTGTGAGGCAATCATGTACATCAACATGAAAAATGAGTTTTTAGGAGATATTGAAAGCACTGCAGATATTTTAATACCTAAAGATCCCCTGGAAAGAGTTATTGGGCATGATGATATTTTAAGATTTGTGAGAATAGCTGCCAAACAACGTCGAAATCTTTTATTGGTAGGACCTCCAGGTATAGGAAAGTCACTAATAGCTAAAGCCATTTCAGTCCATCTAACCGAAGTACAAGAGGAAATAACTGTTGTGCACAATCCTGAAAGGCCAGAGAGACCATTTGTTGAAGTTAAAACCAGGAAAGAGATAGAAGGGGAATTAAAAGCATTACAACGGGCTGAAGGGGACTTAGTTACTCCTCAAGAAGTTCCTGAACTGGTTGCAGAACGATTAGGATTCAGATGTCCTAATTGTGAGAGTTATACTAATGCCTATCAGAGTATATGTCCCAATTGTGGAGCTGATAAATATTCCCACCTTAACGCCCGCAGAAAACATTTAGGTGATCTTTTAGGAATGTTCGAAATGAACAGTGGGCCAGTGAACATTCCTCAGGACCGAGTAACCACCACCCGCATGAACCACGGCCGTGAAGAGGTGGTTATCTATGAAAGGGCAGATGGGGATAGAGTCAAGATCCTTGACCAGCATGCACTTGAAAAAAGGCGGGAAATGGTTGAAGAAAAACCTAAAAATATCATTGTCCCCCTAAAGCGTAAAAGTTTCATTCAGGCTACAGGAGCCAGCGAAACAGAATTATTGGGGGATGTAAGGCATGATCCATATGGGGGGCACCCTGATCTGGGAACTCAACCCTATGAAAGAGTTGTACCGGGAGCAGTGCATGAAGCCCATGAAGGGGTGCTGTTCATTGATGAAATAGTCCATATAGCCCCTTTACAGCGCTACATCCTTAGTGCCATGCAAGATAAAGTCTTCCCTATTGTGGGTAGAAATCCTCAAAGCGCTGGAAGCTCGGTTAAAGTAGAAGATGTTCCTTGTGATTTCATTTTCATTGGTGCCTGTAACATCCGTGACCTTCAATATATACTTCCACCCCTACGTTCCCGTATACAGGGAGAAGGATATGAAATA
>Ga0334900_1000659_pt1 | contig 46950 bp, 36 predicted proteins | sample GraSluR3_MG_2_FD_207231 | JGI IMG/M metagenome (GOLD analysis project Ga0334900, IMG submission 207231) | Sludge microbial communities from methane-producing bioreactor in Wageningen University, Netherlands - Granular Sludge_31_08-R3 | ecosystem: Engineered > Bioreactor > Anaerobic >... | reverse complement strand
AACAGATCTGGGCAGTATTCGAAGAGAATTACCTGAATACGACTGCGCCCTTTGCTCTTGAAGATGTCAACGTTCGGATGGAAACGGATAAAGCCTCCGGCAAGCATATGGCAAATGTTACCGGACAGATCATGAAGAACGGTAAATTGCTGGATATCGAAGGCCGGGGGAATGGTCCCATTGACGCCTTCGTTCACGGTCTTAAACAGCACGTGGATTTTGATTTCCAGTTTGAGTCCTTCGATGAACACGCCATCAATGAAGGAGCCGACGCCCAGGCGGTGGCATATATTTCAGTCATAACCGAGGACAAACGAAGGGTATTCGGAGCGGGAATCGATACGGATATAACCTTTGCCTCCTATAAGGCAATCCTGAGTGCCATAAACAGGGTAGGCTGATCAGCACCTAAGAAGAGAGGCAGACTATGGGAAAAACCGACATGCTGGTAATCAGTGCCCATGCAGCTGACTACTGTACCCGGGCCGGCGGGACAATCGCGAAATACATTAAGGAGGGCTGGAAGGTTCACATTATCGCCCTCACTTACGGGGCCAGGGGTGAATCGGGGGGCTACTGGAACAACAGCCCCGGCGGAAGCGTAGAGGAATGTGAGGGGATCAGGCACAAAGAGTCCCAGGCGGCCGCTGATTTTCTGGGAGCGGAAATAGAGTTCTGGGGCTACAGGGATTATCCCCTGATCATTGACGAAGAACGCACCCGAATGCTGACCAGACGCATACTGGATATCCGTCCGGAGATTGTCCTTACCCACTGGCAGGAAGACCCCACCAATGTGGACCATCAGGTAACATCCCGGGCGGTGGTGCGGGCTGTAACGAATGCCGCGCAGATCGGCTCTTTTCCCAATACCCCGGCGCACTACTTTCCAAATTTATACTTTTTCGAGAGTACGGTCCCCATGTCCGAGTTCAACAACTTCAGTCCGGATACCTACATCGACATCGATGAGACCTACGAAACCAAGGCGGAAGCGATCAAACGCTTTGCCTGTCAGCCTCAGCTGGTCTTCTATTACAAACACTTTGCAAGCCATCGGGGGTTCCAGGCTTCCAACTGGGCCAAACGAAAAATTGAGTACGCCGAAGGATTCAAGCGCTATCTGCCTGTCGTGGGAAGCATGCTTCCGTTGACCGAACGCGGGGAGTAGCCGATTCAGACCTCCCCGGATTCTATCAGGGACGTCCTTTCCTTCAGGAACCGGAAAGCTTCGCGTCCCTCCCTGGAAAAATCCTTTGCAAAGGCTTCCGCGCTGAGTCGTCCGGTATAGCCGATTTTCCGCAGGGCGCGGAAAAAATCGTCGTAAACCTCTCCATCCTTCCCTGAGGGAAAGCTCCTGCCCTCGGGGTTGGAAATATGACAATGCCGAACCGCTTTTCCGGCTTTCAGGATAATATCCACCGACTCGTTCTCCAAAGCCAGATGATAGTAGTCCACCAGCAGCTGGATCGATTCCCTGTCAGCGGCCCTGCTGAGTTCATAACCTTCGGCGGCACTGTTTACTATGTTGCTCTCTCCCCGGTTCAGGGGCTCGATTACAATCGTTATCCCCCTGGGAGAGACATATTCATCGATGATACAGCAGATCGAAACCATCTGCTCCCAGGCTGCTGATACCGGGAACCCTGCAGGGATGTTCCGTGCACCGGAGCTTCCGAAGCAGATTACTTCAGCGCCAAGCTCTTCGACACGCCGTATTGCCGTATCCAGGTAGTTTCGAATTGCAGAAAGATCGACCGTGGGTCCTGTAATTTTAAGTGAAGCCGGGAACAGGTTATTGCAGGCTTCGCAGTCAAGACCGGAAGCTTGTATCCGCTGCTTGAGCTTCTCGAAACCTGTTTCATCCAGCTCCATCATCTGGGCCACCGGCAGGTCAAGGTACTCGTACCCGTACTCAGCAATCTCTTCAATAGCCCATTGACCGACGGAATCCCCTTCTGTGGCGAGCATGTTTGTGCAACAACCTATTCGCATGGTTTTACTCCCTGTTTTGATTGTTTCATTATAGGGTGGGATATGCAAAGGTGCAATCACATCCGTCCACGATAATTTTGTTGACAGCAGGATGATTGTATCCTAAGCTATTGGGAAGATAGAAGAATGCTCCCAAATAATAGGTTTATTGTATCCAGTATATTCCGCCAGACTGGTGGAATTGCATACGATGCGCGTAAGTTAATTTTAACAACTGAAACATAGGAACAGAGGCCGGAAAGCAGGCAGCACCACGGGAGTGTATGAACCAGATTCAAGAATACAGTTTTGGTTTCAATTGCGGAATAACCCCAATAATTAAATGGGGGGATTACCATCGTCACAATGAGGTGGAAATTACCTTTGTCGATAAGGGATCTTTCAGTCTTGAGCTCCAGGGGCAGAAAATAGAGGTTAAACCGGGGAAACTTCTCATCTTCTGGGGCGGTATGCCTCACTATATCGAGAGTCTTGCACCTGGCCAGACCCAATACTGGATGTGCGTCCCGGTTTCCTCCTTCATCCAGTGGGTGGATAACCCGCAGCTGTTCAGGGATATCTTTACCCATGGATTAATCCTCACCGACATTTACCGCCATTTAAATGCCTACTGCTCGCTATTCTACCTTTGGAGCGCCGAACTGAACGATACCTCCCGGAGAATACGCGAAGCGGCCCAGCTCTCCATATGCGCCCAGATACGCTGTACTCTCGAGGATATCGGCAGAACGGCAATACATAACAATTCTTCTTTTCAGGACCCCGGCTACAGTACTGCCAGCCTTAAGTCAACAAAACTGTTTAAACGCGCTTGTGAATATATAATCGATAATTATACGGATTTTGAGCTCGACGCAGAAAAAATCGCGGATTCCATCAATACTCATCCCAAGTATCTTATCTCTCTGTTTAAACGCAAGTACGGAATGTCACTGAATGATTTCATTCTGTTCCTGCGGGTCTCGGAAGCTCAAAAAATGCTGCTTCATACCAACAGGAAAGTGGCGGACATTGCATTCGATTGTGGTTTTTCCACATTGAGCAGCTTCTATTCAGCCTTCAGGAAGATCGTTGGAGAGAAGCCCCTCCATTATCGTCCTCATCATTACTTTCCGATTGGACTGTGATTTCAGACTATTATTGTAATATTTAACATATTTAATATTTTTTCAAAAAAGACAAAGAAGCTTACTATTTTGTAATTTCTTGTCACATCTGCGGAGGATGACCCGCAGAAAACAATCTACAATTGTCGTAAATCCAATAAGGAGGAACTCATGAAAAAGGGTTTACTCGTCTTACTAGTTTTATTTCTATGTATTCCGGCCGTACTGATGGCGGAAGGCTCTAAAGAAGCAGGGGCATCCCAAGAGAAAAAGATCGTTATGACCTTCGGGGAAGCGGACTCCCTGGGAACTCCCATCAACCTCGCTAACGCTCTTTTCTGCAAGCTTGTAACAGAGCGAACCAATGGAATGATCACTGTAAACCATATTGCCGGTGAATCATTGGGAAACGACATTCAGGTAATAGAACAGATGATGGAAGGCTCGGTTCAGTTCTACGGAGATGTAGCGGGCTGGTATGCAAACTGGGTAAAGGACCTTGCAATCCTCAACTGGGGATTTACCTTTGATGACAACGACCATGTGCAGCGTTTCTTCAACAGCAGTTCGTTTGACGCCCTCAGTGATGAACTGATCGAAAACGCCGGGATTAAAATCCTCGGTATAGCTCCGACACAGCCCAGAATCCTGTTTTCCAGAAAACCGGTCCGCAGCCTGGGTGATCTTAAGGGTCTCAAGATGCGGGTTCCGGATATACGAACTTACATGCTACTGTGGCAGACCTTTGAAACAAATCCGAACCGCGTAGCCTGGGGAGAGGTATACCTAGGCATGAAGACTGGGCTTCTTGAAGCGGCTGAGGGCCCTATCGGTGCAGCCTACGGTGCGAAATTTCATGAGAGCGGCCCCAATGTAACCTTGACCAATCATCTTGTATCGACCTATCAGGTATCCATGAACAACGAGCTGTTCGAGAGCCTGTCTCCGGAATATCAGAAAATCCTTCTGGAAGCCGGACAGGAAGCAGCCGACCTGGCACGTAAAGTCGCTGAGGAAGGAACCGTAGAAACCCTCGACAAAATGGTGGCTGAAGGCGCGACACTTATTGAACTGAGTCCGTCTGCGCGCGAGGATTTTGTCAAGAAGAGCACCTCCGCTGTTAAAACAATGGAAAACGACGGCGAATGGCGTAAAGGTCTCTGGCAGGAAGTCCGCGACCTCGCTCAGTAGGAATAGGTACGTAAAAAACATATTGAGGAAGGCGACAGTGACATTGGATAATTTTTTAAGCAAATACAACCGGATGCTGGGCAGAATTGAAGCCATTGAGAAATTTTTTGGATTGACACTGCTCGCCTTCATTGTACTGAGTATTTGCTTTCAGGTAATGACCCGGGCATTCTGGAATAAATCCCAGATATGGGTAGAAGAACTCTGTACCTACGGGTTTATTTGGGCGGCCTTTTTGGGAGCCGCCATTGGAACAAAACATCAGCGGCATATAAAAATTTCCACTTTTCTGTTCAGACTGGATTACAAGAAACAGTTGATAATTGCGGAAATATCATACTCTCTCATGCTGCTGATTCTCATTTTAATTGTAAAAAACGCCCCCGGTCTTTATGCAATAGAGACCCGGAGTAATATTATTGCAATCCCTTTTATTCCGCGATTCTACGTTTTTTCGTTACCTCTCCTGGTCTCCCTGGTATCAATGATAATAACAATCCCCTATTTAATGCTTAATGATTACATGGCCTACAAGCTGGAGGGTGGAAAACAATGAGTCTTATAGTCCTTTTACTTACCGCAGCGGTATTATTGATTTTTGAGTTCCCCGTGGCTTTCTCGTTGATGGGAGCTTCCATCGGGTATCTGGCAGTTGATTTCTTCACAGGGCAGGGTATACCGGTCTCACTGACAATACTCGCACGGCGAATGTCTCCCGGCCTCGACAGCTTCCCCCTGCTTGCCATGCCGCTCTTCATTCTTGCCGGAAATTTGATGAACCGCTCCGGTATAGCCGAATCAATTTTTAAATTCGCGACATCCCTCTTCGGACATATCCGAGGCGGCCTGGCTCATGTGAATATTGCGGCGAGTATCGTTTTTGCCGGGATGTCCGGAGTTGCCCAGGCCGACGCTGCCGGCCTGGGAACTATCGAGATTGAACAGATGATGAAAAAAGGATACAAGGCTCCCTTCGCTGCAGCGGTGACAGCTTCATCATCCATAATCGGTCCTATCATTCCCCCGAGCGTAATTATGGTCCTCTATGCCGTATTGGCTCAGGTATCCCTGGGGGAGTTGTTCCTGGCGGGAATCCTCCCGGGCATATTGATGGGTGCTCTGTTGATGCTTCTTGTCTACTGGATGTCCTTGACCAAAAGAGCGGATACTCCGGTAGAACCGGCCTGCACAGTGAAAGAGATTCTCCTCTCTTTTATTCAAGCCTTACCGGCACTTCTCGCTCCCATGATCCTGGTATTCGGTATCCTGTTCGGATTCGCTACGCCTACGGAACTGGGTGCGATCGCTGTATTTTACGCTGTAGTACTGGGGGTACTAAACAAAAGGCTGGGATTAAAGGAAATCAAGGAGGCCTCACTTGACAGCCTGGTAACCTTCGGCGTCCTGATTTTCATTATGGCTGCGGCCTTCCCCATCGGCTGGATTATAGCGGCAAACAACCTGCCCATGCATATAGCGAATTTCATACTCTCAATCTCAACGAATAAATTTGTTGTGCTCATTATGATCAACATTATGCTCTTGATTGTCGGGTGTTTTCTGGAAACAAATGCCATCCTTTTTATCTCCGTACCTGCACTGCTTCCTCTGATTCAGATGCTTGGAGTCGATCCGGTGCATTTCGGAGTTATACTGGTATTGAATCTGCTTATCGGTGCCATTACACCACCTTTCGGTATAATTCTTTTCATAATGATGGATATCGCAAAGATCTCCTTTCGCAGCCTTCTTAAAGAAATGCGGTATTTTTATGTCCCACTGGGGATATCCCTTATCATCATTACCTTTGTTCCAGATTTCGTACTATTTCTTCCCCGGGTTGTAGCCCAGGCATTTGGCGGTTAATCATGAATTACAGTGAAATTATTCTTTCAGCAATCAAGGGAAAACCTGTTCCCGAACTACCATGTGCGCCGAGAATGGACCTTTGGTATCTCTCCAATTATTACCGGGGTACCCTGCCAAGGGAATACCGGAATGCAACATTGCTTGACATTATGGAAGACCTGGAGGTCGGATTCAATACCACGAATCCCAATTTCCTTGAACGGGAGTCTGTGGATGATGAAGCCCACCGCGCCCTGGGCCGTTATCAGTCAAGCGATATTCCCTACCGGGTATTCGTGGATTGCGACCAGAAATGCCGGCAGGAAGGAGATCTGTACATCTCCGAGTACTTCACTCCCTACGGAACAATCAGAACACAAACCCTCTATACCGAGGAAATGCGCAAGGCCGGAATAACGAATACCCATATCCAGGAAAAGGCATTCAAGTCAGAGAAGGACTACGATGCTCTGGGGTATGTCTATGAGCACATGAGAATAGAAGCCCGGCCGGAAGCCTGTGAAACATGGAAAGAACGGGCCGGAGACCGGGGCCCAATGATTTTCTGGGTAGCCTCTGAGGGATCCCCATACCATCTTCTTTCGAAATACCTCATGCCTTTTGAGCTGTTCTGCTACGAGATGTTCGATCATCCGCAAAAAATGCAGGAACTGGCGGGCAAAATCAGCAAGTCGTTTTATGCCGCTCTGGAGCTCGGTTTGAACTCGGAGGCGGAAATACTCCGGGTAGGGGCTAATTATGACTCCACCATAGAAAACCCGCCGTTCTTCAGGGAACACATACTACCGGACCTCAGGAACTGCGCAGACAAAACCCATGAGAAGAAAAAGTATCTGCTGTCACATACTGATGGAGAAAACAGCGGACTTCTGGACCTTTATCTGGAATGCGGTTTTGATATTGCCGATTCAATCTGTCCCGCCCCCATGACGAGTGTCTCTTTCAAGGAGCACCGTAAAGCATTCAAGAATAAGGTAACGATCTATGGCGGGGTACCTTCGATAATTTTTCTGCCAAGTTCCGTTTCAGAATACGAATTTGAAAGATTCCTCGATGATTTTCTAATCGATGCGGGGGATGGTAAAAATCTTATAGTATCTATTGCCGATACCGCTCCCCCGGAGGCTGATTTTTCGCGTATCCGCAAATTCATCAAGAAGATCAAGGAGTTCGGTCCGGTATCGTAGTACTTGTGCCGGGCAGATAAAAGATCTGCCCGGCTCTATTATGTCTCTTTCTGTACAGTAATATCAGCTGTCGTTACAAAAGGATTCCTGTATCGTCTCAGCCCCCGGGTCTTGTCTCCATACTGTATCGCCTCCTCGGGACACAGGTTAAGACAGGCCATGCACAACTGGCAGCTCTGCTGCCAGACGGGTTTCCCATCTTCCAGCCGCACATTATTCACGGGACATACCTGCTGACAGGTTCCACAGGAGCTGCAGGTATCATCCGCACTGAAGGAACTGTCGAGTTTCGGAATATATTTGTATCCCAGGTAATAGAAGAGTCCGGGAGATATGTTACGTCTGAACCAGCCGCCTTCTTCGTCAAAATACGTTTCCGCCCTTTGTACAATCCCGGCCAGACGGGAGACTTTTTCGGCTCCGTTCTGCAGCTGATCGTCCAGGGCCTCACCCTGAATAGCTTCTCCGTAGGGCAGGTAGTTGCTGGGGGTCAGGATGCTGAAACCCGCATTCAGAGTATTCCCGGTCGGCCGGATCTGCCTGCGGAAAAAGCGGAAGGCCCTGCCCGGATCGCCTCCATTTACCGCAACAGCGTAAAGATAGCCTGCCTTCGGCAAATGACGCAGGGAATCTGCAACGATATGGGGCATGCGGTGCATATAGACAGGGAAGACAATACCCACACTGTCCTGCTCATTTATGCCATCAAAGGCCCCGGCAGAGACAATGGGAACAGGCTCAGGACTCTCGAGTTCACGGCTCAGGAGACGTGCTGCCCAGAGGGAGTTACCGGTACCGGTAAAATAGAAAACTTTATGCTTCATGGGAGTAATTCTGGACCTTATGAGAGTCGGTAGTCAAGATACGAAATCATCACAGCCTGTCATGCACCGCGATATTGGTCGGTACATAGTCCCTCGCATCAACTCTTTCCTGCCAGCTCCTTTTCCCTCTCGCCCGCAGGCTTCAGGTCCTTGACGATAATCCGGGAGAGCTTCAGCTCTTCCACGCCTTCGTGCTCGATCATCGATTCCCCGGCCTCCCGGTTGCGAAAGCGCAGTACGTTGAGCATGAAGATCTCCAGCTTGCTTAAGGTTGAAGGAGGCAGCAGGTTGCCGTCGATCTCCACGGACATGACGGGATAGTTCCTCTCCCGGGCCCATGGGGTATAAAGACCTTCGATGACCCGGCCTATAAGGCAGGCAAAGGGAGATATGTTCACGATTCCCGAGTAGTCGTCCTCCATGGCGGTGGCCGCCGCGGCGGTGGAAATGGTGATCTCCGATTTAAGCTCGTGGTTCACAAAGTGCTTGGACGCGTTCTTCATGATCGCATACATGTCGTGGGGGGTATGGGGAACCAGACCTGTTCTGTTCAGGGTTTTCATTATTCGACCCTCAACCCACAACTTGTAACGGCGCTCGATATGGAACATGATGAACTGCCGAAAAACGCGGCTGAAGGGGCGCCGGTACCAGGCAAGCAGCTTCAGCCGCTTTTTAAGGTCATACTCCTTTACAAAGTCCAGGTACCAGATCCATTCGGTTATGCCGGCCACTTTGGCCATGATTCCATGCCGGGCAAAGTCTCCTACCAGCTCGTCAACGGCAAAATCGTCCCGGCGCACGTAAATTTCCCCGACTATCAGCACCTTGGGGAGTTCTTTCAGGTCTTTTTTTACAGGAATGGCCGCTATCTCCGATGCAATGCCTTCCAGGGTGGGGATGATTTTATCCGCTCCTTCCTTTTCGGTTACCTCGATAAGGCGGGTCCAGATGGCATCGAAGGTTTCCAGGGCCTCCCGGGGTTTTTCCGCGCAGGTCCGCAGGGCCGTCTCCACATCTTTCATGTAGTCCGAAGCAACGAAAGCCCACCAGATCTGCTTGGTCATGCCCGGGCCCAGCTCGTTATAGGAGTTGTCCGCATCCAGTGTGAACACGACGACATTCTCCATTCTCAGGTCCCGGAAGAGATTCTGAAAAAAGACGAAATACTGACCGGTTCGACAGGGGCCCTTCGTGGTAGGAACAAACAGCAGGTAAATCTCGTCCTTGCGATAGTTTTCCGATGCAAAGAACTTCAACGCGCTGCCCAGGACAAGATGGCTGGGAACGCACTCCTTGCCAGAGGCGTAGTTTCGGGCCATCTGCAGGGTCAGCTGGTCCGCCACGGGAAGGGCCTCTGCCGACCATCCCGCCCCCCGCATGGCCGCGGCAGTAAGTTCGGTCCCAATGCGCCCCATGTTGGAAAGGAGCACCTTGACCCGGGGGTTCCCCTGAATGGAAATCTTTTCGCCGGTATTCTTGTCGAGAACGTGGATCTTTTGGCCGGCTTCGTTGATAAAACGCAGACCGTTATCGTAACGCTGTTCTCGGATGTCCTTTATCCTGGAGCGGTAACCTTCGATGATATCCAGAAAAGCCTCCACCCTGGTGTCCACACCGGCGTCTGCAGAGTGGCTGTCCAGTTCCAGTATCAGGAAGGGCTTGATTCCCATGATCCACTTTAAATAGTGGAGCATAAAGCTGTCAGGAGCGCAGCTGAAGTTGCTTATCCAGGTAACATAGATATTCGGTTCATCCTTCAGAAGTTCCGCTGCCTTCATGTCCAGCTGACCGTAATACCAGTACATGTTGGGAAAGATTTCCCGGTCTTTGGCAGCCAGAATGTCGAAGGGAATGACCGTAAAGCCCCGGGAGCTGAACTTCCGGGGAATACCCATGTTGGCGTCCTGGGTAAAGGCGTTGTATGGCCGACCCAGAACGGCAATTACGGGCTCTTTCCGGCTCCGGGCCCATTCCAGAGCCTCGGCGCCCAAGGTCTCGCTGCGGGCAAAGTAGTCGTTCTGATGCTCCAGGGCTGTGTCAAAGGCCGCCTGCCCCTCGGCCGGGGTATATCCCAGGTCCACTGCAAGCTGAACAAAGAATTCAGCGGCTTTTTTCAGGCCGTACATCAGGCTGACCACCGGCCGCAGAATGCGTTCCTCCGGGAACTCCGGGAAAGCCTTCTGAATATAGTAGGGAAGGGCCTGGGTTATGGGGCAGAAGTTCCCCGGCATACCCTCTTCCTGAGTCTCAAGGTCCCGAAAATGGGGAAGGAAAATGTAATCCACACCTTTGTCGATCATGTCCTGGACCGCGCCGTGGGCTATCTCCGCGGGAAAGCAGTAGGCGCTCTCTACCCGGGCGGCCCCTTCGGCGGAGACATCCTCACTAAGTATGGTCTCGATTCCCAGCTCATGAAAAAACCAACGATAAAGAGGGTTAAGGCTGTATACCGAGAAGGCTTTGGGAATTCCCACAATGAAATCCCGACGTTTTACCAGGCTTTCCGGATCGGGAACGCAGGTTTCAAAAAGGAGCTTGTTCCGCTCCTCCACCCAGTCTTTTACCTGCGTTTCATCAAGCTGCTTCTTTTTGCGCATATTGGCGTACATGTTGCAGCGGCCGCCGAACATGTATTTGTGGCCGTTTACCGACAGGACCTTGATGGGGCAGTAGTTGCCGCAGGCCTTGCACTTGAACTCCCGTTCGTAGACGATGTCGGTGTTCAGAACCGTATCCAGATCAAAGGAGCCCTTCTCCAGAAGTCCGTCCCTGTACTTCTGCTGGGCCAGAAGGGCGACACCAAAACAGCCCATGAGTTCCGGGTCCGGCGGCACAAGGATCTCCTTGTTCAGAAGCATTGCAAAGGCCATGGGGACTGCCCGGTTCTTTGCCACTCCGCCCTGCAGAACAATGCGCCTTCCGATCGTGCGGTTTCCCACTACCCGGTTCAGGTAGTTGGAGACGATGGAGGTAATCAGTCCGGCGGTAATGTCCTCCCGGGAAGCGCCCTGCTGGATGGCGTTACGGATATCCGAGTTTATGAAGGCTGAGCAGTGTTCCCCAAACTTGAGGGGCTGTGCGGCGGAGACCGCGATTTCCGCGATATCCTCCACCCGTTTGATATTCAGGTCCCCTGCTGCGGATTCCTCCAGAAAGCTCCCTGTACCGGCGGAACAGGCCTCGTTCATGGCGTAATCGATGGGAACCTTGTTCTGCAGGTGCACATATTTGGCGTCCTGTCCGCCGATCTCGAAGATGGTATTGATTTCTTCATCGTAATAGGTCGTTCCCACGGCATGGGCAATAATCTCGTTATAGACTCCCGGCGTCTCCAGAAACACCCCCAGGATCTCCCGGGATGAACCGGTGGCGGCGGCAAGACTGATGTTCAGCTTTTCGTCTCCCACGGCCTCCCGGATCTGTTTTTTCAGTTCCACAATACAGTTTTTCAGGGCCTTGACCGGGTCTCCGTGGGTGCGGCCGTAGTAACTGGCTGCGATTTCATGTGTTTCGGCATCGATGAGGCAGGCCTTGGTGGTGGTAGACCCTCCATCAACGCCGAGAATGTACTCCCTCCCGGAACGGACTCTCCCCTTTTTACTGGGAATAAAGACTACCTTCTCCTCCGCGTTTTCAAGGCTTTTAAAACGCCGAAAGGCCACCCTGGCTTCCTTGACCAGATTTTCTTTCGTCGGCAGCATTGAACCCGAGGTCCGCGCGATAAGGGCGGCACCGTAGGCCTCGAAGTACCCGGCCTCCTCAGGAACAATAAACTCGACCTGGGGCAGTTTTTCCCGGATAAAGGCCACTATATGGCGGTTGAGGGTAATCCCACCGGTTAAAAGCACTTTGCCGGAATTGACCCGAGCCCTTTTGAGAAAATCCATGACCTTGCCGGCCATGACATCAGAGAGGGAGAGAACGATATCTCCTTTGGTTGCCTCTCCCTTGTTCAAACGGTGGGTACAGTCGGATTTCATGAATACCGAACAGCGGCTGGAGAGCTTGCAGACCCTGCTATCCTCCGGTAGTGAGTTGATATCTTCAATCCGCATGTTCATGCGGCCCAGCTGTTGCTGGAAAAACTCTCCGGTACCGCTGAAGCATTTGTTGCCGGTAAAGCTGGTTATAATCTTGTTGTCATTCCCAACGGTATAAACAACCAGGTTTTCCCCCCCCATGGTCACTACCGCCCGCAGGTCCTTCAGAGCGAGCCGTTCCAGTGCGGCTTCTATACAGAGGGGTTCAATAACTGAATTGACGTTTACCAGGTGCCGCCCTTCAGTCCCGGTAGCAATAGTGCGGGTTCCTGCCGCAACCCCCCGGGTAGACAGAATATTCTTGAGGGTATCAATAAAGTTTCCTTCGTGGGGTTCAACCGCACTCCAGAGGATTCGACCCGTTTCCAGCATCGTTACCTTTACACTGGTTGAGCCGATATTAATTCCAAGACTGGACATGGCATGTTCCTGAAAGCTTTTTACAGATAATTACTACGCCACGCGTATCGGCGCATGATCTCATATTGTAAAAAGCTGATCAATAGGGAAAAAGTAATTGACACAGCTTCAATATCGAAAAAAAATGGGTATAATACAGCACTCCACAAAACAAGGAATACTGATGATCAATGTTGCAGAACTTACCACATTTCTCGTCTATTTTGTTCTCCTGCTGATTGTTGGATACTACTTTTACAAGAAGACATCCAATATCGAAGACTATCTGCTGGGAGGCAGGAAGATGGGCCGCTGGGTCACCGCCCTCTCCGCCCAGGCCAGCGATATGTCAGGCTGGCTCCTTATGGGTCTGCCGGGAGCGGTATACCTTTACGGCGTCAACCAGAGCTGGATCGCCATCGGACTCTTTATAGGGACCGTTGTCAACTGGATTCTGGTAGCTCCCAGATTGCGGGTCTTCACCGAGAAAACCAACGCTTTGACTATTTCCTCCTTTCTGGAAGAGCGCTTCAAGGATCCGACAGGGCTCTTGAGGATAATCTCCGCCATTATTACCCTGATTTTCTTTACCATATACGCCAGTTCCGGACTGGTAGGTGCTGGAAAACTCTTTGAATCCATGTTCAGCATTGATTACCGGGTAGCGGTTCTGATCGGCGGCGCTGTCATCGTACTGTACACCTTCCTCGGCGGCTTCCTTGCCGTCTGCTGGACCGACCTTTTCCAGGGATCCCTGATGTTCGTTGCTGTAATAGTGGTTCCGGTAATGGCCTTCTTCTCCGTGGGCGGGAGCTCTTCCATCTTTGAAGCCATGTCCCTGAAAGGGATCTCCGGCAGCCTGATTCCAGATACCGCCCTGCCGCTGGTAGCGATCATCTCCACCATGGCCTGGGGGCTCGGCTATTTCGGTCAACCCCATATCCTGGCCCGCTTTATGAGCATCAGAACAATCAAGGAGCTCCCCGCCTCCACGGTAATTGCCGTGATATGGGTCGCGTTCTCCTTGTTCTTTGCCGTTCTGGTAGGCATAGTCGGTATTCCGATGTTCGAGGAACTGGCCGGCGGAGACCACGAAAAGGTGTTCATTCTGATGATCCGCCAGATTTTTACGCCCTGGCTCGGCGGAATCCTGATGGCCGCCATCCTTTCGGCCATCATGTCTACCATCGACTCTCAGCTGCTGGTATCATCCTCCGCCCTGACTGAGGATTTTTATCAGAAAATCATCCGCAAAGAAGCCACCGAGACGGAGCTCATAAGCATTGGACGGATCAGCGTTATTCTCATATCCATAGTCGCCATGCTTCTGGCCCTGAACCCCAATAATTCGATACTAGGTCTTGTATCCTACGCCTGGGGCGGTTTCGGTGCCGCCTTCGGACCCGTCATTTTGATGGCGCTCTTTTCCAGACGCACCGGCTGGCAGGCGGCCCTTGCGGGTATGATCACCGGTACTCTGGTTCTTGTTGTCTGGGAACGTCTCGGTCTCGGGGCAGTCATGTACGAAATCGTGCCGGGATTCATCGCCAATTTTGCAGCTATCCTCATTGTCAACCGCATAGTAAAGGTCAATGAGGAGGATTATGCAGAACTCTTTGACGCCTTTCGTCAAGAGGTCCGGGCATAAGAGAGCCCTGCTTTCGAATCACTGGTCCGCCCTGTATGGGGGCGGACTTTTTTTACTTTCTCACATATATTTGAACACTAACCATATCTATGAATTGTTTGATCGATTATTCAATCCTGAGACACCCGCATGAAGGATTTATTTGAGAAAAACAGAATAGTAAAGGAATAAATCTCTTGACAGTAAGTAGATATAGGGGAGCTAATAGAGTAATTTGCCTCAGGACAAACACATTGTTTTTATGGATTATCACTTCTCTTGACTATACAACACAGAAACTATATCGTATACTAAACAAATAGCTTGCCATCAGGTAAGTAAAGGAGAAAAAAGATGAAAAGATTTGTGTACGGAATTCTTATTCTGCTGATCCTGCTTCTTGCTGCCCCTGCTTTCGCCGGAGGAAGCCAGGACAAGGACAATATCATTCAATTTGCAGGATCCGGAGGCTACCCGCCTTTCAACTTTATCAATGAGAACAATGAAGTCATAGGATTTGACGTTGATGTTGCCAGAGAGATTGCCAAACGCCTTGGATACGAGCTCAAGTATGTAACCACCGCATGGGACGGCATAATCGAAGGTTTACGGGCGGGACGCTATAACGGAATCCTCGGCAGCATGGCGATAACCCCCGAACGACAGCAGGTGGTCGATTTCTCTGAACCATATTACTATTCCGGGGCCCAGTTGATCGTACGGAAGGACTCCGGGATCAGTTCTCCCGCAGACCTGACGAAAAACCATAATGTAGGCCTGGTAACAGGAACCACCTTTGCCCAGGACGCGGAAAAACTTGGTGTAAGTATCAAGTTTTACGAGGACGACAACCAGACCCTCATGGAGCTGATAAACGGACGCCTCGACGCGGTCATTACCGACAGGGTTGTAGGCCTCAACGCCATGAGCAAGATCCAGGGAGGAGACCGCCTTACTTTAGCCGGAGAACTTCTGCGGAAAGAAGAATGCGCCATAGCCTTTCAGAAGAACGATCCCCTCAAGGATAAGGCCAATGACATTCTGAACGCGATGAGGGCGGACGGAACACTGGCTAAAATCAGCGAAAGCTGGTTCAACGGCGAAAACATAACCAATCCCTAAGAGGATACGTCATTGACTGATATGTTGGATACGCTGATTTCCAGATTTCCCTGGGATTTGTCGATTATCGTCAAGCGGTTTCCCTTCTTCTGGGAAGCCGCCGCGGTAACACTGACTATTACAGCAATGGGAATCGTCGTCGGCATGCTAATCGGACTTGTGATGGCCCTTTTCAGGATATCTCATAACCGGTTTTTCCAGTATATTGCGCGGGTTTACATATTTGTAATTCGCGGGACACCGCTTCTGCTGCAACTCTTCATAATCTACTACGGACTGACAGCCCTGGTAACGATCCCCCCCTTTCCCTCGGCGGTAATCGCCCTGGCGGTTCACAATGGAGCATACATAGCTGAGATTTTCCGGGGTTCAATCCAGTCCATCGACCGGGGGCAGATGGAAGCGGCACGATCAATCGGAATGACCCACTCCAAGGCAATGAGCCGGATTATCATGCCCCAGGCATTCAAACGGGCCATTCCGCCATTGGGAAACCAGTTCATCATAGCGCTGAAGGACTCATCCCTGGCCAGTACGGTAACGGTTCCCGAACTGCTTTTAAAAGGGCGCCAGCTGGGGTCATCGTCCTTCAAATATATGGAGATGCTGGTAATCGTGGCGATCTACTACCTGATTCTGACCACCATCTTCAATGTTATAGTCAGCAGGACTGAAAAACGCTTCGCCCTGGGAAGCAGGGAGCAGGGAAAGATATGGTAGTAGAATTAAAGAACATACATAAATGGTTCGGAGAACTGCATGTCCTTAAGGGAATAGATCTTACCATACGGGAAAACGAGGTGGTGGTAATAATCGGCCCCAGCGGTTCCGGAAAAAGTACCCTGCTGCGTTGCATCAATTTCCTGGAAATCCCCCAGAAAGGGAGCATCAGCATGAACGGACGGGTTATTCATGCAAAAAAGCACGATATTAACGCCGTTCGACGGGATGTGGGCATGGTGTTTCAGCACTTCCATCTTTTTCCCCACAAGACAGTACTCGGCAACGTGATTGAAGGCCCCACCCAGGTAAAGGGAGTCCCCAGGGATCAAGCTGAAAAAGAGGGACGTGAACTGCTCGAAAAGGTAGGCCTTTCCGACAAGGCTGAGGCCTATCCCTCCATGCTCTCGGGAGGCCAGAAACAGCGTGTTGCTATCGCCAGGGCCCTCTCAATGAACCCGGGGGTCATGCTCTTTGATGAACCCACCTCCGCTCTGGACCCCGAACTTGTGGGAGAGGTAATAAACGTCATGGAGGACCTGGCAAAAGACGGAATGACCATGGCCGTAGTTACCCACGAGATCTGGTTTGCCAAGGAGGCAGCCCACCGGGTAGTCGTTATGGACGAGGGACAGATCATCGAGGAGGGCCCTCCGGAGCTCATCTTCTCGGACCCCAGGGAGGAACGGACCAGGCAGTTCCTTCAGCAGGTCATGAACTTTTAAAGCAGCAAAGGGTCTTTTTACAAGACCCTTTGCTTGTTTTTTTCCTTTCCCCGCGCCACCCCTTATAGGCGACAAGCACTCTTTACAGGGCTTCCCGTTTTGTCAGGTAGGAGGAGATTATCATGTTGCGGGTTACAAAACCTGCTGCTCCGGAAGGTCCTGTTACAATAAGCAGGTTCGTGCGCACCTTCTTCATCCTGTTCAGGGCTTCATAAAGATCACTGTTCTGATCGATTGTAATATCCCTATGGGTAAACAGCTTTTCAATACTTTCGTCGTCCCGGCATCCTGAACGATAAAGCTCTTCATAGCTGATGGTACCGACAACCTGTTGCCCCTCCATCACCGGCAGCAGGCCTATCGCCTTTTCGTGCATCAACTCCGACACTTCCCCAACCCTGGTTGAGGGGCTGCAGGAAGCAAAGCTGGTCTTCATAATATCTACGACCCGGACAGTCCGGAAAATCGGTATACGCTTATCCAGCTGTATCCTGATTCCCCTCCGCGTGAGCTTTTTGGTGTAGATGGTCTCTCGGTAGAATTTTGCGGTAATAAAATGGGCCACCACCACACTCAGCATCAGGGGCAGCATGATTTCATAGTTTCGGGTCATCTCGAAGATCATTATGACCGCGGTAAGACTCGCTCCTGTTGTTCCCGCCACAACTGCAGCCATGCCGACGATAGCATAGGCCGACGGACAGGCAGTCAATTCGGGAAAAAGGGAATTAACCGTAAGACCGACGGCGCCTCCGATCGCAGCCCCCAGAAAAAGGGAGGGAGCAAAGATACCTCCGGATCCGCCGGCAGCCAGTGTGAGAGCGTTGGCTGCTATCTTTGCCAACAGCAAAGCAACAAGAAGCAGAACAACGGGAACATTGTTGGCAAGGACCTCCGTCAGAAAAGCATATCCGACACCGAATACATAGTACTCCCCGAACAGGCGAAAAAGAACATAGCCGATCAGACCTACAAGAACACCTCCCGCCAGAGCCTTGATTGTCGAGTTGACGGGCAACTCGTCAAAAAAGTCCTCCGTCCTGTACAGAACAGCAATAAAGCCTATGGAGACAAGACCCGCCAGAATCCCCAGTACAAGATAAAAAGAGAGCTCATAGGATGAGACAAACTGATACATCGGCAGGGTAAAGGCCGGGCTGTTTCCGAGAATCAGCAGGGAGATATGGGTCGCTATGGTGGAAGAAATAACCAAGGGCATTATGGTCATAATACTGTATTCCGGCAGTATCAGTTCAATGGCAAAGATGATACCGCCGATGGGGGCATTGAAGGTGGCACCGATGCTGCCGGCGACCCCGGCACCAACCAGGATTATCACTTCGCGGGGAGAGAGCTTCAGCATCTGGCCCAGGGTGGAGCCGAAGCTGGCGCCGATCTGCACAATGGGACCTTCCCGTCCCACCGAGCCCCCGGCACCGATGCTTATCGCCGAAGCCAGGGACTTTATCAAGGCTACTACCGGCCGGATTACCCCCCGGTTCTCCATGACGGCCACCATGACCTCCGGAACCCCGTGACCCTTGGCTTCGGGGGCCCACTTTTCGGTTATCCAGTTAGCCAGGGCAATGCCCACTGCGGGAACCAGTACCACCAGAAAACCCCAGCGGCTGACGAAGGGGATCTCCGAATCATAAATAAACGAAAAAGTTCCGTGAAAAAAAAGATTGTGAAAAAACCCGATCAAGTATCGGAAACCGATGGCGCCGAAGCCGGCGACAATACCGACGAGAATCGCTAAAAGACTTACGTAGATTGTCTTGCTTAAATGATAGTTTTCCTCCGAAAGGCTGACAGTGCTGCGGGTATTCTGCATGGCAATTCATTCCCAGATAAAGATTAAGTACCGGCAGTGTAGCACAGTCCGAATCTTTGTTCGAGATAGTGAGTCCTGTTTCCTTAAAAATCTCCCATGCCGATAGAACTCTTGCACCGACACTGGCAGATTACTACAATATATATCAAGTTATATGAAAACACTGCGAAACAAAATGCTTGTGCTCCTTCTGGGGAGCACCCTCGCCCTGTTAATCGTCTTCTTTGGATTGATAAGCAGCCGTATCGTAAATGTCCTGAACGAGTACGCCTACATGAGTGCCTTTCAGTACTCCCGGGAAGGCGCTGCCGCTGTCGAAGGGGAACTGAACAAAGCCCTTGGACTGCTCAGCAGCTCCATGAACCTGATCGAGGTATTAAAGAGCGAAGACCGTACGGACAGGGAGCTCCTTCCTCCACTGTTCGCCAGAATTCTGAAAGACTATGAATCGGTCTTTTCGCTGTGGGTCCTCTTTGAACCCGATGCCTGGGACGGACGGGACGTCGAGTTTGCCAACACCGGGGAGTACGACGAGCTGGGAAATTACGCGGTCTGGGCGTATCGGGACGAGTCGAACCGTGTGGAGGTGAGCCTCGAGGCCTGGGGGGCGGAGTCCTACCAGGATGATTACTACGCCATTCCCCGGAACAATCCGGGAATCCGCATAAGCGAGCCCTATGAAGAGGAGATACGGGAAGACTATTCCGTCCGGATGATTTCCGCCTCCCGGGCTGTACATAACCCCAAGGGAGAGGTTGTCGGCGTCGTCGGGGTGGATTTCTCCATTGATTTCTTCAATGAGATCCTCGGTTCCATAGACGGTAAAAGTCGGGGAAAATCCACCATCGCCACGGAGACAGGACTGCTGCTGGCGGACAGCCTGTCCGGCAGGGAAGGGACCTACCTGTCGGAGTCCCACTCCGCGGACACCGTAAGCGCGGCCTCGGAAGCCACCAGCAACTGGTCGGAAGACGATGCCAGTAATTCCCGGGTAATGGTACAGATCGGCGATCAGGAGTTCCTGCAGATGATTGAGCCGATAAACATACGTACCGATATTGAGCCCTGGATATACATTGTTTCGATCCCCCGGGAACAGATTTACTCCGTGCCCCGGCAGATATATGTCAGCCTCATGATAAGCAGCGCCGCAATTCTTGCGGTACTCACCCTCATCATCATAGTCATCGCCAACCGCATCAGCCGTCCCCTGGGCATCCTCACCGGGGCCTTTGAAACCATATCCAGCGGTGATCTGCGCCAAGAGGTACATATTACCGCCCGGGACGAAACCGGCAGACTGGCCCAGGGGTTTAACCGTTTTACCGCATCCCTCAGCAGCACACTGCGGGAGATTAAAACCGCCATGGCGGAACTGCGTACCGAAGCGGATGAGCTAGCCAAAGAGACGGAAAGCACCGATAGCGCCTTTTCGGGAAACTCCGAGGCTATTAACAGGGTCCTGATGAAGGCTTCGGATATTACCCGGGGACTCAGCGAAACTTCCCGGTCTCTTGAGAAAATCCTGGAAAATATACTCAGTCTGGAACAGCGGTCCGGTAACGAATCCCAGCTGATTTCCCAGTCCGTAGCAGCCATAGAAGAGACCCTCGCGGGGCTTCATTCGGTAACGGAGAATGTTGTTCGTTCCAGCGGGTACTACCAGCAGCTCAACAAATCATCCACGCTTGGGGAGGAGCTCCTGAATACCGTAATCCGCCGCATTCAGGAGATACACAGTCAGTCCGAATCACTCCTGGAAACCAACATGGTCATCTCCAATATCGCGACCCAGACAAACATGCTGGCCATGAATGCAGCCATCGAGGCTGCCCACGCCGGGGAGGCCGGCAAGGGATTCGCGGTAGTAGCGGATGAAATTCGCAAGCTCTCCGAAAGCACTGCAGACCAGTCCCGGGGAGTCGAGAAAATACTGAAAAAAATCGTCGACACCATCAGCACCATTGCGGGATCTTCCCAGGAAGCGGGAAAGAACTTCGGCGAGATCCAGGGACTGATCGGTACCATTACCCGGATCGAGGAAGAGGTCAAACTCTCCCTGGAAGAACAGGGAGCCGGGAGCAACCAGATCCTTGCCTCCCTTGAAGAGATGAAGTCCGCCTCGCTGGAAATAGACCGCGAAGCCGAGAACGTCTCTGTCCTGGCAAAAAAGATTGCAGGAGAAGTCGAGATCATCAATAAAAACAGTGAGGAGATTCAGCAAAGTATAGGAAATGTCTTGAATAATAACGAAGCTATTCGACGCACTGTGGATAAAGCGGTAGAATCTGCGGGACATACAGTACGGAATATCACCCTGATCACCGAGAATATGGAGATCTTCAAATTGAAATGAGAAATTCCAGTGGAAGCTGAACCTGGAAAATTGTATACGAGGTTTTTTCAGGAGAGCTCCTGAACCCAGAAAGGATGTTCCGCGCTGATATCCACACTCTCCGCCGATGTGCGTGGAGTAAAGACCAGACGCCGGCTGAAAAGCGCCTGGTGGGGCAGAATCAGGCGATGCAGGTCCCGGTCATTCAGAGCGCCCTTGATAAAGCGGAGAAAGATCGTCTCATCGAGGCCGTAGATTTTGTCCCCCACCACGGGAAAACCCAGGGAGCAGAGGCTTGCCCGGATCTGGTGGGTCTTTCCGGTGTGGAGCCTGCATCGAAGCAGGGAGAAGCCCCCTTTTCCGCCTTCCCGGAAGAACTCGGTACGGCAGTAGCTTCGTCCGGGACTTCCTGCGTCGCCGGGATTCTCGGCGGCGGAATCAGGTACAAAGGTCCTCTTTTTTCTCACCGCTCCCGTACCGGATTTCATGAGCCAGCCGGGGGCATCCAGGTATTCCGGGAAATCCCCGTGGACCAGACAGAGATACTCCTTGCGTATCCGGCGCTCCCGCTGCTGACGATAAAAATAGTCGGCGCTTTCCGGGTTCAGGGCTGCCAGCATAAGACCGGAGGTTTCCCGGTCGAGGCGACTGATCAGATGGACCCGGCCGTACCGGGCGGCCAGCATACTCTGCAGGGTATTGTTCAGATAGATTCCCCCGGGATGGGCCGGCAGATCCGGCGGTTTGTTGACAACCAGAAAATCAGGGTCCTCCAGGAGAATCCGGTATGCCCTGTTTACCTCCGGTTCAGGAATCGCCGGGGGCTCGTAGCTTACGATCATGCCGCGGCACAGCAGCAGGTCACCCTCAGCAGTCCTTCCGTCAACAAGTATCCGCCGGTCCCGGATCTCGGTCTCCCACCCTGGAAGATCATGATAGGTAAAACGCCCTGAAAGCCAGCCGATCAGGGTGTTCCCCTCCTCATGGGGAGCGATGATCGTCAGCCTGGGGGACACGCTACACCGTTTCGGTTTTCAGCATGTTGGCGCTGGGGCTTTCGATAAGGGGGATTCCCGCCACGTAGACGACCTTGTCGCCCCGCTTTACGTGTCCCAGATCAAGGGCAAGTTTCCGTGCCTTCTGGAGCGTGGCGTCGGTCTCACCCACGTTGTCCATGATCTCGCCCTGTACGCCCCAGAGGATTTTCATATAGCGCAGGGTCTCCTCTGTTTCGGTAAAGGCGATGATGGGTAAGGATATACGGTACTTGGAGAGCATCCGGGCGGTTCTTCCCCTCTTGGTAATGGCGATAATCGCCGATGCACTGGCCTCTTCGGCCATGATACAGGCTGCCCGGCAGATATTCTCCGCATCGCTTAAGACATGGTCCCGCTTGAGGTAGGATGATTTTTTCAGGAGTGCCGGCCGACTTTCCGCGGCGGAGACAATCTGGTCCATGATTCCCACCGCGTCCACAGGGCTGATTCCAACGGAGGTCTCGGCGGAGAGCATGACGGCATCGGTACCGTCAAAGACAGCGTTGGCCACGTCGCTGGCCTCGGCCCGGGTGGGCCGGGGATTCGTTATCATCGATTCCAGCATCTGGGTCGCGGTAATTACCGGGGTGTTGTGCATGTTGCACTTTTCGATGATCATCTTCTGCAGGATAGGCACATCCTGAGTGGGCATTTCTACTCCCAGGTCACCCCGGGCAACCATGATTACGTCGGCTTCAGCCACTATACCGTCAATATCCGCTACGGCTTCCGGTTTTTCTATCTTGGCGATTATGGGAAGCAGTTTTCCCCTGTCCTTCAGCAGCCAGCGCAGTTCCTTTATATCGTCACGGCTGCGAACAAAGGAAAGGGCCACAAAGTCGATGGGCTGGCTGATTATGAACTCCAGGTCGTTCTTATCCTTTTCGGATATAGAAGAGGCGCTCACCCTGACCCCCGGAAGATTAATCCCCTTGCGGGACTTGAGAGTTCCGGAGTTTTTAACCCTGCAGCGGACATCGCTTCCCGAGACCGAACGTACCTCCAGCCGGATAAGCCCGTCGTCAATCAGGATCGTATCTCCTGAACGAACATCCTCGGCGAGCCGCTTATACGCCGTTGGGACCCTGCCGGGGACACCCAGGCATTTTTCCGTTGTAATAACCAGCTCTTCTCCGGGAGTGACCGAAATATCCGCTTCCAGGTCCCCCAGTCGAATTTTCGGACCACAGAGATCAGCAAGGATCGCCACGGGACGCCCTGTCGAAGCAACCGCAGCCTGCACGTTCTCCACCGCCTGGGCGTGAAACTCGTGGTCGCCGTGAGAGAAATTCAGCCTCACGATATCGAGTCCCGCTTCAATCATTTTTTCCAGCACCGGTACACTGTTGGATGCCGGCCCAATGGTTCCGATAATCTTAGTTTTTGTAAGGTTTACAGACTGTTCCATACCTTAAGGGTATATCCTGAAGCCGTACAATTGCAACAGAATTGGCCTGCAGAATCTGTATTTAATATACCTTTAATAATGCGGCAATTGTGCTTATCGCTGTATCCGTGTAGCATAGTGCCAATGAATAAACATGAAACGACAAACAGATTTTACCGCTGGCTTGAGGCCAGGATTCCCCTGAAAGCCGACCAGTCTCCCGGGGACGAGAAGATCAATGCCATGACCCATCTTGCAGGTTTCATTCTCGCCTTGATCGGCACGCTACCCCTCGTTGTGCGGGCTGCTGAGGGGGGACGCCCCTGGATGATTTTCAGCGCCTCGGCCTATTCACTCTCCATGCTCGTCCTCTACGGTTCTTCCGCAGTGTACCATTGGGTAAAACAGGATACTGCAAAGCGCATCGGCCGTATTTTTGATCATCTGGCCATCTACCTTCTGATTGCCGGAACCTACACCCCGGTGGCATTTCGCATATGGGAGCCCGAAGGCCCCATCATTTTAACCATTCTCTGGGCAATCGTGGCTGTCGGTTTTTTTATCAAACTGTTTTTCTGGAACCGTTTCAAGATCTTCCACGTAGCGGTTTACCTGGCCATGGGCTGGCTGATTGTCTTCTTCTGGCAGCCGGTGGTGGAACGGATTCCCCGGGAGTTCCTCTTCTGGGCACTGGCGGGAGGCTTGAGTTACACAATAGGCGTCGCTTTCTATGCCCAGAAGCGGCTCCCCCATCATCACGGGATCTGGCACCTCTTCGTACTTGCCGGATCGGTATTCTTTTACCTGGGGATATATTATCATATCCTTGCCTGAAGAGGGATTCTAAGCGATTTATAAATTTTCTCTATTTACTCTTGATGTTTTTTGACAATTCACCTATACTGCCGAAAGTCAGAGAGCTTGCCGGAGCAGCTTATGCACCTTCAGCTCCTCCACCGGGGTACATGCCGCACCCGCAACCTGATTCACCGTACCTCGTTCCGGCGGGCTCTATGACGTTTTCCTGCATTACCTGTTTACCCCTTGTCAGTATCGCCTCTTCTTTCTATCTTATCCTTATCCAGGTACGCCCTACAGGAGAGTGATTGTCTATGCCTGTTTCAGATTCAGCCATTATTATCTTGGGAGCCTCGGGAGACCTTGCAAAACGCAAACTGATTCCGGCCCTGGAGCGTCTTTTTCACAAGAAGGAGATCGATGACACCTGCCGGGTCATAGGCTCCGGGCGGACGCCTTTCAGCCACGATGAGTTCCGTGCCCATTTTGACCGGGATAAAGAGTTCAGCAAGCTCCTCTACTACCACCAGGGCATGGAGGGCATCCGGGATTTTGTCTTTTCCCTGAAAGATTTCAAACGGGTAATAATCTTCTTCTCCCTCCCTCCCAAGGTATACGCTCATACCGCCGCGGAGCTTCATAAAGAAGGATTTCGAGACGAAGCAACCCTTATCATAGAAAAACCCTTCGGCTACGATCTGGAGAGTGCCCGGAAGCTGAATGCCGATCTTCAGCGCTACTTCCACGAACTCCAGATCTTCCGGATCGACCATTACCTTGCAAAGGAGGCGGTCCAGAACATCCTGGTATTCCGCTTTGCCAACGCCGTTTTTTATCCCATATGGAACTCCCGGTACATCGATTCTATCCAGATTAACGCCCTGGAGGATATTGGCGTGGAAGACCGGGGGGCCTACTTTGACGGCGCCGGAATTATCCGCGACATGGTGCAGAACCATCTGATGCAGCTCCTGTCCCTCCTGACCATGGAAGCCCCCATAAACCTCGAAGCAGAGGAGATCCGGATACAGAAGATGCAGATCCTCAAAGCCCTGGAAATCAAGCGCTGGGCAAAAATGCAGTATCGGGGATATCACGACGAGAAGGGGGTTCCCGAGGATTCACGGACCGAGACCTACGCCGAGCTTGAGATGACAATCAACAACTTCCGCTGGACGGGGATCCCCATTTACGTCCGGACCGGCAAGGCGGTCCACCGGAAAGGAACGGAGATCGGCATCCGCTTCAAACCGGGTCCCAATCTGCTCTATAACACCGAGGGGCAGATTCCCCCAAACCAGATTATATTCAATATTCAGCCCGATGCCGGGATTGTGATGGATTTTATCGCCAGGGAGCCCGGGGGCAGCGGAAGAATCAGCTCCACCAACATGACCTTCTGCTATTCCTCGAGTTTTCTGGATGCCGAGATCCCCGAAGCCTACCAGAGGCTCCTTCTGGATGCCATCAAGGGAGACCGGACGCTTTTTGTCAGCGCGGAAGAGACGGAACTCTCCTGGGAAAAGTTTACTCCCACCCTGCAGCAGGAAACCCCGGGGATTTATGAACGGGGTGCGCTTCCTGCCTCTCCCCTGGGCATAGACTGGATAGATTTTGACAAGTACGGGTCCGCCTGCAGAATGGATTAGGGGGCCCTAGTTTAATTCTCCTCGCAGGGCTGCCCTGGCGCCCTCCTTTCGGACTTGCCGGGGGCTCAGGCCGGTATGCCGGTGGAAGGTACGGCTGAAGGCGCTGTGAGAAGAAAACCCGCAGGTCAGGGCTATCTCGGTAACCGGGATTTCCGTCCGGACCAGGAGCTCCAGGGCCCGGCGTACCCGCATCTCCGCAAAAACCGCGGCAGGGCTTTTTCCTTCCTGCTGCTGAAAAAGTCGTCGCAGGTGGCTGACGCTTACACCGCTCTCTGCGGCCACCTGTTCCATACCGATGCCGTATTCCATCCGGGAGTCATAGATGCTCTTTGCCCTGGCAACAATTCTCGCAGCCTGCGGCCGTTCATCGGGACACAGGAAATGCTCATTTTGGCCCAGAACGAAAAGACTCAGTTCCAGGAGCAGATGCTGGAAATAAATAGGTGTTATTTTAAGGGGATTAAAAAAGTGCTCATAGGCCAGATTTACGTTTTCCCGGAGCCATAACGGCTCATCATTATTCAGGGGAATGGAAATCCAGCCGTCACTTCGGCAGTACTGCTCCAGCTCCCTGGGAACGATATCGTAATGAAAGACGGCAATCTCCGCCGCTTCATCCCGGCCGCTGCCCCTCCAGCCGTGTAGATTATCAGGACCGAATACCCAGAGAGTACGGGAGGATGCCTCTTCCGTCCCGGATGCAAGGAGCGGTCGAATTTTACCCTTCAGTACCGCCTGGAACTCCCAGACCCGGCGTCTTCGGATCCGCTCCGGAAAGGAATCATACTGTCTCAGGCCTTTGTTACAATAGACTATCATGAGCGATTCTGCACAGTTTATCATTGATAAAGCACAGCGGTCAAAGGGGATCTCCTCTACAATTATCCAGAACATTGCAAGGAGAAATTATGAACAGAAAACGCTACGCCCTTGTGGGGACCGGAAGCCGCAGCCGGATGTACATCGATGCCATTGCCGGGACATACAGTGATATAGCAGAACTGGTCGCCTTTTGCGACATAAATCAGAGCCGCATGGATTTTATGAACCGCCGGCTCCAGGAAAAGTTCAAGCATGAGCCGGTCCCGACCTACAGAGCAGAGAACTTCCGCCGGATGGTGCGGGAAAAAAAACCCGACACAGTGATCGTTCTTACCTGGGACCGGACCCACCACCGCTACATAATAGCCGCCATGGAACTGGGCTGCGACGTGGTTACAGAGAAACCTCTTACAACGGACGACGGAAAATGCAGAGCCATTCTGGATGCCCGGGAAAAATACGGCAAAAAGATAACTGTTACCTTCAACTACCGCTACAGCCCAAGGAATACCTGCGTAAAAGAGCTGATCAGCTCCAGAGCCATCGGAGATGTTGTTTCAGTCCACTTCGAGTGGATGCTGGATACCCGGCACGGCGCCGACTACTTCCGGCGCTGGCATCGGGACAAGAACAACTCCGGCGGCCTTATGGTCCATAAATCCACCCACCACTTTGACCTGGTCAACTGGTGGCTGGACAGCCAGGCGGAAAGCGTTTTCGCCATGGGCCGCCTGGCCTTCTACGGACGGGAAAACGCCGAACAGCGAGGGGTAAGGGAGTTCTACGAACGCTGCCGGGACAATCCCATAGCCGCCAGAGACCCCTTTGCCCTGGACATGTCGGGAAATGAATTGATGAAGGGTCTCTATCTGGAAGCAGAGCACGAGGACGGATATATCCGGGACCAGTCGGTTTTCGGTCATAATATCTCAATCGAGGACAGCATGAGCGTTATGGTCAAATACCGGAACAAGGCGGTTATGACCTACTCCCTGAACGCTTTTTGTCCCATGGAAGGCTACAACGTCAGCTTCAACGGAACAGAGGGACGCATTGAGGTGCGGATTGTCGAACGGCCCTACGTATCGGGATCCACCATCGACCAGAACGATCCGGATTACAACATGCGGGAAGACGGGGCTGTGACGGGCAGAAGCGGAGAGCCCGAGGCATCCATCAGCCTTCAGCGACTGTGGGGCGAACGGGAACCCATTACATGGAAGGAAGGGAAAGGTGGCCATGGCGGGGGCGACGGGCTGCTGCTGGAGGATGTGTTCAAGCCCGGCAGAGAGGATTCCTTAAAAACAGCCGCGGGGGTCGAAGACGGGGTCAATTCCATCATGGTCGGGATTGCCGCCAACAAGTCCTTTGCCACGGGCTGTCCTGTAAACATCAGGGACCTTCTCCAGGATTGAGCTGCGGGGGCCAAGCCGGCGTACTGTTCAGAATCGTGGGGATGAGGAATCCTGCAGCCCGTAAAAATACCGGGAACCTGGAAAAACTCTCCGTTGGATCACAGATTTCCATGCAAATCCTGTGTTGTGAAGGCCTTAAGCTGTGCCTATCCCCACGGTTCGGGACACTCCCCCTGTTTATTTTCAGCTTCTTCCTTTATACTTTTACCGCTACCACCAGATAAGGGAAGGCTAATGGCAATGACTGAACGAAACCTTACAGTAAACGGAAAAACATATCGGATTTTCGACGTATCCAGGGCAGATATTCCGGATGGGCCGGGGTCCCTCCCCTACTCCATTCGGATCCTTCTTGAGAACGTTCTGAGGAAAGAGAAGCTGGGAAAAGCTTCCGCCGGGGATGTACAGAAGGTGCTGGCCTATCGGAGCAAACCGGGACAGGATATTCCCTATTATCCCGCCAGGGTCCTTATGCAGGATTTTACCGGCGTGCCCGCAGTAGTCGACCTGGCAGCTATGCGGAACGCCATGGTCGCCCGGGGCGGAGACCCGAAAAAGATCAATCCCCTGATTCCCGTCGACCTGGTTATCGACCACTCGGTACAGATCGACTTCTGGCAGGGGCAAAATGCCCTGCAAAAGAATGTGGAAATGGAATATACCCGCAACAGCGAACGCTACCGCCTTTTGAAATGGGCAGCGGAGAGCATGGACAACTTCCGCGTTGTTCCTCCCAATTCCGGCATTTGCCACCAGATCAACTTCGAGAACCTTGGAAGGATCGTCCGGGAAAGCGACGAAGACGGTACCCCGACGCTGTTTCCGGATACCCTTATCGGCACGGACTCCCACACCACCATGATAGACGGTCTCGGTATCATGGGCTGGGGTGTCGGCGGTATCGAAGCGGAAGCCGTCCTTCTGGGACAGGCCTATGTAATGCCGGTCCCAGAGGTTATCGGCGTAAAACTCAGCGGCAGCCTTCCCGCGGGAACGAGCGCCTCCGACCTGGTGCTGACCCTTACCGAGATGCTGCGAAAGGAGGGGGTCGTCGGTAAATTCGTGGAATACTTCGGTCCCGGAATGAGCGCCCTGCCCCTCCCCGACCGCGCAACGGTGGCCAATATGAGCCCCGAGTACGGTGCCACAATGGGATTTTTCCCGGTGGATGATAAAACGATCCGCTATCTAAAGGAGACCGGCCGGGAGGAAGCGGCTGTTTTAAGCGAAGCCTACCTCAAAGAGACAGGCATGTTCTTCTCTCCCGATTCGGAGCCCCTCTACAACAAGGTGCTGCACCTGGACTTAGGCAGCGTACGCCCATCTCTCGCGGGACCTTACCGGCCCCAGGACCGGATCGATGTCTCGAATCTGCCGAAGATATTCGGCGCCGAGCTTGAAAAGAACGCCCCGGGTTCCGCGGACAAAACAGTTCCGGCACAGATAAACGGGACCGACGTGCAGATTCCCCATGGAGCTGTGGCCATCGCCTCGATTACCTCCTGCACCAACACCTCGAATCCCTTTGTAATGGTGGGGGCCGGACTTCTGGCAAAGAAAGCCAGAGCCCGGGGGCTTAAGCCGCCTGTATGGGTAAAGACCTCCCTTGCCCCAGGATCCCAGGTCGTTCTGGATTATCTCGAGCGGGCCGGGCTGGTGGACGAACTTGAGGGGATCGGGTTTACTCTGAGCGCCTTCGGCTGCGCAACCTGTATAGGAAACTCAGGCCCCCTGCCGGATTTCGTTACCAGGGCGATCGATGAGGGAGGTCTTCTTACCGCATCGGTGAGCTCGGGAAACCGGAACTTCGAGGCCCGTATTCATCAGAAGGTCCGCTTCAACTTTCTCGGTTCGCCCCTCTACGTTGTCGCCTACGCCCTGGCCGGCCGGGTGGATATGGACATCATGAAGGAGCCCATCGGCAGGGATACGGAGGGAAAAGAAGTTTACCTTAAAGAGATCTGGCCATCCTCTGAAGAGATCGAAGCGGTCCTCGGCACCGCCGTTAAAGCCGATGACTTCGTAAAACGCTATACCGAGGTTTTTAAAGGAGACGACACCTGGCGCTCCCTGAAAGTAGACAGCAGCGAACTGTTTCCCTGGGATCCGGAATCCACCTATATCCGGGAGCCGGACCTCTTCTTCGATGCCCCCGAGGGGGATCCCGGCGTACTGGAAGGCGCCCGGGCCCTGGGTGTCTTCGGCGACTCCATTACCACCGACCACATCTCTCCGGCTGGAACAATCGCTGCGGACTATCCCGCAGGGCGCTATCTTCAGGAGAAGGGAGTACCTCAGAAGGACTTTAACTCCTATGGCTCCCGCCGGGGAAACCACGAAGTCATGATGCGGGGAACCTTCGGCAACATCCGGATAAAAAACCAGCTGGTACCGGAAAAAACCGGCGGCTACACCCGCCGCAGTCCTGAAGGGGAAATCGAGTTTATCTATGATGCCGCCATAAAATATGCCGAGGAGGGAACACCTCTGATTGTCCTTGCCGGAAAGGAATACGGCACCGGATCATCCAGGGACTGGGCCGCCAAGGGTCCGCGGCTCCAGGGGGTACGGGCGGTAATCGCCGAGAGCTTTGAGCGGATCCACCGCAGCAACCTGGTGGGAATGGGGGTCCTTCCCCTGTGCTTTACCGGCGGTGATACCATTTCTTCCCTGGGCCTCACCGGCTTTGAAAGCTATTCCATAAGCGGACTGGGGGATTTCATCCCCGGGACTGTCGCGGAAGTAACAGCCCTAAGCCCGGAAGGGAAAAACACCCGCTTCAAGGCGGCCCTGCAGATCTACTCCTCCGTGGAGGCTGACTTTATCCGAAGCGGCGGAGTGCTGCCCTATGTGCTGGAAGAATTGAAGTAGAGATACAGAAAGGAGCTTATTAATGAGTACGCTCAGCGATACCATACGCGGATTTCAGCATCTGGGACTTCCGGTCAGGGATATTGAAGAATCTATTGCTTTCTATTCCGGATTGGGATTTTCAGTATTCAGCAGGCATGAATTTAATGAAAATGGCGGAACCACGCAGGTAGCTTTCCTCGATATGAATGGCTTCCGCCTTGAGCTGTATCAACCCGCCAACGGTGTCGCGGGCGACCGGCCAAACGGCATTATTGACCATATCGCCCTGGATGTACAGGACATCAATACCGCCTATGAAGAGATTAGCAGAGCCGGTTTTACGATTGTGGAGGGCATCAATGAACTCCCCCTTCACGCAAAAGGCATAAAGTATTTCATGATTTTAGGTCCCGACAATGAGAGGGTGGAATTCAACCAGATTCTCTAGACGGAACTCTCACAGACTGAAAAGCAGGATCGTACCCCCTACAGCAATCAGGGTTCCCAGGAGAGCCCCGGGGGTGACCTGCTTTTTGAACACATAATGGTCCAGGGGTAACAGGAGTATGGGGGATGTCTGCATGAGGGCCGTAACGATTCCCACCGGGGCCCAGGACAGGGCATAGAGGGAGAGCACAATCCCAAGGACCGGACCGACCAGGGCCCCGCTGGTAATCAAACCCAGGGCCCTGGGCTCTTTCATGGCGGCAAAGTCCCGTACAAAGGAGCCCCGCAGCAGGGCATAGAGTATAAGTCCCGCCAGGCCCGCTGCCAGGCGCAGAAGGTTCCCGCTTACAGGATGCAGCCCCGAAACCAGCCCCGCCTTGGCCAGCATCATCCCCAGGGCCTGGGTAAAAGCCCCTCCCAGGGCAAAGAGTGCGCCCAGCCGTTTTCTGGAGGCCTCCGGGCTTTTAATACCCCTGCCCCGGGCCCCTTCTTCCAGAATGACCCAGATAACCCCGCCGACGGTGGCCAGGATTCCCAGAATCTGCAGGGGACTGAGAATCTCCCCCAGAAACACCCAAGAAAAAAGGGCTGCGAAGATCGGAGACAGGGTCATGATTACCAGGGTTTCCCGGGGACCTGCATCCACAAAGGCCTTGAAAATCAGCAGGTCTGCAATAAAGAAGCCGAAAAAACCGGACAGGAGCAGGTAGAAATAAACGGAAAACTGGAATCCCGTGGGAAAGAATCTGCCGAGAACAATAAAATGGACCGTCAGCATTGCCGGCAGGGCTATCCAGAGGCGGATATGGGCCACTGTCCTGGAGCCGACTCTTTTACCCGCTTCGGAATAGACAATGGAGTTATGGGCCCAGCAGGCCGCGGTCAGCAGAGCGAATATCTGCCCGAGCATTAGGTGCATAGCCCTTAGTTATACCATCTTCTCAGGGACGACCCAGTTGTCGTATTCTTCGGAGGAGAGAAAGCCCAGGAGTATCCCGGCCTCCTTGAGGGTGATGTTATCACTGTAGGCCTTCTTGGCTATGGCCGCGGACTTGTCGTAGCCGATATGGGGATTCAGGGCGGTTACTACCATAAGGGTCCGCTCAAGATACTCAGCCAGCTTTTCCCTGTTTGCATCCAGGCCGGCGACGCAGCGCAGCCGGAAACTCTCCATTCCGTCGGAAAGCAGTCGAACCGACTGGAGCAGGTTGTGAATAATCACCGGCTTGAACACGTTCAGTTCGAAATTTCCCTGAGAACAGGCGAAGGCGATGGTGCTGTGGTTTCCCATAACCTGGACACAAAGCATGGTAAGGGCTTCGTTCTGGGTGGGATTTACCTTGCCCGGCATTATGGAACTCCCCGGCTCGTTCTCCGGGAGAATCAGTTCTCCGATACCGCAGCGAGGCCCCGAACCGAGCCAGCGGATGTCGTTGGCGATCTTCATCAGCGCGGCGGCCAGGGTCGAAAGGGCACCGGAGAGTCCCGCCATGCCGTCGTGGGCCGCAAGAAGGGCAAACTTGTTAGGAGCGCTGGTGTATTCGTCTCCGGTAAGGCGTTCCAGTTCCCTGCAGACTGCATCATCAAAGCCGGCAGGAGCGTTAAGCCCGGTCCCGACGGCGGTTCCTCCGATGGGAAGTTCCAGCAACTCCTCAGACGCCAGGTCGATGCGGCGTGCAGCCTGTCGGAGCTGGGCCACGTAGGCGGAGAACTCCTGTCCCAGGCTCAAGGGAACAGCATCCTGCAGGTGGGTCCTGCCCACCTTGATCAGCCGGGCCCAGACCCTGGCCTTTGCTTCAAGTTCCGAAGCGAGGAGCTCTGCGGCGGGGAGCAGTCGTTTTCTGACCATGGAGACTGCGGCAATATGCATGGCCGCGGGAAAGGTATCGTTGGAGGACTGGGATCGGTTTACATCGTCATTGGGATGCACCAGCTCCTTCTGCCCCTTTTTTCCCCCCAGAAGCTCCGCCGCCCGGTTGGCGATAACCTCGTTCAGGTTCATGTTGGTCTGGGTCCCGCTTCCGGTCTGCCATATCACCAGGGGAAAATGTTCCTTCAGTTTACCGGCGATAAGCTCGTCGCAGGCAGCGAGAAGGGCCCGAAGTTTCTCTTCCCGCCAGGCTGCCGAGGGGGCATTTGCCAGTACACAGGCTTTTTTCAGAAGACCGTAGGCCCGGATAAAGTCGTCGGAAAACCTCTCCCCTCCGATGGGAAAGTTCTCCAGAGAACGCTGGGTCTGAGATCCCCAGTACCGGGAGTCCTCTACCGGAATCTCTCCCATGGTATCGTGTTCAACTCGGTATCCCATTTGCGTGCAGCTCCTTTTGTGCAATGTGTTTCCGGATCGGCCGCAGCCCCCTGAACCTGACAGACTGAGTGTAGCAAATTTGCTCCTCTACAGACAGCTCTTCCGGAAAAAAATGTCAGGATCACAGAATAAACGGAATTGCTTCATAACTCCTTCATACTTTGCTCCTATTATTGGTTTGTAAACACAAAGGCTGCAGCAGGCAGCCGATATCAGGAGGATATATGAAACGCATAAGTCTTGTTCTTTTTATTGCCGCAGCCTTGAGTGCTGCCGTCATCGCCGAGGGTGCCCAGGAGGCCCCTGGCCGTTTTGAACCTGCGGAAACCGCAACCCTGACCGGGACAATCTCAATCAGCTCCTTTCCACCCGTGCTGACAGCCGACGGCAAGGAGTATTATGTCATGGTCCCCCCCTGGGCTGTGGATGATGTTGAACTCACCGACGGTCAGGAAATTACCGTCGAGGGCTTCGTACACCAGGGCTACGGCCGTTTTGCCGCCCCCGGCAGCAATGTCATTGCCGTAACCAAGGCTGTAATCGACGGTACCGAGTACGAAGTAGACCGTCAGGGATTCGGAGGCCGCTACGCCTACGGTCCCTGCTGGGATGACCGCTCCTACGGCCCCCGGGGCGGCAGAGGCCACATGCGGGGAGGCCCGGGTTACGGGTACAAGGATCCCCGGGCACCAAGGGGCAGGTGGTAATTTCTCAAGAAAACCCGACAGCAACAGTAAACAGCACTTTGGCGAGGCCGCACAGGTCTCGCCTTTTTTTATTGACTTCACTCATCCGAACTGTTATCATGCAAATGAGTGTACGTTAACGCAAAACCGACAGTAAGGAACATTCAGTGGCTGATGCTGTGACTATCAAGGATATAGCACGACTTGCCGGGGTCTCCATCGGAACGGTTGACCGGGTTCTCCATAACCGCGGAAGAGTAGCGGAGGCTACAAAAAGCAGAATTCTGGGAATAATCCGGGATACGGGGTTTAAACCCAACCTTTTTGCCAGCAACCTGGCCCAGTCCCGGAATTACCGGATCGGAATCCTCACCCCCCAGCCGGAACAGGACTCCGGTTTCTGGCAGCTTCCCCACCGGGGCATGCAGGCCGCAGCGGAAGAACTTGCCGCCTTTTCCCTTGAACTGCTCTTCCACTGTTTCGATCGCTTCAGCCCTGATTCATTCCGAAAAGCTGCGGATGGGCTCATGAAAGACCAGCCCGACGGAATCCTGCTTGCGCCGATATTACCGGAGTCTGCGGAAGACTTCGTTCGGAAACTCCCTGACGGGCTTCCCCTCTGCTGTTTCGATTCCGACCTGCCAGAAATCGACAAGCTCGCCTACATTGGCCAGGACCCGCGCATGAGCGGACGACTGGCGGCTAAACTGATGCGCATGCTGGTCCCGACGGAAAAGGAGACGGTGATAATACAGGCCGTTAACCTGGATGACCATATCCGCGGCCGTGAAGAGGGCTTCCGCTCCTACTATCCCGGGGATAAAAAACCGCCGATCCTCGAAGAGGTTCACCTGGATTCAAAAGAGACCTGTTTTACCTTTCTGGACTCCCTTTTTACCCGCAATCCCGATATAGGCGGTATCTTCGTAGCCAATGCTTCGGTCCACCGGGTCGCCGAATACCTGGTACATAAAGATACAAGCGATATTGCCCTCATCGGTTATGACCTCATCCAGAAAAACCGGGAGTATCTGGAACAGGGTGTAATAGATTTTCTGATAAGCCAGAGACCGGAAGCCCAGGGTTACCTTGGTGTACAGACTCTCTTCCGTTCCTTGAACCGCCAACCCATAACAGAGCATCACGTGGTCATGCCCATAGATATACTTACCGCGGAGAATATTCATTACTACACAACCTTTGAACCTTTTAACGACATCAGGGAGATTGATTAATCATGAAACATGCCGAACTCAGACGTGAGGCCTATGAAGCCAACATGGAGATCGAAAAGCAGAAGCTCGCCATCTACACCTTCGGTAACGCCAGCGCCTTCGATCCGCAGGCAGGCATCTTTGCCATAAAGCCCTCGGGAGTCCCCTACGCGGAGCTCAGCCCGGAGGCCATGGTGCTGGTGGACCTTGACGGGAAGGTGATAGAGGGAGACCTGCGCCCCTCCTCGGACACTCCGACCCACGCGGTTCTCTATCGTGAGTTTTCCGGAGTGCTGGGGATTACCCACACCCACAGTCCTTACGGTGTCGCCTGGGCCCAGGCATGTGAAACGATCCCCATATACGGAACCACCCACGCGGACCACCTGACGGAGGACGTTCCCTGCACGGAGATTATGCGGGACGAGGCTATCAGGAACAACTACGAGATCGAGACGGGAAACCAGATAGTCCAGGCTTTCAAGGGCCTCAACCCTCTGGAGATCGAGATGGTACTCGTGGCCTGTCACGGACCCTTTGCCTGGGGAAAGAACGCCTGGAAAAGCGTGTATAATGCAGCTGTTCTGGAAGAGATCGCCAAAATGGCCTACATGACACGGACCCTGCGCCCCGGAACCCCGCGGCTCAAGGAATCCCTGAAGCGCAAACACTACGACCGCAAACACGGTAAAGACGCCTACTACGGACAGTCATAAAAAGAATAAAGAGAGGAACACTGAATGCTGAAGAAAAAAGATTTTGAACAACTGGAAGTCTGGTTCGTGACCGGAAGCCAGCATCTCTACGGTGAGGAGACCCTCAAGCAGGTAGCCTCGGACTCGAAGAAGATCGCCGCCGGACTGGCGGATGCTGTACGGCTCCCGGTACGGATAGTGTACAAGGCCCTGGTAACGACCCCCGACGAGGTCTCCAGGGTCTGCATGGAGGCTGATGCCAGCGAGAAATGCGTGGGTCTCATTACCTGGATGCATACTTTCTCCCCTGCCAAAATGTGGATTGCCGGTCTTTCGAGCCTCAGGAAACCCTTTGTGCATCTCCATACCCAGTTCGGCCGGGACATCCCCTGGTCAAAGATCGATATGGACTTTATGAACCTGCACCAGTCCGCCCACGGCGGCAGGGAGTTCGGCTTCATCGGCAGCCGGCTGCGCATCGAACGCAAGGTAATCGTCGGCCACTGGCAGGACCCGGAGGTGCTTGAGAAACTCGACACCTGGCTGGGGGCGGCCATGGCCTGGTACGACTCCCGGAGAATGAAGATAGCCCGCTTCGGCGACAATATGCGGGAGGTCGCGGTAACCGAAGGGGACAAGGTTGAGGCCCAGATCCGTTTCGGCTATTCGGTTAACGGATACGGAGTCGGGGAGCTTGTGGATCACATCCAGGCCGTGGGCGACGGGGATATTTCCGCCCTGGTCGACGAGTATGCAAACAGCTACAACATGGGCCCCGGGGCAGAGAAATCCGACAAGGTTCGGGAATCCGCCAGGATAGAACTGGGGATGCGGGCCTTCCTGGAGGAGGGAGGTTTCTCCGCCTTTACAACCACCTTTGAGGACCTCTACGGTATGAAGCAGCTGCCGGGTCTGGCCGTACAGCGCCTGATGGAATCCGGTTACGGTTTCGGCGCGGAAGGAGACTGGAAAACCGCCGCCCTGGTCCGCAGTCTGAAGGTAATGGCCCTGGGAAGGCCCGGCGGGGTCAGTTTCATGGAGGATTACACCTATCATCTGGAACCCGGGAAGGAACGGGTACTGGGGGCCCACATGCTGGAGGTCTGCTCGTCCATAGCGGCGGACAAGCCCTCCCTGGAGGTCCACCCTCTGGGAATCGGCGGTAAGGACGATCCCGCCCGGCTGGTATTCAACACAAAGCCAGGACCTGCGGTCAACGCCAGCATCATAGACATGGGCAACCGCTTCCGCCTTCTGGTCAATCCGGTTGAGACAGTCACCGCCGACGATGATCTGCCCAGGCTGCCGGTAGCCCGGGTCCTGTGGAAACCCCTGCCGGACCTTAAAACCGCAGCCGCCGCCTGGATTCACGCCGGTGGGGCCCACCATACCGCCTACAGTCCCGCAGTCAGTGTTGAGCACCTGGAGGATTTCGCGGCCATGGCGGGGATAGAAATGGTCCTCATCGACGAAAACACTGATCTGCGCAGCTTCCGCCAGGAACTTCGCTGGAACGAAGCCTATTACGGACTGAAAGGCCTGTAAGCGCGGATAACACACATGGAAAGGGGGAAAGATGAATACTGAATCCTTACAGAACGCAATAATGGGAATGGAGCTGGGATCCACCCGGATCAAGGCCAGTCTGATAAGTCCGGAGGGGTCTCCCCTGGCGGGCGGCTCACACGGCTGGGAGAACAAATTCGAGAACGGGGTCTGGACCTACGACATGGACGAGGTCTGGCGGGGAATAGCCGGCTGCTACGCCGATCTGGCGGAGGACATTAAAAAGCGCTATTCCTTGGAACTGACGACCTTTGCCGCCGGCGGCTTCAGCGGCATGATGCACGGTTATATAGCCCTGGACAAAAATGGTGAACTTCTTACCCCCTTTCGCACCTGGCGCAACAATATTACCGGCCCGGCATCCGAAGAGCTCACAAAGCTCTTCGGTTTCGCCATTCCTCAAAGGTGGAGTATCGCCCACCTGTACCAGGCAATCCTGAATAACGAAGAGCATGTCAAGGATATAGACTTCCTCACCACCCTGGCGGGCTACGTCCACTGGAAGCTGACGGGTGAACGGTTTGCGGGGATCGGCGAAGCATCGGGAATGTTTCCCATTGATCCTGCGACCATGGACTACGACGAAGACAGGATGGAGAAATTCGACCGCCTCGTTGCGGAGCGCGGCTATCCGTGGAATCTCAGGGATATTCTGCCGAAGGTCCTGACGGCAGGGGAGAATGCCGGTTCGCTGAACAGTGCGGGAGCGAAACTGCTGGACCCCTCGGGTAAACTGCAGGCGGGCATACCCATCTGTCCCCCCGAGGGTGACGCCGGTACCGGCATGGTGGCTACCAACAGCGTACGCCCCCGGACCGGAAACGTCTCCGCGGGAACTTCAGTATTCGCCATGATCGTTCTGGAAAAGCCACTCAGGGAGGTCCATCCGGAAATCGACATCGTTACAACCCCCGACGGCAAACCCGTTGCCATGGCCCATTCCAACAACTGCTCCAGCGACTTTGACGCCTGGATGGGGATTCTCGGACAGGCAGCCTCGGCCATGGGAATGGACGCTTCGGCTGACGATCTCTACGGAAAACTGATGCCCCTGGCACTGCAGGGAGACCCCGATGCCGGAGGACTCCTTGCCATAAGCTATGTCTCCGGGGAACATATAACCGGGTTCAGCGAAGGCCGCCCTCTCGTTGTCCGCAGACCGGAGAGCAGTTTTACTCTGCCGAACCTGCTGCGCTCCCTGCTCTTTACCGCTTTCTGCGCCCTGCGCACCGGGCTTAACATTCTTACAGAAAAGGAAGGAGTCGTAGTCGACGAAATTCGCGGCCACGGCGGAATCTTCAGGACCCCGGAGGTAGGACAGCGTATAATGGCAGCCGCCACCGGGACCCCGGTAAGTCTGCCGGAAACCGCAGGAGAGGGAGGCGCCTGGGGAATGGCCCTGCTTGCTGCCTACATGCTGAAGGGCAGAAAAGCTTCAAGCCTGCCGGATTTTCTCGATACCCTGATAGCAGACAGCCTGGGGAAGGCGGTCGAACCGGATCCGGAGGATGTGCGGGGCTTTAACGAGTTCTTCAAAAGCTATCATAAAGGGCTTTCCATTGAGAGAGAGGCAGTCAGGGTACTAGGAGAAATAGAGACGTAAGACAATATCCTGGTTGTAGTTGCCGAATCCGCGACCGAAAATATTTATTCCGCCCACATGTTTTGCGTCATCTTCGACACCGATTTTGACAGTGATGGAATGGTGGGCGGAAAGATCGAGATCAGAAATTTTTACATCGGATATCTTCAGACCGTCAACGAAGGACCCGCTGTTTGTCACCCTCCAGCTTTTAAGCAAACCGTACTGTGAGCCTTCGAGCTTCCACCAGGAGGGAGTCAGCTTTCCTCTCTTATCTCCATAGTCACCCGGGGAGGTCCAGGTACCGACTTTTACATCGTTTAACCACAGGGAAATATCCGACAACCACTCCTTGTTGGTACCGGGAACCTCAGAGGAAAGCTCGGTAACGATTTCTACCGTCCTGACTTCAGTATCTTTGTACAGGCTGTTGTTCGGAAACTTATACTCCACGTAGCCTTTTTCAAACCAGATCAGACCTGCTTTTACTCGCTCGGGGTCAAGAAAATGGTTGGGCACATCGAGATAACCGATTATACTCTCCGTCGAGCAGAGCCCGCAGGGGGCTGAAACCTCATAGCGGTTATACAGACCTATGGGCATTTCGACTTCGATAACATTATCCTTTTCTATTTCCCTCTTCTGGCTCGAAAACTCAATTACGATTTCGGAATAAATGGGATGACAAATTTTCTGGGTACCCTTTTTTCCTTTTATCTGTTCGGTAGCAATCAAACCCGCTTCCTCAAGAATCATCACGTTAGTCGCAACAGTTGATTGAGGCATTTCCAGAACAGCGGATAGCTCATTAATATTTTTGGGGCCATGGTCAATGATTTCGAGTATCTTTAATCGTATCTTTGAGGCAAGCCCCTTGATTTTATCAAAATCTTCGCTGGGATCTATTATAATAGCCCTATTCTCTTTGTTCGTCATCTCTTTACGTCTCAGCGTTGATTATATCAGTAATTCAAATCAAATTCTATGATACTCAAAAACAATCAATTGTACAGCCTGCACAAATTTCAGATACTTTTCCGGAGAGCATAAATTACAAAAAAACCGTGCCGCTCCAGAGGCTATTGCCCGTCACTGGAGCGCACACGGCTGCATAAACACCGACTAGGATTCTATTCGCAACGCCACAACGGACATCGGCGGAATCGTCAGTTTGAGTTCATCATTCTCAGCTTTTACCCCGGAGAAGGATTGGGGGCTGAGCCTGTTGGGCTCTTCAAAGGTATTGTGCAGATTCATCGATGAACCGGACAGAATACGCCCGCTTACGTTCTTAATCCGGGTACCCCTGAGTACGGTCCTGATTTCTGCGGGCTTTATCGGGTCGACGTTGTTCATGGTTACGAGGATGCTTCCGTCATCAGCCCTCGAGGCGGAGGCGCTTACTTTATCCATACTGTATTCACCGTGATTGTACTGATCAGCCTCCGTATGGACAGGTAAACAAGTCGCATCCTGGTGTCCCCTGTACAGATCGAAAACGTGATAGGTCGGAGTAAGCACCATTCTCGGGCCATCCGTCAGAACCATTGCCTGCAGCACATTTACTGTCTGCGCGATATTGGCCATTCTGACCCGGTCACTGTATTTGTTGAATATGTTGAGACTTATTGAAGCGACCAGAGCATCCCGCATTGTGTTCTGCTGATACAGAAAACGGGGATGCGTTCCCGGTTCGGCTTCAAACCAGGTTCCCCACTCATCAACGATAAGGGCCACCCTCTTCTCGGGATCATAACGGTCCATTATCGCAGAATGCCGATGGACCAGTTCTTCGGTATTGTGGGCCTTGCGCAGAATAAGGGCCCATTCGCTTTCAGGAAAATCTGTCGCGGATCCGCGCTTTTCAGTGGTACTTTCCCCGCTGGAAAACATTCTGGAATAATAATGGAGAGCAAGACCGTCCATACAGCATTTTGCATCGCGCATCATTACATCGGTCCAGTGATAATCATCATTTTTAGGACCGCAGGCGATTCTGAAAACCTTTTGTCCGTTGTAATTACGGACAAATGTATTATACCGCTTATACACAGAGGCATAGAATTCAGGACTCATTCTGCCGCCGCAGCCCCAGTTTTCGTTGCCGATACCAAAATATTTTATATTGAAGGGCTCTTTTCTGCCATTCTTGATTCTCATTTCCGACATGGGAGTGGAGTCCGGCCAGTTCATGTACTCGATCCACTCCTGCATTTCGTGGACTGTTCCGCTGCCGACGTTACCGCAGATGTAGGGCTCTGCTCCGATCTGTTCACACAGATCAAAGAATTCATGGGTGCCGAACTGATTGTCCTCGACAACACCACCCCAGTTGCTGTTGACCATGGGGCGTCGTTCTTCCCTGCTGCCGACACCATCCTTCCAGTGATACTCATCCGCAAAACAGCCCCCGGGCCATCGCAGCACCGGTGCCTTGATATGTTTCAATGCCTTGACTATGTCGGTTCTCATGCCGCGTACATTCGGGATATCACTTTCTTCACCCACCCAGACGCCGTCGTAAATACAGCGTCCGAGATGTTCGGCAAAATGCCCATAAATGTTTTTATCTATCCTGTGATCCCCGCTCTCGGCATGAACAATTATCTTATTTACCATTCAACGTCTCCTTGTTTATGTTCATCTGTCATGTGCAGCCAAATCCTTTTCTGTATGCCGAAAAAACATACCTGCGGATTGAAGATAATGTACGGAATGCTTTCCTGTTCAGCCCTTTATACCTCCTACAGTCAATCCTGATATGAAATATTTTTGTCCGAACACAAAAACAAGAACGGGCGGCAGGATCGCCAGGACAGCGCCAGGCAGCAGAACCTGGAACCCGGTACCATAAGGATCTATCTGGCTGGCGAGACCTATGGGAAGGGTATATTTGTCGCCTGTCCTCAATACCACCAGGGGCCATACAAAATTGTTCCACTCTTTTCTGGCTAAGAGAATCGCCATAGCCCCGTAAGCAGGAAGCATAAGCGGCGCCATGATGCGAAAGAACAGACCATATTCCGTACACCCGTCTATTCGCCCGGCATCCAGATAGTCGCGTGGAAGACTTACGGCGTATTGTCGAAAAAAGAATATTCCCAGGGGAAAGGCCACATAGGGCAGAATGACCCCGGCATAGGTATTAACCAGCTTCATGCCGATGATGATGCGGTACAATGGAAGCATAAGAATCTCAAGAGGTATCATCATTACAAAAAGGACGAGACCAAAAATAAGATTTCTGCCTATGAAATTGTAGACTGCCAGGCCGTACCCGACAACCGAGCAGACAATAAGGGCAGACATGGTATACAGAGCGGTGATTGCTATACTGTTAAAATACCAGTTGGCATATCGTGAAGCCCCGCTGAATATATAGGCGTAGTTATCCAGGGTCATTTGCTCAAGATTCAGGCCCAGGGCCATACCTTCACGGAACAGAAGCTGTGTAGGGCGAAACGATGCAAGGAAAAGATAGTACAGGGGAAACAGCAGTACAACACACAAAATGGTGAACGCAATCAGCGAAACGATTTGTCCTGGGGATACACGTTTCCGTTTTTTCAACACGTGAGCTATTTTCACGATCCTACTCCTTGCGAAACATGCCGAATAAACGCAGCTGGATTATATTTATCACAAATACGATAGTCAGCAGGGTGACTCCGACTGCCGAACCGAAGCCAAGCCTGTTCTGGAGCAGCCCTTCCTGATACATATACCGTACAATAGTCATTCCGATCCCCCCGGGCATGGATTGATTCCAGAATACGTAACTCTCGGTGAACATCGCGTACCCGCCGTAGATGCTTATGGTAAAAACATAGATGGCTATAGGTTTTAACAGGGGCAGGGTTATACCAAAAAACTTTCTGAAAACCCCCGCACCATCAATACTCGCGGATTCATACAGCTCGCTTGGAATAGCCTGCAGCCCGGACATAAAATAAATCATGTTTACCCCGGCCCAGCGCCAGGTACCGAGCATTACCATCAGGAACATACCGGTGGTATGGTTGAGCATCCAGCGCACAGGTTCACGCCCAAAGCGGGCCAGAATACTGTTTACAAAGGCAACTTCTGTATTCCCGAATAAAAGACGGAACGCAATGCCCGCTACGACAACCGATATGAGTGCCGGCAGAAAAACAACGGAGCGGAAAAAATTTCGTGCCAGCATGAATTTGGAATTAAGGAATACGGCAATAATCATTGGCACGGGAATCAGAATGGCTATTGTCAAAACAGTGTAAAGAGTGCTTGTACGAAGAGCCATGAAGAAATGAACATTATTGAGCCTTTCATAGTTTTTCAGTCCGATAAATTCCCAATTCCCAAAGCCAACTATGTTGTGAAAACTCATTACAACACTGGAAATAGTGGGGTAGAGAAAAAAAACAAAAAATACTACAAGAAACGGTAGAACAAATACATACGGCGCAAGCCTGGTGGAATAAAATATTCCTGTTATTTTTGATAGCGCACGCGATTTCATTGAAACCTCTCAATCGGCTTTCGTCGCCTTCTTGGGTTCTGCCATTATTTTTAGCGCCCATATTCTGGCAGGACACAGTCTTTTCTAACACTATCCACAGGACTCCTCCCAGGAGGAGCCCCGCGGATCGATATGTAAATTGAACACTACTCTTTTACTTTATTTGTTTCTCAATTCTGCGGCGACTTCCCTCAGAGCCTGTGCAGGAGTCCGGCTCTTGTCTTCAAATACCCAGAAGCTGACCGAGTTTCGCACCGCCGTCTGGGCATCTGCCAGAAGTTCACCGGCGTTCGGTGAAGGAATCTGATCCGCCTCGGCAAGTTTGATCAGCATTTCAAAGATGCGCTCGTTGTAAAAATACGGATCCGGCTTAAGGAGCTCAGGACTGTCCCAGACACCTTCCCACCTGGGGGGATCAAAACGCAGGATTTCCCACAGTTTGATATTCGACTCTACCGTAAGCTTCGCAAAGGCATTGAACTTTTTCGCAAGTTCAATATTTTTGGACTGCCTGGTTACAGCAGAACCAGTTCCTCCAATACCACACGAGCGGGCATCCCCCGCGTTCCAGACAGGCATAGGTCGAACGGCGACTTTTCCGGCGATATCGGGCATATAGTTCAGGAAACGGCTCATGTACCAGGTGGGCATGATGAGGGCGGCAAAGCCCCGATTGTTCATGAAGGGCAGAAACTCTTCAGCTGAAGTCATCCCGCCGGGAGCACCGACAGCGATCCCCTCTTCAACCCAGCGGAGCAGTCGTTCCAGAACCTCAATATTAATCCTGCTGTCCATGGTTACGCTGCCGTCAGGTCCCAGATAGTCTCCTCCGCGCTGGACAATCATGGGCCAGAAAGGACGCTGGTCTGCAGTTTCTACAATGGTCATGGGAATTCCCAGGGTATCACGAACCTTCCGCCCGGCGGCCTCGAAATCATCCCAGGTTCTGATTGCTTCGACATCGACTCCCGCCTGATCCATGATTTCCATATTATAGTAGACAACGGTAGCACCTACGTGCAGCGGAAGCCCATACACCTTCCCGTCTTTGGAATAGATATCAAAGCGGGACTGGACAAAGGACTTTCGCACCGGATCAACAACGTCGTTCAGCGGTACCAGCTGAATATCTCCCTTGAGAAAATTGGAGAAGAAATTGATATTAATGTCTACTATGTCCGGAGCGCCCACACCTGCCTGAAAAGCCAGGTTCAGCTGGTTATGCATTTCCACATTCGGGGTGTTGACTACTTCCAGCTCAATCTGTTGATCCGGATACTCCGCATTCCACCTCCTCATGGCATCCAGATAGAAGTCTCCATGGAGAGCATTGAATGTCCATAAAGTCAGTTTGGTCGGCCCTCCCTCAGCCTTGTCTCCCTGGCCTCCTGCAAGCAGGGGGGTGATCATTAGAAATCCGATCACCATCACGACCATCATACGTTTAACAACAGTACGATACATAAAAACCTCCTCGTTGTTTAGAATCATATTTCATGATTCTTTTGGGTAATGTTAGCGGGTTTACCTCTGATGAATCAACAAAACACTACATAAAAAGGATAAACCCGGTTATTTCATCTGTCAAGATCAGTTTTTATAATATATATCAATCTTACAAATGGATCATAGAACTATGAATATCCCGGAGCAAGAACAGCTTCAGGTCCTTGAAATTACCGGATATCAGATTGCATTTTATACATACTCTTTGCATCACCGCAAAGACCGGGAAAGGAGTGGCCTTCATCATATTGCTGTTTCAATTGAATATGCTGTTGCCCTGCTTGCTATTCTTTGCAGTGCAAGGGATTAGAAATCAGCAACGCTCTTTTCACCAGCTGCAGGCCAGGAGCGGATTCTTGGCATCAAACTTGCACATAACAGAGTAGCTTACAAAAACCGGAGACCGCCAATGAACTATGATCTGCTGTTTGCAACGAAGAATACGAAGAAACTGGAGCTGGCCGTTATCGGCGTTCAGGGCTTTAACCACTCCCTCTTTTTGTACGGATCGAGGCACGAAAATATCTCCATACGGATACTCTGCGGGCGAAATGTTCAGAAATGCGTGGATGCTTACCGGTCAATCGGTGTAAACGAGTCCGATATTGTTCACTGCAATTCAGCCGACGAAGGACGTGATGCCTTCCGGGCAGGCAAGTATCTTGTATTCAATGACGTCCCCCTCGCCATGACCATGCCCTTCGATATCGTCATCGAAGGCACCGGCAACCCGGAAGCCTCGGCGGTGCATGTTCTCGCCGCCATCGAAAACCGCAAGCATGTGATCATGGTTACCAAGGAATCCGACTCCGTGGCAGGGCCCCTTCTGGCTCTCAAAGCCCGACAGCAGGGCGTAATCTACTCCCTGGCCGAAGGCGACCAGCCGGCTCTGCTCATTGGACTTGTCTCCTGGGCGCGGGCGGCAGGCTTGAAAATCCTCAGTATCGGCAAATCCAGCGAGTATGACTTTATATATAATGCCGGGGATTCTACTGTTACAGTTCTGGACACCACCCTGTCGGCGCCGGATTTTGCTTCCCTCTGGGATCTTGAAGAGAACGCGGCGGATACCCTGAAGAAGCGAAGCGAAGCCCTCTCTCTTTTCGGTCAGCGCGCCCTTCCGGATCTGTCGGAGATGGGAATTGTCTGCAACCATCTTTCTGATTTTGATCCCGATATTCCGGAGTTCCATTTTCCCGTAGCCCGGACCCTGGAGATTCCGGAAATCATGTCTCCCGCGGGGATGGGCGGTATTCTTTCCGGAAAAATGCGGATCGATGTGGTTAACTGCCTGCGCCGCTCGGATGAGCAGAGCATGGAGGGGGGAGTCTATGTCGTGGTTGAATGTGACGACAGGGAGACCTGGGATGTCCTTCGTGATAAGGGGGTTCCCGTAAGCAGGAGCGGAAAATCCGCCCTGATATACTACCCTGCACATTATCTGGGCTTTGAATCCATTTTCAGCGTTCTTTCCGTGGGACTACTCGGAATGCCCACAAGCTCCAGGGAC
>Ga0334900_1000656_pt1 | contig 47071 bp, 39 predicted proteins | sample GraSluR3_MG_2_FD_207231 | JGI IMG/M metagenome (GOLD analysis project Ga0334900, IMG submission 207231) | Sludge microbial communities from methane-producing bioreactor in Wageningen University, Netherlands - Granular Sludge_31_08-R3 | ecosystem: Engineered > Bioreactor > Anaerobic >... | reverse complement strand
GAAGCGGTCGAATTTTTGCGAAAGGTGAGAGTAATGCCAAATTTATTTGAGCATTGCCGAGCTGAGCAAAAATCACGCAAGTAATTTTTTTGAAAAATGGCACAGTATAACGAACTACCGGTATATAAAGCAACTTATGATTTACTTTTGGCTATTTCATAAATTGAACAAAGAATCCCATCCTAAAATAGCTTTACACTAAAAAAGTGCAAACTGAATAAAATAAAACAAGGAAACTTATTATAGTACGTGTGTAGAGCAAACAATCTATACTACAACTTAAAACACGGCTACCCACCGCCTGCAAACATGGAACGCTTAACCAAAGAAAAACAAATTAAAGATGTTTTGGATGGTTTTGGGTATAGGTAGGTTTAGCCGGTTCTTGTTCCATAAATCATTGTATAACCCCTTAAATAAATAATTACATACAAATAAATTGGATGAACTTTTTGCATATTGGCTATAATTTTAACTATTACTCAATTAAGTTAGATTATACTTTTAAAATAGCAAACTTATATGTAATTTAGCCATAAATATTAATAAGATGAAAACATTTATTTTATCATTGCTTGTTTTATTATCAATAAATGCAATGTCTCAGTTGGTTGTAAGTACCAATATACCATGTAAATTGAATTTAGATTTTACTGAAGAATACAAATTAATACCTTATTATAAAAAGAAAATATCGCTTACAAATGGAGAACATTACATTCAGGCAAAAAGTATTGATGGCGGACTAAGTTGGGATACTGTAATAAACGTTGTAAATAATAAAACGGTAGAACTACAAATCGACTTACATAAAGTTATCCCAATAGTAGCTAATATATTATTTATTTCAAATGAAAACTGCACTTTAAACGTAAATCAGGACACTACAATTACTCTGGAGACTGATATAGGACTAAAATTAAATTTACCTGAAGGTGAATATATTATAAATGCATTTAATACTATCGGTAATGAATGGCAAAGTACACTGAACATTGTTGACAACACACAAAAAGTAATAAAAATCAATTTTAATAACTATGATAATACAGAATCTATAGAAACATATAAGCAACCTACAAAGCAAAAACAAGAGTCTTCAAAATACGGCAGTTTTACAGATCCTCGAGACGGTAAAACCTATAAAACCGTAAAAATCGGCAGCCAGATTTGGATGGCAGAAAACCTTAATTATTACACAAACAGCGGTTCCTACTGCTACGATGATAAAATCAGCAATTGTGAAAAATATGGGAGGCTTTATGATTGGAAAACTGCAAAAAAAGTATGTCCAGCCGGTTGGCATTTACCGAGTGATGACGAGTGGAAGGAATTGGAAATGGCTCTCGGCATGTCACAGGCAGAAGCTGATAATACAGCCTATCGAGGCACAAACGAGGGTAGCAAATTGGCAGGTAATGCAAGTTTGTGGGCTGATGGACTTTTAGAAAACGATGCTGAATTTGGAACATCAGGCTTTACAGCCCTTCCGGGTGGCTTCCGTCACGGCAGTGGTAATTTCGACTTCGTTGGGAGCGACGGTTTCTGGTGGAGTGCTACTGAGTACCTTACCAGTAACGCCTGGTACCGGACTCTGGACTACGGTAACAGCGGTTTGAACCGGAGCGGCTACGGTAAGGAGCTTGGCTTTTCGGTGCGTTGCTTGAGGGATTAATTTATTTGTCCCGATGGCTATCGGGATTGACTATTTGATTTATTTGTTTATTTCCGCGAAGCGGTCGAATTTTTGCGAAAGGTGAGAGTAATGCCAAATTTATTTGAGCATTGCCGAGCCGAGCAAAAATCACGCAAGTATTTTTTTTTTAAAATGGCACAGTATAACGAACTACCGGTATATAAAGCAACTTATGATTTACTTTTGGCTATTTCATAAATTGAACAAAGAATCCCATCCTAAAATAGCTTTACACTAAAAAAGAGTAAAATAAATAAAACAAGGAAACTTATTATAGGACGTGTTAAAGCAAATAAGCAGTTTAACAAGCAAAACAGAAACTACTGTAAAAAATTCAGTTTTTACGAGAAAACCTGTATTTCTATTACAAAATATATAACGGCACTTGGTTTTTGGACGGACTACCGTTGTGATGTATGCAAAAAAGGACAACTGAACATTGACAAGAAGTGAAACTGAAATAAGAAACATATGGAGCAACTGGACAGACGACAGAACTGAACCGTGCTTTTATCATTCGACAGAGAATGACAAGATTTCTATTTCCCCCGCTTCGCATTTTTTCTCCCGAATGCTTTCGGAACTCTACCAATATGCATTTGGCACATCCCGAAAAATTCGGGAAGAGCCAAATTTTACCAATTATTTCATTTACTGGCGTTTTTTTGATTTCCAAATTAAGCCAAAATTTTATATCTTTGGCAAAAATTGGATTCAATATGTCTAAAGTATTAGAAAATAGATTGATCGAAGAATTCAAGGATAAAGAGTCCTTTACACGTGAAGAACTCTTTCATTTCTATCGATACTTCGAACCTGAACTGAAAGAAGGGACTTTCGGGTGGAGAATCTATGACCTGAAAAACAGAAACATCATTAAACCTCTCAAAAGAGGTCTTTACATAATCTCATATAAGCCCGAATACAAACCGGACATTTCTCCAGGTCTTCTTAAGATTGCGAAACAGTTATCCGAAAAGTTTTATGAAGTCAAATACTGTGTTTGGGAAACTGTGTGGTTGAACGAATTTGTTCAGCACCAAACCAGTAAATCAACTTCGTTCATCGAAGTGGAGAAGGGATTTGAAGAATCTCTTTTCTATGCTCTAAAAGACAACTTACACAAGGAAGTTTTTTTGAATCCAGATGAAAAGGCTATTGATTTTTACATAGCCGAAAGCAATCAACCTGTCATCATTAAAAAGCTCCTGACAAGAGCTCCATTGATGAAACGAACTGAAAATAAAACTAAACTCTATACGCCTACTCTTGAAAAGATACTGGTTGACCTGTTCGCTGAAGAACGCCTTTTCTATTACTTACAAGGCGGTGAATTGATGCATATCTATGAAAATGCCCTTAGTAAATACACAATCAATTTCACCAAATTATTCAGCTACGCAAAAAGAAGGGAAAGAGAAAACGATATAAAGCAGTTCATGACCAACCATATGTTTCACCTCGTAAAAGACATTATTGATGATTAAGGACAAGTGCTTTACAGAAGAGTGGTTGGACCAATTCAAAAAACAAAAAGACCACAAGAGGATTGACAAAATCATTCTCGAAAAAATGATTTATGCCTTGCATTTATTGGAAAGGATAAAAGCAAATGGACTTGATTTTGTTTTCAAGGATTTTAGAAATCAATGTAATATACCTGTTTTCACGTGAAGAATAATTAAATGGAGTTTTCAAAATGCAAACACTAAAGCTTACATCAAATACTCTTTTTTTAGATATTGAAGATGCAACAAATCTACACTCAGCAAACGTTGGTGACTTCAATTTGTCAGAATATTATACTCCAAACTCTTCCTATCATGGTGAATATAAAATCACTATAACTAAGAGTGTAAAAACTAAAGATAACCTATCTAAATACTCTGAAAGTGTTTATATCCTTGCAAATCAAATAAATGATCTAATCACATACGTAATTGGGTATCCACTTAACCTTAAAGCAAAAGATTATTATGGTTCAAAAAGAGCATTAATTAGATATGATGTGGTAGATGGTTGGGAATCAAATTTTCAAGATATAAAGCCTTATTTCATTTTAAAGAAGAATCCAAGACAGAAGTTATTTACTAAAGTATATTTTGGTGATTCTAAACACTGGACAAAATGTAAATACCCTCCGCTTAAAGAACTTATTGATATTTTAACAAAATATAATCAAGCAAACTCACTTGTAAAGCAATTAATAAGGTTTCACACTTTAGCATTACATCATGAGTATGATGTAAAATATTTAATACTTAGCAAAGCTCTTGAAATTGCCAAAATCCTTTTGCCAACTCCAAATAATACGAACAAAAGTTTTAAAGCACTACCTGAAGAAATTCGTTTATTATTTAATAATCGGAGTATTTCTTGGCTTTACGGAATGTCAAATTTTCGATATGAAACAAGGCATATAATTAATAAAAATTCAGGATTACATAATGAAATGAATAAGGATGAATATTTTGATTTTATGTTGCTTTCTGATATCCTGATTTCATATTTAGTTAGGAAAGAATTAGGTTTAAGTCCTTTAATTTATCACATAAAATAAACATGAGTTTTTTTGTTCCATACTCGTCAAACTTCAAATTTAGATTACCCCTACACCATCCCCTCAATAAATGTCTCAACAAAATCCAGGATTCGTTTTAAAATTCTGTCTCCGGTAGATTTTCTTTTTAATAGGGTGGGTTGTTCGCCTTCGAGGAGTGCCAAAACTTCGTCTCTGAGTGGTTCTCTTTCTGCATACAGGTAATTGTCTATTAAATTCTGAGTGCTTTCAAGTATTAGCTTTTCTTCTTTTACAATTGTTTCAAAAGCTTGTTTCTGTTTTTCGTCCCAGTACTTTGTAAACTCTTCGGGTATTGTATCAATATCCTTAATATGTGGCATATTTGATTCAATAAACTCTTCAATAAGTTCACGTTTGCTTCTAAGTCGCTTGTCGGTATTTAATAAGTTGAAAATTTCTTTTTCGGCTGCTTTAGCTTGTTTTTTATTGCCTGACTTTAATTTAGCGAGCAGTTGCAAAATGTAGGTAACATTAATTTCGTCTCTGTGAATTAATTCAAGTTCAAAATCTACATCATCAAGAATAGAAACCTTTTCTTTCTGGCTATCCATTTTTACCTTTTCGTACAAATCGAGATACTTACTCTTATAATCTTCGAATTGCTGTTCCGGCATCGACAAATCACCCCAAGTAAAATCAGAAAAAGTATTCAGAATATTTTTTATTCGCATTAATGACCTGAACGCTTTTATAAATTCTAATTCATCTTCTTCAGTTTGCAGATCGTTAACACTGTCTTTGGTTGGTGCTACTCTAAGTAATTCAATAAATGCAATGTTAAAACTCTTTACGTACACCTCGTAAGGCTGCATTATTATTTCCTCAATAGCCTCTTTGTTGCTAAAAAGTGTTATCGCCTTATCTGTTGCATCTTTCAAATTCCTGAACACAACAATATTTCCCTGCGATTTCTTTTCGTTAAGTATTCTGTTTGTACGTGAATATGCCTGTATTAATCCGTGATATTTCAGGTTTTTGTCAACAAACAATGTATTCAGCCACTTGGCATCAAATCCTGTGAGAAACATATTTACCACAAGCAACAAATCTACTTCTTTGGCTTTTACCCTGCGAGAAACATCGTTATAATACTCATAGAATGATTTTGTATCGGTGGTATTATAGGCTGTGCCAAAAGTTTTATTGTAATCTTCAATATAATCATCTAACTTTTCTCTGCTATGTTTATGCTTCTGCTTATTGTACGTTACTTTCAAATCGGCAGCCATACTAAAAGCATCCGGAATATCTCCGGTGGCTTCTTCGTCCTCTTCGTTTACATTGTAAGAAAAGATAGTAGCAATTTTTAAATCCGAGTTCTTCGATTTAAATAAATCGTAGTATTTTGTTAATGTATCTATACTACTCACACAAAACATTGCGGTAAAAGCCTTACTATGTGTTTTTCTCGCATGATGAGCAATAATATAGTCAGCTATCTTATTTAGTCTTGTTTTCGATTCCATCAGCTCTTTTGTGTCAATAGCCTCTACTTCTATATCTATCTCTGTGGCAGAATCTTTCCTTTTGTATTTGCCTACATATTCTACTGAAAATTTAAGCACATTTTCATCTCTGATAGCATCTGTAATAACGTATTTGTGTAAACAATCCTCAAACAAATCATGTGTGGTTCGTTTTCCTAAATCATTACCAACTGCATTATCAGCAAAAATTGGTGTTCCGGTAAAACCAAACATCTGAATATTCGTAAAGAATTTCACTATTTTTTTATGAGTTTCGCCAAACTGTGAACGATGACATTCATCAAAAATAAATACAATCCGTTCATCTTTATGCTTGTTCATACTATCAAGAAACCTTGCTCTGCTTATTGCAGCATTTAGTTTCTGAATGGTGGTAACAATTAATTTAGTGTCGTTTCCAAACTGTTTTACAAGTTTTCGTGTGTTTTCGGTACTGTCAACGCTACCATCGCTAAAACTGTTAAATTCTTTGGCTGTTTGATAATCGAGGTCTTTTCTGTCAACTACAAAAACTACTTTCTTAACTTTTGGTAAATCGGTAATAAGCTGACTGGCTTTATACGATGTCAATGTTTTACCCGAACCTGTGGTGTGCCATATATAACCGTTCTTTTTGGAATGCATTACCCTATCGAGAATAGCTTCTACAGCATAATACTGATATGGACGCAATACCATTAATAGTTTCGAAGATTCCTGAAGTACAATATATCTGCATATCATTTTAGAGATATGGCAAGGTTCCAAAAACACATGCGAAAAACCGTTCAGAATATTTGTGAGCTTGTTGTTTTTAACATCGCTCCAATAGAAAGTCTGTTTAAAATTAAGAGCTTGCAGCGGATTGTTTGCATAATACTTTGTATTAACCCCATTACTAATTACAAATATTTGGATATACTGAAACAATCCGGCTCCTGCACTGTATGAATGTCGTTTGTATCGGAGTGTTTGCTTAAATGCCTCCTTTAGTTCCAGACCCCTGCGTTTTAATTCTATTTGCACAAGTGGCAAACCATTTATAAGTATAGTTACATCGTAGCGGTTTTTGTATGTACCCTCTAAAGTAACTTGATTTGTTACCTGAAATTCGTTCTGGCACCAGTGTTCTGTCTGTATGAACTCAAAATACAGATTATCTCCATTGTCTCTTATAATATGTTGCCTGGCTCTAAGGGTTTTCGCTTTCTCATAAAGAGAACCTTTTTTTAGTAAATTTAAAATCCGTTCAAATTCATTATCAGATAAACTAATCTTATTGTGTTTCTCAATTTGTGATTTTAGATTATCTAACAGAGCTTTCTCATCATGCAATGTAATGTACTTATAACCCAGCTTTTGAAGTTGCTCAATAAGTTGATTTTCTAATATTTGTTCGGGTTGTGTTGACATAAATAGACAGAGGCATTAAAAATTTTCTTAAAAATAAGAAAATAATAGATAAAAGTCTTATACATATAAAGAAAAGACCCCCCAAGTGTGCATCGTTGAGAGGCAAGGAGGGTTTATTATAATTTCTGAACTGTTAAAAAAATGACCCGCAAGCAGTTCTTATGGTATGCAATACGGGTACTGTTATAAGTTTAGTCACTTTCAAACACAGCATCTTCTTTAATCATACCTGCAACATTAACAAGAGGCATTAAATATTTTGAAAACTGAGTTCCTTCTAATTTAGCAAAAAGGACTCCCCTAGCTGTACTGACTGTAATTGCAGAAAGATGACCAAGTAAGCCTTTTGGCACAATTATTTTATTGTTCTCAGTAGAGGAAAAGCTTTCCCAACTTTTTTCTTCAATATTAAAATTAGCACTCAAAACCAATTTAACAAATACTTTATCTTCATTATGAAATTCCAAGTATGAAATGACAGCAATAATTCTTTTTTCAATATTAATACTAAAGCTTAGTCCTGTTGAAACAATTTGGTTTTCAGTATCAGAAATATTTTCTGGGAAGATTGCAAATTGTTCAGTCTTTAACCCTTGGAGTGCAAACCCAACACCTTTGTTTTTACTTGACATTATATTGCGTTTTTACAAAAATAATAACGTTTTAAATTAATATTACGCTCTTTATACTTTGGCTTAGTTGCAGCATCATAAAAAGGTAAATCATCTGATGCAACAAGGATATTTGTTTTTTCTTCGTAAATACTTGTGGTATTAACTTTAAAAAACTCTTGTTTTTTTGATAAGATGCTAATATTAAGCACTTTTTCTAAATCTACTATTGTAGAAATAGTAAAATTCTCACTACCTCTAACTATTTTACTTACCTGTTGTTTGGACACTCCCATTTCTTGTGCAAGTTTTGTTTTTGTCCATCCCAATTCTCTTAAACGAATAAGAACTTTTTTTGCAATTTCCTGAGAAGCTCTAAGCCACAAACGGTTTGCATTTCTTTCTTTAATTTTATCAAGTGTATTGTTCTCGTCATGAGATACAAGTTTGAGGAATTTTTCTTTGTTTTCCATTTTAATTATCATTAACTAATTCATAAAAAGAATCTGAATCGAATACATCATTTTCTTTTAAGTATTGTTTACATTTTTCGAGTTTTGGTAACTCTAATAATGTATCTTGATGCCCCTGCATTGTTTCAGTAATCTTTATGGCTCCACCGGTAATTACATAACAATTACTATCTATCTTAATTGCATATATTCTTAATAAATTTTGCCTTCCTTTTCTTTTTGATAATATTTCAAACATGTTTTGATTAATATTTAGCATTTCAAAGAATGAATCTAAATCATTGTTGTTTGACAGCTTTTCCAATATTTCATCAATATTTTGGGCATTATCAATTACTATGTCGATAAACTCATCTTCGTTATTAATTCTTAGATATGTATTGTTTTCAATTTGCCTTTTGTTTTCGTTATAAAACGTATCCAGATATTCGATATCGTTCCACTCATCGAGCAAGCAGTCAAGTTCATTTTTACTTTCATTTTCATAATGAAATGCGAACAAATTTTCATCAAATATACAATCAATCTTCATACTGTTAACCTGTAGGTTTACTTTTTGTTGTTAATTTTTATATGTTATACAGCATGTTTTTAATTCTTTCCCTTTATAAACTTGCCTTTTTGAGTGTTCTTTAATTCGTGTATGGAACAACAAAGCTCATTAACTTTTAGCTATATCGACGTTTTTTTACGTTTCCAAAATTGAGAGTGTAAATATACTCCTTTTTAACAAAACATCCTCCCCAACAATCCCTTTTTCCACTCCTCTGCCTTATCTATCTGCAATTGAACTTTCTCAATCTTTTTATCTATGGAACTTAAAAAATTGGCGATTTTGGTTTGTTCTTGAATGCTTGGAATATTAATTTTCATCATTTTAAAATGAGAAAAGTATAAATGTACTATTGTGGTTCCTTGACCAAATCTTGCAAGGTCATACTTTTTAAAATTCGATAAATAATATGCAAAAAAAACATTATATATCTTGAACTTCGTCCTTAAAATGGTAATATCTCCACCTAGCAATACATTATCTTTGTTTAACGCTGTAACATTTGCAAGGTCAATTCCTGTAGTAGTTGTAGAACATGGTATGAGTAAATCATTTTTCATAGACTTTACCCCTTCGTTTTGATTTGTTTTACTTGCTATTTCATAAATAATTTCTGCATAAGTTGTATATAGTTCACCATATAGTATACACTCATTTTTCCCAGTTAAAATAACTTTATCTTTTGATAAGCCCTGTCCCTTTACGGAATAGAACACCTCCCCCAACTTCTTCTCCTCCCAATCAGCATAGTCATTCCCATCGCTGTCTTTAAACCTAATTTTCTGTGCAAATATCTTTTGCATTACTCCCTTTTTGTACTGCTCAAGTAAGCTGTGCTTTTTCTTTAATAATTCTATCTTTTTATCTATTGAAGTGAAAAAGGAGGCTATTTTTTGTTGTTCGGGAAGGGTGGGGTAAGTTAATAAACTATTAGTAATTACTGACCAATCAGCTCTAGGCATTTTCGAACCAGAAGATTGATTAGCTAAATTGATGAATTTATTTGTCTGTATCATTGTAAATAAAAAATCATTTGATACTCCTACACCTTTCAATACCCATATTTCAGATGAACAAACTCCATCAAAAGGAGCCAATAAAAACTTTCTCAAATATGGTCTAAGCTTGCCAAATAATACATCTCCTCTATTAAAGTAATTCTTTATACTCCCAGTATCACAAGAATCAATGTAACCTAATAATTGAGCTGTGTTTTGACTCAAATGTTCTAATTCTATGCATTTATAATTATTTTCTTCTTTACTTGGGTCTATTTTCTTTGATTTATTTGTTACTAGCTTTCCAAAAGATTTACTATTCCACTCCCCCTCAAACTCAGGAAATCTCAATTCAGGTGTATTTAATTTTTCCATCATTAAAAAGGTTTTGGAATATTAAGTTCTTTACAAAATCCTGCAATTTCATCATCAATACTGTGCATTTCTGTTTCAATTTCTTTCAAATCATTGGCAACAGCATTAATGTCTATAGGTTCTTCTTCTTCAAATGTGTCAACATAGCGTGGTATATTCAGATTGTAATTGTTTTCTGCAATTTCGTCAAGTGTAGCTCTGTATGAGTACTTATCTTCCACCAATCTTTCTCTGTAAGTACTTACAATTTTGTCAATATCCTCCGGTCGTAGAATATTTTGTGTTTTTACTTTCTCAAAATGCTGAGATGCATCAATAAACAGTACATCTTCGGGTATCTCCCGGCACTTTTTAAACACCATTATGCAGGTAGGAATACTTGTTCCGTAAAAGATATTTGCAGGTAAACCTATAACCGCATCCAGCCAGTTTTTTTCTTTTATCAGATATGTTCTAATATGTTGTTCGGCTGCCCCCCTAAACAATGCACCATGAGGCAATACAATAGCCATTGATCCATTTTCGGCAAGGTGGTGAATCATGTGCTGCAAAAACGCATAATCTGCCTTACTTGCGGGTGCCAATTTACCATACTGGCTAAATCTTTCGTCGTTCAGGTGCAATGGGTTGGCACTCCACTTTGCAGAGAAAGGGGGATTTGCAACAACTGCTTCAAATTCCATTCCCTCATGCTGTGGTCGTTCCAGCGTATCTTCTTGCTTAATGTCAAACTTTCGGTAATGCACCCCATGCAAAATCATGTTCATACGAGCAAGATTGTAAGTGGTTCTGTTCATCTCCTGTCCGTAAAAAGTTGTAACATCTTTAACCTCTTTGGCAACACGCAACAGTAAGGAACCGGAACCGCATGTAGGGTCGTAAACCGATTTAAGTTTTGTTTTACCTGTAGTAACAATTTTAGCAAGAATTTTACTTACTTCCTGGGGTGTGTAAAACTCTCCGGCTTTTTTTCCTGCACCACTGGCAAATTGTTTTATCAGATACTCATAGGCATCGCCCAATACATCGGCTTCAGTGCTTTCGAGCTTAAAATCTATTTTATCAAGATGTGAGAGTACTTTAGCAATAATCTCATTTCTTGCTTCGGGTTTTTTGCCAAGTTTGGTACTGTTTAAGTCCATATCTTCAAAAAGATTATCAAAATCTTCCTCAGATGCAGTACCCATTGTGCTAAGCTGTATGTTTGTGAGAATTACCTGTAATTCTTCCAGTATAAAATTGCCACCTGTTCCACGTTTCGATAATTGAGAAAACAATTCTGAAGGTTTTAGAAAATACCCCAACTTCTCTAAGGCTTCTTCCCTGATAGCTTCCAAATATTCTTTTCCGGTTTCAGAGTTTTCATTAATATCGAGATAATTCATTTTATCCTGAACCAGAATTTTATCCGCATAAATCTCCATCCTTTCCGACAGATACTTATAAAATATAAACCCAAGAATATAATCTCTGAACTCATCTGCTCCCATCTTCCCCCTAAGGGTATTGGCAATATTCCACAATTGCTGTTCTAAGTTGCGTTTTAGGTCTTCCGACATAGCTATTTAGTGTAATTTGTATAGATTGTAATATTAGTGAAATTCTAGAAGATGTGCAATTTAAAGTTTTGGTGTGTAAGCTTCCCCCAAAACCTAATTGTTAAAAAGTGGAATACTAATTTTAAATTTAACCAGTATTATGAAAAGAAGTTAGTTTTCACCACAACAAATTGACTCCACCTCCCCCTTCCCACACACAAGCCAATATCCCCTCAAATACACAAAACACTCATAAAAAAACAAGGTGGGTAATGCAGTGAGTTCAGCTGAACATTCTAAATATTTACGCAAAATACCTTAACTCAAAAAACATAGAATTTTGTATCAGTGTTACTATTCATTAAAACTATACCACTAATATTCATCAAAAGTACACCATTAATTCAGAGCATTTCGTTGTGAAATAATCGTTCTTTTTCTAGTAGTCCAAAAGTTGTCCAGGCAGTTATTAATGCATATTAATCCACAAAATACATTTAAAAAAGATAATTACCGCATATCAATAATATCGGCATTGGGATAGTCATTTTCATTAAATATTACAAGGCTATCAGGTATTTCAGTATTAATTTTAAAGCTTAAAAACTCCACCAAAAAACCTGTACCATCTTTCCCCAAATACAATACTGAGAAAAGTTCAATTTTAGATTTATCTATAAGTAAACTAATCCGCGAATAGCTTTTATCTTCTATATCAATTGGGATTAAATCAATCTCAACAAGTGGTCTATTTCTAACAAACCTATCACTAATAAATCTGCATTTATAATTAGATTTATAATTTTTTAATAATGATTTTGGATCAAATATATCGGGTTCTTCTAATTCCTCCGACTCTGTAATATTAATTTCCTCAACATCTTTAAGATACGAATATGTAGTATTTCCATGTGAAAAAACAATTTGGTCAACAAATTCCAATCTGTATTTATCGTCTTTATAATACAATATTCCGGGCATAGTATCTGTACTGCCTTCTTGCGTATTTTCAACAATTACATTGAATTGTATGTGAAGTGTTTTGTAAGAATCTATTTTTTCTGAAAGTTGATCGAGTACCCGAATTGCCTTATCATCATTTTGCGAAAAAGCAGTAAACGAAAAAGCTATAAAAACAATTGCCAAAAATATTTTCATAATATATTTTATTTATTGTTTAGAGAACTCAAATATTGTTCCAAAGAATATTCGTCTTGAAACATAACTTGTCTAGCTTTACTGCCTTCGTAAGGACCGACTATATTTGCCTGTTCAAGTTGATCAATTATTCGACCTGCTCTATTGTATCCTATTTTCATCTTTCTCTGAATCAACGAAGTAGAACCTTGCTGATGCCTAACTATAAGACGTGCTGCTTCTTCGAACAGAGCATCTCTATCTTCATCATCGAAACTTCCATTTCCTCCACTACCTTCTGCTACTTCAGGTTCAGGCAAAGCCATGGCTTCGGTATATCCTTGTTGCTTTCCAATAAATTCAGTAATATCATCAACTTCTGGAGTATCAACAAAGGCGCATTGTATTCTTGTAGTTTTTCCGGTTTCAACCATAAGCATATCTCCCCTACCGATTAATTGCTGAGCTCCTGTACTGTCGAGAATGGTTTTTGAGTCGTGCCCCGAACTAACTTTAAAAGCAACACGTGATGGGAAATTGGCTTTAATAACACCTGTAATTACATCAGTAGATGGTCGTTGAGTTGCTACTATTAAGTGGATACCAATGGCACGTGCTTTGGCTGCAAGTCTTGAAATTGGAGTTTCAACCTCTTTCCCTTCTTGAATTATAATATCTGCAAACTCATCAATTATTACTACAATATATGGCAAGTATCTATGTCCTTTTTGTGGATTAAGCTTTCTTTTTGTGTATTTATCGTTATATTCAACAATATTACGAACCGTAGCCTGATTAAGTAATTTATACCTTTCATCCATTTCGGTACACAAAGAATTCATTGCTGGCACAACCTTTTTTACATCAGTAATAATTGCAGACTCCTCATCAGGCAATTTTGCCAAAAAGTGTCTTTCAATTCTTGAGTACATCGAAAGTTCAACCATTTTGGGGTCAACCATTACAAATTTAAGTTGCGAAGGATGCTTTTTGTAGAGTAATGAAGTAATAATTGCATTAATACCAACAGACTTACCTTGTCCTGTAGCTCCCGCAACTAACAAGTGTGGTGCTTTAGCAAGATTAAATACAAATGTTTCGTTACTAATAGTTTTTCCTAAAGCTACAGGTAATTCATAATGAGATTCTTGAAATTTTGCAGAACGTATTACCGATCGCATAGATACAATTTCGGGCTTTGAGTTTGGCACTTCTATACCAATTGTGCCACGACCTGGGATTGGAGCTATTATCCTAATGCCTAATGCAGAAAGACTTAATGCAATATCATCCTCAAGATTCTTAATCTTTGATATACGTACGCCGGCGGCAGGAACAATTTCGTATAATGTTACTGTAGGTCCGATTGTAGCTTTAATCTTTGATATTTCTATCTTATAATCCTGAAGAGTTTTAACAATTCTATCTTTATTATCATTTAATTCTTGAGCCTCAATTTCATTATTTTGTTTTGGATAATCCTTCAACAAATCTATTGTAGGACGCTTATAAAACTCCAAATCTAAAGTAGGATCGTAATCGTCCATTGAATCGCCGATAATATCAGATTCGGGAATTTCATCATCCGATTCTGCTTTCTCATAACTCAAATCTATTTGATCTGTTTTATCTGTTTTATCCGATTCATCAGTTTTAGATAATTTATCGATCTCGATTGTATTTTCAAATTCAACTACTGAGGCATTTTCTTCTTTTTCATCGGTTTCTAAATTATCGCTTTCTCTGTCTTCAACTTTATCTGTTTCTTGTTTTTCCTCATCATTAATATCAAGAATATTTTCTTCAGAATCTTCAGAAAAGTCTTCCTTCTTAATTCTTTTAATTTTAAGAATCCATGATTTTATTTTTGATAATGAATTTTTGAAGCTAAAAATCATTATAACAAAAGCCGAAAAAACAATTAGCAATAATGTGCCTATTTTACCCCATAATCCATTGAGCCATGTACAAAGGAAATACCCATGTGCCCCTCCCATATAAAAAAGCTTATCAGCAAAAAAGTAAGCCATGGCAATACTAAGCCACACGGTAATTACTAATATTAGGAATATAGATTTTGAAAGAGGTAATATTTTTACTTTCAACAATCTAAACCCAATAAGTATAGATATCAGAATAAAAGAAAAAGACGCTAACCCAAACCAATTATGAATCATTAAGTTTGAAAGTATAGCTCCAATTTTACCAACCCAGTTTTCTACTTCGATTGAATTATCAAAAACTAATGAACGGAATGGAATATGCAATATACTTTGATCTGATTTCCATGTAAACAAATAAGACGTAAACGAAAGAGCGAGTAAGATGCTAAATGCAATAAATACAACTCCTAATGTAACAGTAAATCTTTCGTCTTTAAAAAATGCCCAAAAAGACTTCCAATTCTTTTTTAGGTTTTTATCTTTTTTCTGCTTTTTAATATTTTTAGTTTTCTTTTTTACCATAGCTGTAAAAATAGAAAAAATCCTCACTCGGAGGATTCTTTCACATAAAATAGTTATTTACAATGTTTTTAACCACCAAACATAGTTCTAAATTCTTCCATTGATTTTTCTTCATAATCCGAAGGGATTGTGAATAAATGCTTCTTAACTTTTGATTTTTTAACTTCCTGAACACTCATTGTCATTGTCATTCCCTCTTGTACAATAGTAAATTCCATTAACATACCATCTAAGCCTTCGATTGAGTTTTGAGCAGTTTCTACTTGAGGAACGCTAATTTCGTCAGTATAATAGACTTCCATTGTTTCGCCATCCTGAATTACTTCGGCTTTTTTACATGTATAACCGGCAATAACTTTAGTTTCATCAATATACTTAATTTCGGGTTTTGCAGGTTCTTCTGCTTCTGCTTCATCTTTAGCTGCTTCGAGTTCCTCTCCTGATTGTTTTACGACAAACTTTTGACCCATAAAATCCATTAAAATAATTACAGAACCGTCTTCAACATTTGAAATTGAAGCCATAGAATACATGGGAGATACTTGTTCAGAACGAATGAGATCACCTTTGTAATACATAATCATTTCGCCGGGCATTTGAGCTTTTGTAGTGGCATCTAATCCTTCCCCTTCGTATTCAATTTTGTATTTTATCATCCCCTCGAAACCGTCGTAAGCTGCCATTGATAACGTATTTGCTGCAAAAATAACAACAGCTAAAATACTTAAAACTTTAAATCGTGTTTTCATAAAATTTATTTTTAAAATTAATTATTAGGTTAATAATGTTTTCAATTACTGTACCAAATTTTTACAAATGTATATAAATAATTGAATAAGTAAAATAATTAAAAGTTAAAATATTATTAAGCAGGTTTTTATGATTTGATAAAATTTAAAAATATTTATAGCTTTGTACCTCAACAAAAAATGACAGATATGAATAAAAAACTTGCTGTAGTTGCATTTGGAGGAAATGCCCTTTTAAGAGCCGGACAAGAGGGCACCATTGACGAACAAAAAACAAATGTGCGAAGAGCTTGCGAAATTCTATTTAGCATACTAAAAGAAAATCATAATCTTATAATTATACATGGAAACGGACCGCAAGTGGGCAATATATTATTGCAAAACAATGCGGGAGCTAAAATGTATGGTATTCCAGAAATGCCTTTGGATGTTTGTGGAGCATATTCACAAGGTTTTATAGGATATTTGATTGAACAACAACTTAGAAATATTCTACCCACCAAAGATTTAGAAAGAGGCGTTGTAAATCTAATAACTCAAGTTTTGGTAGATAAAAATGATCCTGCTTTTAAAAATCCAACAAAACCGATTGGACCTTATTATACAAAAGAAGAGGCAGAAAAACTTTCTGCAGACACAAATTCTTTGTTCAAAGAAGATCCAGACGGAATTGGTTGGCGCAAAATTGTTCCTTCCCCTCTGCCCAAACAGGTTGGGAATAGCAAAGTGATTGAAAAACTAGCCCGAGATGGACATATTGTTGTCGCTGCTGGTGGTGGAGGAATTCCCGTTTATTATGATGAACAAAAAAACTTGCTGGGAATAGATGCCGTTATCGATAAAGACCATACGTCTGCCCTACTTGCTTCACAAGCAAAAGCCGATGAGTTTTATATTTTCACAGATTTAAAGAGAATTATTATTGATACACCAGAAACCAAAGGAAAAGTTTTGGATGTTATTCCGATTGCGGAAGCAAAAAAATATATTGAAGAAGGGATTTTTAGTGCCGGCGGCATGGCCCCCAAAATCAAAGGTGCCGTGAGTTTTATCGAAAATGGTGGCAGTGAATGTGTGTTTTTACACTTCCCCGACAGTGTTGATGAACCCATCTATCAAACCCGAATTGTACGCTAATGTGAGACTTAAATTAGAATAATAACTTAAATAAAATAAAATCATGGCTTTTAATTTAAAAAACAGGAATTTTTTAAAACTTTTGGATTTTACTCCTCAAGAAATACAATTTTTACTTGATCTTTCGCTTGATCTTAAGAAAGCAAAATATTCAGGAACAGAGCAACAAAGACTAAAAGGGAAAAACATTGTTTTACTTTTTGCTAAAGACTCTACACGTACACGCTGTGCTTTTGAAGTTGCCGCACTTGACCAAGGTGCTCATGTTACATTTTTAGGACCTAGCGGGTCTCAAATGGGGAAAAAAGAATCAATGAAAGATACTGCAAGAGTACTGGGACGTATGTACGACGGTATTGAATATCGCGGATTTGGACAAGAAATAGTTGAAGAACTTGGCAAGTATGCAGGTGTACCTGTGTGGAACGGACTCACAACAGAATATCACCCAACCCAAATTTTAGCCGATTTTATGACAATGCTCGAACATTCCGACAAACCATTAAGCCAAATTAAATTTGCATATCTTGGTGATGCTCAAAACAATATGGGCAATAGCCTAATGGTTGGAGCTGCTAAAATGGGTATGGACTTTAGAGCTTGTGCTCCCAAAAAATTCCATCCAACAAAAGAACTAGTTGCTCAATGTGAAGCAATAGCAAAAGAAACCGGGGGAAAAATCACTATTACCGAAAATGTTGATGAAGGAGTAAAAGATTGTGATTTTCTTTATACTGATGTTTGGGTATCGATGGGAGACCCTGCCGAAAAATGGGAAGAAGCTGTTGGCATAATGGGACCCTATCAGATAAATATGGAAATGATTAAAAAAACAGGAAATCCTAATGTTAAATTTATGCACTGTTTACCAGCTTTTCATAATGATGAAACACAAATAGGACTTGAAATTGCTGAAAAATTAGGGAAAAAATATCCTATCGTAGCTAAAGGCGAAATGGAAGTAACCGAAGATGTATTCGAATCAAAACACTCAATAGTTTTTGATGAAGCTGAAAACAGATTACATACAATTAAAGCTGTAATGGTTGCAACACTAGGATAATTTACAATTAATTGATAAACACATGATTACAAAAGCTTGCACTTGCAAGCTTTTTTTTTCGATAATTCAAAAGTATTATTTTTATAAAATCTTATTGTTATTTTGAATTAAGTAATTAAGTTTGTGCTAAAGGTTAACTGAATATTAATTTTAAAAAAAGAAAAAATGGCTTACGTAATTAATGATGATTGTACAGCTTGTGGAACATGTATTGACGAATGTCCGGTTGAAGCTATAAGCGAAGGTGATATTTATAAAATTGACCCGGATATTTGCACCGATTGCGGAGCATGCGCTGATGTATGTCCGGTTGAAGCAATTCATCCGGCTGAATAATAAGCTGTAAGTTAAAGACTTATAGGGATGTAGTTTTACATCCCTTTTTTATTGTTTATTATCCCGCATTATTCATACGATTAGCTTTGTGTAGCTGGTAGGCGTCGAAACTTGCAGATATATCCTTATATTTCAAGAGTTTTGCAACGAAGCAGATGCACAAAGATAATTGTAAGCTTTCTCAAAATTTGGCTAATAATAAAACCATAAGCACCGTGCCAATCCACAGACTAACAACTTGTTACGAGCCAGCCAAGAATAATGCGATGAATAATACGGGTTATATAATAGCTAAAACATACCCCATGTCTTCTAAAGAAAATACTAAAGGCTGGTTATTTCACAAATACTTTAAACTCCCATGCTCCCAATTCAACAGATATTTTATCTGATAATTCAATCATATTATCTTGAAATAAATCCTTGTAGTTATCCTTTAAAACTTCAGGCAAACTAATTTCTACATTTAAAAGTTTATCCGAAAGATTTAATACTACAATAATTTTGTTTGCTTCTTTAGTTCTTGCATAAGCATAAATTTTATCGGAATTGTTGTTACTTGGAAGTTTAAAAAATTCTCCACCATATAAACCACTCCATAAAGCAGGATTTTCTTTTTTAAGTTGGTTTAATTTAGTGTAAAACTCCTGAAATTTATAATGACCCCACTCAATTTCGTCCTTATCAAAAAAAGCAAGCCTTTTTTTCATAGCAGCTTCTTGTCCACTATAAATTAAAGGTACACCCGGAATAGTATAACAAAGTACCGAAAAAGCTTTTGCCCCATCTCCTAAACGCTCGTAAACTGTGCCATTCCATGAGTTTTCGTCATGATTAGTAGTAAATCTTAAATGATATACATCAGGTGAAAATTTTTTGTTTTCCCATGAAAGTATTGAATCAATTTCGTTACATGGTTTTTCGCCTTTAGCCACGGCATTTATAGCATGCATAAGTTCCCAACTATAGCAAGCATCAAAAGCGGCTTCGTGTAAATCTTGTTGTTCGGCTTCTGCAAGCATAAAAACGGGCTTAATTTCGTCTAATTGTTTGCGAGCTTCGTTCCAAAATTCAGTGGGAACCATCATAGCAACATCGCACCTAAAACCATCGATATTTGCTTCGTTGAGCCAAAATTTCATGTCATCAATCATAGCCTGACGCATATTGGGATTATCATAATTTAAATCAGCAACATCGCTCCAATCTTCGACAGGTGAGACTATGTTTCCTAAACTATCTCTTGTATAAAAATCTGGATGCGACTTTGTCCACACATGATCCCATGCAGTATGATTTGCCACCCAGTCAATTATTACATACATTCCTAACTTATGGGCTTCTTCAACTATTTCCTTAAAATCTTCTATTGTGCCAAATTCAGGGTTAATTGCAGTATAATTTTGAATTGAATAGTAACTACCCAAACTACCTTTCCTGTTAAGCTCCCCAATAGGATATATAGGCATAAACCACAGGATACCTACACCTAATTCCTTTAATCGTGGTAAATCTTTTTTAACTGCTTCAAATTTGCCCTCTTTTGAGTATTGTCTAACATTTATTTCGTATATTACTTTGTCTTTTGTCCATTCCGGAATAGTCTTTCCCATTTTTCTATCTGTTTTTGTTTGTTTTTGATCTGTTTGTCTGTTGCTTGTATTATTGCACGAAATTAATATTAGCAATAATATCGAAGCTAATAAAAATATTAATTTTTTCATATCTTATTTGTTGTTAAAATTTCATAACTCATAGGACTTAATTCTATAATCAAATTATTATCAAGATATTTAAAATCAGTTCCATTTAATGCTTTAAGATCAATTTCGGATGGCAAATAATCAAAAGACGCATTTATTACCTGATTACAAGATGCTTTATTTATTATTATTATTACAATTTCATCAAAATATTTTCGATAATAAGTCAAATACATTTTTTTATTGTCGTTAATTGTTGTTTCGCCATACAATAAAGCCATACTCGACTCTCTTAATTGGGCAAGCTTAGAGCAAGTATTAAACAAGCTCGTTTGATTTTCGTCCAAATTATTAAATATCATCATTCTGCGATTATCGGGGTCGCCTGCTCCCGGCATACCTATTTCATCGCCATAATATATACAAGGTATTCCCGGAATAGTAAAAATAAATGCCATTAACAACTCCATTTTTTTGTATGCAACATCATCGCTAACTTGTATTTCTCTATTCCAACCAGCCTCTTTATCGTCTTCGTCAAAAGCTAAATCGCCACTTGCAAGACTAATAAATCTCGGTAAATCGTGATTTCCGGTAATATTCCCCATTAAGTGATGATGTCCGTATGCATTTAAGCTTGCATTTAGCGAATTACAGAGCTTGTCGATAGTTACAGAATCGTTTGCAAAGGTATATCGTGCATCAAAATAAAGATTAAAATCGAATTGTGCATCAAGCATTCCGGTTGTAACATAAGAACCAATCAATTTCCGGTCTCCAAAAGTTTCGCCTATTTGATAAACCGACTTCCTTGAAGCTTTTATTTTATGAGTAAGCAAACGCCAAAAACTTTCGGGAATATGTTTTGTAGCATCGTGTCTAAACCCGTCAATATTGTATTCATTGAGCCAATACATTGCATATTCTGAAATTTGCTCTCTAACTTCGGGAATTGAGAAATTCCATGATGGTAAAAATGTATCGAACCATGTAGTTAATCTTTGTTCTTCCCATATTCTAATATTTTTTGTACCATCTTCTAAAATCAAATCTGTAGCCCATTCAGGATGTTTTTGATAAAGTGGGTGTAGCTCATGAACGTGATTTGCAACAAAATCAAGGATTACATTTTTATTTTTATTATGTGCTAAATCAATAAGATCTTTAAGACTCTCTTTTGTGCCAAATCTGTAATCAATGTCTGTGCTAGATATAGGCCAATACCCATGATATCCTGAATATTTACGGCGAGGTTCAGGAAATTCTTTATAAGCTGCTTCAGGGTTTTGCATTAATGGCGAAAGCCATAAGGTATTAATGCCTAACTTATCAAAATAACCATCTTTAAGCTTTTTATAAACTCCATCAATATCACCTCCCTGATAATTTGCACGAAAATCGACTGTACTGTCTTTTAATGCTTTGTCGTTTGCAGTGTTACCATTAAAAAACCTGTCGATCAAAACAAAATACATTATTTGATTGTGCTTATGATGACGCGAAAAATCATTTGTAGAATTAATTACTTTACCTTTTTTAAGAGGAATGAATAAATCATTAGTAATACCCTGTTCGGAAAGTCCAAAAACTCGTATGTTTGAGAATTCCGTAATAAATGCTTCTTCGGGGATTAAAAGTTTGTATTCATTATCACTAAGCAAAACGGGTTCATTTTGCATCCTTTTATTTTGCCATAAGATGAAGAATTCATCAACAGGTTCTGTACTTCTTATTATCAATTCTTTATCTGTAAATCTTTCGGTATAAATTTGCGGAGGTTCTCCTTTTTCCCAAATTACCTTATTTATAGAATTATAATTACCAAAACCATTAGGAACCGAATCTTTACAAGTAGGATTTGTCATCCATTCTCCATCGGCAACAATTTGATATTGGTATTCTCCGGGTTCTAAATAAAACTTTTTTTCCCAAGCATATTCCTCAAATTTCATAATACATTTATCGGGATTCCAATTATTCCACTCTCCGGCTATTTTAACCTCATCATAAGATTTATACATATTGGGGTCGAAACTAATGCTGGTTTCTAATAGTTTTCGTTTTTTAAGCAAAAGTGAATATGGTTTATCTCCAATCCAAAATAACAATTCTGAAATATAATTTAAGTGATTATAATCGATGTCTAATATTAAAGCTGTGTCATTTATAGATATCAAATACTCGGGATACTGGTAACTTACTGAATCTATTAAATCTGTGTTATAAAAATAATCGCTTAAATAAATAGTGTTTTTACCGGGTTCGATCCAAATGGGCAAAAATAGTTCACTAACTGCATCGTAGGTATAAATCTCCTCATTGTTTTTATTTATATTACAGGAATTTGCAATTACCAAACATAGTATAATAAGCCAAAATAAGCATCTCATAATGATTAAATTATAGAATTTATAAGATTTTAACAGAGTAGTCTTTTTCGATAATAATATTTGCCTTTTGTTTAAGGGTGCTAACATTTAAGTGTTCTTGTTCAAGCACATTCCACCTAAAATCGTTTGTAGGTTCTTTACCCCTGTCGGCTTGAGCTTTTTTTGTTTCATGATAAGTAAGACTAATGAAAATTCCCAAGTCGATATACTCAGATTGCAAAGCATATAAACCATCAACAATAAGTACTTGCACCTTGCTAAAATCTGTAATTAAAATATCCGGCTCATCCGGGACAATATCAACACAAGGCATTGTAGCTGTTTCTGCATTTTTAAACTGATTTATATTCTTGTTCAAAGTATCCCAATCAATTTCATTAAAACCTACACTTTTAAAACCATTTCGTTTTCGCCATTCAGTCCGTTGGTGTGGGTGAATTTTATAATAATTATCGGAGTGAATAATTTTTGTTGGGATATTATGCTCGTTTACCAGCAATTTGCCAATGCAATGCGACAATTCTGACTTACCACTACCCGACTCTCCCGAAATGGCAATTACATCTCGATTTTTACGATTATTTATATAAAAATCTACAATTATTTTTGCAGCATTTTGATGCTTTTCTTTTATCAGTAATACATCTCCAAGCATATCATATATTATTTAAACTGTTTCGACAACAAACAAATATAATAGAATTTAATGAAATATCTGCTTATATTATTGAAGAATAAGCTATTACAACTAATTATATTTTTATCTCCCAATTTTATAGCCTTTAAGTGCAAAAAACATAATAAATAAATAGCAAGGAATCATAATTAGATAAGCAATTTGTGTCCCGATATGGGGCAAGTCGCTAAGTGCGCCATAAACAAGTGGTATTATAGCTCCACCGGCAATAGCCATAATTAAAAATGCAGAACCCAATTTTGTGTGTTTTCCTAGTCCTTCAATACTTAAGGGCCAAATAGCTGGCCACATTATTGCATTAGCAAATCCTAGCAAAGCTATTGATATTACAGACATAATACCTTGTGTAACAACTCCAAAGAGTGTAAAAACCACACCTAAAACTGCCATTATTGCCAGTGCTTTTGACTGAGAAATTATTTTAGGGATAGCAATTATTCCAAGTACATATCCGGCAATCATTCCAAATAAGGTAAACGATGCAAAAAATCTAGCTTTACTAATTTCGAATCCTATAGATTTACCGTATGTAATAATTGTATCAACAGCAATTACTTCAACACCTACATAAAAAAACAGTGCCATTACACCCAGCCACAAATAAGTATATGAGAAAATTCCCCTCTGTTTTTTATTTAAAGATTTATCATCGCTTTGGTGGTTACTAATTTTGGGTAAACCCGAAAACCTAATCGCTACTGCCAAAACAAATAAAACCACAGTCATTATTAAGTAAGGCTCGATTACACGATGAGCCAAAGAGTCTAATATTGTATTTTTTTCGGCAATACTCATTGTTATAATACTAACTTCAATTTCATCGGTATTTTTAAGAATAATAGCACCGAGTATTAATGGACTTAATATTCCTGCTATTTTATTTGCAAGTCCCATAATGCTCATCCTTTTGGCAGCACTTTCTATTGGGCCAAGAATTGTAACATAAGGATTTGAAGCAGTTTGCAACAAAGACAGACCGGCACCCTGAACGAACAAGCCTGTAAGAAACAAGCTATAAGTACGAGAAATTGCTGCCGGAATAAACACAAGTGAACCTATTGCCATTACGGATAAACCTAAAGACATTCCGTTTTTAAATCCAGTTTTTTCCAGTATCCAAGACGAAGGAATTGCCAAAACAAAATATGAAATATAAAAAGCAAATGCTACAAGCATAGCTTCAAAATTACTAAGTTCGCAAGCTAATTGTAAATATGGGATTAGCGTTGAATTAAGCCATGTTACAAAGCCGAAAATGAAAAATAATACCCCAATAATTATTATAGGTAGCAGATTATATTTGTTTTGGTTTCTCATATTATTAAAAGAGATTAATCATTTAACATTTTCAAAAATTCTTCTTCACTTTTTAGTTCGACTCCAAGTTTTTGAGCTTTTTCTTTTTTGCTGGGCCCCATGTTATCGCCTGCCAGAATAAAACTTGTATTTTTTGAAATACTGCTACTGTTTTTTCCACCATGCAACTCAATTATCGTTTTATATTCGTCTCTGGAATGATGGACAAAAACTCCACTGATTACAATACTCATATCTTTCAATATATCCGACTTTTGCTCTTCTCTATCAACTTTAAATTGGAGACCGGCTTCTTTAAGTTTATTTACAAATTCTATAATATCAGCTTGCGAAAAATATTCTTTCACACTTTCTGCAATCCGTTCACCTATTTCATGCACTTCTGTAAGTTCTTCTATACTTGCATTTATTAGCAAATCAATATTAGGAAAAGCTTTAGCTAATATCTTTGCGACAGTTTCGCCTACATATCGTATACCTAAAGCGTAGAGAACCCGTGGATATGGAACTGTTTTAGAAGATTCTATGCTATTAATAATATTTTCGGCAGATTTTTGTGCAAACCTCTCAAGTGGCAAAATATCTTCAATTTTTAGCTGATACAAATCGGCTGCATTATGTATTAGCCCTTTGTTAAAAAACAATTCAACGCTTTCTTCGCCCAGACTTTCTATGTTCATTGCCTTACGGCTAATAAAATGAATAATCTTGCCTTTAATTTGAGGCGGACAACCATTATCGTTAGGGCAAAAGTGTTTAGCTTCTCCTTCGTTTTTAATTAATTCTGTACCACATTCGGGGCAATGAGCAATGAATTTTGTAGGCGGATTTTTATGTTCTCTTACAGCAATACCAACAACCTTGGGAATAATCTCACCGCCTTTTTCAACAAAAACTTTATCGCCAATACGTAAATCAAGCAAAGCAATTTGTTCTGCATTGTGCAACGAAGCCCTTTTTACTGTAGTTCCTGCAAGAAAGACAGGCTGAAGATTTGCCACCGGTGTAATAGCTCCGGTGCGTCCAACTTGATAGTCTATACTTAAAAGTTCAGTAACAGCTTGCTCTGCTTTAAATTTATAGCTTATTGCCCAACGAGGAGTTTTAGCAGTATATCCCAGTTGTTCCTGTTGCTTGTAATTATTTACTTTTAATACAATCCCATCAATATCATAATCAAGATTTTTGCGTGCAGTATCCCAATAATTAATATAATCGAAAACGTCATCAAGGTTTTTGCATTTAATTATGTCTTCGGGAATTTTAAAACCCCATGATTTTGCTTTTTTAAGATTATCGAAATGATTATCATAAGGTATTTCTTCACCTAGTATGTAATACAAAAAGCAATCTAAATACCTCTTAGCCACTTCGCTTGAATACTGCATTTTAATACTTCCGGCAGTTGCATTTCTAGGATTAGCAAATAGATTATCTCCAGACTCCTGACGAATATTATTAAGTTTCTCGAAAGTTTTATGTGTCATAAAAATTTCACCACGCATCTCAAAGTTTTGTGGATAATCATCTCCTTTTAGAACTAAGGGAATAGATTTAATCGTTTTTACATTTTCGGTAACATCATCGCCGCGAGTACCATCGCCACGGGTAACAGCTCTTGTAAGCTTCCCGTTTTCGTAAGTTAAACTTATGGAAACACCATCGTATTTAAGTTCACAAACAAATTCACATTCTTGTCCCTCTAATCCTTGTTGCACTCTACGGTAAAAATCACTAAGTTCCTCACGAGAGTATGTATTACCCAACGAAAGCATAGGGTATTTATGATAAACGGTTTCAAATTTATTAGAAATATCGTTACCAATACGTTGAGTAGGGCTGTCAGTTTGAGCAAATTCTGGATATTGGGCTTCAAGCCTTTGAAGTTCTTTAAGAAGCTGGTCGTACTCAAAATCACTTATTTCAGGTTGAGCATCACGGTAATACAGTTCGTTGTGATACCTGATCGTATCACTTAACTCATTAATCCTTTTGCTAATATCGAGTTTTTCCATAAGTATTATTTGAAACTAACGAAAGTACAAAAGTAAAAGTGATAAACATAAACAGTATTAAATAAGTAATTCACAAATTTTTGTTTAATTGTGTTTGGGTTAATCCATACACTATAAATAAAAGTTGTTTGTTGTATGCTTTTAATTGCGAATACACTATTATAACGTGTATTTAGGATACAGTTAACCCGACAGTTGTTTTATATATTGTTATCATTTTCTAAAAATTTATCTTAAATACTAATCACAATAACGATTAAATTTAAATAATAATTTGTATCTTGCCACAAAAAATATGTATTTCAGTACAAACATTAAACTATTACGAAAGCGTAGAAAACGTACCCAAGACGACGTGGCGTTTGCTCTTGAAATGAAACGCAGCACATATAGCGGTTACGAAAATAAGGTAGCTCAGCCAACATTAGACGCACTTATTAAGATTAGCGAATATTATCAGGTAAGTGCCGATGTGTTATTAAAAATTGATTTACTTCAATATTCAGAACATGAGTTGCGTCAAATAGAAATGGGTTCTGATGTATATGTAAAAGGGAGTAATTTGAGGATACTAACCACTACTGTAGGCAACGATAATGAAGAAAACATTGAGCTTGTAAATTTAAAAGCAAAAGCCGGATATACTCGTGGTTTTGCCGATCCTGAATACATAAAGGTTTTACCTACATTCCGTTTACCTTTTTTGTCGCGTGAAAAAAAATACCGGACATTTCAAATCTCCGGCGATAGTATGTTGCCAATTCCCGATGGTGCATATGTTACAGGTGAGTTTGTGGAGAACTGGGAAGCTATACGCAACGGCGAAGCTTGTATTGTACTTACTCTAGACGAAGGCATTGTATTTAAGTGTGTAGAAAATGAACTGAGCAAAAAAGGGAAACTTGGTTTGTATTCTCTTAATCCGGCATACGAACCATACCATATCGAAGCAGTTGATATAAAAGAAATATGGAAGTTCGTAAACTATATAAGTCCCGAAATGCCCGAAGCTTTACCCCCCGACTTAGATTTGCATAAAGCAGTTGCTAATTTACAAAAGGAGATTCTTGAGTTAAAAAGTGAGGTAAAGAAAAGTAGAGGTAATTCATGATTAGGAATGACTATTATTGCAAGATAATACAACGATGAATTAGAATATTGTTTAAAAAGTTTAACAACTTGATTTTGAAAAATTAATAATAGTAGTATTTTTGATTTTATGAAAGTTTTTGCAGAATTATATCATGGAGATTGCAAGGAGGTATTAAAGAAGCTTCCCGATAATAGTGTCGATTTAATATTTACATCACCTCCTTATGCTGACCAAAGAATAAATACTTATGGAGGAATACATCCTAATAAATATGTTGATTGGTTTATTCCAATCGGGCAAGAACTTTTACGTGTACTGAAGCCCACAGGTACCTTTGTCTTAAATATTAAAGAAAGAGTGGTAAATGGTGAAAGGAGTACCTATGTAATTGAACTTATTCTTGAAATGAGAAAACTTGGTTGGTTGTGGACTGAAGAATATATTTGGCATAAAAAAAACAGTTACCCTGGTAAATGGCCAAATCGTTTTAGAGATTCATGGGAAAGGTTAATCCAATTTAACAAGGAAAGGAAGTTTAACATGTATCAAGATGAGGTTATGGTTCCTATGGGGGACTGGAAAAAATCAAGATTAAAAAAATTAAGTGAAACTGATAAGCAAAGAGATGAGTCAAAAGTTGGAAGTGGTTTTGGAAAGAACATTTCTAATTGGATGGATAGAGAGATGGCTTACCCTACAAACGTCCTTCATTTAGCAACAGAGTGCAATAATAAAAATCATAGCGCTACATTCCCTGAAGCATTGCCAGAATGGTTTATTAAATTATTCACGAAAAAAGGAGATGTTATTCTTGACCCTTTTATGGGTTCAGGGACAACTATTTTTGTTGCAAATAGAATGCAAAGAAATTCAGTCGGTATTGATATAGTACAAGACTATTACACCATGGTTAAAGACAGAGTACAGACTGTTGACTATTACTTATTTGAACAAAAGACAAATTATGAACAAACTGAACCCAATGGACGTATTTCAATACGTTGAAGAAAATATTGGAACATTTCATAAAAAAGAATTTGTAGTCTTGATTCATTAAGTCTAGCAAAAGTTCTAAAAAGAAAGAACCCTTATCTGTTTAAGGCAAAATATGTTTTAACAGCCGAGCAAATCGTAAAAAGCATTGTTGATGCACATATTTCATCAAATGAAGAAACAATATTTGGAGACTGGTTGGAAGGATTTGCAATATTCATTAATCACAAGGTTTATAATGGATGGAAATCCGGAATAGTAGGAGTTGACTTAGAGTTTGATAAAGATAATACTAGATATATAGTAAATATTAAATCTGGTCCCAATTGGGGTAATAGTAGTCAAATTTCAAAAATGATATCTGATTTTAAAACTGCACAAAGAACTTTAAGAACTAGTAATTCAAATCTTTCAATTGTTGCTGTTAATGGTTGTTGTTATGGTAGGAACAATAATCCTGACAAAGGGTATTATTATAAATATTGTGGACAAAAGTTTTGGGAATTTATTTCAGGTAAATCTACATTATATACAGAAATTATTGAACCCTTATCACATAAAGCAAAAGAGAAAAATGACGAGTTCTTGGAATCATATTACAATATGATTAATAAATTTACAATAGAATTTGGCAATAGTTTTTGCAATCAAAAAGGAGCAATAAAATGGGAAGAGCTTGTAAAATTTAATTCCTCATCGAAATAATGTATTTTAGTTACTAGTGTCTCTTAATTTTCTTTAATGTATCTATTATAACTTTAAAATCACTTTTAAGACTACGAGTTTTTATATATTCAAGATTAATATTAAGCTTTGCCTGCATGATTTCTTCAATATATACTTTCTCTGGATCATCAAATTGAGCTAATATCTCATTTTCATTACTGTATTTTAACGATGCAGGATCGGTAATTCCAGGTTTTACGCCCAACACTTTTTTTTGTTCGTTAGTATATAAGTTAACATATTTACGTACTTCGGGGCGTGGACCTACTAGGCTCATGTTACCAATCAGTACATTTATTAGTTGGGGCAATTCATCAAGTTTATATTTGCGCAATATCAATCCTATTTTTGTGATCCTTTTATCATCGCTACCAACTGTAAGCAGTCCTTTTTTATCGGAATTTGTGTACATAGTGCGGAATTTAAAAATCTTAAAATCTTTATTGTTTTTGCCTACTCTTTTTTGCAGATAAAAAACTCCACCCCTGCTTTCGACAATAACTGCAATAGCAATTATAAAAAACACAGGTAGTATTACAACTAATCCAAAAAATGAAACAACAATATCAAAAACTCGTTTAATCATTTTTTCAAAACCTTTGCAACAGATTCAATTACAGCATTCAAAACTGTTTCAACTTGATCATTCGTAAGATCATAATAGACCGGCAAACTAATTTCACACTTATAATTTTGCATTGCAATTGGATAATCTTCGGTTTTGTATCCCATATTTTTATAAGCCGTAAGCATAGGTAATGGCTGAAAATGCACATTTACACTTACTTCATACTTAAATATTTCTTGAATAATTTGGTTTCGTTCTAGTTCGCTGGCATTTTTAATTCGGAGTAGAAATACGTGATACGAAGACTCTATCTCTTCATTTTTTACGATTGGTAAAACTGCCCATTCATACTTTTTCAAAATACTAAAATATGAGTTAAATATCTCTTTTCGTTTTGGCAGAGTATCGTTTTGATATCTTTTTAATTCTATTAACCCAATAGCAGCAGAAATATCAGTCATATTTGCTTTATATCCGGGAGTAATTACATCATATTGCCAGTTTCCGGCTTTTGATTTTGCAAGAGCATCTTTACTCTGACCGTGTAATGAATATATATTTAGATATTTATAAACATCATTATTGTCGAAACTATTGGGTAAGTTTAATGCAATGGCTCCTCCTTCGGCAGTTGTAAGGTTTTTAACAGCATGAAAAGAAAAAACCGAAATATCGCATACTGACCCGGTTCTCTTTCCTTTGTAAACTGCTCCAAGCGAATGTGCAGCATCAGCAAGCAGTAATATTCTACCAAGTTTTTTCTGTACCTCTGTTGTAGGCTTAAATAAATGCTTGTGTGAGTTAATTACAGAAAAGATATCCTCATAATCACAAGGTAATCCGGCTATATCAACAGGAATAATAACCTTAGTACGTGGTGTAATCAGTTTTTCAATTTTACTTATATCTATGTTGAATGTATTGGGGTTAATGTCAGCCATTATTGGTGTAGCACCACAATGAATTATTACATTAGCAGTAGCACAATACGTGTATGCAGGAATTATTACTTCGTCGCCGGGCACAATACCAAACCACCTAAGTATTAACTCCATACCAGCTGTAGCACTACTTACAGCAAGAGTACTTTTATTTCCATTAAAGTTTGTAAGTTCTTGCTCGAACTGTTTAGTACGAGGTCCGGTAGTTATCCAACCCGATTTAAGAGTTGCAACTACTTCATTTATAATATCATCGTCAATGCGAGGTGGAGAAAACGGAATCATTGTCGTTATATTTATTTGTATAATTTAATAATGTATAAAAAAACATAAAAAATATTATTCCTGATTGAGTTTCCAAGACTGATTCAAACAAAAAGTTGAACCCTGTAATACCTAAAAAGAATATTAGCATTAAATTTGATTTTCTGTGCAAATAAACCGGCAACATAAAAGCACAAATCAGTAGAATAATACCTGGCAACCCTAGCGATAGTAGCGTTTGTAAATATTGATTGTGAGTGTTTAGTCGCTTTTCTTCGGCACCTGTATATCCTTTTTTATGATATTCTTTTATTAGTTCATCATCGGCATCACCCGGTCCTGTTCCTATAAACAAATTTTTACCAATAATCTCTAATGATGTAGTATAAACAATTATTCTTGAAGAAGTACTTTCAGTCGTTTCCGGATTGATTTCGGTAGATACAGCTTTTGTTGCCCCACTAAACCTTTCGTTTTGCAATACAATAAATACTGTGGCCCCAATAATAATCAAAGAGAAAACTAAATTAGCCCAACTAAAAGACTGCCTTACTGACATTGCTAAAAAAACAATGATTAGCCCAACCATACAAATCAACCCCGATTTTGAAGACAAGAAATAAATAAATGCTAAGAACAAAAAGAATACAGGAAAAAATGACCATTTAGCAATAGGAAAAACTTTTTGCCGTAAATAACACATATATAATATACTTATTGCAAACGTTAAATACATTGCAGCATAAGATGTATGATGAAATAAAGACAGCTTATAATAATAAAATGCATTTATACCTATTGAGCTGTAATTAATGATAGCATAAGTAATGCATATAAGAACAGCAAGTAAGTTTCCTGTAACAAATGAAAGCATTATTTTAAACCTTTTTTGGATATTGTATTCAACTGCAGGAAGCATTAAAAATGGAAATATCAAATACGATAGTTTAACTTCTAATTTAAATAAACCATTGGGTATATTATCAGTATAAAAAAGAGCAATAGCACTTAATATATATATCATTGGGAAAAGCCATGCTATTCTATTTCGAATAAATACACTAAGTAGCTTTTTCCATGGATAAGTAAAAACAGCAGTAACAGCCCAAAACGAGATAAACCAAGGGAGAATAATTTTATGCAAGGGAATTAAGAAAGCACATATTAACATAAAGTAATATGGCAAATCTTCTCTAATATTATTGACTCGTAATTCTTTCATTTAATACTATCCTGCTTTTTATAAGCACCCCAAAGTAATATTGATGAGAAAAATGTAAAAAATATAATTCCCACTTGAAGCATTAATAAATCATCGCTCATAAAAAATAACATTGTAATTAAACCCCAAATAAAAATTATATCACTCTTTTGTTTATAAGCAATTACAAACATAACAATAAATATTCCGATAAGAGCTAAAAATCCGGCAATTCCATTCATTGTTAAAGAATAAATAAACTGATTATGCGGATTAGTTTGCAATTTGTAATTAGATGGCACCTCATCTTTTTGATATTGGCTAATTAATGCTTTTTTAACATTACCTGTTCCTACACCTGTAAAGAAATTATCTTTAATAAGCTTAATTGAAGCATTCAAAGCAGCCATCCTTAAAACCGTAGATTCTGAACTACCGTATTTAATATCTTCTTTTTTAAATATGTGATTATATGCTACTATCATTCTTGCTTTAATATTGGTATTATTAAATAAATAATACGAAGGAATTAGAAGTGCGATTATTAATAATATCGATTGCCAAATTGGGATTGTTCTGCGTTTTATCATTATTCCAAACATTGCAATAATACTTAAACAAAATATTAAAAATGCAGCCTTTGATGCCATTAAAAACAGAAATGAGACCAAAACTATTACAATGATTATTTTTGCAATTGTACTATTAAAAAAAACTAGCTGCTTTTTACTATTAGTTAAATCAAACAGTAAAATAAAAATACCCCAAAGCACATAAATCGACAGTTGATTGGGCAACATAATTAAATGTGTAAGTCTTGTGTAAAAGAAAACACTCGTATCCTCTGTATGTAGATATTCGCTTAAAGAAGTAAAAAAGCAAATTATAAATGCTGTTAATAATCCAATTATAAACCATGTATTAATCCACAATAGTCGTCTTCTAAAGTTATTAATCGAAAAGGTTTTAAATATAATCGGGAAAAATAGCAATGAGGAAAAAATAACAATAGTCTGGAATCTTTCGTTATAATAATTACCAATAAAAAGCCCAAATGCTGCAACTATTAATGGTAAAATAAAAATGTAGTATTTATAATCTTTGAATAATAAAACAATTTGTTTACGGTTTTCTTTTGTTACAAATGCTAAAATTAGCAATAATACCATGCTTATTGAAGTAGCTTTAATATACAGAGGCAATACAAAAGCGGTAAAGCATAATAAAAATATTTGTGTCTTATTTACATAAGTTCTCATAGATTATGTAAAAGTAATCTAATCAGGCAAAATATGGAATTTTTGCAATCGAAATTTGCTAATTTATTATTTTGTGTTGCTCAATCTCAAAAATATGAATGTATGTTCTATCTTTTTTATTACCAAATAGTTTAGGCACTTCAAATTCTTCAATTTCCAGAACCCATGTTGCCATATTACTATATGGATTTTCATTATAGTTAATAGCCTGGTTTTCTGAAAATTTAATTTTTATATTGTCGTAATCAACAATTAGTGAATCACTAATTTTACCCAATTCTATTGGAGGAGTAAGCCACAAATCAGTACTTGTTTCAAAAAATTTAACATATGAATTTGGCAAAATTTCAATAGTTTGATTAAGATTTGAACCAGAGAATCTTTGTAAAGTGATTGTTGTGTTTGTTTTATTTCGTAATGCTAGGGCATGATTTTCGTATTTATCTTCGCAGGAGCCTAAAAAGAGCAATACAATAAATAAGCCTATAAAAATAATTAATTTTAAACATCTCATATTAAGTAGGTTTTAATTATTCATCATATAAAAGATATTTTTTTCGGATTTTCTTAAAATTACTAAGTTGGGGCTCCCAAGTTTCACGGATTTTGTTTTCATCCATGTTATCAATAATTTGCATTTTTAGAGTTTTACCACCACTTAGCAGATTAAACGAAGATTTAAAAAAATCATTTTTGTCGGGAAACTGTTTGTAGCACTCCATTACAAAATCGATGTTAAGTCTATTTGTATCACATTTAAAATGATAACACGAATCTGATAAATCGAAACCATAACAAAGTTTTCCCTTAAGCTTAGGATTTTGTGCTCCTACATTCGAATTTGGAGTAAAGCTATAAGTTGCTGCTGCCCAATTTTTATAATAAGGATGACCAATCAGTTGAAATTGTTTATCTGTACCTCTGCCAATACTTATAGCAGTACCTTCGAGCAAACAAATTGATGGATAAAGTTGCACCGACCTATAATTTGGCAAATTAGGCGAAGGTTTAACGGGCAAGTTATAGGGCATAGAATGTAACCACCCTTTGCATTTCACTACATATAAATCACATTCTAAACTATCCGACAACCATTTTTCACCATTTATCATTGTTGCATATTCTCCAATTGTCATCCCATGAACTATTGGTACAGGGTGCATACCAATAAATGATTTGTAAGCTGTATCGAGAACTGGCCCGTCAACATAATATCCATTGGGATTAGGTCTATCCAGCACAATAAGTTTAATATTGTTTTCGGCACAAGCTTCCATAACATAATGTAGAGTAGAGATATATGTATAAAACCGAACACCAACATCCTGCAAATCGAATAAAATAATATCTATCCCCTCAATTTGATTTTTTTTTGGCTTTTTATTATTTCCATACAATGATACTATTGGAATGCCGGTCTTTAAATCTTTACTATCATCAATTAATGCACCGGCGTCGGCATCTCCTCTAAACCCATGTTCAGGGCAAAAAACTTTAATAACATTAATATTATGAGCTAATAAAGTATCAAGTAAATGAACATTATTAACTTGACTTGTTTGATTTGCAACTATAGCAATATTCTTATTTTTTACCATATTGATATAGTTATCGATAAGTTCAGCTCCGCAATGTATCGAGACATTAATCGTATCTTGGTATAATTCCTCAGGCAAATTTGTTTCGATACGAGGCTTATTGCTACACGCCCATATTACGGAACTTATTATTACTATAATTATTGGTTTTAACATAATAAACCAAATATACGCTTGAGAGATTTACTTTTACAATAAATATTGAAAAATTAAACACAACTTATTGTTAAAAAACTATTTCATTACTCAGAAACTATCCTATTAGGTTATTCAATTAACAATATCCTACAATTTTATAAACTAAAAAACCTGACACTTCATGTATCAATAAAGTCCATCTGCTTAAAGCATATACGTTTGGCACAATCAAATGGTCAAAAGAAAATTTTCGGTTGCCGGCGTATCTATCAGTAACATACACATCGAAATCAAAACCAGCTTTTTTAAAGCAAGCAGCCGATCTTCGCATATGAAAAGCACTTGTGATAAGCAAATATGTATCAGAAGATTTTTGGGGCTTAAGAAGTTTTGCACTAGCACATGCATTTTCAAAAGTGTTTCTGGAATCAGTTTCAACTAATATATCATTTTCTGGAATACCAATTTTCACTAAATAATTGCGAAGTATTTCTGCCTCTTTAAAATTAGGATTATTTAATTCTCCGGAGCCGCCTGTAATAAATATTTTTTTTATTTTCCCATCTTTATATAAATCTATAGCCTGCAAAAGTCTGTCGCTTGATCGCAAAAAATTTATCCTATCATATTTATTATCATAACTTATCATGCCAGATAAAACAATTCCATAACTATAAGATTCTTTCAATTCTGTTTGAGCAGTAGCATCAACTTCCCACCACCGCATAAATTCGTCTTGAATAAAAGAGTTTGAGAATAACAGCAAAATTATTCCGGCTAATACAAAAAGGCGAATTTTAAGTTTAGGTTTTCGTACTATAAAAGCTACAATAAATAACACTACTATCCATAGCACAGGAGTAAGCAAGTAATGCATAGTTTTAGATAACACAAAAAACATAGCTCTTATTTTTAATATGTTTTACAACCATTTACACAATTTTTAAATACGGCGGTAAATTATTACTTTTGATACCCTTTTGTTTTGGCAAACTTAAAAAAATAATAATTATGAATGAAAATCAGATTGCATTAAATCCAAATCCGCTGGTACAATATTAAAAAAAACCGGCCTCAGAATTCACAAAAAGCACATAACATTTTCAAAGAAAAAACAGGATTTACATTTAAAGCTCTTGGTGAACTTGAATATTATATTATTGATGATCGTGAAAATTGCGAAATGTATAAAGCTCGCGATCAAGGAGCATATCACGAAGAAGAGCCTTTTGTTAAATTTGCATATATTAGAAGAAAAGCCATGCAACTTATAGCTCAATGCGGTGGTAATATTAAATACGGACACTCTGAAGTAGGTGGATTTTATGACGAAGAAAAATATTACGAACAACAAGAAATTGAATTTTTGCCAATTAGTGCCGAAGATGCTGCAGACCAATTAGTTGTTGCTAAATGGATTCTTCGTTGTTTATGCCATAACGAAGGACTTGAAATATCGTTTGCTCCAAAAATCACTGTAGGTAAAGCAGGTAGCGGAATGCATATTCACATGATGCTTGAAAAAGACGGTCGTAATGCAATGGTTGAAAACAACAAACTTAGCAATAATGCAAAAACTCTTATTGCAGGAATACTATCGCTCGCCGATGCACTTACTGCTTTTGGTAACACAATACCTACATCATATCTCAGATTAGTACCACACCAAGAGGCTCCAACTAATATCTGTTGGGGCGACAGAAACCGTAGTGTATTGGTAAGGGTACCACTTGGTTGGATTGGTGCAGATGATATTATTAAGCATGCTAATCCTAATTGCAAAGAACAATCTACAAAACGAGACAGTAAACAAACAGTAGAAATAAGAAGTGGAGACGGCTCCGCAGATATCCACAGATACATTGCAGGAATTATTGTTGCAGGAATTCACGGCTTTGAAATGGAAAAGCCTCTTGAACTAGCCGAAAAACTTTATGTAGATGTAAATATCTTTAAAGAAGAACATAAAGACAAACTGGAACAATTAGAAGGGTTACCAATTAGTTGTTATGAATCTGCTTTGTCATTAGAGAGTAAACGACAATATTTTGAAAAGTATGATATTTTCCCAAAGGGTATGATAGACAGTATTGTTGAAAAACTTAAATCTTATAATGACAAAAACCTTAGCGAAGAACTTTACGGTAAACATGAAGAGATTGCGAAACTTGTTAATAAATACTTACACTGCAAATAGATTATTTTGCAAACTATAATAATTGAGGATAATGGATTTTTCTGTTATCCTCATTTTTTTAAGATTATATCTATCCGATTTTGATTTTACTATTTGAAACAATTATATCTAGTTTTTCAACAATATAATTATGTAAACCCTTCAATTTATTATAATCTGCAGGATATAGATTTTTAATTCTAAATTTTTTCCAATCTTGAAGGACGATAGTTATCCACTCGAACCAAGCTTGTGCTGCAAACCCACTTATTGGCAAGGACAATAAATATATTAAAGACCAAATCCAAGAATGAAAAATTGCTTTAAACACAAAAAACTGGATTATATAAACAATTGGAATTACAAATATACCCCACACAAACTTAATAGACGAATGAAATTGCATGTCTTTAATCTTAGTAACCAGCAGCTTAGGTATCAAATAGGCAATAATATTATTTATAAGCCCATAAATGAATATTGGGCTTATAACTAGAATTAACAAAGATGATATAAGTAATCTGAACAAGTTTAATTTAGGTTTTTCAATACTTTGATTACTTACTTTATACTTATCTTTCAATTCGTTGTATTGTAATACTTTCAAACTTAATTCACTCATTTTTTCGGGTTCCGATTTAGCAAAACTATCTAAAGCATTGATTGTAATTTTATCGGCTCTAAACTTATTAATTTGGCTTAACTTACCAAGCTGAAATTTTTTAATAAGTTGTTTTACATAAAGAGCCCTCAAGCTTTCGTAAATATCATATAACTCAAGATTTCTAATGTCAATAACTAATGGCTGCAACTCTTCATAAATCTTATCTCTAAGAGCAATAATCCCTTTTTGGTCATTATCTTCGTATATTTCTTTGTAATCAGAAGCTATAATAGGCTTTCCGAATCTAATATGTGCAATAGCTCTAAAAGTGTTGTATTTGCTGTAATAAATCCCAACGGGGACTATTTTAACACCTAATTCAAAATTATTACGTTCTTCGCACAGAAACGCAATTCTTGGAATACCTTTTTTCAAGTTTAGAAGTCGCCTTTTATTGCTGTGAGCAGCTTCGGGAAATATTCCTACAGGTAGCTTATGTTCTAAAACCTCAGAAATCATATCGAAACTATCCTCATTTTTATTCAAATTCTTTTTCCCGTCTCTAATTCTATATACCGGTAAAATTTTAAGCCATCTTAAAAATGAAGATAAGATATTATTTGAAAAAATATCAGCACGAGCTAAAAACACAATTTGCTTACCCGTTGCATGAAGCACAAGCATTGGGTCCATTAGAGCATTTTGGTGATTTGGTGCATAAATTACAGGACCAGACTCGGGAATGTTTTCCTTTCCTTCTACTATTATTGATTTATAGAAAAGTCTGTGTATAAACATTACATAGACCGAAAACAAGTACCAAGTCCATGAATGTTTTAATAAATTCTTTGGTGTTCTTTTTTTACTCATTATTATTTCTGTCTTTCCATCTCCAATAAGTTGCAATGCTAAGCCCTGATAAAATATGCCATATTCCCCACCAGGCAACAACTATCATCATGCCACCTAAAGGTAATTCAGGTGGAAATATTTTCGGATTAAATAGTAAAACTAATCCTAATCCAGAGTTTTGAATCCCTGTTTCAATTCCTAGTGTTTTTCTATTTGCTCGGCTAAGTTTAAATAAAGAAGCAAAACTATATCCGGTACTAATTGCAATTGCATTATGAATAAATACTATTAATAAAATCCATGCTATATATTTAACAAAATAGTCGTAATTGTTTGCAAACATTATTACCACCATACCCATAAAGAATATTATTGAAAATATTCTGATAGGTTTCTTTATATAATTTGTGGGTTTAGGGAAATAATGATTAAACAGCATTCCAAGTACAATAGGAATTCCTAACAATATTATTACTGTTTTAAACATTTGTATGGGATCTATTTCGAGGCTTTGTAATAATGCATTATTAGAATGTGGTCCTATAACTTCGTATAATTTACCCCATATTGAGAAATTTAAAGGAGTCATAATAATTGCTGAAATTGTTGCAATAGCTGTTAAGCTAACTGATAAAGCAGGGTTTCCTTTACTTAAAGTTGAAATGAAATTTGAAATATTTCCACCCGGACATGCTGCCACAAGTATCATCCCCATTGCAACACCAATAGTAATATTACCCCCAAAAGCTATTATTACAAGAAACGTAACAAGAGGTAATAGAATAAACTGGGAAATTACTCCTAATATTACAGGTTTAGGAGATTTTATAAGTTCTCTGAAATTACTCATCTTAATTTCGAGTGCAACACCAAACATTATAATTGCAATCGTAATATTTAATACCAGCAAACCTCCATCGCTAAACTCGAGACGTGCTTGATCCATTGCCTGTAAAGCTTCTAACATGATAGTTTATTTATAAATATTTGTCAAAAGTACAACTTTTTATAAATACCAATAATTTTAAACGAAAATTTGATCATTAATACAATCTTCTTTACTTTATAATTATTGACTATCAAAGGGCTATAAGATATTCATATTTTTACAACATATTTATTATTAAACGAATTAACCGCAAAAAACACAACATATTATAATTACTCTGCTACTTTCGCTAGAATAAACTATAGCCGTAACACTATATATACTAAGAATTAACTATCTGCTAAAATTAAGAAAAGCAAGGTATGATATTTCACTGAAACATTTGCATTAAAAACTTTTTGCTTATTTAAGAAATCTTATTCATCAACTTTTACCCTCAAATCAATTTATGTTTAATGTAAAAATAATATTCTAATAATTATTGCGTATCTTTGGATTGACAGATGACGTTAATTTTATAGCTATGGAAGATTTATTTGCTGGTTTTAAATATAAAAAACACAAGATAACTGAACTTACCGATAAGGACAAGGAACTAATAACTGCTGCAAAAATGGTAGCAAAAGATGCTTATGCACCATACTCAGGTTTTAAAGTGGGTGCAGCTGTTAGATTGGTAAATGATAAAATTCTTACAGGCTCAAATCAGGAAAATGCTGCTTATCCTTCCGGTTTATGTGCCGAGCGAGTAGCTTTATTCTATTGTGGAGCTAATTATCCTGAAATCCCTGTTAAAGATATTGCAATTGTAGCTTTGGGAAAGTCAAATATTATTACCGATAAACCTGTACCACCATGTGGTGCTTGCCGTCAGGTAATAGTAGAAACAGCTGGTAGGTTTAAGCAAACAATAAGACTCTTGCTGGTAGGTAAAGAATCAGTTATTGAAATCAAAGATGCAAATGATTTATTGCCTTTGCTATTCGATACTTCTTACTTGTAGCGTTTTCGATTAATATTACAAATAGTACTTGATAAATAGGTAATTACACGAAAAGTGTAATTATTTTTATGGTTAAAGTAAACTTAATTAGTATTTATTTTATTTTTGCCTCGCATTTTAAATAATCAACTACTTATCCAAAATTTCTTGCTATTAGGATTGGACAAGAAAGTCGGAAGTAGTAAGTTTATTTAATTCTATTTGGATGTTTATTTTAATAAATTTAAAAAATGAAAAGAATTAGTTTGTTTTTGTTGATAACAGCAATAGCTGTTTTTATGATTAGTTGTGGTAGCACATCAAAAATTACTGAAGATGTAAAAACATCTGAAAATGAGGGGAGTAATACAAAGGAGCTTTCTATTGGGAATCAAACATGGATGACAGATAATTTGAGTGTTGATAGATTTCGTAATGGGGATATAATACCCGAAGTTGCATCTAAAGAAGAATGGGAAGCTGCTGCAGAAAAAAAACAGCCTGCATGGTGCTATTTCGAAAACAATCCTGAAAATGGAGAACGTTTTGGAAAACTTTATAATTGGTACGCCGTTGAAGACCCTAGAGGATTAGCTCCTGAAGGTTGGCGAGTTTCTTCATACGAAGATTGGAATTTACTTATCGATTATCTGGGTGGTGAAGCTGTAGCAGGAAATAAAATAAAATCAACAGAGTTGTGGAGCGAAAACGAAGGTGAAGATGGAAATGGAACTAACGAAAGTGGATTTAATGCAATGCCGGGAGGTAATCGTAACTCGGCTGGGAATTTCTATTCTCTTGGGTTTATTAGTGCATTTTGGATTTATTATGAGATTAGTGAATTTGATTCTTCTGCCTTAATTATTTACAGAAATGGAAGTGTAAATAAAGCAGGTAGAAATAAGGGGGAAGCATATTATATACGTTGTATAAAGGAGTAAAATATGCTTAGGTAAAACTAAGGTATTATTTTATTAATAATACAAGCATAATTATGTTCCAATTCCCTTAAATCAATTTACGATATCTGATTCTTCCTAAAGGAATATCACCTAAACGTTTTTTCTTATTTTCTTCGTATTCGGAATAGGAACCCTCGTAAACAAACACTTCAGAATTTCCTTCGAAAGCAATAATATGTGTTGCAACCCTGTCGAGAAACCACCTGTCATGCGTAATTATTACAGCACAGCCGGCGAAATTGTCCAGACCTTCTTCTAAAGCACGCAATGTGTTTACATCAATATCGTTTGTAGGTTCATCTAAGAGCAATACATTAGCTTCAGATTTAAGTGTAAGTGCTAAGTGTAAGCGATTTCTTTCTCCACCCGACAATACCGCAGCTTTCTTTTCTTGATCTGCTCCCGAAAAATTAAAATGAGAAACATATGCACGAGCGTTAATACTGCGTGAAGATAGTTTTATAAATTCTTCGCCACCTGAAATAATCTCATAAACCGTTTTTTCAGGATCAATATCTTGGTGTGCTTGGTCAACATATCCAAACTTAACAGTTTCTCCAATTTCAAAACTGCCCTTGTCGGGTTTTTCTATACCCATCATCATACGAAACAGAGTGGTTTTCCCTGCTCCGTTAGGACCAATAATTCCCACAATTCCAGCACTTGGTAAAACAAAATTTAGATTTTCAAATAACAATTTATCCCCAAAAGATTTGCTTATATTGTTAGCAATAAGTACTTTATTCCCCAATCGAGGTCCATTTGGAATAAATATTTCTAAACGATCTTCTTTTTGTTTTTCATCTGCATTTAATAAGGCATCGTATGACGATAATCTAGCCTTTGATTTTGCATGACGAGCTTTAGGGGTCATTCTTACCCATTCCAATTCTCGTTCCAATGTTTTTCTCCGCTTCGACTCAACTTTTTCCTCCATCTCCATACGTTTTGTTTTTTGCTCTAGCCACGAAGAATAATTCCCTTTCCATGGAATACCTTCTCCCCGGTCTAGTTCAAGTATCCAACCCGCTACATTATCTAAAAAATATCTGTCGTGAGTTACTGCTATTACTGTCCCTTTGTATTGTTGAAGATGCTGTTCGAGCCAATGTACAGATTCAGCATCTAAATGGTTAGTGGGTTCGTCAAGTAGTAATATATCGGGTTCCGAAAGTAATAAGCGACACAATGCAACACGTCTCCGTTCTCCTCCTGATAAATGAGCAACCGATTCTTCAGGATCGGGGCAACGTAAAGCATCCATAGCTCGATCAAGTTTTCTGTCTAACTCCCAAGCATCTAATTGGTCGATCAAATCTGTTAGTTCGCCTTGCCTTTCAATTAGTTTTGCCATTTCATTGTCGTCAATAACTTCGGTAAATTTATTATTCACTTCTTCATATTCCTTTAATACGGCAACTGTTTCGTGAACTCCTTCCTCAACAATTTCTCTTACGGTTTTACTGTTGTCTAATTCAGGTTCTTGATGTAGAATTCCAATAGAATAACCCGGAGAAAAAACGACATCTCCCTCATAAGATTTATCAATACCTGCAATAATTTTTAATAAAGTGGATTTTCCGGAACCATTAAGTCCGATTAAACCAATTTTGGCTCCATAATAAAATGACAAATAAATATCTTTAAGAATTTGACGGTGAGGGGGAATTTTTTTGCTCACCTTTACCATCGAAAAAATCACTTTTTTATCTTCGCTCATATTCTAAATTTTTAAACTTTTACAATTTTTTAAAAATACATATTTTATGGGAATTATCAGTAAGGCAAATATGAATAGATTTTTGTGATAAATGTTGTTTTATAAATCAGTACTGCTCCCTGCAATCCAAGCCGTTGACCACGCAATTTGTAAATTATATCCTCCTGTATCTGCATCAATATCAAGTATTTCTCCTGCAAAGTATAAGCCTTGAGTTATTTTCGACTGCATTGTTTTGGAGTCAACTTCGTTGCAGCAAACTCCACCTGATGTAATTATTGCTTCACTAAAAGAACGATATCCTTTTATATTGAAAGTCCAGTTCTTCATTAAAAGCCTTATTCTTTTTCTGTCTTTAGCTGTTAAATCGCTTACCGGCATATTTTCATTTAAACTCAATATTTCAATAAACGAAGGAATAATAGCAGATGGAAGCCATGATTTAAAAATGTGTTTAATCTGTTTTTTAGCAAAGCTTTCAATATCCCTTAAAAGTCTTTTATCAAGCTTTTGATCATCTAATGCGGGTTTAAGATCAATAATTACTTGCACCTTATCTCTATTATTAATATGCTCTACAATTTGCCTGCTTAGAGTTAGAATAACTGGGCCGGTTAACCCATACTTTAAAAAACTTAATTCACCAAATTCACTACATATTTTTCGATTATTTACCCATAAAGACGCAGAAGCATTTTTTATAGTAAAATCATACAAGCTTTTATGAATCACTTCTTCTGTTTCAAGAGGAACAAGTGCCGGAAATGCTGGTATTATTTTATGCCCTGCCTGTTCTGCTAAAATGTAACCATCGCCTGTTGAACCGGTTGCAGGATAAGATTTACCTCCGGTACAAACAATTACTTTTGAGCAATGTATTGTTTCTGTATTGTTTTTGTAGTTAACCTCTACTCCAATAATTTTATTATTATCGATAATTAGTTTATTAGCTTTACACTTATATAGAAACTTTACATTTTGCTTTAAGTTCCACAATTTAAGAGCCTCTACAACATCAATAGCTTTTTGAGATGCGGGAAAAACTCTGTTGCCTCTTTCGTTTACTGTTTTTACTCCATTTTTTTCAAGAATATCAACAATATCTTTATTAAAAAATATCGAATATGAATATTTTAAAAATCTTGCGTTCTTTTTTATATGCTTAAAATGCTCAGATTGTGAGTTTGAATTTGTAATATTACATCTGCCCTTACCTGTTATTAGAAGCTTTTTGCCGGCTTTATCCATTTTTTCTATTACCAACACAGACTTGCCTTTCTCTGAAGCTTTTCCTGCAGCAATCAAACCTGCTGCTCCTGCACCAATAATTAGTATATCTGTCTTTATCATCCTACGAAAGTAATCAAATTTCCGCTTCAAAAGTTGTCGATTTTATTGTGAATGAAAAATATCATTTTGAAATTGGGGATAAAAATAAAACCAAACAACAAATAAAAAACATGGAAAATGCATGCATCGTTAAAGATACGATTGAAATAGGCTCAGACAATGTAATTCCACTCTGGCTTTTTGGTTTTTTATATTAGATGTTCAAAAAATGGATTGTTTTGAAAGAAACATATTATTCTCATCCCTGAATATCAGTAAAGAACAATATATTATTATAAACTCAACAATATTAATAAGGAGAATATAGTCACTTTTATTGCCCACAGGATTTATTGTTTAACGAAAAGTCGATTTTGCAAATAAGAGGTGTTTTTTGGGGATAATTTGTGCAACTCAACATCTGTTAATCCTCAAAATAGCGGAAAATTTGCAATGAAATGTAGTTTTTGCTGAAATATTTAATAGTTGTTTACGCATTTAGCATAACGCATTTTGCATAATTTGATATTTTTTACATGGAGCATGAACAGACTATTTAAAGTATTTCAGGTAGTGCTCAAGAAAAACATCATACAGTCTATAAGCATCTTTGTCTTTAATTACAATTTGTTTTTCTAAAAGTGAATTTAATGCACGTTGCATGCTGCTTGTGCTTTTAATACTGGTTTTTTCCATAAATGAAGCAGAAGTTGGTGATGTAACCTTACCTTGTTTTGCAAAACTTTTTACTGCTGCAAACTGCTGTTTTGTAAGTCTGTCTGGTAGCTCTCTGTAAAACACGCTTTTTTCTAAAATATAGTCTTTATATAATATCTCAAATTCATAAATATTTGTTGGAAGAACTGTTTGACTATACAGAAAATTTGCAACAGCCTGAACGTAATAAGTATGTATATGGGTAATATCCAAAATATGACTTATAATTTCCGGGTTAATGACTTTATTCCCTTTTTTGAATTGACTCAAAATAAATTCGTGGTATTCTGTCTTATCAATCTTATCTATAGTTAGCATCCGTGTTGACTGATAAAAAGGCTTGCTATAAGTATTGAATATTTCATTTATTAAATGTTGTTCACTGCCACTAAATATAAAATTTATATTTGCAGTTTGCTGTATCAATGCTCTTAATTTCCCTTCGAAAGGGGTAGCACTGTCATATTTTTTAATTTCCTGAAACTCATCAATAGCTATTACAATCGGAATCTTACTTTGGTGCAAAAAACTAAATATTTCTTCAATTCCATGAAAAGAATGTTTATTATCATGATACATAAAGTCAACTTTTGGTTTTCCATCCATATCAAAACTAAAAGATGCTCCTATTGATTTTAGAAAATTGCTTAATTTGCCCTTAATACTCCTTTTTGAAAACAGTGTGCTTTGAATTATGCTATTTGCAAACTCTTTTGTAAATTCATCAATGTTCGAAGTCCCCCAGATGTCAATATATACGCATATATAATCATTCTTGATTTTATTAAACACATGATGTATTAGTGCTGATTTCCCCAGTCTTCTGTATGCAAATAATGTAATGTCTTGATTATTGTTAATTGCACTTATAAGTTTATCTGTTTCCAGCCTTCTATCGCAGAAATATTCTGCAGATTTATAAGATTTTAGTAAAAAAGGGTTCATATAATGTAATTTTTTTACAAAGATAGTGTTTTATTATCAATTACGCAAGTTGCGTTACGCTATTTGCGTAATACAAAAAACTTCTAAAAATTTATGGTATTAATAGGATGTATTTATTGTCAAAAAGAAAGGTATTCTGTTTTTGGTATTCCTTAATTATTCGGAAAATCCGAAACGAATAGGATCCCTTGTAACTAAAAATCCGGATCAAAATAGGTTTACACTAAAAAAGTGTAATATGGATAAAAAAAGTAAACTTATTTCAGTACGAGTTATACTATACAGCCCGAAAGCAGATAAGTTCTACATTGGTGAAACTCATGATATTGAAAAGCGAATAATTGCTCATAATAATCATGTTTACAAAAAATCCTTTACACATATCGCAAATGATTGGGAGC
>Ga0334900_1000647_pt1 | contig 47625 bp, 36 predicted proteins | sample GraSluR3_MG_2_FD_207231 | JGI IMG/M metagenome (GOLD analysis project Ga0334900, IMG submission 207231) | Sludge microbial communities from methane-producing bioreactor in Wageningen University, Netherlands - Granular Sludge_31_08-R3 | ecosystem: Engineered > Bioreactor > Anaerobic >... | reverse complement strand
ATGCAAAAGCAGATGGCACATATTACAGTCTTATCAACAAGATTACAAAACAAGATCTTTTAATTATAGATGACTTTGGGCTCCATGTACTTGATGATGCCGACAGACTGGCTCTGTTAGAAATAATGGAAGACAGGTATGGAATCAAATCTACTATAGTCAGTTCTCAGCTTCCGGTAAAAGTGTGGTTTGACATCATTGGAGAGAGTACCATTGCAGATGCTATACTGGATAGACTGGTTAATGGCTCATTCAGGATAGAAATAAAATCAAAAAAATCACTGAGAGAATAATAACTTAAAAAAATTTATGCAAATTTGCCATGAGAGTGTAAAAACTGTAACTGGTACCCTATGCTCCGGAACAGTGGTCCCATATCGCCGGAATAGCTAAACTTCTACTGAACTTTGAAAAGTGTCATTATCGGATGCTTACTTTTAAGCAAAATTTTACTTTATAGCTTTTTTAAGCAATATTTAAATTAATTGCACTTTAAAGCAATGTTCATTAATATGTCGGGCCCCCTATTAGTAGGACAGTTACACTTTAGACAAATTTCAATAAATTTGTAAGGAGAAACGACAAGATGAATAAGACAAGAATTATTTGAGCTCTTACATCCAACGGAAAATTTAACAACTGATTACATACCACTACTTTAACTGAAACATTATGATCATTCGAGCTACTTCCAAAACACTGAACATTGCCAGGATTGCGCCTGTGAAAAATCTAGCTGAGATTGAGGAACCTCTGCCCGGGGAATGGTATGTATCGCTGGTTCCTACTGGCCGCAAGGGGGTCTCTGCAATCCATTTTGTGCACAACCCGACAATGTTATCGGTGGTGGTAATGGGGCGTTCGCTCAATAAGGCGTTGGCGGAGTTTCCTTTGAGGGCTGCGGCGTTGTTGAGGCGCTTCGGGTTTGTCGAATTGATGGAGAGGTTTGAGTTTGACTCTGCACGAGAAATTTATACGACCAACAATCGAGGCATCTTATCCAACATGAACCAAATGAAATACTATATTGAGTGGGAATTTGCGATTGCCGAGGAGCCGGACCCTGCTGTACTCAATCTTATAGAGAATCGCTTGATCAAGGATCTTGTTGGTGGTAAGGTTGCCCAAGGTCAAGATTACATTCGGCCAATTGATGTACTGGAGAGCCTGCTACAGGGGGCACGGGAGGCATCCCTCGGATAAGACGCATCCCTCGGATTAAATAGCAAGCAACTTAAATATATTCACAAATCTACTTTTTAATTCTTTTTATGGGTATTTATCCCTATTTTTTCAACTTTATTGTTGTTTTTCATAAAATAAATATAAATTTGCAACACTAAATTACATGAGCACAGAAACAGCTGCAGCATCATTTTTAAAAGAATTTAAAGAAAAGATGAAGTTTTGGGATGTACTCTTCCGGGACGATAGAGGTAAGAACTTACAAGCTTTGATAGACTTAGAACTTCGACCCAGAGACCGCAATAAAATTCTGGAAACACTGGAAACCCAAGATTACAGCGAAGGGCCACACAAAGAAAAGTTATACGGAGGCGCTGAAATGTGGGTATTTGGCAAAACGATAAAGAATAGGGAAGTTTACATCAAAATTACAATTGGAGCAATAAACAGTAGTGTCATCTGCATTTCCTTTCACTTGGCCCAACACAAAATGAACTATCCTTTAAAATAGAAGCAACAAATATGAGAAGTCCAATCACAGGTAAAGAAATGAATTTGATCAAGGAACGCCGATCAATGGTTTTTAGGAAGGAACAATTTGAAGTTATTTTTCATTATTATCAATGTAAGGATAGTGGGGAGCATTTCACGACAACAAATATTGATGAGATGAATACAAATCAGGTATACAATCAGTACCGCGAAAAATTCAATATTCCGTTTCCTGATGAAATTACACGAATACGTGAAAAATATGGCTTGTCTGCAACAAGGATGTCAGAGGTTTTAGGTTTTGGTGTAAACAGCTACCGCCAGTATGAAGCAGGTGAAATGCCTAGTATTTCAAATGCAAAATTGATCCAGATGGCAAAAGACCCAAAAATTTTCATGGAGATGGTTGAACTATGTGGGACGTTGGATGTAAAAGCTAAATCAAAATGCGTACAGAAAGCCCAATTGATGATAGAAGAAAAAAAACAAAATAATTTTATTTTGAATTTCAAAGAATATCTATTGGGTGATCACATGGCTGATATTTATTCTGGTTACAGGAATCCAAGCCTTGAAAAGTTTACCGAAATGGTGGTTTTTTTTTCAGAAAAGACAGAACCTTTCAAAACCAAAATGAATAAACTATTATTCTATGCAGATTTTTTAATGTTCAAACAAAGTTGTTTTTCAATAAGTGGCATGAGATACAAAGCCATAGATATGGGACCCGTGCCTAATAATTTTCAAAGTATATTTGAATATATAGCAAACAATGATGATATTGATATTCATACCGTAGATTTCCAAAATAGTTACATCGGCGAACAATTCAAGGCTAGAAAGGATAGACCGTTTAAAGCAGATTTGTTTTTGGAAAATGAATTATTGGTTTTAGAAAAAGTAGCAGCTTCTTTCAAATCAATTAGCACAAATGACATTATAAAGTTAAGCCATTTAGAAGAAGCTTGGAAGCAAAATAAAAATAAAAAAAATGTGATTAGTTACGAGCACGCATTTGAATTAAGCCAAATTGATTTTGCATCCAACGGATAATATAACATCTATTTATATATCACCTAAGAATTACCAATTATAAAGCATATGCACAAATGGGTTATAGACGATAACGGCAATAGTTTTGTACACAGTACACTTGATGATGGCTATGATTTTTTCATTACTGACAAATGGAATGTAAAGCTTCATTTCAAAATTTCTACATTTATGGTACCTTCTGGTTTGGCCTCAGAAGCTATAGAAGTGATTGATGATCCTGTATTCCATGAACCCAGGGTCTACATGATTCTCTCTGATTTTGGATCTGATGTTGAGGAGTCCGAAAATCAACTCAAAGAAAAATTAAAAAAGGGAATTAATAAGAAATACCTGGAATATTCTGATGAAGGCTACTCTATAAAGGGCAACAAAATCAAAGGCAGGTTTATGGGAGAATATTTTGAAGTTGATGGGTTAAAGTTTTCAACCGAAGAATTTCTGCAGACATGCAGATGTTATGAAGGCTGGGGATTTTCTTTGAAATTCCATGATCTTAGTGAGTGATATGATGCATTCCTCGGATAAATTTACAACTACCTGATTTTACATCCCTTATTGTTATTCGGTCATTTTCTGCATTTTAGCAATATGTATGACACGGAATCTCCATCTTTTGGGACTTTAGTTGAGTCCTCCTTGTTCCGAGGAAAGATACGCAGTTGATCATGTGAACTGTTAAGAGGGTGTTTTAAGCAATATTTTACTTTATTGCGTTTTTAAGCAATATTTAAATTAATTGCACTTTAAAGCAATATTCATTAATATTGCATACTACTAAACTAAAAAATTATGATAGCCGTTATTAAGGGTGACATTATAAATTCTCGGCTGATTATCAACCAAGATAAGTGGCTTATACCATTAGAGGATTTGCTAAATGAATGGGGCAAAAGTCCAGAAATCTGGGAAGTTGCATGGGGTGATTCTTTTCAGCTTGAAGTTGAAAATCCAGCGGAATCATTATATAAAGCGTTATTAATAAAGGCATTGATAAAAGGCATCAGTTTCAAAAAAAATAGTGAAAAAATGAGTGAAATTGATGTAAGAATCTCAATTGGAATAGGCGAAAAAACATACGCAGGACGAAGAGTGTCAGAGAGTAATGGCCCTGCTTATATATATGCAGGTGAAAAATTCTCTTTACTTAAAAAGGAAAATACAACATTAGCAATAAAAAGTAAGTGGCCCGAATTTGATGAAGAGTTTAATCTTTATTTGAAATTAGCAGGTGTATTTATGGATAAATGGACAAAGTCATCGGCTGAATTGGTTGGGATTGTCCTTAGAAATAGCATGATTACTCAAGAGGAAGTGGGGAAGCTAATCGGTATCAAACAAAGCGGTGTAAGCGGAAGGTGGAATCGTGCAAAAATTGACGAAATATTAGAGATTGACAATTTGTTCAGAAGAAAAATCAAACAATTGTTATAATGATTATCATAGTAAAGCTACTACTTGCGCATTTTATAGGTGACTTTATACTTCAACCTTCAAAATGGATTAAGAGTAAAGAAATTAGTAAAGTAAAATCAAAAGAACTTTATCTTCATATTCTAATTCATGGTTTATTGGTTTTAATACTTTTATGGTATAAGAAGCACTTCTCATCTTTTTTCACATATTACTGATTAATTGATGCTTGAACATGGCAACTCTGCACTTAGGAAATATCTGCACTAGCTAAATAGCATAAATATTAAGATTATTAAATAACTCCCACGCTCTTATGTGTTTAATTCCAGCTCTTAAAGGTAAGGCTATGTCATCGAGCGAAACAACGATTTTTTCGTAATTATCGGCAATGGCTTCCAAAGCTGAATATTCTCGCTCGATAGTTTCCTTGTCAATGAGCATATAGGTACTTTGTATATAAATAATACGGTCGGATTTTTTTGCTACAAAATCGATTTCTTTATTCCGAAGTGCTCCTACATAAACATCATATCCGGCACGACGTAGTTCTAAGTAAACTAAATTTTCTAATACATAACCAAATCCGTAACCAAATCCTGAATATAGATAGTTTTTATAGGATAAGTCATTGATATAGAACTTAGAATTACCTGATAGTGTGTCTTTTCCTTTTATATCATACCGTTCACAGCGATGTATTAAAAAAGTATCTTCTATATATTTTATGTAGTTCGAAATGGCATCATAACTAACTTTTCGTCCTTGATTTTTAAAATATTTGACAATATTTGTTATTGAAATAAGATTGGATGCGTTGTTTACAAGATATGTAAAAATATCTTCTAACATTTTTGGTTCACGTATACTATATCGCTGAATAATATCTCTTAATAAAACGGTGTCCTTTATAGCTGAAATATAATTTCGTTTAAGTTCCTCTTTGGGGAGCATAAACAATTCGGGAAGTCCTCCGCTATTCATATAACTGATATAACTTTCTTTGCCTTTCTTCTGATTTGTAACGCCACAATATTCAGCATAACTAAACGGGAAAATTTCTATCGAAATATACCTGCCAGATAAAAGAGTTGCTAACTCACCTGAAAGCATATTCGAATTAGAACCGGTAATAAATAATTCATATTCTTCAGAATAGTCTTGTGAATACGAATTAACGACTTTTTCCCATTCTTCTATCAACTGAATTTCATCAATAAATATGTAAACTCTTCCCTTGGGTTGGAGTGTTTCTTTGTATAATTTAATAAGTTTATCCAACTCTTTGTAGGTTTTCAAAAAATCGAAATCAGCAAATTCACGATTGATAAATAACGTGTTGTGAGGATTAATTCCGCTGTCAATAAGTTGCTTGGCTATTTGTCTTAATATGTAGCTTTTCCCCGTCCGTCTTTGTCCAACAAGCACTTTAATAAGTCTGCTCCCAATGTAACCACTCAATTTATCAGTATATTCGTGCCGTTTAAATCCAAAATCAAAGTTTTTAGAATCCCATAAATTGTACCTATTAAGCAAATTGATATTTTCGTCCATATGTGAATATTTTGCACTAAAATAGTATTTTTTCATTTATAAACGAAGATTTCGCGTAAAATAACAAGACGCAGGTCTCATCTTTTTTCACATATTACTGGTTATGTGGTGTTTAAGCATAAGACGTTTGCACTTATGAGTTATTTCCTGTGCATTTCGGGTTATTTCCCGTCAATTGCTGCCTGGCTCTCGGGGGCCGTCAGCTGGCTCGGTGCCGGGAATAACCCTCTGCCCAAGAATAACTCTGCAAGAAGAAAAAGAACCACCTCTCACCTTTTTTTACATGTTGCTGGTTGTGTGGTCTTTTGGCGAGAGATATTTGCACTTTTCATAAATCCTGCAAGATTTTGGTGCAAAGCTGCGTAGGTGAAGTGCTTGCTGCTGTGACAGATGTGAAAAAAGATGAGACCTGCAGGTTCCACCCGCAAAGCAAGCACCCGCAAAATCAGCAACCGTAAAACCTGCAACCGTAAAACCTGCAGCCGCGAGACTCATGTCAAGCACCTGCTTAAGAAAAAACGGCTCTTTTTTGTTTTTGTTACCTCTTCAAACGGGATAGTTCATACGTGAAACCAATGCGAATACCGGTTTCGTTAATTCTTGATTTATAACCTTTCTCTGCCGGAATCATTAGAAGCGCATGGAACTTGGCATATGGGTTTACAAAAATTGAAAGACCGGAATTGAAATTGTATTTGGCACCAAAACCAGCCATTAGACCAAGACCGTTTTGACCCGAAATGGCACTATTACCGGACAGATCCATATCAATCATGGCTCCTCCGTTGACAAATAGGTGTTTAAGAAAGTTGACCCGTAGCGATACTGGTATGCTCAAAATGGTGGTTGTCATTGTTTTCGAAATAACATGCTCTGATGAAAAGTCTGGGATTAAAAGTGATGTGACCTCGATTTTATGATTAGACACATCAAGTCCCGTCTCAATATCCAACCATTTGAAAATCGGCTGTTCATAGCTCAGTCCAAACGCATATGAGCATTTCCCCTCTAAACTTGGACCTCCAATAATATCCTGTGAATTAAGTATAACCGCTTTGCCAAAGGCAGAGTAAGATATCCCGATTTTTGCTTCTGATTCCTGTGCAACCCCCTGCGATTGGAAAATAACCACGAATAACAAAAAAACAACTAACCTCTTCATAACTATTTATTTAAAATAATAATCAAATTTACACTAATAAAATGAATAAAAAAAGCAGCAGGTCTCATCTTTTTTCACATCTTTCTGGTTGCCTTGCAGTTTGGTGTGGCACCTATGCACCTAACCACAAGACGCAGGTCTCATCTTTTTTCACATCTTGTTGGTTGTGTGGCGTTTTGGTGTAAGATGTTTGCACTTAAGAGTTATTTTCTGTGCATTTCGGGTTATTTCCCGTCAATTGCTGCCTGGCTCTCGGTAGCCGTCAGCTGGCTCGGTGCCGGGAATAACCCTCTGCCCAAGAATAACTCTGCATAAAACAGCAGGTCTCATCTTTTTTCACATCTTGTTGGTTGTGTGGCGTTTTGGTGTAAGATGTTTGCACTTACCGTGTGGTTTGTGTGAGGTTGGTGCAAAGATGCTTGGGTTAAGCGCTTGCCAGTTAAGAAGATGTGAAAAAAGATGAGAGGTGCGACCGCCAACGCCCGCCAGCGCCCGTGAAGTTTGCTCCCGCAAAAGCCTGCACCCGCAAGACCTGCAGCTTGGCCAGCACTCGCCAGCGCCTGCAAAAGCTTGCACCCGCTAAACCTCCACCTCTGCAAACTAAATATTTAGCCCATGTATTAAAAAAAATTGTAAATTGCAGAGGTATATTTGAAAAATTTCTAACCTAAACATTTTGATGTCATGAATAGTGTTTGTTTTTCCAATAGGTGCAAAAGGCTGGTTGCTCTAAAGATTGCAGCTTTGGTTGTTACTGTGGTTGCAGTTTGTGGCTGCAGCAAAATAGAAGGAGGCGGGGAAGGGCTGCTAGGCGGGACAAGCCCAAACTACAACATGCTTTTTGATATCTCTGCAAACGGGCTCTACATGACAGAATGGAAAGGAAATAATGGATCTAATGCATTGATTGTTAAGTTCCAAAGAAATTTTTGCGATTTCATTTTAACAGAGGTTTTAACTGGGAAGGTTACAAGTGAAAGGTACTCTTATACTTACGCTCATCCAATTGCAACCTTCACTCCATATTCTGTGGGCAAAAACATCATAAAAGGCACAACTAAAAGTGGCAACATCCTTTCTTCAGACGAAATGACCTTTACCGATGAGCAAAACTCTCCGGTCCTGCTAAAAGTGTTACGTTACAAATAGCACCTCTCATCTTTTTTCACATATTGCTGATTGTGTGGCGTTTTGATGTGAGATGTTTGCACACGACTCTAATTCTGCATGAAGTTTGTGTAAATATGCGTGAGTGAAGTTCTTGCTGGTTAAGAAGATGTGAAAAAAGATGAGACCTGCGTTACAAACTCACAAATTAATTTGTAAATTTGACAAGAGTTTTCTAAACATTTAATCATGAAAAAGATAAGAACCCGAACAGCTTTTATGCTGTATCCTGTCGTACTTTCGGGTGCGATTGCTCTAGTTGTCACTTTATCAATTTTTTCACCAACAAATATCTCTGCACAAACCGGTCGAGCTGCCACATATCTGCCTGGTGCAGAAAGAGGTGTCGCCAAAGATTTAACCCGTCTGGCAGAATGTTACGAATACGGTTATGGAGTGGAAGAAAATCTTAATGAAGCACTTAGACTCTACACACAAGCTGCATTCCGAAAGGACCCTCAAGCAATTTTCCGCATTGGCTATTTTTACGAGACAGGTAAAGGAGGATTGCAAAAGGATTATGCAGAGGCATTCAAATATTATAATGTAGCTGCTTCCCAAGGAAACCAAGGAGCAATGCTCTATTTGGCAGAGCTTTACGAAGAAGGATCGGGTTGCAGCCAAAACCTGCAGATGGCATATAAGCTTTATCTTCTAAGTTGCGTTAGAGATTACTCATTCAAAGGCGCAAAAAGATGTGCCAAATTACTGGGTATAGACACTTTATCTATGCCTAGTTCAAATATTGGAGTGTTTTCAAAATATTCAGTTGGAGAAAATCCCGATCTAAGAGCTATTTACGGCACATACGAAACATACATGCATGGTTTAGAAGGTATTGAAAAAGACCCGATGCTAGCACTGATTTGGCTTGAAAAAGCTGCAGAAGGAGGTTTCACTGCTGCTCAGGCAGAGTTAGGTAATTACTTTTATTCGAAAGGTGAATATACAAAAGCGGTCAAATGGCTTAATGCTGCTAGTTTAAAAGGAGACCAGACAAGCATGTCCTCCTTGGCAGATATCTATTCGTATGGATTTCCGGGAGCTACTTCAACCCCGGAAGTTATTTATAATCTTTACATTGGAGCAGGAAATTTTGATAAAGCCAAAAATGTTTTTTCGAATTTAAAATTAATTTCTGATTCTAAACTTCTTGAGCAACAAATAAATATATTCAATTACCTGAATGGAGCTTCTCAACCTGCACCTCAACCAACTCCACAAACAACCCTTGGTGGCCAAACAGGCAACCAAAACCAGACTGGAACTTACGGGCAGACTCAAACCCAATCCAATTATAATGAACCACGCAGAGTTCTATGCACACACTGTAACGGAAGCGGATATATCTGCGTGGTAAAAACAGTTCCTACATACGGCACTCACACAAATGTAAAAACCAGATGCCAACACTGCTCACAGCTTCTTGAACACGGCATTGTGCATATCCAAAGAAAATGCCCACATTGTCAAGGCAAAGGCTACATCTTAAGATAGCACCAAGGCCGCACCCGGGCACCCCGGCCGCAGGTCTCATCTTACCAGAAACACCTCTCATCTTTTTTCACATATTGCTGATTGTGTGGCGTTTTGATGTGAGATGTTTGCACACGACTCTAATTCTGTATGAAATTTGTGCAAAGGCGCATGGGTGAAGTGCTTACTGGTTAAGAAGATGTGAAAAAAGATGAGACCTGCCACCCCGCGAAAAAGATGAAAGGTGGCTCCTGTAACAGGAACCACCTCTTGGCACGTCGTAAAAAATATTTAACCAGCCTAACTTAAATTATTAACACAAAACAAATCTACTGACGTACGTTATCACTTAATTCGTGCAAAGTTGCCTGAGATAATCACTTGCTAATGAAGCACATGTGAAAAAAGATGAGAGGTGCTTCCTGTGCTTCTTGATGCTTAGTGCAAACATCTCTCGTTTAAATGCCAAACAGCCAAGCACATGTGAAAAAAGATGAGACCTGCGGCCCTGAGAGGTGCAGCCCACCGGCCACCTGCGGCTCGCCGGCCATCTCCACCTCACAACTATTTGCGCAACTCCTGCTCAATTGCCTTTACCAATGCTTCGCCCCGCAAATGTTTGGCAACAATACGGCCATCACGGTCCAGCAAAATTATGAAAGGAATTCCCGAGAACTGGTACTGCTGCATCAACTCATTTCCGGAGTTGGGAGCCAAAACCTGCGGCCATGGCATCTTTTCGTCCTCCAAAGCTTTGTGCCACTCCTTGGTGCCCTTGTCAATGGAGACACTCATGAACTCCACACCCTGCGATTTAAATTTTTCGTAAGCATCAAGCAAATTGGGGATTTCTGCCCGGCAAGGACCACACCAAGAAGCCCAAAAATCTATCAGCAGGATCTTCCCCCTGAAACTTTGAGGGCCAAGCAACTTCCCATCAGGAGCAGGAAAGGAAAATTCAGGAGCAACAGCCCCGATCTTTACCCTCTCACGGTTTTCCCTGTCTGCCTTTTGCCTCTCAAGCACCTTGACCAAAGGAGGGTACTGAGGGTCCACTTTCTTGATGGAAGCCACAATCTTTTCAACCCTTGCAGATTCCCTGTCGGCGTCAAGCATGCTCAACAACACCACAGCACTAGTACGGTCATGGTAAACATCGGCCAAATGGGCAATCCGTGAACTGTAATCGTCGTTTAAAAAACTAAAAACCGCCTCAGTAGCCACCTTTTTGGAACTATCATCAAGGTATTTGACCCTATACAACATCTGGTTGAGAGCAATCATAGATTGGTAGTTACGATGCCGTTCGAAATTGATCTGGTTCATCAGCTCGTTCTTTGGACCACTTTTCTCAATCATGTAATAAGCAGGATTCTTGATTTTGATCTTGGCAGTATCCATACCCCTGAACCTCACATGCACATTCTCATCCTCTGCCCAGAAACTTATCGACTCCCATTTTTTGCAGTCCAAGACATAAACACCAGGCTCCTGTACCTCCATCTCATACCTGAAATTATTGTCACCATCCAGGTCAAACTCTGCAACAACACTTTTCACAGCACCATCATGCTTTATAATCTGCATTTTAGCATCAGGATAGTCAAACTTCACCGAGCCGGATACCACTATGGTCCTGTTTTGGGCAACAGCGCCCAGCGAGCACAACAACCCCGCAACCAACAACAAACCCCGCAAACCAGAACCAGATTTTAAAATATTCATCATAACCTATCTTTATTAAAATTTAAACACCTATTCCGAAAGAACCTCCAACAAACGCTGGAACTCCTTCTCATAATTTATCATGCTCATGGCCATCACACCACCAGACTTCTTAGCCTCCTCACGCCTGCGAGCCTCCCTCTGCACAACCACAGGAGCCATCACGGCAAACCAATCAGCAGCCTTGCGCCTCACAACCCGGTCTTCACAACCCTCCTCAATCTTCACACCCCACATATGCAGCTCATGCACAGGCACCTGCTCCAAACCACCCGCATCATCAATCTTTGCAGAGGCCAAATCATAAAAACCGTCCCAGTCATCCGTCATCTCTGCATAGAACATATCGGCATTCAGCTCCAGCAAATCAGCATCCTTCACCCTCTCCTTACGCAGCCTTTTCAGGAACTTATTGTAACCCTTACCGTCAAAAACCACATCACTACCCTGCCCCGAAACAAATTTCCTGGATGCCAAAGTCCAAATATCAAACAACTTGCGGTCAACCATCTGCTCACCAAACAAACCATGAAAATCACCCTTGTTTGCATGCACATATTTGAAAACCTCAGAATCGGCATCATTTGCATACCTCATGAACAAAGCCCAGTTTTCACGCTCCTTAATCAAAGGCAAATCCAACGAAGCCAAGTAATCGTTTGCCACAACTGCAGCCTCTTTTTGCATATAGCCGGTCTCCAACGCCTTCAGGTAGTCAAACACCAACTCACGCGACCTCTCTCCCGCAGCATATTTTTTTGACAAAGACAAAAGACCATGCTCACTCATCCCCCTCTTGCTCTCTTCCAAGAACTTAGCGGCAGGCATACTCCCCACAATACGGTTCACCACATTGCCATCCTTGTCCAAATACAAGAAAGTAGGGAAAGCAGCAACCTCATAATGGTTCTTAAGGTCAATCCCCTCACCTTTCTCCATATCAATCTTCACATTGATGAAGTTTGCATTAAAGTAATCGCCCACAACAGGGTCTGTGAATACATCCCTGGCCATCACCTTGCAAGGGCCACACCAAACAGTATAGCAATCCACGAAAATTGGCTTCTCCTCCTTTTTGGCCAGCTCCAAAATCTCACTCCAGCTACCCTCGGTAAAACGAATACCCCTGGAAGCCAGAGCCTGCTGCCCCAACTCAAGGAACTTGTCACCCTCCATGAAACCACTTCCCGAAAATAGCAGTTCACCATCGCCATCCACAAAAAGGTAGGTAGGGTAAGCAAATGTATTGTACCTCTCTGCCAAGGAAGTATGGACAGTACCAAGGTTAAGTGACAAATTCACAAACTTCTCGTTGTAGAAATCTGCAACCCTGTCCAATGTAAAGACATTCTTCTCCATCATAATACAAGGCTGGCAATTGTCTGTGTAAGCATCAATGAACACCAGCTTGCCCTCCTTTTTGGCAAGTTTCAAAGCCTCTTCAAAAGAAGCCTCAGAAAAGAGTATCTTCTTGCTATTGCTCCATTTTTCCCTGGCCTGCTCCAACGCACCATTCGCCCTCTCCAAAAATAAAGAGGGATCCTTGTCCAAAGCATAAGGACTCACAACACCCAGCAAATCACCATTGGGCATCATAAAAGCATATGTAGGGTACATGTTCATCTGCAATAACGGCGCAAAATCCTTACCCTCAGGAGCACCCATATCCACCCTCACAGCAATGGCATTATTGTCAACAAACTCCCCAACACCCTCAACCGCAAACAACCGCTTCTCCATCTCCAGCTTCTGGTCATTCATCATCCTTGCAGAGGTAACATCCACAAGTATTATCTTTTTTTGTGCAGAGGCCTTCTGCTGCGCCTCTTTAAATGTCATTGCAGAAAAGCCCTGGGCCGCCGCAACAAAGGGCAGCACCAAAGCAATAAAAACCAATAAGTTCCTTTTCATAAATCTCTTTTATAAATTAAATATTAACGATATCCTTTATTCTGGACAATCTCACCGTGGGAAATCCTGATATCATAATCAGGCACAGGCAGCATCATCCTTTCCACAGGAACAGTAGCATCCCTCAGTTTTTTGCCCGAACGAATCAGGTCAAAACGGGTATGTCCCTCAAAAGCAAGCTCCTTCATCCGCTCTAGCAAAATACGGTCAATCAATTCCTGTGCAGAGGCAAAACTAGCCAAAGTATAATCTGCAGGTTTGCTCGAAAATGCCTTTTTCCTTATATCATTGAGGTGCTTTACAGACTCCTCGTTTATCCCGTTAAGACGGGCCAACGCCTCTGCCCTGGTAAGCTTCACCTCCGACAACCTGATATACAACACATTGTTATAACCATTGCCATTATTGTATTTGAACGAAGTCAAATCCGAAGGGTTGTTGGTCTGGCTCCCCTGCCATATCAGGCAAGCTGTGCCCGCAGATGGGTCAATGTATCCCCTCCTGTCGCCCTCTTCATACAAATTGGCAAACGACTGCTCAATGTAAAAACTCCCCTTGTTGTAAAAAGAGTATCCCAAACCATTGGAATAACGGGAAACACTTGAATAGCACGGAGCCATCAACAGAACCTCGTCACTGTAGTTTGCACTGTTGGTCTCCTCACCGGTAGGGTTCAAAGGGAACAACCAAGAGGTATGGTGCGTATAGGAGGTAGAAAAAGTATATCCCTTGGCAGACTGCAAAACGGAATCTGCATAGTCAGCAGCCAATTGCAAATCTGACTGGTCGTTTGTGTAAGTACCCCTGTAAAGATGCACCCTGGACAACAAAGCAAAAGCAGCACTCCTTGTAGCCCTTGTACGGGCAGCCAAAGTGGTGGCACTCTCGTTGGAAAGGAAAGGCAGAGCCTCCTGCAAATCCTTAAGGATCTGCCCGTAGGTATCACCCACGGTTGCTCTGGACTCAATCTGGTCGGGATTGTAACCATCGTATGGGGTCAGCCTCAATATTGCACCCAAACCATCCATGTCGCCGGTAAGGGCACCATCGCCAAATGCCTGCAACAAAAGCATGTACTCATATGCCCTCAGGAACTTTGCCTCTGCAATATGTTGCTCCATAGCGGCCCTGTTGTAATCGCCAAATTTTTGTATGTTGGTAATTATGTTGTTGGAATAATCAATCGCATTATACAATGTCTTCCAAATGGAGAGTATGTAACCATCGTGGTCAGAGGAGTTGTATTGCGAATTGTCCATGCTCACATAAGAGGAGTTTTCCCTTTGGGCAAGGGTAGGAGTTCCAAGCTCCCCGAAAAGCATGAGCAAACCGGAGTTTGCATAGTTGTTCACACCGGTAGGGGCACCCGAATGGGCTGCATTCATCCTGGTGTAGGCCCCCAGCAAAGCTGCCTCTGCAGTCTTCACATCCTTGTAGGTGGTCTCATCCACCATCACATTCTCAGGTGCCAGGTCAAGGTCGCAAGAAACAATCACAAGCGACATAAGGATAAATATTGTAGATTTTAATATCTTTTTCATGGTTGTTTTTTTTTAAGGTTAAAAGCCAAGTCTGAGTCCAATCTGCACACCTTTGGTCTGAGGCATCGTCAGGTTGTCGTAACCTGCAGATATTGCCGAAGAACCAAATGCACTCACCTCCGGATCCAGTCCGGAATACTTTGTAAGTGTCAGCAAGTTGGTTGCAAGTACAAACACCCTCACTTGCTTGAATGTGTTTTTCTTTGCCAAAACCTTTGCAGGTACCGAATATGCAAACTCAATGTTCTTGAGCCTTACAAAAGAATTATCTTCAAGGAAACGGTCAATTGTACTTGATGTAGTATAGTCGTAATTTCCTGTAATAGATGCATTTCTTAATTTAGGCACATCGGTGTTGTGACCATAGATTTGCCAGAACTTCAGGATATCGGTATCCAGGTTGTTGGCATCACTTGTAGAGTAGGTCATCAACTGAGCCTTTGTGTTGTTGAACATTTTGCCGCCGGAAGAGAATGTAAGCAAAAAGTTAAGCTCAAAACCTTTGAATATAAAGGAGTTTGTAATACCACCATAAAAATCAGGTGTGCCAACTCCCATTATGAACTTGTTCTGTTCAGAGGTATCGTAGTTGGAGGCCGGTGCAGTCTGGCTCACAGAACCATCTTTATACAGCCACAAAGGATTTCCGGTGACAGGATCTACCCCTGCCCACCTGTGCAGGTAAAACTGTCCTGCAGGGTAACCAACCTGGTAATACTTGAAAGAGCTGTTCAGCTGGTCTATCTGGTTACCTTCAAAATTGAGTTTCAAAATCTTGTTTGTATTACGCGACAAAGTGAGGGTTGTCATCCATTGGAAATTCTCTGTGCTCACATTAAAGGAGTTGAGCCTCAACTCCAGACCTTGGTTGGACATATCCCCAATGTTCTGGTCCTGTTTTGTATATCCGGTATAGGCCGGCAAATCGGAGGCAAACAGCATGTCTGTAGTCTTCTTGTAATAATAATCTACATTCATCTCCAGCCTCCTGTCAAACAATGTGGCATCCAGTCCAACATCGTAAGTAACGGTCTTTTCCCATCCAAGGTTGGTGTTGCCGGGCTGCGACATCCCCAGGTAAGAACTTCCTGCATAGTTTGTCCCGGTCACCAGGTTGTATGTAGCCTGCGCACCGTAGTAACCTGTGTTCCCATCCTTGCTGGACCAACCGATGGAACCCCTCAGTTTCATCTCATTTACCCAAGGAAGGCTGTTCTTTACAAATGGTTCGTCGCTCAACCTCCATCCCAACGATATGGATGGCGTGCTCAAATAACGGTTGTCTTTGTTAAACCTGGAAGAACCGTCAACACGATAGGTTATTCCGGCCATGTATTTGCGCAGGAACTGGTAGTTGACCCTGGCAAAAGCAGAGAACAAAGCCCATTTGCTCTCTCCGCCTGCAGAGACGCTTTTGTTTTGCGCCGCTCCCACACCAATCAGGTAAGGACTGAAGAAATTGCTGCCATATATTGCATTCCTGTACATTGTAGAGGTCTCGTAACTCTGGCCCACAATACCTTGCAAAAAATGCTTCTTGAACTCCTTGGTAACATTTATAGTATTGTTTATCACAAACTTGGTATTCATGCTCACACTCTCCGATGCCTGATTCTTAGACACCACCTCTTCAAGTGGCACATCTGCCTTCCTCACGGCAGATTTTGAATTGTACATATCGGTACCGATGTCACTCCTTAAAGTAAGCCAGTCGGTAGGCCTTATTTCAAGGAAAAGGTTGCCGGTAACCCTGTGGTCCACAGATCCCTCTTTGTTCAGCATTGCAGAGGCAACAGGATTGTATGCCTGCGGGTTGCCATAAGGGTTGGTCCCCTGCCCGTAGAAATACCTTCCCTCATCGTCATAGATAGGCAAGTTGGGAGCCTTGATGGCTGCCAGGGAGTAGATTGCAGGTGCTGCTGTTGCATTGTTGTGCACCTGGGAAATGGAGATATTGGTACCCAGTGTGGTTATTGAATTCAGCTTGGAATCCAGGTTAACACGTGCAGAGTACCTTTTCAAATCGTTGTTTATTATATAAGACTGGTTGTCGCTCAAAGAGGCACTGACAAAATAATTTGTCTTTTCTGTCCCGCCGGAAACCGAAGCCGACATATTGTGGCTCACAGCCTGTCGTGTAACGGCACCTATCCAGTCGGTATCGTACTCCTCTGCAAATGGTGTAGAGGGGTAGTACATGGAGTATATCATGTTGTACTGCTCTCCATTCAGCAGGTCCAGTTTGCCCATAGGGTTCTCAATTGACATGCTGTAGGTGACATCTACCTTGGTCCTGTCCCTGGACCCCTTCTTGGTGGTTATCAAAATCACCCCGGCAGAACCCCTGGAACCGTAGATTGCTGTGGCGTATGCATCCTTTAGGATTTCAATTGACTCTATATCATCCGGATTTAGGGAAGTGAGCGGGTTTTTCTCAAACGAATATTTTAGGTCAGGGTTATTTGTGATGGAGCTCGAGACATTGGTGCCTCCAAATGAGTAGCCCGGTATGGAACCTCCCGAAGTGGACATCGAGTTCTCACTCCTGCTTGTTCCGTAGATAGGCACTCCATCCACAACATAAAGCGGGTTGTTGTCCCCCATGATAGAGCTGATACCGCGGATCATCAACACGTTTGCTGCACCCAGCGCTCCCGAAGAGGTAGACATGTACACACCTGCTGCCTGACCTGCCAACAATTTGTCAATTGACAATGCCGGTTTGACCTCCTGCAGCTTGATAGTGGAGACCGAACCTGTGATATCCCTCCTCTCCTGCCGTGAATAGCCAATACTCACAGCCTCATCCAAATTCAGGCAGTCATCCTCCATTACAAACTCTGCATTCACTGCATCATGGATAACCCTTTCCTGGGTTACGCAGCCAATCAACACCACCTGGATTGTACTTCCCTTGGCAACATCCAGTATAAAATATCCATTCCTGTCTGTATCAACAACCCTGTTGGTACCTTTCACCATCACATAGGCTCCGGCAATTGGTTTGCCGTCGGAGTCCTTGACTGTCCCGGTCACTTTGACTGTGTTTTGCGCCAGCAAGCACAAAGAGACAGCCAAAAAAACAAATGTCAATATATATTTTTTCATTTTTTTCATGTTTAAGGTTTGGTTACTTTACTTTTTTGGTCCACACATCATACCTGAGGGTCATGGAAAGCCCGCTTATTGTGTAATATCCGGAAGAACCGGTGAATCCGCCAATTATCCAGGCTTTGTTCCCTTCTCCCAATACCACGTTTGGATATATGCGGGCATTGAATGCAACGGGCAGTTGCAATGACGTAGGCAGAGCTGTCCAGTTTGCAGCATCAGAAGACTCCATAACCACATTCACCCCATTCCTTGCGCTTCCAACCATCCTCTCTCCTCCAATCATATAAAGTTTGTTCCCGTAAGAGACCACCTTGTGACCATATCGTTTGAGCTCCGAGCCTGCCGCAGAGCCCTCCTGAACCCAGGTTGCTCCGTTGTCAGAGGAACTCCACACATCTTCCCGCTGGTTCCCTTCGCTCATCCAGTTCACGTAACCTCCGGTTATCCACAATTTCCCGTTGTAAGAAAACATAGCGTCATCATTGCGGTTCGTGGCAGTGGTCGGTGAGGCTGATACCCTGGTCCAGTTGGTGCCGTCGGTTGTCTGGTAGGTATCGGAGTGGTTGATATTCTGCCACATGCCGAATCCGTACATCTTGCCCCTCCTTAGTACAATCTTGCCATTGTGCACGGTAATTTGCGGGAACACCCTGCCGCTTGGAGCATTCACTTGGCCCGGGGTGCAATCTTCCCAATCTGTGCCGTTTGATGTTACCATCATCCTCCATGTGAGCCATGATTCAGGTGCGGTACCATTTACATCTTTGCCCCACAGCCTTGCTCCGCCTGCTGCAAACATCTTGTTGCCCAGTACTACCAGTTGCGCACCATAACCTCCCACTACATTTGGGTTGGTCTCCACTTTTGTCCATTTGGCCCCGTCTTCAGAGGTGTATAGCTCGTAATAGGCTGTTCCTGTAGCGGCTGTTGCATTGGGATAATGGGCTCCCAATATGTACAATTTGCCATTGAACCATGCTGCGCTGTATGAGTTGAACGGAGGAAGCCCGGTCAGTGTCATATCTGTATTGACCTTGGCACCCGAGGTTTCGCTGTAATCCTTGCTCTCTACCAAAGCAGCCACATCGTAATCACGTACTGCATTGTTGTATTTGGTTTCCAGCTTAAGGGGTTTTGTCAGGTCGATTGTGCTTTCACCGCTTTTGATTTCGGTGTTGTTTGCATAGACCTTGGCTCCTATTGTGGTTGTGAATACCGGTGTGATATTGGATAACACATCTGCAGTGGTACCAAACAAAAGACTGTCTTTGCTGTTTGCAATGACCTTGTTTATCTGGTCCACTTCACAATCGAATACCCTTCCGTCCGGAAGCTGGAACCTGCATGTGAGGATTCCGGAGACATCCTCCGAGAATATCTCGTACTTTTTACAGGAATTCCCTGTAAATAAAAACATAACGGCAAACATTATTGCCATTACCATTTTAATGGGAGTTCTTTGATTTTTCATAGTAAATTGAAGTTAGTTGAAGTTTGTCATAATTATTCAGATTATCTATAGTTTGCGATAATTATCCGGATTATCTATAGTTGGCGGTCCCGTTTTGCAGGATAGTTGGCTATCCCGTTTTGCAGGAATTTTGTGAAAACCGCCACATCCAGGTTGTACCCCATGGGGTCGGTAAGGTGTTCCTCGGTAGCCGGGTCGATGATCGCGTAGTAAGGCTGAGCGTTCACATTGTATTTGTTCATTGCAAGGTGCGCATTGATCTTGCCGATGCTCTTGAGAACTCGGCCGCTCTCGCTGGTGATCCAGTCGCCCTCAACCGCCGTCTTTTTGTCGTCGGCGTATAGGGCAATGAGCACATACTCCTCCCTTAGCAGTTTGAGCACCCTCGGGTCCGACCACACCCTTGCCTCCATCTCACGGCAATTGACACAACCATGGCCGGTGAAGTCGATGAAAACAGGTTTGCCCACTTTCTTTGCATACTCCATCCCCTCCTGATAACGGAAAAATCCCTCCAGACCATGGGGCAGATGCAAAAAATCGCTGTATGTGGGAACAATCCCCTGCGCACGCAATGAATGGTTTGCAGAGTTTACGCCAACTACGCCAGGGAGTTGCCCCTCTATGCCTTGTCCGCTCCCTTGTCCACTTGCATTGTATGCCCCGGTTCCGACAGTTCCATATGAAACTGCTCCGTAGCCACCGGCCCCGTAACCGCCAGAACCAACTCCCCCCACCTGCGCGGTGCGGAAATCCTGGCTGCCCATAGGAGGCAAATATCCCGAAAGAGCCTTCAACGGTGCACCCCACATTCCGGGGATCATATAGACAACAAAGGAAAAGGTGACTATGGACATGGCCAGCCTCTTGACGGTGATGTACTCCTGCGGAGAATCATGAGCAAAGCGCAGTTTGCCCAAAAGGTACAACCCCATCAAGGTGAATACAACAATCCAGATCGCAAGGTAAACCTCACGGTCAAGCAATCCCCAGTGGTAAACCTGGTCGGCAACGCTAAGGAATTTGAAACCAAGGGCTACCTCTATGAAACCAAGCACAACCTTGACGCTGTTGAGCCACCCGCCAGACTTGGGCAGGTCCTTCAAAAGCGAAGGGGCAAAGGCAAAGATGGTGAACGGAAGGGCAAAGGCGGCAGAGAAGGCCAGCATGGTGATGATGGGCTCCCAAATCTCACCCTGGGTAGACTTGATGAGGATCGTTCCTACAATGGGGCCGGTGCAGGAGAATGATACCAAAACCAATGTAAGTGCCATGAAAAAGACCCCTGCATAACCCCCTTTGTCCGACTTGCTGTCGCTTTTGTTCACGAGCCAGCTAGGGAGAACTATCTCGAAAGCCCCGAAAAACGAAGCAGCAAAGACCATGAAGATAATGAAGAACAACAGGTTGGGAACCCAATGGGTAGCCAGCCAGTTGAAAATGTCGGCAGTAACAGCCTCGCCACCCGCAAAATAGGTGATAACTATTATCGCGGCTATTGGCAGTGTGTACAGTGCTATGATTGAGAGCCCAAAGAAGCTGGCCATCATACGGCCTCGAGAAGAGCTGCTGCGTGAAGAACTTGTGCGCGAAGAACTTGTACGGGTAACGTTTTCACCCGTTTGAACAGAGTCCACACCTCCAACTCCGGAGGTTCCGGCAGTTACTCCCCCGTCAGCGCAAGAAACGGCAGTACCCGCTCCCCCGTCAGCGCAAGAACCGGCAGCGCCTTCGACAGCCGCAAGCTCACGCTCTTGGCTCTGTTGGCTCTGCTTCAAAAAGAAAGATACGGTCATTGGCACCATCGGGAAAACACAAGGGGTGAGCAGAGCCACAAAGCCCCAGATGATAGCCTCTATTATCACACCCCACATCGATTTGTCTTCCCCGGTGGTGCCCGGCGAAAAACCGGTTGCATCACCCGCAGAATACTCATCACCCGCAGCCTGCTCATCACCGGCAGAAAGCTCTCCACCGGCTGCCTGCTCATCGTCCACAGCAATCTCTCCACCGGCATCCTGCTCTCCACCAGCAGCAATCTCTTCACTACCCGCAGTTACCGGATTCATGTTGCTGCCATCCTGTGAAACAACCGCCTTGTCCGTGGAAACACCCGCCTTGTCCGTGGAATCATCCGCTCCTGCTGCTGCATCAGATGCCCCCGCCGGCAACGAACCCGCACCAGCACCTGACCCGGCATTGGTTGCCGCCGCGGGTTTGGGTTTTGCCTCTGCCTTGGCAACAGTTGCCTCTGCCTTGACAGCCCCCGGCAACTTTATCACAAACTCCTTATCGGTGGGCGGCAGACAAGATCCTTTGTCGCAAACCATCCACTCCACATATCCTTTCACAGTAACGGAATCTGTCTGCAAAACCTCAATTGTCCTGGCAAAATGTGCCTCCTTCTCAAAAGAGCCCACATCTACCCCAAACATATCGTCGAATTTGACAACAGGTTTTATTACCATCTCTATATCAGAAACAAACTTGTATCCTTTTACATCTTCAAATTCAAAGATGGTGGGGTTAGGGCCATTTTCATATGGGCCCAAATCGTACAAATGCCAATCCCCGGAAATTGTTGCCCGAAAATTTACCTTGTAAACATTACCCGATACATGTTGGTAATCGGTACTCCATTTGACAGGATTTGGAATCTGGCCTTTTACAAAACCAGGAAACAATAAAACAAAAAGAAAAAATAAAACTTGTGCCTTTCTATACATGATTTCGACTTTTCATCAAAATTGATAAAAAAGCAAATCCGGCAAGCAAAAAAACAATTTAATAATATCTACATTTGGGCATAAATGAGATATTTGGTATCTACATTATAATATCTACAAGCTTTATTTTAAGACTCTTGAAAAATAAAACCACTCTACAAATGAACTTTATCAAAGAGATTTAAGATAATCCGTCAAATTTTGATCGCTCTCCATTCCCAAATGGGTCCTCATCCTGTATCTTGCCATGTTTACACTTTTGGGATTGCAATCAAGCAATGTAGCTATCTGCTTGGTAGAGAGGCCTGCTCTTAACATAAGTGCTATGTTTTTTTCGTTCTTGGTAATCTCTGGATGCAAAGTTGTAAGTTTGCTTACAAATTCTTCGTTGATTTTCTCTGTTTTTTTAATTATTCCCTCTACATCATCATTGCTCGTAAGCAGGTTTTTAACATACAAATTGATTTTCCTTACCTCTTGTGCAATTTCATTCTCCTGAAGTTTGTATGCTTTGCTCAAACCCAATTGTATATTCCTTAATATTTCGTTCCTGCTGTTCAAATAGGTAGCTATGTTCACTAGTTCGTTCTCTACCAACTCTTTCTCTTTTTCCGACAATCTCTGCCTGTCTTCAAGGCATTGCAATCTTCTTTTGCTGTTCACATAATAATAAATATACAGAGACAGCAACACAACTATCAGCAACACCGATATCAGGATTGTGATTGACAGGGTAAGATGTTTTATCCTCAAATCATTATCCTTTAGTTGCAACTCGAAATTTTTGGCAGAGATTAGCCTTCTCTCTATCATCTGCTCAATGTCTCCTGCGTTGTACATGCTCCTTGGAGTATCCTTGAGCATCACATGGCTCTTGTAAGAATCGTACGCTTCTCTGAATTTTCCCGATTGTGCGTAATACCTTGAGAAAATTTCAAGGTTGTCAGCCAAGATTCCCGTTGCATTCATCTTCCCTGCAATGGCTTTGGATTTTTTTAGGTATATAAGGGTGCTGTCGTATTGCCCGCTTTGCAGGTATATCTCTGCCAGGTTGTTGAAATTCTCTGCAAGTGACAAACTATCCTCAAGCATCTTGTTAATCCCGATTGCCTCCTTCAAATATTCTTTCCTTAGCATCAAACTCCCATCTCCCTTTGAAAGTTGGTTTAGTGTGATTGCAATGTTTGGAAAATCTTTCAATTTCCTGCTTATTTCCAGGGATTTAGTGAAATTAAACTTTGCTGCAGAGCTGTTGTCAAATTTTTGATGGAAGAGTCCAAGGTTGTTGTAATGGAAGGCAAACAGGCTTTCATCTCCCAATATGGAAAATATTGAGTCACTGGCATTCAATGCATTTACTGCTTTTGTATGGTTTCCCAGCTTCACTTGTATCATAGCGTAATATGAAGTGGCAATTGCATGGGTTTTCATTTCGCCCTTGGGAGTGAAGCCCATTGCTTCGTGTATATGAAAAAGAGCCATTGCGATGTTCATTTTGTTAATCGCATCAATTGCCCTGGAAATACAATCCTGGGCTTTTGACAGGCTGTCGGCACGGTTTTGCGGAACATGATAGCTAGCTGGTTGTAGCTTGTGGGCCAGCACATTTTTCACAGAGGTATCCTGTTGGTTCAAACGCAGTGTATTGATATTCCGGTCACTGACACCCTGCTGTCCAAATACAAACTGAGACCCCGATACAACCACCAAAGTCAAAATTACTCTTGCTACTAAAGTCTTAAAATCCATACTAACAAAATTTCACTGTAAAAATAGCAAAAAAGCCCCACCTACGCCTCACCATCCAGGCCCTACCCGGGCTGCACCTCTCACCTTTTTTCACATCTGCTTGGTTGTGTGGCATTTTGGTGTGGCGCCTTTGCACTAAAGCCAGGTAGCACCTCTCACCTTTTTTCACATCTACTTGGTTGCCTGGCATTTTACTCCGGCACCTCTGCACTTTCCATAATTCCTGACCCAGGCCACACCCGGGCCGCAGGTCTCACCTTTTTTCACATCTGCTTAGTTGTGTGGCGTTTTAGTGTGGCACCTTTGCACTTTCCATAATTCCTGACCCAGGCCACACCCGGGTTGCACCTCTCACCTTTTTTCACATCTTGTTGGTTATGTGGCGTTTTGGTGTGAGGTGTTTGCACATGACTGTAATTCTGTTTAAAATTTGTGCAAAAGTGCGTGGGCGAAGTGCTTACTGGTTAGGGAGATGTGAAAAAAGGTGAGACCTGCGGCCCAATAACTCTGCATATAATCAATAATAGTGCAAAGGTGTCATACTTAAACACCTGATTATGCATAAGATGTGAAAAAAGATGAGACCTGCGGCCCCTGCAGCCAGAAGGTTCGTGCAAAGTTACCAAAGCAAATCACCTGCTAATGAAGCACATGTGAAAAAAGGTGAGAGGTGCAGCCCCCTGCCCCCCCAGAGGTGCCACCCTGCGGCGCCCTAAAATGAGAAGAGGGAGCATAAGCCCCCTCTTCTACTTCTGGCAACATAATCGTTAACCCAAATCAATTTTAAATTACAAGCCCAGAAGTAATATTGGTTGGCAAGTTGACCAGCCGATTATTCAGACAGTCTTTCAATTTTCTTGAGAACCGACTCTTTGGTAGATTTGATGGACTCCACAATGGTTTCGTCACTCTGGTATTCCAACATGGCATCTATCCATTTCACAGAAAATTGCAAAGCATCCGGGTCATCACAATACCATGCCAGTTGCTCAGACATCATTTTTTTGTACAGCTCCCTTTCCCTCCCTTTAAGGATATTGAAAGAGAGTGCATTTTCAATTTCATGAGCCATTTGCACCCAATCAGAAAACTTATATCCGGCAGGCACCAGATAGGCTAACCATTTTGAAGCATTCGGATGGTTGGAATTTTGAGCATAACGCAGGATAACAGCGTAATCAGGATCATCAGCAGGAGCTTTGCGCCCAAAAATGTAAACACGGGCAGCAGCTCCGTAAAGCTTTTCAATCTTGGAAAGAACCTGCTTTTCTCCGAATTTTTCGACAAACAAATCCGTATTATCCATAACATAAAGAGTTTGCCTACTCACCGGAGATTCGTCAAATTTGTTGTAAATATCCCAATACGAATCCTCAAAAAGTTGCTCCAGGTCAAAAGCATCATGGAAAATATTTGTAAGCACCTCTTTTTTCTGCTCCCTCAGCCCCGCTATATGCAGAGTATTGATGAACTTCAAAAGGAAATCCACACCCCTTTCGCCTTTCGCATATCTCCCCTGCAAAGCCACCAGGTTGTTATCCCTGTCAAGACCCTGGCGGAACCTCTCCAACATTTCACCTGCAGTAGAACGACCCTCGGTACGGTGCATCAAAACACCATCTGCATCCATCAGCAAAAACACAGGCTCTGTATAAACCCCGTAAATTTCGCTCAACCGTTTTTTCTCCGGCCCCTCTGTATAATCTACGCTGATAAACCTTTCATTCACAAAGTCAGCAACGCTGTCTATGGTAAAGATATTGTTCTTCATGTAAAGGCACGGAGAGCACCTGGGAGATCCAAAGTCAAGGAAGAGCAACTTGTTCTCTTTCTTGGCCATCTTCTTCACTTTCTCAAACGGCTCGTTCTTCAACAAGTTCACAGACCTGTTTTGTGCAAACGAGGTTAGAGAAAAAGAAAGCACAATTATCAAAATAAATGTTTTTTTCATACTGTCAAATTTTTAATTTTTTCTTAGCCTTATTCCGTCTATACAAAAATAGGAATGTATAAGGTGGTTGCCATCACCATCTTTGTAAGAAGTATCCGTTGTAAAGACAACCTTGGTAACAGGACCCAAAACAGACATATCCACTGCAATCCAGTCAGTCCTCAAAAATGAAAAATCCGGGTTCTCAGGGTCAGCAGTCTTGCGGCACAAAAGGTAGGCATCTATGGATCCGGTCAAAGTATTGCCGTTGTAACCCTTGATAATGACCTTGTAGTAATCACCATTCTGGTTAAGTTTCCTTTCAACCCCCGGAGCATAAGTGTTCCACAAAGCTTTGGGAGCAGAAGGAATATTAGGATTGGCAATAACAGACCCCGAATTCGGGCCATAATTCATTGCCAAAAAGTTATATGTATTGTTGGCAATCAACATATGCTCTATCACAGCAGGGCCATCCAAAGTGAAATATGTATCACTGGCATTGTCTGCGCAACCCACTGCAAAAACTTCGGTCAAATTGCGGTAGTTGGTATAGACACTCAAAATATTCGTATCCCTTGCTTGCCTTGTATTGGTCCATACAAAAGACCTGTTGTTTTGGTTGGAGTAAGCAAATCCGCTGAAAGTTCCATCGGACTTTTTGACCGTGTTGAACTTGATGCCCCCGGAAGTAAAACCACCGGCAGGTATCTCATGAGTATAAGGAGCAAGAGTAAGTTCATTGAATGTTATGTCGTCTGGTATCGGTACCAATAATTCATTCTTATCTGTACAAGCCACCAACATAACAACAATTGATAATAATATTAAAATATTCTTTTTCATAGCATTCATTATTTAATTGTCATATCCGGGATTAGGTTTTATCTTACTGTTGGTAGAAGTCTCAGTAGAAGGGATTGGCCAACAGTAAAGGTTTTCGTCAATAATCTGCACATCCGGTTTTAGCAGGTAAATTATTGGTTGGTTGTTCTTCTTGATCCTCAAAGAGGCAAACCATTCACTCCCGTTCTCCATGTATAACTCCAAACAATACTCTTTGAATATCACCTCCATGAGCTCTTCCCTTGAAGCAGGTACAGGCAGAGGATCCAGCACCGGGTTTGTCCTTTGTGCCCTCATGGTATTGATAGGCGCAATGCTCTCCCCAAGGCTTTTGTTTGTCCTTGCCCTCAACTCTGCCTGCATCAGATACAATTCCGGATACCTAAAGTAATAGGTAGTGAACTTGTCATTCATCAAATCGGTTGAGGCTCTTCCTTGCCTGGCCAGTTTGGTAGGGCAGAAATAGAGGATACCGGTGGCACTGATTGCCCTTGCCCAACCCATGGTTTGGTCAAACCTTGGATCGGAATTGAGCCATGTGTCAAACTGAGGATAGAATGAAGCAAGCGAAGATGGATTGTTTTCCGTCTCTGCACTCCACCTGTCACCAGCCTGTATTATAATCTGGGAATAAGTACCTTCGCCATAAGCCCGGCCTGCGTTATCCTCCATATACCTTGCCCATAGCACTTCGTTGGAGTCCCAGGCATCTTCAAACATCTGCTTCATGTCGGGATCCATTTTCAACGATGCAGGTGAAGTTGCCAATATCTCGTCTACAATAGACAAAGCAGCAGTGTAATCACCCTCCCATCCTCTGTTTAAAAGAAGTTTAGCCTTTAAAGCCTGTGCCATCTGTTTGGAGAGTCTTTTGGCAGAGGTATAGTTTGGCAATGAAGCAATACCTGCATCCACATCGGCCAAAATGTTTTCGTAGCTCTCCCTCACACCAATCCTGTCAGCAAAAATATTATTGAAGTCTGCAATATCTTCCCTCCACAACACACCATACTCATCATCTGCCCAATAATGGGAAAAACACCAAAGCAGATGGGAATAGACCCATGCTCTAAAAGTCCTGGCCTCTGCCAACATCTCCTGTTTTCTTTCAGGAGAAGGGAACTTGTTGTCTGCCAATCCGGTAATTCCAATTATTGCAGCATTTGCAGAGTTAACACAACCATACCAATGTTGCCAGTAGTTACTGAAAGTACTATGGGTAGATTGGTAACTCATATTATAATAGGTAACTCCACCGGCTTTGGCTATACCTGCCTGGTTGGACAAATAAACAAACGGGCTGCCTCCAAAGTAATCCCGTATATAAGAACCACTCCCTGTGGACAAAGAGGCATACATGCCATTTATGACAGAAACTGCTCCATCATAATCGGTAACAGCATTTTCAACTACCAATTTATGTGGTGGTGTAAGTGACAGGAATTTATCACAGGAAGTTGTTCCGGCCACCACTAAAAATGCCAAAAATATAAATATTGATTTTTTCATCACTCGACTATTTAAAAGATAATTTGATACCAAAACTATATGTAGTAGAAGATGGATAACGACTATAGTCTACTCCCGATCCAATCCCTATCAGCTCCTGGGAACTACGGGTTCCCACAACATAGGAGGCCGCCATATCTGTAGACCCGAAGTTGCCCTGAGGGTCGAATCCCGGATATTTAGTGATTGTAAACAAGTTGGATGCCTGGAAGGTAAGGTCTATCCCGTTGATGAACTTGTTGTCAAAAAACCTCTTTGGCAACCTGTAATTTATGTTCAAAGCGTTCAACCTGATAAAGGATGCATCATAGATCACCATATCACTCAGGGAATTGAATGTCCCGGTAAGCCCGATCCTTGGCAAACTGTTTATTGGGTCCTGTTCAAAATTCCAGCTCTTCATCATGTTGTTGTATGCATTATAAGTACCCAAGCCGGAACCTATTGCAGAGTAAGTATAGTTCCACAACCTCTTTGCCCCGTATGAATATGTAAAGACTGCCGATGCATACAGGTTGCCGTATGTGAAATTGATATTGAAACCACCATAGAATTTAGGATTGAAGTTCCCCAGAACCACACGGTCTGCCTTTGTAATAACTCCATCTCCATTGGTGTCCAAAACATAAGGATCGCCTGCTACCTCACGGGAAGTCCTGTAATTCAACTGGGCACCGGTTTTAGGATTGATCTGCTTCAAAGCATAAATCTCTTCGTTTGTGGCAAAAAGCCTTCCGGCTGTCTGGTAACCATACCAGTCACCAAGCTGGCCACCCTCTACCAATTTCACCCACTCATAATAATATGGCATTACAATCTCCTTTTGAATACCATCCAGCTTGTTCACGACACTTTTGTTGGTTGCAATATTGAAACCCAACTCCAGAATCATGTCATTCTTTTTAATTACATCTGCCCTGATATCAAACTCCCATCCCTTGTTTGTTATGGATCCCACATTCTGGTTGATGGACTGGAAAGAGGAGTTCGTTGGCACAGATCCGGTATAAATCAGGTTGTCCACATCCTTGCTGTAATACCCGATGGTTCCCCTGAGTCTCTCATTGAACAATCCGTAATCTACACCCACATCAAGCAAGGTTGAGTTTTCCCATTGCAAAGCCGGGTTTCCAAGATTACTTGGCTTTATACCAGCCTGTTCTGTATATGGAGCCGCAGACAAAGTAGTCATCCAGTCATAATAGCCAAGGTTTTGCGAACCTGATTTTCCCATGGACGCCCTGAGCTTCAGGTAAGGTATCACATCGTTGAGGTTGCTCATGAATTTCTCCTCAGAAATAATCCACGCCAGAGCACCTGAAGGGAAATAGCCCCATCTGTTGTCCGGTCCAAATTTGGAAGAACCATCGGCCCTGAAGGTAGCGGTTACAAGGTACCTGTTCATGTATTTGTAATTGACCCTGGTAAAGAAAGAGGCCAAGGCACTTCCATACTCATCGCTGCTCCCTCCTACTGTAGAACCGCTGTTGATGTTTATCAGCACGTTTTCGTCCGGGAATCCCTCTCCATAGGCACTTTGGGTCTTGTAATCGTATGTCTCTATGGATTGCCCGGCCACAGCCACAATATCATGTTTGCCCAAAACCGCGGCATAATTCAAGGTATTGTCCCACACCTTTGTAGTAAACTCCGAAGCCGATATGGAACGGTAGTTGTATGCAGAGTTGTATCCTTGGGTCCCCTTCTTGTTGAACCTGTCTGTACCGGAATTGGAGTAGTTCATTGTTCCGGCAGACCTGAATTTCAATCCGGGAAGCAACATGATCTCGGCATAGGCAGTTCCGTTCAGGTTCTTGCCAACACCATCGTTCCTGTTGTAATATGTGATATAAGGGTTTTCAATTGTAGTATTGGTAGGGATGATGTTTATGCTGCCATCGGGGTTGTAGGCTTCAAAATCTGGCCTGAACCTTGGGATTGATGTAAGCAGGGCATCCTTGTTGTTTGCAACACGGGTAGATCCATACAAATTCATTCCTATCTTGACAGATTTGCCCACGTTGGTTTCAAAATTCATCCTTCCGTTGTACAGGTTGCTTTTGCCGCCTTTGACCACTCCGTTTATATCAGTATAACCAAACGACAGATAATAGTGGGTAGATTCTGTGCCACCTCTCACTGACAGGTCTACCTGGCTGGTTGTTGCTGTCTGGGTCATCTCATCCCACCAGTCGATATCTCCTGCCATATAGGCATCAGGCCTCATCTTTAGCATTTCAGGAGTCCATTGGCTTGTCCTTAGCTTTAAGAATTCCGACTCGTCAATGAAGAATTTCTCACTGTAACCGATGCTTCCGTCCACAGCCACCCTCTGCCTTGCCAAAGTTTCTGTAAACATCTTGTACTCTTGTACGTTGAAAGTCTTCAAATCATTTGAGTTCACCTGCTGGAACCCTGTTTTTATATTGATGTCAATTGTAGGCGCCTGGCCTTTGACCCCTTTTTTTGTTGTGACCATGACCACACCATTTGCAGCCCTTGAACCATAAATGGCAGTTGCCGAAGCATCTTTGAGAATGTCAATACTCTCGACATCAGAAAGGTTTAGGTTAAAAAGCGAGTTGGTTATATCCCCTGATGTGTTCGAAGAATAATCAGGCACACCATCAATAACCCATAGTGGCTGTGTTCCGGAGCTTGAGAGGGTGGAGACTCCCCTGATTGTCACACTAACAGGCGAAGTTGGCGATGCAGATTGAATCATTACATTCACACCTGCTGCCCGACCTTGAAGCATACTCTGCACAGAGGAACCCATGGGGACAGATTCGATTTCCTTTACGGTAAGCCTCGATACAGAACCTGTTGCATCTTTTATTGTGGTGGCTCCGTATCCCTGAACAACTACCTCATTGAGATACTGGGTGGCTTCTTCCATCAGGATTATCTTGAATGGCGAAAGGTTGGACCTCTCTACCACTATTTCCTTTTTCTGATACCCAAGGCAAGATATAACCACTTTCTTTGCAGAGGCTGGTAACTTTAGCGTATAATTACCGTCCAGGTCTGTGGATGCACCTATCCTGGTTCCCTCTACAACCACATAGGCTCCAATTACAGGCTGTGAGTCTTTGGTAGAAAGCACTTTACCCTTAAGTGTAATCTCTTCTTGCATTGCTACTGCCTTGGAAGTGCTTTTGGATGCAGAGACTGCCTTTACATCCTCTGCAGGTTTTGGAGGAGAAATGACAATCTGCTTTTTGACTACCACAAATTCATAACTGGTTTGCCTGGATAAAGATTTTACCAGCAAATCGATTGTTGATTCTTTTTTGGTGACATCTACCTTTTTTGAGACATCAACCAAAGTGTTGTTGTAAACAAATGTGTAATCAGTTTGCTGCTCTGCTGTTTTGATAACAGTGCTCAATGGTGTGTTTTTGTATTCCATTGAAACTGACTGAGCTGTGGTCCATGCACTGTTTACTAACAAACAGGCGATAATAAATGGTGTAAGTAATATTTTACTTACCCACCTGTAGTGAAGTGTTTTTCTCATAGCGTCAATTTTGAGTTAAGTTCTATATTTAGTACAAAGCATACAAATACTTCCCTCAAAAAAGACCGGAAAATTTTAATTTTTTTCGAGTGTGATGTTTGTCCCGTCTATGGAATACTTGATATTGGAAGATAGTTTTAGTATTTCAAGTACCTGGGATATAGACTCCGACTTGAATTTTGCAGTGAATCTTTCATCAAAAATATCTTGATCTTTTACCTCAATGAACACACCGTACCACCTCTCAAGTTTTTTGATCACCTCCTTCATTGGAGTGTTTTCAAAGAGCAACAACCCCTCTTTCCATGCGGTTTTTTTGTTTGTATCTACGTTTTCGTTTATCTGTGGTTTTTCCAAAAGAACGACCAGTTCTTGGTTTGGTGCCATTTTGATCTCTTTGTTCTGTTTCTTGTTTATCAATGAAACTTCACCCGAAATGAGGGTAACCACCAGTTTGTCATCGTCTGAATATGACGAGAGGTTAAAGGAGGTACCGGTAACTTTCACCGAATAGTCTTTAGAAGTCTTGACAATCATTGGCCAATCCTTGTTTTTGACAACTTCAAAATAACCTTCGCCATCAATTTCCACCTCCCTTACATCGTTGGAGAATTCCTGCGGACATGTCAAATGGCTGGAGCTGTTCAGCCAAACCTTGCTTCCGTCGGGTAATACTACCATTCCCTTCACACCGGTGTTTACCATGTATTTGAATGTGGCGGCTGTCTGGTTATGGACCACTCCTTGTGTATCATTGTCGTAAAAATAATATCCAAGGGCTGTCACTGTAACTGCCAAAACAAATACCGCTGCATACCTGGCAAGGCTCCCGAAATTGAATATGGGTCTTCTTTTGCCTTTGCCATAAGAATCCATCTTATCAAACACATATTTGTTTTTTTGAGCAATGAACTCATTCAGGTTATCTTCATCTTGGTCAATCCAATCCAGCACAGCGCTTTTCTCCTGCAATGAGGCCTTTCCCGAAATGAATTTCAATAATATTTTTCTATCTATCATCATTATACAATCTCTGCAATTATAATACAATTAATATACATTGTTCCCTTTAATATTCTACAAATTTCCTTTTCAAAATAGTCATTTATAAACCCCTCTTCTCCTGTTCAAAAAAGAACCGACAATAAAAAATCCTTCAATTTCTCCCTGAAAATCTTTAATGCCTGTGTTATATGGTATTCTACTATTTTTACGCTTGTCCCTTCGTTTTCTGCTATCTCTTTATATGTCATGCCTTTTATCCTGCTCTTTATAAAAGAGCCAGATACGGTCTCAGGCATATTAGCCAGAGTTTTTGCAATCTCTTCGCTTAATTCCGCTGCAATTACAGCTTGCGCCGAATCATGCGACAAAGCATTCAGGTTTGCTTTGTATTCCCTCTGCAAAATACTGTCTTTAACCTTATTGTCAATGGAAAGTCTTTTCAGGATATTCAGTGTATTGTTCCTGATGATGGAATATAGGTAAGGTTGCACGGGATAATTTGGGTCCAAGGAACTCCTTTTGATCCAAAGAGTTGTAAAAGAATCTTGTACAACATCTTCAGCCAAATTATAATCACTCAGATATTGATGCGCATAAAACACAGCTTTTTTATACTCTTTCAAATAAAAAGATTCAAAAGCCATTTTATCGCCGCCGGAAATCTGTAATGATAAATTATTAAGTCCCAAAATCTTTTAATTTGTGTAAAACTACAAAAAAAATATTGCACCCAATGCCCCACCCCGGCCGCAGGTCTCATCTTTTTTCACATCTGCTTGGTTACCTGGCAGTTTAGTGCGGCACCTCTGCACTTTTCACCAGAAGCACCCCGGCCGCACCTCGACTGCACCTGGGCTGCACCTGGGCCGCACCTGGGCCGCACCTCTCATCTTTTTTCACATCTGCTTGGTTGCCTGGCATTTTACCACAGCACCTCTGCACTTTCCATAATTCCTGACCCAGGCTGCACCCAGGTCGCACCTCTCATCTTTTTTCACATCTTCCTGGTTTCCTGGCGTTTTAGTGTGCCACCTCTGCACTGCACCAACCTAGCACCCTGGTTGCAGGTCTCACCTTTTTTCACATGTGTTTGGTTACCTGGCAGTTTAGTGCGGCACCTCTGCACTTTTAACAAGGTACTTGAGATTTTGATGCAAAGTTGGCAGTGCAAATCACCTGCTAATGTAGCACATGTGAAAAAAGGTGAGACCTGCAGCGCAAGCACCTGCCACCCCGTGCGGCTCCACTGCGATGATGCTTAAATTTTTTTGTAACTTGTCAATCCACTTTTTAAAAGCAGAGAAAATGAGGTTCAAAATATTCAACAACAAAAATCTTAGTTTTGCAGGCAATTTTATTACCTGGCTAATAATCTTAACAACAAGCACCACCTTGGCAATTGGTTGCATGCAGCAACAGGATGCTTCATCAGGAGCATACAAGGTGGGAGGGTATGAAGTTTTTGAATTGAACGAAAGAAGTGGCAAAGGTTCTCTTGACATACTTATTGATGCTCCCGACAGTGTAATATCAAAATTTGCTCCGGACAGCACATTCGACAACGCCGTCAATGCATTCCTGGTGAGGAAAGGTCAAAAGGTATGGATCATAGACACAGGATTCGGGAGAAATATCTTCAAGATAATGGATTCGTTGCAAATTAATCCAACCAAGATTCAACAAGTGATGCTCACACACATGCATGGCGACCATATAGGCGGAATGCTTAGCGATAGCACAATGATGTTCTCAAATGCAACGGTAACACTCTCTGCCAAGGAGTTAGAATACTGGTCCAGCATGGGAGAAAAAGCTCAAAATGTTCAAAAAATTTTAGAATCTTACAAAGGGAAAATCAAAACCCAGGAACCTAATAATTTGACAACTGAATTTGGCAACGGCATACATATGATTGAAGCCTACGGGCACACCCCGGGCCATGTGATGTACCTCATAAAAGATGGCAATAAGCAGCTGCTCATATGGGGCGACCTTGTTCATGCCTCTGCAATCCAATTCCCTCATCCAGAGATATCTGTCAAATACGATGTAGACCCCGAAGAGGCACGCAAGACAAGGTATAGAATTATGCAATTTACAAAGGAACACTCAATTCCCGTTGCGGGCATGCATCTGCCCGGCTACCAGCAATTCAAAAACATCAAATGATGATGAATGTCCACATTTATTAACTTTACACCCAAATTCAATTGAAATGAAAGTTTTGCTTTTGAACGGGAGCCCACGCCGCGAGGGTAACACACACATAGCCTTGGCAGAGGTGGCCAAAGGCCTTGCAGAGTTTGAAATAGAAGCTATCCCAGTGTGGATAGGCAACGATGCAGTAAGAGGCTGTATCGCTTGCGACAAATGTAAAACTCTGGGCAGATGCGTATTCACAGATGAACTTTACGAAAAAATCAGGGAACATGTAAGCCAGGCAGACGGATATGTCATTGGATCCCCGGTATACTATGCCGGACCAAACGGCTCACTTTGCGCATTGTTGGACAGGCTTTTCCGCTCTTGTTCAAAGCAGATGGAGTTTAAACCCGCTGCTTCGGTAGCTGTTTGCCGCAGAGGAGGTGCAAGCACAACCTTTGACAGGCTCAATAAATACTTTACAATCAATAATATGCCAATAGTTTCCTCGTTATACTGGAACAGCGTCCACGGCATGGACAAAGGAGAAGCCACACAAGACGCAGAAGGCCTTCAGACAATGAGGGTACTCGGTAGAAACATGGGTTGGTTGCTAAAATCCATACACCAATCCAACATTGCAAAACCACCCGCAGAAATAAAAATCAAAACCAACATGATAAAATAAACGCAAAATCACTAACATCACAAATACCAAATTCCCCAAAATCATAAATTAAATTTAAATTTGTCAAATGTCACTACTACGAGTTCTACTGGCAATCCTCTTCCCCCCTTTGTCTGTAATTGACAGAGGATGTGGCTCAATACTAATAGTATTCCTTCTTACATTGGCAGGCTGGATACCCGGCGTGATTGCCGCCCTGATCATACTCAACAAAAATAATTGACCCTCTTTTCAAATATTATTTGGTTTATATTATAAACCTATTTATATTTGCAACGTGAAACCGCATCAAGAAGATGTAAATAAAACATGCTCTTAAAAATTCAACATGTTTAATCCTCTGCATATAAATGATGCTTTTTTATTTAATTATTTGGTTTATATTATAAACCTATTTACATTTACAAAATATTTGAGTTATGGAAGAGAAAAATTTGACCCAACAAGAGAGTCTCGAGCTCATCAGCAAGATGATCAAGGAGACCCGTACCAACATGGAACGAGATGGCGGTGGAATCTATTTACTTTGGGGCTACGTGTGGCTCATTGTAGCTGCCGCGGTTTACCTGCTAACGCTCAAAACCGGAGACTACAGGGTGCAATGGCTCTGGTTCGCGATCCCACTTGTCGGCTATCCGGGCATGTTCATCCTATTGCGCAAACGCGAAAAAAGGGCTATTACTTTTGTAGGCAGAGTTATTGGTAGTGTGTGGATTACTATAGGTATTGCAGCCGGACTGCTATCGCTTTACATGCTCGTCAACCACCTTGCCTTCCCAATCCTGTTTGTCATGGCTCTGCTTATAAACATTGGAGTTGCTATCAGCGGACTCGTCATCAGGTTCACACCCATAACAATAGCCGGCTTTATTGGCATACTCCTAAGCTTTGTACTATTGATGGTACCTGGTATCCACCAAATTGCAGTATTCGGCGCCTTCTCAATAATCATGCTTATAATTCCCGGACATATCCTTGCGGCTGCCGGGCAGAGAATCAAAAAAGCAGGTAATCATGTTTAAAGAATTGGATCCATTGCTTCATTCGCAATTAAGATTGGCAGTGATCTCTTTACTGGTTTCCCTGGAAGAGGCAGATTTTGTTTTCCTGCGGGAAAAAACCAATTCAACCGCAGGCAATCTAAGTGTGCAGCTAGACAAGCTGGGCGAAGCCGGTTACATAGAAATTGAAAAAGGTTACAGCGGGAAACGGCCACGCACCACCTGCCACATTACCGAACATGGCCGACAAGCCTTCGAAAACTACGTTGAAGCCCTAAAAACCTATTTCACGCCATAGCACCTCATCTGCCAGCACCTCACCTTGTAGCACCCCACCGCCCAGCGCCTCTTCGCCCAGCCGGGTAGCACCTCTCATCTTTTTTCACATCTTGCTTTACCTCACGCATTTAAACACATCACCTCTGCACTAATTGCATCCAACAACACCAAAAAGTGCAAACATCTTACATCAAACATACACACAATCAGCAAGTTGTGAAAAAAGATGAGAGGTGCAGTTTTTTTGCTAAATTAGCATCCTCAAACGTAGCACTAAAGCCGGGATGGATAACATTTACACAACTTTCAACCAGATAAAAGACAGACACTCAAAAGAGATATTCCTAAAGCAACACTCCAAAGTAATTTGGTTTACAGGATTATCTGGCTCTGGAAAAACAACATTAGCAAGTCAATTAGAAAAGGAATTATTCAATCTTAACTTTTTTTGCCAAATCCTGGATGGCGACAACATCCGTTCGGGCATTAATAACAACTTGGGATTCAGCCAAGAAGACAGGAAAGAAAACATCCGTCGCATTGCAGAGGTTTCCAAACTCTTCCTGGATTGCGGCGTTATTTTGATATGCTGTTTCATAAGCCCGACAAACCAGCTACGGGACATGGCAAAAAAAATAATCGGCAAAGACGATTTCCTTGAAATTTTTGTCAATACCCCTTTGGAAGTCTGTGAAAAACGTGACCCCAAAGGCTTATACCAAAAAGCCCGCAAAGGGGAAATCAAAGATTTTACAGGAATAAGTGCCCCCTTTGAAAATCCGGAAAACCCGTTCCTTGAAATAAAAAACACAAACCCTAACCTGGACCAGACCATCAAAGAGATATTGGACAAGATATTACCACAGATAACAATGAACCAATAAAAAAGCCAAAAACTTATACTCCCAAAAAAAACTCATAATAAACCCCATAACAAGACCCAACAGTTACCTATAAACCATAAGACCCCCAAAAACAAAAAAAACAACAAACCCCCAACAAAAACAAAAATAAAATTTGACATTAGAAAGCTACATAGTTGCACTAGTCATACTATTCCTGGTAGTATCCCTGTACCTAAACAAAATAGGCTCCGGACTGACATTTGTAATTGCAATCGCAATACTTGGCACTACAGGCATCCTCACACCAAAAGAGATGATAGCAGGCTTTGCCAACGAACAAATAGCAGTCATACTAATGCTCATGCTTTTAGGAGAAACCGTACGCAAATCAGGAATACTGGATGCAATGTTCGAAAGGATCTTCTCCAAAACCACAACATACAAAGGATTTCTCACCAAACTAATGATCTTGGTATCAGCCTTCTCTGCATTCCTGAACAACACCCCGCTGGTCGCAATCCTAATGCCCTACACAAAAAGCTGGAGCAAAAAAAACAACATCCCACTTTCAAAACTACTTATACCACTCTCATACGCAGCCATTTTAGGCGGCACTGCAACACTTATAGGCACATCCACCAACCTGGTAGTTGCAGGTATGGTAACAGACCAAAAAATAGTCCCCAACCTCAAACCACTGGAAATATTTGACTTCAGCCCGGTAGGGGTCACAATGATCATACTCGGGATCACATATATGATCTTAATGGGCAACAAATTACTACCCAGCATAAAAAGCAGGACAGAATCGGCAGAGTGCGTAAACAGGGAGTATTTTGCAGAGGTCAGGATAACCAACAGCAACCAACTCAAAGGCAAAACAGTAGAAGAAGCCGGACTACGCAACCTCCAAGGACTCTTTTTGGTGGAGATCCTGCGAGATGGGCGCTCAATCAGGCCGGTAAGCCCCACAACAACCCTCAAACAAAATGACCACCTGCTATTTGCAGGAGCAACCGAAACAATTGCAGATATGGTCGAAACCCAACAGGGATTCGAACTCGAATACGCAAACACACTCAACCCCTCCCACACAAACAACATCGTAGAAGTAGTAATTTCCTACAATTCATCCTTTATTGGCCGCACAGCCAAAGAGATACAATTCCGCGGGAAATTCAACGCAGCAATCATAGGCATCCACAGGAATGGCGAAAGACTCTCCGGTAAAATTGGCAACGTAAAACTAGAAGCCGGTGACCTGCTGCTACTTGTAACAGGAAACGACTTCAACCAAAGGCTTTCAGACACCGCCGACATCTACCCGCTCACAAACCTGCGCGAAATCAAAAAAGTACCACTCGCAAAACAAATCCTGCTAATAGGAGGCATCGTACTGGCAGCCGTAGCCTCCACTCTCGGCATCGTGAAACTCTTCACAGCCATATTATTACTGCTCATACTAGTGATCATCAGCAATTTGACCACGCCAAAAGAGATTGTCAAAAACATCGACTTCAACCTCATCTTCATATTAGCACTCTCCCTGGCAATGGGAACAGCTATGCTCAAAACCGGTGTTGCAGATACAATTGCAGAGACCTTCCTCTCGGTGGTAAAACCATTTGGAGTAATAGGGGTCCTGGCAGGCATATTCATATTAACCAGCGTATTAGGCTCCATTATAACCAACAAGGCAGCAGTCGCAATCCTCTTTCCCGTAGCCCTGAACCTGGCACTCACAATGGAGCTCAATCCAAAACCATTCATACTGACAGTCGCATTTGCAGGAGCAGCCAGTTTTCTCACACCAGTAGGATACCAGACAAATTTAATGGTATATGGACCTGGCGGCTACAGGTTTGACCACTTCCTCAAAATAGGTTGGCCGCTCACAATCATATATATGATAACCACAGTTTTCGGGCTGATTTGGCAATTCAACCTGCCCATCTAAAACAGAAAAAAAAGATAAAAACAGAAAAAAAAGATAAAAAACATAATGACAACCAACAACAATTATTCACTTTCCAACCTGAGGGAGCTCGAGGCAGAGGCAATACACATAATCAGGGAAGTAGCATCGGAATTCGAAAACCCGGTCATGCTCTATTCAATTGGCAAAGACTCCTCTGTCATGGTGCGCCTTGCAGAGAAAGCCTTTTCCCCGGGTAAGGTCCCTTTCCCTCTTATGCACATCGATTCAAAATGGAAATTCCAAGAAATGATTGAGTTCCGCGACAACTACGCCAAAGAGAAAGGATGGGACCTCATAGTCCACTACAATAAAAAAGGATACGAAAGCGGAGTCGGCCCATTCACCCACGGCAGCAAAGCCCACACCGACATCATGAAAACACAAGCTCTGCTAGAGGGACTTACAAAATACAAATTCGACGCAGCATTTGGAGGAGCACGCCGCGACGAAGAAAAATCAAGGGCAAAAGAGCGAATATTCTCCTTCCGCGACAAATTCCACCAATGGGACCCCAAAAACCAACGCCCGGAACTCTGGAACATATACAACACCCGCGTAAACAAAGGAGAATCCATAAGGGTATTTCCACTGAGCAACTGGACAGAGCTGGATATCTGGCAATACATCAGGCTAGAGAACATCCCAATCGTCCCACTCTATTATGCCAAAGAACGCCCTGTGGTAGAGATAGATGGCAACCTTATCCTGGCAGATGACAACAGAATGCCTGCAGAGCTGGCAGCCAAAGCACAAATGCGTATGGTACGTTTCCGCACCCTAGGCTGTTACCCCCTTACAGGCGCCATAGAGTCAGAGGCAGACACAATTGAGAAGATAGTAGAAGAGATGATGACTGTAAAAGTATCAGAAAGAACAACACGTGTGATAGATTTCGACCAAGAGGGCAGCATGGAGCAGAAAAAGCGGGAAGGCTATTTCTAAACCCACAATACCAGCATAACAGCAACCCCCAAAAGGGCAAAACCACATAACGGCAAAAAAACCGGCAAAACGGCAAAAAACCGGCAAATCGGCAAAAAAACCGGCAAAAAACAGCAAAAAACCGCAGAATCAGCAAAAAATGACAACATCACAAAACAACATAGATATAAAAGAGTTCCTGGACCAGGACCAACAAAAGGACCTGCTGAGACTCCTTACCGCAGGCTCGGTGGATGACGGCAAATCTACCCTTATCGGGAGACTTATGTTCGACAGCAAAACGCTGTACGAAGACCAATTGGCCGCACTGGAAAAAGACAGCAAAAGGGTCGGCCACGCAGGGGACAACATAGACTACGCACTGTTGCTGGACGGACTCAAGGCAGAGAGGGAGCAAGGCATCACCATAGATGTGGCCTACCGATATTTCTCGACCGCCAAAAGGAAATTCATAATTGCAGATACCCCCGGCCACGAACAATATACAAGGAACATGATTACAGGAGGCTCAACCGCCAACCTGGCAATAATTTTGATAGACGCCACAAAAGGGGTAATAACCCAGACCCGCCGCCATACATTCCTTGTATCCCTTCTGGGAATCAAGCATGTAGCACTGGCCGTCAACAAAATGGACCTTGTAGATTACAGCCAGGAGGTATTCGACAACATCTGCAAAGATTACAAAAGCTTTGTAACACAACTCAATATACCAGACGTTGAATTCTTCCCACTCTCTGCACTAAAAGGAGAGAACGTAGTGGAAAAGTCTGGCAAAATGGCATGGTACAACGGGAAAAGCCTGCTGGAGTTCCTCGAGACAGTACATGTGGCAAGCGACAGGAACTACGACGATTTCAGGTTTCCGGTACAATACGTCCTCAGGCCCGACCGCGATTTCAGGGGGTTCTCGGGAAAAGTAGCATCGGGCATAATAAAACCTGGTGATACAGTTGTGGCACTCCCATCCCGCAAATCATCAAAAGTCAAGGCCATCCCCACCTACGACGGCAACCTAGAAAAAGCCTTCCCTCCACAATCCGTGACACTTGTACTGGAAGACGAAATTGACATTTCAAGAGGGGAAATGCTGGTCAAACCCGACAACATGCCACGCATAGAGCGACATTTCGAAAGCATGCTCGTATGGATGGACGAAGAGCCAATGGACCTCTCCACACAATTTTTCCTAAAACACACCACAAACACAACCCGCGCAAGGATTGACACAATCCGCCACCGGGTAGATGTGAACACTTTAGAAAAATCCCAAGCTACCCACCTATCACTCAATGAGATAGGCAGAGCTGTTTTCACAACAGCCAAACCCCTCTTTTTCGACCCCTACAACATCAACAAAAACACCGGATCGTTCGTGCTCATCCACCCCGTTACAAACAACACTGTTGCCGTAGGGATGATTATTGACAAAATGAGCTCCGACCAATTGCCAACCCGCATAACCGATACCCAGAAACAAAACATAGACAAAGGCATAGGCCTGGTCAACCAAACCGATTACCACAAAAGGTACAACCAGAAAGGCCACACCATCTGGATCACCGGTCTGCACGGGTCAGGCAAAAACCGCCTTGCATACAGCCTGGAAAAACGCCTGTTCGACCTTGGAGCAACGGTAGTTGTACTGGACGGCAGCACAATCCGCTCCGGCCTCTCACGGGAACTCGACTTCTCCCCTACAGACCGAGCAGAGCATCTGCGCAGAGTGGCACATATTGCAAAAATCCTCAACGACCAAGGAATCATAGCAATCTGCTCCTTTATCTCCCCTTCTGGCAACATCCGGGAACAATGCGCACAAATAATCGGACAAGAGAGGTTCCACCTGGCCCATATGGATGCCACACTCGAGTATTGCAAAAACAACAAACCCGAACTTTACAAAAAGGCAGAGGAGGGTCAGATCCGCTATATGCCGGGGGTAGACGAGGTTTACGAAAACCCACAGGTTGCAGAGTTCAATCTGGACCCGCACAACGAAGAAGAGAACACCGAACAAATCATGGAATACCTCTCTGCAAACAAGATATTCCCATTGAGGTAAAACCTTAAAAAGAGAAAAAAAAGATGGAATTGGAAAAAGAGATTGAAAAGATAAAAAACACCTTGAACAACCTGCAAAAAGAGGGTAAAAAAATTTGCATAACCTCCTCTTTCCAGACCCACAGTCTGCCTCTGCTTCACCTTTGCAAAGAGGCAATTGCAGATATTCCTGTGTTATTCATAGACACTGGCTACCATTTTCCCGAAACCTACAGTTTCCGCGACCAGATTGTAAAAGAGTGGGGTCTGAACCTGGTCAACCTCAAATCCAAGGTGACGAAGCTGCAGCAGAAAGATTCCCAAGGGCTTCCACTCTACACAACCAACCCCGAATATTGTTGCCATATCAACAAAGTAGAACCTCTGGACAAAGAGATCACAAATTATGACATTTGGGTGGCCGGGCTCAGGAGGGACCAAACCTCTTTCAGGAGTGCCCTTGCAGAGTTCAAACTTCAGAAAAACGGGGTTACAAAATACCATCCCATACTGGAATGGAATTCTAAAATGATTTACAAATACCGGCAACTCTACAACCTGCCTGCACACCCTTTGGAAGAAAAAGGTTACTTGAGCATTGGTTGCCTGCCATGTACAAGCAGTGCAACCGAAGCTGGCGAAAGAGGCGGCAGGTGGCTTGGCTCCAACAAGACAGAATGCGGTATTCACACAAAATAAAAACTTTCAAATTATGAACATACTAATCACCGGAGGTGCCGGATATGTTGGTTACAGCCTGGTAAGGGAGCTCGACAAGGATAGCCGGGTTAGCTCCATTGTGGTATACGACAACCTCTACAGGAACAATCTTAACTTCTTTACATGCGATACGTGCAATGGTGGCGTTTTGCAGAAGACCCGTTTTGCCAAAGGGGACATACTGGACGACTACACTCTCGAAAAAGAGTTAGATGGCATTGATATTGTGGTACATATGGCAGCAATTGTAGATTTCCCCTACTCCTACAAAGACAACTACCTCTACGAACAGACCAACCAATTCGGGACAGCCAACCTGGTGAGCTCCATGCGCAACTCAAACATCAAGAAGATGGTCTACCTGAGTTCTGGCTCGGTATACGGGTTCCAGAAAGAGTCCTACGAACCGACAACCCCTATGCCAGAAAACGGCTACGGGATTTCCAAACTCGAAGGAGAAAAATATTGCCGGTTACTACAAAACGACCTTGACCTGAACATCGTGCGCATAGGCAACATCTACGGATACAATCCGATGCTGCGTTACGACAGCGTTATCAACCGATTTATCATGGATGCTCTCATTTACAATAAAATATACATCTACGGCAACGGCAACCAATCCCGCCCCTTCATCTACCTGGGCAATGTGACAGAGCAACTCAAGAACATAATCCTCCCAGGCTCTGCAAACAAAACACCTTCGTTACTCAACCTAGTAGATGAAAACCTCAACATGAACCAGCTCAGGGACATGCTCATTTCGCTCATCCCCAACCTGGAATTCACCTATGTAAACGCCAACCTCAACACAAAAGGCTACGAAATGTTTTCCAACCACTACAAACCCACCCAACCATTCCAAAGCACATTTGAGCATGCATTCAGGCAGTTCCCCCACCACCTCTCCAGGTAGCACCTTGCAGGATCCACCTCTCATCTTTTTTCACAACCACTTGACCACCAAGTCATCCAACACCCGACCTCTGCACATAACAAAATAAAATTGCAAAAGCACCACACTCAAGCACCTGAATACATGAAAGTTGTGAAAAAAGATGAGACCTGCCACATTTAAAAACTTATTACCATGATTATAGACGATAAACTACTCAACACAATAAGCAAGGAAGCCAGGCAGAGTGAAAGGCTTCGTATGAACCACAACCTGCATACATCTCCCGACTCATCCTCGCAGAGGCTCCTCAATGCGCTTGAGCCTGGTACAAAACTGGCCATTCACCGCCACAGACAAACTGCAGAGACATACATTGTTCTAAGGGGCTCCCTCAGGGTTATGTTTTATGACGACCAAAGTCAAATAACATCAGAGTTCATCCTCTCCCCTGCAGAGAAAAAATTCGGCCTGGACATACCCGCAGGACAATGGCACTCGCTGGAGGTTCTCGAAAGCGGCACCGTCATCTTCGAATGCAAAGACGGCCCATACACTCCACTCGCACCCCAAGACATAATGCCATAAAAGCATCCGCACGCACTACCACCCCCCAGGAACCACCCCCCCAGGCAGCCCCCCAGGCAGCACCTCTCATCTTTTTTCACAACCACTTGAACACCAATCCATCCAATACTCAACCTCTGCACAAAGCAGCACCACCAGCCCCGCAGGCAGCACCTCTCATCTTTTTTCACAACCACTTGAACACCAATCCATCCAATACTCAACCTCTGCACTTTTTGTCCATAACCAGTACAAAAAGTGCAAAGATGCAACTCCAAAAAACCTAGCAAACAGAAAGTTGTGAAAAAAGATGAGACCTGATTACATCAAGGTATGTTCAAGAAGGATTTTGGATCCAATGGCAATGAGGATAATGCCTCCGACAATGTTAGTATTGAACTTGAGCTGTCTGCCGAATAATGTTCCAGCGTACATTCCTGTAAAACTTAAAACCACAGTTGTGAAAGCTATTATGAGCAGAATCCGGAAAAGTTGGCCGGGAAAAGGCACAAAAATCAATCCCGTAACCATAGCATCAATGCTGGTTGCAAATGAAAGGGCCACAACCTTTTTCCAATCTATAGAGTCCTTTTGCTGTCCGTCACAAGTACATTCACACGAACCACCAGAGGATACAGTAGCAGAATCATCTTGTTCCATCAACATCTTTACACCAAGAATGCCAAGGATCACAAAAGCAAACCAATGGTCAAAACGCTCAATCCATGACGCAAAACCCATCCCGGCCAAATAACCGGCCAAAGGCATCAAACCTTGGAACAGACCAAAAACAAGGGCTATCTTAAAAGACCTCCTCACCACAAAAGAACTGCGGCACGCAGACTGGCTTATACATACCGCAACCGAATCCATGGCCAAACCAAATGCAATCACGACAATGGAAAAATAATCCATCAAATAAACATTTTCGAATTAAGAGCGACAAAGTTAACACAATATGAGTTAACCACCTCCCCCACCTCTCATCTTTTTTCACAACCACTTGATCAACAAGCCATCCAATCCCCAACCTCTGCACTTTTTATCCTTACTCAGCACAAAAAGTGCAGAGGTGCCAATCTAAACCAACAAATAACCAGCAAGTTGTGAAAAAAGATGAGAGGTGGAACCCTTTGATTACGGCAATATCATCATCGATAGTCTTATATTTCTTGCGTAGAGCCTTATGTCTTTCTCGAACTCAGGCAATCGTTCTATTTTAATCATTGCCTTCCGGGTCGTTATATGTTCTTACTGAATAGGGAGCTTGCCTGTAAAAGACTAGCTCATAGTCAATAATATCCATATCATTCGATGCCTTCCAAGGCATATCTTCATGAGAATATCGACTGATCTCAGAAGCACTCATATCACTTAACAAATCAATAACCTTGTCTATGGTATCTATTTCAGCCCCATTAAACAGTTTCAAATTGGCATTAACAAGAGGCATATATCTGTTTTGAAGATAACCAAAGTACTTTGTCTTGAAAGGCTTTAATTGTTTCTCATCAATCATATTCTTTAGAATAACATCCACTTTCAGAGGTACAGGTCCATTAGGGAGTCTTCTGTAAATTGCTCCCGAAAGATGCTCTTCATATAGTTCGTAGTAATTGAAATCGGAAAAGTATAGCAGTTTATTAAGAACCGTTTCTCCAATATTGGGCTTACCCCCACACTTCTCAAGAATATATAAAACCAAATTTTGGAATTTAAGCAAATTGATTTCAGGTACAGATATTCTGACTTCAAGTTTACCACCTTGAAAATTAGATTCTAGACTCTGAATCTCCAAATTAAACTCTTGCGCCATAATCTCATCAAGAGAGAAGTTCAAAACCTCAGAAATTGCTTTCAGTTCTGACACCTTTATATTTCTTGAACCTTTCTCTACCTATACAAGAGATGGTCTTGAAATATTGATTCTTGATGATAATTCATCTTTTGTCAATCCTTTAATGTTACGCAATTGTGCTATTCTCTTTCCTAGTTCTATATTATCTACTGTTGTTTTCATGAGATCCTTGTTTTAAAACTTAGATACATAATTCATATGAAAATATAGCGCATGTTTTATTTTAGAACTAACTTTTGTCGTAAAACAAAACAACAACAAACCTGCATGACTCCACCTCTCATCTTTTTTCACAATAATGCGATTTTTAATAAGTTTATAAATGAACGTAAAATCATACTTAGAGTATTAATTTAAGAACAAGAATAAACTTTAATTCTTGTTCAACATAAAAATATTATTTATATTTGCACTTATATCTATACTGGCAGTATGGCTGAAGGAGAAAAAATAAACAATTCCAAGCTTGGTAAAATAATGCAAGAATTTCCAAAAAGTCTTGTATTTTTATCTTCATGGCTGATTTCCCAAGGATATTCATATGAATTACAACAACGCTATAGGAAAAGTGGTTGGCTGAAATCAATCGGGAAGGGTGCTATGCTAAAATCCGGTGATCCGCTTTTACTATCCGGCGCTCTTGCTGCTTTGCAGTCTCAGGCGAATATCAGTATCCATTTAGGTGGCCGTTCTACATTAGAGATGAATGGCATCGCCCATTATCTACAACTGTCGTCTCCCGAAGCGACTTTATTTGCTCCCGGAAAAACGAAATTACCGGCTTGGTTTGTGAGCAATAAATGGGATGTTAATAGCAAAGTATTCAGAACATCTTTATTTGAAAATGACTCTACCGGTTTAGTCGATTATCGGGATGCCGGAATAGATATGAAAATATCTAGTCCGGGCCGGGCGATGATAGAATGCTTATCCTTGTGTCCCAATAAATTTTCACTAACCGAAGCATATCAACTAATGGAAGGATTATCTACATTACGTCCACAACAGGTACAGGAATTATTGGAGACCTGTAAGTCTATAAAGACAAAACGGCTTTTCCTTTATTTTGCAGAGCGTACCGGACACAGTTGGTTTAAATATGTGGATAAGACAAAAAT
>Ga0334900_1000645_pt1 | contig 47742 bp, 43 predicted proteins | sample GraSluR3_MG_2_FD_207231 | JGI IMG/M metagenome (GOLD analysis project Ga0334900, IMG submission 207231) | Sludge microbial communities from methane-producing bioreactor in Wageningen University, Netherlands - Granular Sludge_31_08-R3 | ecosystem: Engineered > Bioreactor > Anaerobic >... | reverse complement strand
GCTAAATTTCACTGTAGTTGGTCAGGACAATGAAGGTAATACTTTAACCTACTCAGCAAACAACCTACCAACAGGAGCAAACTTCAACTCCACTACAGGAGAATTCACCTGGACACCAACCTACAACCAAGCCGGAACCTACCACATAACATTCACCGTATCAGACGGAACACTAACCGACAGCAAAGAAACCACCATAACAGTAAACAACATAAACAGAGCACCAGAACTCAACACCATCAACAACAAAGCAGTAAATGAAAACGAAGAATTAAACTTCACTGTAAGCGGTACTGATCCTGACGGAGACACCTTAACATACTCAGCAAGTAACTTACCCGAAGGAGCAAACTTCAACCCAACCACCGGTGTGTTTAACTGGACACCAACTATTGATCAGGTTGGAACCTACCAGGTCACTTTCACTGCATCTGATGGTAATTCAACAATCAGCAAAACAATCACCATAACCGTAAATAAAGGAAATACCGCACCCACACTTGACACCATACCTAATAAAACCGTGAATGAAAATGAACAGCTAAATTTCACTGTAGTTGGTCAGGACAATGAAGGTAATACTTTAACCTACTCAGCAAACAACCTACCAACAGGAGCAAACTTCAACTCCACTACAGGAGAATTCACCTGGACACCAACCTACGACCAAACCGGAACCTACCACCTAACATTCACCGTATCAGACGGAACACTAACCGACAGCAAAGAAACCACCATAACAGTAAATGATGTGGATGTTACTGCTCCAACTGTAACCGCTGACCCTACTGGTGGAAACTACACTACTGCTCAGAATGTGACTTTAAACAGTGATGACAGTACAGCAACCATCTACTACACCACCGATGGTAGTGATCCAACAACCAGTAGCACAAGAAGTACTTACACCGGATCAATCACCATAAAAAACACCACAACACTGAAATATGCTGCAGTGGATCCTGCAAACAACTGGAGCCCAATCTACACACAGACCTACAACATCAAATCTGATGTTTATGTAAACATCACTGCGTCCAAAAATGACCCTCAAGTTGGCGATACTGTAACCTATACCTTTAAATTAGGTAATAACGGCCCAGGTGTTGCTGAAAACGTTGTTTACACCTATGTGATTCCAGAAGGATTGGAATTTGCTGGTGCAAGCGTTGACCAGGGCACATGGACTTACGATAGCACTACAAGGACTCTAACCTGGAATTTAGGTGATGTGGAAGTTGGTGACCCCTACTTATGGCTAGACCTGAACATCTTAGCTGCAGGAACCTACAACCTACAACCAAGCATCAGTGTTTCAGGATACAATCCAGAATTAAGCAGCAATATTGGTTCTTTACTTGTAAATGCGGTTTTGGCCGTCCAAAACACAGATAATGACTCGAATGCTGATGGTACTGGTAATGATTCCAGTACTGATGGTACAAGTATTGTGAATGCAGCAAGCACCACCAATGTTGTGAATGCATCAAATAACAACATACCAATGCAAAACACTGGAATACCCTTAACAGGCCTAATTTCAGCTTTGTTGCTTATTGGTAGTGGTCTAGCATTAGGTAAGAGGAAATGATCTCACTTGTTGAAAAAAATGGAAACTAAACCTAAAAAATTTGGAGGAAGGTTAAAATGATAAAAAAATACAATATACTGACCTTACTCGTGGTTTTTGCCGTGTTTCTTTGTATTTCTACAGTGGGAAATGTAAATGCAGCAGATGTTCCTGTTGCTAATTTCACAAGTGATGTGACTAATGGTAGTACTTCTTTGAATGTTCAATTCAACGACACGTCCTCCGGCAATCCTAACTCCTGGTACTGGGATTTTGGTGATGGAAATAATTCAACCGAACAGAATCCTGTGCACAATTACACAAGTACAGGTAGTTACAACGTCAGCCTCACAGTAACTAATATCGCTGGAAACAATACCATATCAAAAGATGGTTATATTTCAGTGTACGGTTCTGCAGCTGATAACAAGTTTTCTAATCCTGGATTCGAGTCTGGTGATTTAAGCGGATGGACAACAGGTTCAACCACCTCTACAAATAATGAACAGTCCCATAATGGACAATACAGTGTTTATTTCAGCATGGGTGGTAATCAAAACACAAATTACATTCAACAAGAAATTGACCTAACACTTGTGGATAGTATTTCCTTCTGGGGTTATTCAAGTGGTACATCACCATTTGCTGTGTATATTGACGGTACTCAAGTAAAAATGTTTTATACCACTTCAAATACCTGGAAAGAATACACCATTTCCAATTTGAACTACGTTGGAAATCATACCATAATGATAAAATGGTTGATTAATAGTAACAGTTTCAACGTGGATGATTTCTCAGTGTCCATTTCGAGAAATATGGCGAATTTCACTGACACAACCATAGTTGACAGTGATAAACCGTTAACTGTTCAGTTTAACGACTCATCCCTTGGTTTAATAACTAATTGGAGCTGGAATTTTGGTGATGGAACAACTTCCACCGAACAGAATCCCATCCACATTTATGCCAAAGCAGGTAAATACACCGTGAAACTCACAGTTACTGGGCCTTATTACAGCTCAACTAAAACCATGACCAATTTAATCACTGTTGGACCGACAAATAATCGAACCGGTGAGGTTTATGACAGTATTCAGGCTGCAATAGATGATGCGCAAAACGGTGATACAATAAATATAGGTAGTACATCCTACTTGGAGACCTACACTGAAAATGTGGAAATCTCTAAACAGTTGAATATAGTTGCAAAGGGAAATGTGATAATCAATGCCTTAAACACCAATAAACCCATATTCAACATACTCCTCAGCGGAAGTGGTTCCCTAATAGACGGTTTCATTATAACCGGAGCAACAGATTCCAGCGGAATATACATAACTCCACTAGCTAACGTCAACTTAACCAACAACACAATCACAAACAACAACATCGGAATCAACATAACAGGAAACTCCACCATAACCAACAACAAAATCACAAACAATGACATAGGAGTTAACGTAGCTGGTAATGCTACCATCACCAGTAACACCATCAAAAACAACAACATCGGAGTTAACGTGAATAGCGGAATTTCAAACATACACTTCAATGATATATATAATAATACATTGTATGGTTTAAAATTCACCGGTGATGGTGTAAATGCTTCTAACAACTGGTGGGGGACAAATAACCCAACTTACGCAACCAGTACCACCGCACCAGGAAAAACAGACATATATGAAGCACAAAATGGAATTAATCATGTGTATGATCCCTGGATTGTGTTAAATGTTACTGCCAGTGACAATCTATTAAAAGAAGGAGCCAACTCTACAATCACAGTAGATATGACTCACAACTCTAATGGTCAGGGCACATCAGATTCAGGAAATATACCTGATTTACCAGTTAGCTTCTATTACACTCTCGGAACACTCACCACAACAAACACAACAGTAAGCAAAGGAAAAGCAAATACCATGGTAACAGGTGGAAGCAGTAGTGGAACAGCTAATTTAAGTGCAACCGTTACTGGGTGTACAGTCAATGTTTCAATCACTGTTGACACAATAACACCTACCGCAAATATCGCTTCTGGAACCGGAGGAACCTATAACACTTCACAAACAGTAAGCTTAGCCACTAATGATCCAACCGCAAAGATTTACTATACCACAGATGCTACTAACCCTAAAACAAGCGGTACTCTCTATACAGGACCCGTCACCATAAGCCAAACTACAACATTGAGGTTTGCTGTAATTGACCCAGCAGGAAACTGGAGCCCAGTATACTTACAAAATTACGTTATTGGAACAGGACTTGCAAACACTCCATGGCCTGAATATCAAAACAATAACAATCACACCGGTCAATCCAGTTATACAGGCCCACAGACAAACACCACCAAATGGGTTATAAATGGTATAACCGTATATGGTTCTGCAGCTATTGGATCAGACGGGACAATTTACATTGGAAGTTATGAGGGTACTTTATACGCGTTTAATCCTGACGGATCGCTGCAATGGACTTATACCCCTTTAAACTCCATTTTAGGTTCTCCTGCTATTGGAAGTGATGGAACTATTTACATCAGCGACTGGAATAGCACATTATATGCAATAAACCCTAATGGAACATTAAAGTGGAATTATACTGCGAAATGGAATTGCACTGCTGATAGCCATAACTGGGGTTCTTCTCCAGTAATTGGTGCAGATGGAACAATCTATATTCCAGATGACTATGGTATTATGTATGCAGTAAACCCTAATGGAACATTAAAGTGGAAATACAATACTGACAGCGTAATTTATGCATCGTCTGCTGTAATTGGTGCAGATGGAACGATCTACATTCCAAATGAAAACGGCACTTTATACGCCATTAACCCTGACGGGACATTAAAATGGTCATTTAAATTGTGTGACATTGGATTTGATTACAATACGCCTTCTATTGGTTCAGATGGAACAATCTACATTGGAAATCAAGCAGGCGTTTTATTTGCAATAAAAGACAATGGAACCACAGGAACACTGAAATGGAGCTATTCAACTGGAACTGAAGAATCATTCTATGGTACCCCCGCTATCACATCAAACGGAACAATATACATCGTAGGCACCAATAAAATCTATGCAATAACTTCTAACGGAAATAAACTATGGACTTACAGTACTGGTGGAATCACCGAAAATGACGTGACTTCAGTTGCTATTGGATATAATGGAACAATTTACGTTGGAAGTACAACTGGAATGTATGCACTAAACCCTGATGGAACGCCAAAATGGAGTTGTAACATTAGTAATATATGTGGCTCCCCGGTAATTGGTTCAGATGGCTCATTGTACATCGGAACTACTAACGGTACTTTATATGCGTTTAATGATGTTACGGCTAATTTTGCAGCAAACAATACAAATATCAGTAGTCCGTTAACAGTTAAGTTTACTGATAAATCCACAGGTACTCCACAATCATGGTCCTGGGATTTTGGTGATGGAAACTCATCAACAACTCAAAACCCAACACACACATACAGCAAAGCAGGCAACTATCTAATTATCCTGACTGTAACACTAACCAACGGTAGTAATGCTACAATGGCTGAGACAGTTTTGGTTAAAAGCGATTTAACGGCGCCGACAGTAAGTAGTAATTTAAATGGAGGACTTTTCAACACAACACAAAACGTGATATTGAATGCTGCAGATAACAGCGGCAGTGCAACGGTTTATTACACTACAGATGGTAGTGATCCACGAACAAGCAGCACCAGATACACATATACATCTCCAATTGAGATAGACGATACAACAACACTCATCTATGCTGCAGTAGACTCTTCAGATAACTGGAGTCCAGTTTACAATGAAACATACACCATCCAACCAGCAGACCCAGTAACAGATATATATGTGCAAAATGCTTCTTACTACACCAATGGTTCATTAAGCGAAGAGATCCAGTCAATACTGGATAATGCCCTACCTGGAAGTACAATAGAATTCCTCGGATCAGAGTACGACGATTTACAGTTAACCATCAACAAAGAGTTATACTTAATAACACATTCCGGAACAAAAATAGTTACATCCAACTCAGTTGCAGTATTTTTAATCAACGAACTGGGCGCAGGAACCACAATAAAGGGATTCACTATTATTAACACAGGCACAGGTGCTGGAATACTCATAAACAACACCAACAATGTGACTATGTTAAGTGACAATGTAACTTCAACAGACGGAACAGCAATCCTTGTAAACGAAAGTACCAATACCACCATCAAAAACAGTTCAGTAATCAATTCTTCTATAGGAATTAACGTTTCAAACAGCGATAACACTCAAATCAACGGAAGCAACATTACAAATAACGTGAAAAGAGGAATTACAATTTATAACTCCACCAACGCCATCGTTGATAATTGTATCCTAACAGGTAACGGAGAAAACAGTACCGTCGGCATAAACTCTGATGAAGCTGCTGTATTCATACAAAATTCAACTGCAGTTGAAATCAACAACAGCCAGGTCAATGATAACAATCAGGGAATAACCATAAAAGACTCAACAAATGTCACCATAAACAGTAACACAGTGCTTAGAAACTATGGAGAAGGAATATTACTCAGTGGATACGTAAACAACATCACCATAACATGGAACGACATAGAATACAATTGTAATGCGATTCAAATGGATTACTCCAGTGGTGGAAATGTAAATATTCAAAGTAACGTCATAGCAAACAGTATAGCAGATAGAATATCACAGAATATTGAAGACACTGGAACTGGAATTAACTACGGAGCTCACTATAGTGGCAGTACAGGTGAAAATATAAAACACAATATCATTATGAACAACGAATACAGGGAAATTGATGTACACGATGCTAATGGTATCCCACCCGAAGTAGGTTACAACTGGTATGGATTCATATGGGTTGGAGATAACCCTTCTGCTGCTCTAGGTAGTGTTTCAGAGTTCTGTTGTCAAGTTCGTACCCATGGAATATACCTTAAACTTGTGAGAACTGGACAAGGGACATATACAGCGTATTTTATGGATGATGAAGGAGTTGTAACAGATTTACCTGTAAATCTAATTATAACAATTTCTACGCCAAGTGCTACCCACACAGTTCAATCAGAGGGAGGAAGTGCTTCAACCACATTTAATCCTAATGAAAGTTATGGCACTATAACAGCGACTAGTGATAAAGTAACAATTACTTTAGACAGTAACGGCCGAATCACAGCTTCTGGTGGTCTTGACATATCTAACCTGCCTACTACTTCACTATCTTACACCGGTTCTGGAAATGGTGATGGTGAAGGTGATGATGAAGGATCAGGCACTGGTACCAGTAACAATCCCGGTAGTGTGAGTGGTTCTGGTACTGGTGGAAGTTCCAGTGGTTCATCCAGTGGAACATCATCTGGTTTAGCCGCTACTTTAGGATCTGCAAGTGCACTTTCAGCTGCAGGAGATGCTGGTTCCTCCAGTCAAGGAGGATCTACCGGACAATCAGAACAAACAGATCCATCAGAATCAAAAACTGTTCAGGAATTGATAGTAGATGATCCAACTGACAATACGCAGATCTGGGGAATTATCGGAATCATTGCACTCTTGATTCTGGTATTGGGAGTCTACTACAGAAACGATTTAAAGAACATGATCCGAAAATCCAAAAAATAAATTTCCCACCTTTTTTTATTTTTTAAGAAACATAAACTTCGAATTTACTAATTTTATTTACTCACATTAGAACCAGAAAAAAATAACCATAACCTGAAAATTAATATTGATGTGCACCTTATACTGATTTTAATTCATTTTACTGATAAATTCATTTTACTGATATTATTCTTTGTTTAAAGCTTCATTAATTGTTTTTGGGATGTTAACAAATCACAATATATCCTAATTAAAAAAAAATATGAGAGAAAATAGGGGAAATTTCATTATATTTCCCCTATTTTATATGGGCCTTATTTATATGGGTGGTGATAACTTCACCCAGTAGCTTAGGATTTAACTCAGATTAATATTCAGAGAGTTGGAGTTTATCGTGCGTATGGAGCCGCTTGAGTCTGTGCCTGTGACTGTAAATCCTCCAATGTAAAATGGGTTGGATACTGTGGCGTTATCTCCAAAATCTTCTTGAACTTCACTGTCAGTAGGTATGTAAACGTTCCAAGTGAAACTTTTAGTTTGACCAGCGTTAATGGTACCTAAATTTCTGTTAAAATCCTGACTCTGTGCTTTAACATCTACCACCTGGGAAGATCCTTGGTTAGTGACACTACAATTAATCGATACAGTAGTTCCTTTTTTAGCCGTGGAAGGGCCAGTCATTGTTGCTTTAACATCAAATGCCTTAACTGTAGACGTATTTGTTGTGTTTGTTACGTTGGAAGTGTTAGTTTGATTATTAGTTTGGTCAGTACATCCTGAAACAAAAACTACTACCATTAAAAGTCCCATAATTGCTATTATTCCTATTTTACTTTTCATGGTTCACATCCATTTATTTGTTAATTACATGAAATGATAGATTTTCGGGTATGTTGCCATCCCTATGCAATTACACTTAATTATCTATATATCATCATAGAAAAGAATAGTGCTGTGGATAAATATAACTTACAATATAATATGACTAAAAAAATATTTACCAATTATCATCTTAAAATCAAATTCGTTCTTTATATTTTAATTCTTTAAAAATGATTTCAAATTGAGTTTTATGATCCATATCCAGAGTTATTTCACCATCTAATTGATTCACCAGGTTATTCACCAGCTGTAAGCCTAGTGTTTCTGTGTTTTTAAAATCAAATTCTTCCGGGAATCCTACACCATTATCACCAACAGTTAGAATGTATTTGTTGTCCTTTTTATTGAGATATACCCAGATCTCCCCTTTTCGCCCTTCTGGGAATCCGTGTTTCAAACTATTGGACACTAATTCACTTACAATCAAACCTAAGGGCACTGCAGTCTCCATATTTAATGTTATTCTTTCTATCTTCAAGATAGGTGTGATGACTCCGATTTTAAGTGAATATGAATAAAATAGTCCTTTAACTAGACTTTCAATATAATCAGAGATTTCGATGTGTATTAAATCTTTAGACTGGTAAAGTTTCTCATGGATCATGGCCATGGATTTAACCCGGTTTTGACTCTCCATTAATATATTTACAACTTCTTTATCATCAACATACTGCTTTTGAAGGTTTAAGAGGCTGGATATAATCTGCATATTGTTTTTAACACGGTGATGAATCTCCTGTAGTAAAACTTGTTTCTCTTTTAAGGATGTTCTGATTGCATCTTCATCCTTTTTACGCTGAGTTATATCACTGCATATCAACAAAATATATTCTAATTCATTATCCAATTCTATGAAGGTTTGTTTAACTTCAATGAACCGAATTTCACCATTAGCATCATAAATTCGGGATTCAAATGGAAGTAGTTCTTCACCTTTTGCCAAACTCGAAAACCTTTTTATGTTTAACTGGAGTTCTTCTTCAGGGAAGATCTTCAAGTCCATGAAATGTTTCCCTATCAATTCATCTCTTGTTAGGCCAGTGATGTTCATTGCAGCTTGACTTACATCTGCTAAATAACCATCTAAACGTAAAAGTATGGTATAATCTGGATCAGCTTCAAAAAGGGTTCTGTATTTTTTCTCACTATCCTTTAAAGATTTTTCAATTTCTTTACGGTCTGTTATATCTCTTATGATAGATGTGAAGTAGATTTCTCCATCAATTTCCCACATAGTAAGGGACATTTCAAATGGGAATTTTGTACCATCTTTTTTAAGTCCAGTTGTTTCTGTGGTGCGCCCTGCTAAGCGGTGTTCACCAGTTGTCCGGAATTTTTTAAGACCCTCTAAAAATTTTTCCCGATATTTTTTGGGCATTAATTGAGTGAGTTTGATATTTTCTAATTCTTCATGTTTATAACCAAATATTTCCATTAAACTGTGGTTGAAGTATAATATATTTCCCTGGGAGTCCGTGGTTATAATTCCATCAATTGCATTTTCAGCCAAAGCACGGAAACGTAAAACATTTTTTTCCAATGATTTTTGAGTTTTTTTAAGATCGGTAATATCTAAGGCAGATGCCAACCAGCTATTGGTTCCAGGAAGCTCAACCACAGTTATGTACATGGTTAAATTAACACCATTTTTATTCATGAAAACTGCTTCATATTTCTTCGGCACAGAATCTGGTTCCTTCAAACGTTGTTCATGGTATTTTATCATCATTTTCCGGTAATCTGGATGTACCAGATCCATCCATTTCATCTTACCTTCTACCTCTTCACGTGAATAACCACTGACCCTTTCCCATTCAGAGTTAATCATTAGGATAGTGCCATCATTCTTGAAAGTTAGAAGTGCAGTTCCACTATTTTCAAATACAGCCCGGTATTTGCTTTCAGATATTGATAGGTTCTCCTCAACTAGTTTAAGTTCAGTTATATCCTGATTAACACCCATAGTTCGGACTGCACTATCTTTATTCTTGAAAACTACAAACCGGATTAACATAAATCCTTCTTTTCCATCTGGCTTTATTATTCTTTGTTGAACCATGCCGAAATAAATAGGATCATCGGTTTTGAGAGCTTTTGCAATTTCTTCGACCATTATTGGGGATTCTTCAGGAGGAATGAAACGCTTAGCATATTCTTGGGAGGACATCCTGTAACCACCCTCCCTTTCCTTGTTGGTACCATAAAGTGAGTAGAATTGATCATTAAAGGTGAACATGTCACTTTTAACATCATATTCCCAGTAAGCAAGATGGGCTATGTCCATACCCATCTTTAAACTTTCTTCACTTCTTTTAACTGCTTTTTCTGCTTTTACACGTTCTGTGACATCTTCACTGAAGATTATGATACCTCCGATATCACCTGAGGATGAATACCAGGGGTGTACTTCCCATCTAATATATTGGATACTTCCATCTGCACGAACAAACTTATCATCATCACCACTAAGAATGGAACCAGTAAGAGCACGTTTATGAATTTCTTTTATTTCCTCAGTAATTTCTGGAAAAACATCATAATGAGATTTACCACGAAGTTTTTGCCCATGGATGTTGTAATCTTCAATCCAACGGTTACTTGCTACTATATAATTCATTTTCGTGTCAAACATTGCTATAGCAACAGGTGCACTTTCAATAAAATGTCTGAATTCTTCATCACTCTTCTTTAAAGCTTTGTTAACAGTTTTTAACTCTTTTTCGGCTTTTTTGCGGTGGGTGATATCTCTACCAACCCCCACTATGGCAATGACATTTTGATCATCATCCAGAACTGCTTTGTCTGACCAGGCCAGCCAGTGCCATCCATCTTTAGCCATGACCCGTTGCTCATGAAAACAAGTATAAGGTGGTTTGAAAACACAATTAAAAGATTTTTCAGTTGTTTCAATGTCCTCTTCGTGAACCAATGGCATGAATTTCTTACCCAATAGTTCTTCTTCTGTTTTACCGAACATTTCACAGTAACTGGGACTTACAAAAAGTAATCTACCTTTTGTATCTACTTTGACCACCAGATCTGTCTGACCTTCTACCAGTAGACGATATTTAGCTTCACTTTCTTTTAACTGTTTTTCCATCTTATTTTTGTAAAGTGCAAGTTCTATTGAGTATTTAAGTTCAATAGGATCATAAGGTTTTATAATATATCCATAGGGCCCTGTTAATTTGGCTTTTTCAAGTGTTGATTCTTCAGAATGCGCGGTTAAATAAATAACAGGGATATCTAATTCATTAATTCTAAAAACAGCTTCAATACCATCAGTTTCGCCTTTTAAAATAATATCCATTAAAATAAGGTCGGGCATTAATTCTAATGCTTTGCTAATTGCTTCTTCCCCTTTACTGGCCACGTAAGGAACTGAATAACCAAAAGATTCAAGAGTCCTTTTGATGTCCATGGCCTCTATGGCTTCATCTTCCACCAATAAAATTTTTATATCCGCCATCTTCTTCCCTAAATTATCTATCTATCACATCATATTTATTTTTTTAATGATAGGAAAACCAGTTTCAAGTAATAATAATCAATAATTCAAAAGAGATAAGATGTTGTAAGAGTGAGATAATGAATCATGCTCATCTTAAAATTTTCATTCTTGAACACACGGAAGAATGAATGATAAAATAATCCCAATCATAAAAGACAATGAACACTTTAATTAAGCTATTAATCTGATTTTTAGTTTAAAAGAGGGGTAAAATTAGTTAATGGTAATTATTGCATACATATGTGTACTTATTAATCATTTTTTTGATATGAATAATTTATGTTTGTAATACTTTATTTACAGAATAAATTGGTTTAGTATTATGAAAATTATTTTTTTAATCTTTAAACATGGATGTGAAAATTCCAACTGCGCTTAAAACAGCAATAGCAATTAATGAAAATCTTAAGCTTAAAATTAGTTCTGGATAATTGGAAGGTATAATTTCCACATTTCCCAAAATAGTTGAAATAATTATCATCACTATGCCCATTCCAAATATCTGTCCCATGGATCTCATATTGCTTAACGTAGCGCTTGCAACTCCAAAGTACTTTTTATCCACAGCACTCATGACCATCTTGGTATTTGAAGAATAGAATAAACCTATACCTGATCCAAAGATAATAAGCGAAAATCCTCCTAAATATAGAGCATTTTCAAAATTAATTAATGTCATAAGAGCTACGCCAATGGTTGTTAACACCATCCCCACAGTTGATACATTTCCAGGATCGATTTTATCTGATGATCTTCCTGCAAAAGGAGATACAATGATCATAACAATTGATTGAACAGAAACTATTAGACCCGCCGTAATAGGACTATAACCTTTTAGATATTGTAAATAAAGGGTTAAAATAAACCCTACTGATACAAATGCACCGTAATTTATAAATGCAGTGATGTTTCCAAAAGTAAATCGTTTTATTTTAAATAAATCTAAATTAATTAAAGGAAAAGCAGCTCTTTTTTCCACTAGATAAAATAATGAAATTCCGATTATTCCTGCAATTACAAGAAATAGACTATAATTGTTGGTGAAATCTGAAAAACCATAAATAATGGCAATAAGAGAAATACCAAGCAGAAATGATCCTAAAATATCTAATTTTTCTCCTTCTGCATCTATCCAATCATATTTAAATCGTGTGATGGCATAGGCTGCAATTATTCCTATAAGTGTATCCATATAAAATAAGGTTCTCCAGCCTATAATTTCAGTTATAACCCCTCCCAGTATTGGTCCTAATATTAATCCAACAAAAACACTCATTGATGTTAATCCAAAGACCTTACCTCTTTCATTTACAGGAAAAGCTGATGATATCATGGCATTTAAATTGGCAAATATCATTGCGTTTCCTATAGCTTGCAAAATCCTGAAAAAAAGGAACATTTCTCCAGAAACAGAGAAAGCTGATATAAATGAACTTATGGTAAAAATGATTAATCCATATTGAAAGATTCGTTTTCGCCCATAAATATCTCCAATTCTACCAAATGGAATGTAGAGTATGGCATTAACAAGTAAATAAATTGTTGATATCCAGGTTAAAAATACAGCAGATAAATTAAATTCACTGGCTAAAACAGGTATTGCCAGATTAATGGATGATCTAACAAATGGTGTAAGAAAAGATACTAAAATTCCCACCATTAACAAATCTTTTTTTAGTTCTTTATAATCCATAGATCAAGCACCTGGTATGAACTGCTATAAAAAAATTTTAAACTGAAATTTTGTTATTATTTGTGATTTTTTTATCGGGTTTTTTGTCTTTTAGGATGTTTCAACATTTCTCCATGTTTATAAGATCAACACATGAATGTATTAACTTTTGAAAATATAAAAAGTAAGATCCTTCACGAATTTAATTAAGTTCATTTTTCTTCTGTATTAAAAGATTTTCATCAATATTATGCAATTTATTTACCAATTTTCCCCACATTATCTTATTTATTACTTATTTAGGGAAATGGGATGTATTAAACTTATTTAAATAAATATCACTGCCCCCATCTATTTTTATAGGTTTAAAAGAAGTAATATTGATTTAAACAAAAAGAAACACATTCATCGATCGTACTGATTAAAATGCTTAGTTTGAAAAAAGAGTCATTTACATTCTTAAAATGTGAGTTTTTAACCAGTCCTCCGACTAACTTTTTTCAGATGGGGACGGACGTACAGCACGACGCATTAAATCCATAACTACATCTAAGAAATATTCAGGACTAATGCCTTCGGTTTCCAGCATTCGTTGTGCGTAAGGGAGTGGTTCAAGTGCTGTGAAAATTACCATTCTCATAAATAGTATTGTTGGTAAAAGATCTACTTCTGACCTTATACAACCTTCCTGGATGCCCTGTTTGTAAATATCTCTCATTAACTGTGACATTTTTTTATCTTCTATTAGAAGATCCCTTATGTTCTCATCTGAAACATTATTAAAGTCATAAATATCCTGATTTAATCCATTATTACTGCTAGTACTATTTATATTTCCTGTATCATATTTTACTAAAAGTAATTCTTTAAATGCACTCCACTTATCAGGATTTTCCCTTCTAAATTCAATCATAACTGTAGTAGTAGCTTTTATTTTTTCACATGCATTTGAACAATTTGCACTGCTTTCTTTCATCATAATTCTCAGTTGTTTACTGATCCTTGCATTAACTGCTGCACAAAGTGAATTTTTGTTCTTGAAATATAAATATAAAGTACTTGTGGCTAAATCCACTTCTTCTGCAACCTTTTTCATGGTCATGCCTTGAATTCCTTTCTTGGCGATTATTTTCTCAGCGACACTTGTGATTTCATTTTTGCGCTTTGCTTTTCTACGTTTCCTCCTCTCACTCATAAACTATCCTTTATTTATTATGATATTTATCTTCTTCTTTCTTGAATTTTTTTAAAATTTAAGCATTGACTATTCCTAATTCTAGAACAAATTATATTTTTATATTACAAAAATGAAAAAGTTCACTGTAGGCATGATAAATTTAACTCAGTTGAAGCAAAGGTGATAGAGAGCAAATACTGTGCATTATTCTTTTACCCCATTTTCAGATGACAGCAGTCTCTTAAAGAAATGATTAGATCCATAGATAGCTGCAGCAGGGTTATTTAAGGTTCTTCTGTCTTTGACAATTAATGGAGTGACTGGTGCTTCAGAGTGCTTAATAAATAGAGCATCATGACCTATACATAGGCCTAAAAGGATGTTAAGGTCAGTTTTTTCATCATTTAGTAGAAATGCCTGCCCTATAGGGTTGCATAGTGGAATACGGGTTTGATCCATATTTACCATGGAACTATTTATTAATTTGAAATCAAGTTTTAAATCAGCACCCTGTAACCTAACATCTTCTTCTAAATTACTTCCTGCTTTACAACATATTGATTTAACTTCAAATCCTTTTATCTCCAGTATTTCAGTTAAGATTCTTGATTCTGAAATCAACGCTAAACATGTGGCTATACCCAACTTTTCATATTCCATTTCTCTTGCAAAATTTATTAGATCTTCTATACGCGTCCAAGAGTTTGTAATACCTTTTACTACAGTACGTGCGGCTGCTGCCATTATATTGTGATCATTTAGATCATAGTATTGATTTAAAGCTGCGTCCAATACATCTTTTCGCGTATTCATTGGACAAAAATTGGGCACATTCAAAGGTTCATTTTTAACACAGGCATATACTTTACATTTACTACATTTAAGATATTCTTCATCCATAAAAATTCCCTCCTACTACAATCTTTATGCGAATTATGTTCATTTTATGAACTATGTTCGCAATTGATATAGTTCATTTTATATTTAAGTGTTACTAATAAAAATCAGATCATAATTTCATAAAATTACACAAATACACACCAGATTCCAGGAAAGAACCATCATATTAACTGTATTTTTACCAGAAACCATCACAGCATTGGACTATGACTCAAAAACAACTTACAAAAACTTTTTGAAACATGAAAATAACACCATAAATTTTTTTTAAAATCATTTGATAAGCTATCTGAGCATATAACCCTTTCTGGTTAAACAAGAGTAATATATAAAAGTTACAATAAAAAAAATAAGTTAAATTTAAGAATTATATATGTACGTTTTAGTTAAAAAAGAGGGAATCCGACTTGATAGGAATTATCACATACGTATGTGTACTTTATCCCCATTTTTGATATAAATAATTTACTTTTTGTATTACCATAATTGTTGTTAATCGTGCGAAAATAGTGTCATATTATTGACATCCATGTGTTTTAAAAATTAAAAAACAAGAATTGTGATCACAAATTCATGATCATAGATTTTTATATTATGTAATCCATAGATGATGGTAGTGAAGAATATGGCTAAAGCAATTGCAGCAACACCAACTTTAACAGGGAAGGATGCAGATCGTTTCGTTGGAAACCTGGACAAACCAACAACATCCGAAAAAAAGAAATTCTTAAAAGAATCCCTTAAAGTTTACAGAACTATTAAAGCTAATAGCGAACGCTAGGCAACCCAAATTTCAAGATCTGTGTACATAGCCACATGTTTATCTTCACATTCTGCTAATTCTACAAAAAAATTCTTTTCATAAAACTTTTCTATTCCCCTGTAGGCATCCACTGAAATAAAACGCACACCTACTTCTTCACCTAATTTCAACGCTAAACCTATCACATACATGATTAGGGTACTGCCCACATTTCTGCCTTTATAATCTTCATGAACAGCTAATCTACCGATCTTAATAGCAGGAAAAGCAGGATAATTAACCCCTATTCTCTTTTTATCTTTTCTATTAATTTTTATGGAGTCCGCAGATACTGTGAAGAAAGCTATTATTTTTTCTTGGTACTTGCAAATGTAGGTTTGATTTAATCGATCATCCCTTTGAGGTAGTGCATCAAACTGGATGAACTCGTCTAAATCATCATCACTACATCTAAATCCTGCAAGATCATGCTTTGAGGATAATTTTAAATTATTAAATCCTCATAGGGAATGTCTTGTTTTGACATAAAACAGTATTTAAAATCATCAACTATTTAATACATTTGAAACACATTAACTCGTAAGAATTTTATTGGTAAAAAAATAATTATTTAGTTCTAGAACCTGAAAAGAGATGAACGCGAGAATAAAAAAATAAAATTCAAAAAGGGCTTTGAAACACAATAGAAACTGCAATCATTATTACACTACCCAATTTAATTCATAAATGAGGTAAAAATGACCAGAATCTGTCCAAATTGTCAAACAGAAAATCAGGATAATTCCAATGTTTGCCAAAAATGTGGCAATGATTTAAACGAATTTCCAACAAAATATGGAAATGTTTCACTGCTAGGACTTGCAGGATTAATCTTTTTCATACCATTCGTACTTCTTTGTATAGTATTAGTGCTAACAAAGGTTACTGCCATGGAATTATTTATAAAATTACTCATCATCTTCTTTACGATACCATTTATTTGTGGATCATACCTCTTGACACGCCCTGAAAGATTCGCTAAAAAAAGAGGAAAATTCATTATCCGAATATCATTAGGAATATTGATTTTTTATTTAATAGTTGTTTTATATTTGCATATTTAATTTCTAAAGATTTTAAGATTGAGCATGAGTGTTAATGCCAAATAAGCGCTAAATAGAAATTTTATCTATATTTTGTTTATACGAACCTATAATAATTAAATAAAAACAAAAATACAATAGGAGTAATGTTCTTAAAATCATCTGATAAATTATTTCTGCACAAAACCTTTTTTTGCTTAGAACAGAAATAGTATATAAAATCTACAATAAACAAATTAATTCAAATTTAACAATCTATCTGCACTTTTTAGTTAAAAAAAAGGAGGAATCCAACCTGATAGGAATAAGCGCTGATTTTGACCCGGTCCACTTAGGACACGTGGATCTCATACAAAAGGCCCGTGAAGTTGCCGATGCAAAAGGGGAAGAAGTGGTTATCTATCTTAACAAAGGATACAGTGCAAATCATGCTCCATTCTTTACTAGCTTTGAAGCCAGGAGCAAGATGGCCCTGGAAGCCGGAGCTGACCGCATCGTACCTATTGAAGGTCTGCACCACCGATTGACCATGGCCTACACTGTCCCCATAAGGATTGCTATGATGATCCAGGATGGAGTTACTGATTACATTGATGCTGCTGAGGTTAATCCCAAAAAAATAAAAAGATATGCCTCTGGTTTTATCAGGAAAGGGATATTCAGTGGTATTCCACGTAGTCTTCCTAACCGTAATGTTATTAGATGGTATGCTGTGAATGAATTTCTCTACCAGCGTTTCGGTAAAAAGATGAAATTTCATTTCATACCTGAAGGTAAAATAAATGGAGAAAAAATTTCAGGCAGACAGATACGCAGAGAGATCCTGGAAAACAATCTTCAAATACCAGAAAGTGTTGCTAAAGTTCTACCAGACTCCACTGTAAGAATCTTAGATGAAGAAATAGAAAAAAATAACATACCGGGCCAGAGAAATCTCGATCTTCTTCTCTCACGTTTAAACACCAGCTCACGCCACCAGCTCCTGAACACTGCTCATTTAAATGCAGTTGCCGTGGAACATATCATCCAGGGACGATGGTACCAGGCAGAAAATCAGGTCTGGGCATCTCTGCGCCAGGCTGGTTATGGTCCTGTGCTGAGTCGGCTGGCACTTAGCTCCGTGGAAGAGAATGTTACACGTCGAGAGATCTATCAACTTATCTTAGATTACCAAAAACAGGGAATCATCCCCCCTGATCAGACCATGGAACGTGTTATTGAAAGGGCTTGGTACGTTGCCTCCATGGTTGAAAATGGTCTGACAAGTTCAGAAGCCCATGAAAAGTTCCGGGATGGATCCAGAACCCGGGACGAACCCCTTTACTCTTTTGATGCTGGTTTACATCTCCGGAATTTTGAATTATCCTCTTTAAAGGAGGGAATGGAAGCCTATCTTTATGTGGATAAGAGAGGTGTCTTAGCCTGTGAGTTAAAACCTCCAAGTCGTAAAGTGAAAAGTCCTCTCAAGTTACCTGGAAAAATGGCCACCTATCTTCGATTACTAGTGGATTCACAGATTATTCCACTTCAAGGAGAACTTGTAAAGAGAAAAAGAGGGTGGAGAATTAGATTAAAAGTAGGATAAACTAGAAAATGGGAAAAACATAGAATTAACGTGGACTATACACTAATCTACCCATCAAATCCTGACTATAACTCATTCTGGAATCTTTTCATGATGGGATTCATGATGTTCCACCACTGGGCAGGACCAGTCTGGACAGAAGGTCATCACCAATTTACCCTTGTCAGTGATTATATAAAGTCTCCAACACTTGTTTTCATAGGATTTGAAGGAACACTCTATCACTTTTCTGCCCTTAAGTTTAGCCAGTTGTTCTTGGCATTCCTTAGCCCGCATTTCACCATTCATAACATCAACCCCATTGAAGAAATATTTAAATCCACAAAGGCCCGTGCTTTCAAATATGCAGGATGTAAATAGGGGGATTGTACTATTTACCTGAATAAATATATGATCATAACCATATTTATTTATTACTATAAATGCTGGTGGCTGATTCTTGTCCTTATTTCCCTTTATAATCAACTTTCCGGAACGTTTCTCGATAATTTGCAGGTTTTTTCTTTATTGTTCCAGTTTTCAGAGGAAGTGAATGGAAAAATTCACAGGTGGCACGAGTCATCATAGGATCCTCATAATCAGACAAGAACTCTAAAACTTCATCCATTTCTTGTGCACGTCTTTTTGCATGGAAAGCACTACTTTTAAGGCGGGAAATCGCTGATTCCTGGAAAAGAGGACCTTCAGTTTGACTTAAATAATTTAAAAGAAATTCATCAACATCCATCCGGTAAGCAGCATAGAATGTCTCAAAGAGCAAAGCAGAAACACCCTTGGTGTATGCGCTGCGAAGCATCTTCAAAGCAGATGCCTGACCTATCCCCTGACCAATAACATCAATGTTCATACCATACTGGTTAAGTTTAGCAAAAATATCTGCATCTGGTCCTGATGCTATTATGGGAGTTTTTAATCCGTTTTTTATACCCCCCATTATGGCAGCGTCAATGGTTTTACCACTGACAACATAACTAAGGGATTTTTTAACCGTGGCCGGAGATACATTGTTTAAATCTACATAAACCCCTTTAACAGTTTTACCAACTTCTTTTGCCACATTAACTGTCTGGGCAGGTACTACGGTAGATAATATAATATCTGAGGATTCAGCAACCTCTTGAGGAGTTTGACTTAATTCAACACCTGCAGATTTCGCTAAATCCACTGTCCTAGAACTTCTTCCTTCAACACAGGTTAAAATTTGTACACCCTGATCTAATAGTCCCCTTGCTAAGGTTGATGCCACTTCTCCAAAGCCCAAAAAACCTACTTTCATTGTATCATCCTCTTGACAACATTTCCTAATCCATCATCCAAATTCAACTAAAATAAAACCGTTTTATATTGGGTTAAAACCTACAAAAACCCGGTTAACATGTATAAACCTGCAAGAGTAATTATCACTCCTGAAATTATTCTAATCCAGTCTGAATATTTTATTATGGCTTTGAAATCTATTTTCGACATTAAAAAGGCCATGATGAGTATGGTTAATGAGAAACCTCCTGCGAAAAGAGCCATGTTAATAATACTGTAATTTATATCACCGGTTGATGCACTGTAAGTGGCAACTGCCACCACATAAGGACCGAAACATGGAGCCCATGCAAGACAGGTTAAAAATCCCATTAAAAATGATCCTAAAATTCCTTTTTTGGATTCAGTCCTTTTTGAAAGGGTTGTTGAAATATTGAAAAGTTTTTTGTTAACAATGAAAATTATTCCAATCACCACCAGGATCAATGCAGCGGCAATTCGGAAATATAACAGATAATAATTTATGGCAGCGGTAAAAATAGCGGTGAGAGTAGTTATAACAGTAAATAACAGGAAAAACCCCAGACTAAACGCAACAACTTCCCAATTAGTTCTTTTAAGGATAGAAAAACCTACAACAACTGGTATGAGTGGTAGGACACAGGGCGATATAATTGATGCTATTCCTGCTAAAAAAGATAGTAAATAACCGGTTTCCATTTTTATCGCCGAATCCCTGGAGTAAAAATATCCTGTTGAATTGTACAATACCCGGATGAATTTTATAACTTTTATAAATTTATAATTTTTATAAAGATTTTATAGAAAGATATTATATGCATAAAAATTTTTAGGTTGGATCTGCAACCTAAATCTGATTTATAAGTTGTTCCGGACTTTGATATCCAATGATTCTGTTTATTTCATTGCCATTGGCATCCAGTATCACCATAGTGGGAAGACTGTAAGCCTGGTATTGTGAACTTAGATCAGGATTATTATCCACATCAACTTTTACTAACACATAATTCTGCGTTAATTTTTCTTGAACCTGTGGATCAGTATAGGTTCCTTCATCCATTTCCTCACAATAAGAACACCAGTCTGCATAAAAATCCACAAATACACTTTTGTTGGTATTTTTTGCTTCTTGCATGGCCTGATCTAGATCTGTGCCCCATTGAAGGGATGATGTTGTTATATCTTTCGTTTCATGGTCTGTTGAAGTAGAAAGAGCAACTACTACCACTATCAATGCCACTAAAATGACTGCTATTCCTATGATGAATTTATTCATGCTTTATTCCTTATTTTCCTGGTTTAATATATTTTTTCTTAACACAAAGTTAAAAAATACCTTAACCAAAAATTTAAAAAAATAATTCCTATTTAAGGCCAGTAGTGCAGTAACTGTGCTTCTACAGAAGAAGTTTCTGTGAAAATTGTTCCCTATTAAATTAATTCCATTAAGTTAATTCAACTCTAAAACCACATTTCCACCTAGTTCGGCCCCAATATCTCGAGCAATTGGTTGACATTTAACATTTAAAAGACAGAATACCGGTTTATCTTCCAAGTTCATCTCGGTCAGACCTTCATAGTTACCCAGACCTTTGGCTATAATCAGATCAGCCTCTTCAAATTCCTGTTTGAAATCATCGGAAAGATCATGGTATATAACCCCTATAGAGTCCGTACCAGTGGTTATTAACCGTGCTACTTCATCAAGACCCACATCCAATGCTTCCTTCAAACAGGAATCATTGAGAATTGGATCCTTTTTAAGAGCTACCGTAACTTCAACATCATATTCCTGGAGTTTTTCTATGAGTAACTTGTCAAATACTATTTCACCCACATTATCAGCCAGATAAAGAACTGTTTTAGCTTTTTCGAGTTCTATTTCCAGTTGAGATGTGTGGTCAACAACCAGATCTTTTTCTACCGTAGACATTACTAAACCTTCAATATCTGATTTCAGCCCTAAAGCCCCGAAATCAAGGACATTTCCAGCTATTGCAACTTTAAGATAGTTTTTAAATGATTTATCATTGTTCAGTAACTTTTCCACTTGAGGCAAGAATTGGAGGGCAATTTCATCAGATTTTATCCGTAAATCATGATAAGGATCAGGATTTCCAGTTTCCTTCTTGATGGTACGATGGATTTTGGTTCCTATCTGGTTGGAAACTGCTCCCTTCCGGAATTCACTGCAAAGTATTCTGTTGATTTTTTCTGTGACTTTCATTTTCAGATCTTCATCATCTGTAGCCAGGTCCAGGGCTTCCCTTGCCTGGCGTAGGAAACAGGATGCGCATTCATAGTGAACTTTCAATTTATCACCTTATTATTGATATCGTCAGAGTTCATTGGATTTAGTTTCATTGACTCAAAAAGTATTTGATTACTTATAATTTCAATTCTATTGTATCTATTATATAGTGCTAGCAGGAGCTGGTGAAAGGCAGAAAATTAAAATTATCAACATCAACACAGCTATTATCTTTCTATTACGGTTAATAGTGACAATATTATCCATAGCACCTGGATGGCTTTTCCCCATGAAGAATATGAGGGCCATCAGTACGGCCATCACATACCATCCCAACATAGTAGTTATCATTATTCCTATGACTGAAATGAATTTGTGTAAATTTTGCCCGAAAAGAGACCGGGATATGTGCCCTCCATCTAAAAAAGCAACAGGCATCAAGTTAAGCATGGTAACCAGCATCCCCGCCCATCCTGCGAAAACTATGGGGTGAGCAATTATATCATTATCAAAGGTGTAGTTTGGAATTACAATTTGACTGATTATTTTTATAATTAAAGGATCTGGAAGCGCCACATTCACATTTTGAGTGGTTAAAACAGTTGAATAATATAATCCTATGAAAAGCACCGGGATTGCCACCACAAATCCAGCTAAAGGACCACTGTATCCCAGGTCAAATAAGGCATTCCGATTGGGAATTGGAGATTTGATATTGATTAGAGCTCCAAATGTTCCAAGAAATGTAGGTGCTGGTATAAAATAGGGTAAGGTAGCATGAACACCATGTTTACGCGCTGCAAAATAGTGGGCTAATTCATGAGCACCTAGTATCACTAATAAGGCAACTGCAAATTCCAGAGCTTCCCAAATATTTCCAGATGCAATATAAAAATATCCTGCAAATAACGTGGTACCTATAGTGGCCAGAAGCAGAATAATATTTAAATGAATTTTAGATTTGCCTTTTTCCTGCTTTTTACCTATATTTATTTTGTAATAATTACCCTCATGATTTATATAGGGAACAAGACCTTGTTCACCTAATTCACTTGCTAAGGCCTGGAAACTCTGGGGATTATAGTCTCCCACAATAAAATAAGATTCTTTACCCTTTTCATCATTGAAAAATCCGATTAAAGGAAAATGATGTGAAATTGATTGTTCTATTAAATTAAAATTATCCACAGATACACGTCCTGACTGATAAACATTCCGGATTGATTTATCTGACTTATCCGCCGTAAATTACTTTTATAACTTCAATAATATCCCCATCTTCGACAATCTCTTCTTCCATGATAATAAACTGGTTTTTTTTCACCACAACAGTCTCCACAGGTATTTCCATCATCTGAAGTAAGTTTTTAATTGTTTTTCCTTCTTCAACGTCCAGTTGTTTTTCATCTTCTCCAATGATGACTGTTACTTCCATAATCTTCCAATCCTACTTATTTTAAATATCATAATTACTTTAAATGTCCTAATTAATTTTAAATATCCTAATTATTTTAAATGAAATTCTATTTTTAAATATACATTATAACCGTGTGATCTTGAAGTTATAATTCTATTTAATTACTATTTATAATAAGTTCATTAATCCATGATTTATAAGTAATAAGTTCATTAATCCATGATTCATAAGTCTCAATCAACATTCCACGAATTACGAAAACTGCATGCTTTGCAGATGGTAGATGCAGAGGGTTCTCCACATACTCTACAAATTCCCATTGAACTTTTTTTTGAGAATTCTTTTTTTATTGCGGGTTTAATCTTATCAAAACCCCGCAGGGTGGAGTACATTATGGTGGGATGGTCCTGACTGATTTCTTTCAGGAAGGTGCCAATTTTTGCCCGGAAAGAATCCCCTGCATAGGGACAGCCAGCCAGATGCACCGGCAGACCACGGGCCAGGGTATAAAGTGCAGTTTCTTTTTCAGAGATCTCCCGGAGGGGTTTAATTTTAGGAGTGAAACCTTCATAACTGGAATCTGAACAGACTCCAATGCGGGTTAGGTTGTGAATGTTTCCTTCCAGGTAGTTCATCAGTATGGACTGGGTTTCATCATCCAGATTATGTCCGGTGGCTATTTTAGTAGCACCCTCTTCTCGAGCCACCCTATTCAATATCCATCTGCGGAACACGCCACAGTAAGTACAGGCATTTCTATCACCAGAATCTGCCATTATTTCATCCAGTGTACGGCCAATGGTATCTTTGAAGGAGATTATCCTGTGATCAATCCCTAATTTTTTAGCATTTTCGGCAGCGATCATTACTCCTTCTTCACGGTAACCGCCAATTCCCTCATCAATGGTCACTGCAACCATGTCAATGATTCGCCGTTTTCTTAAACTGTTTAATATATCTAAAACCATTACACTGTCCTTACCACCAGATAATGCAATGAGAACTTTGTCTCCTTTTTCAATAAGTTTCTGTTTGCGAATATCCTTCAGGACTTTTTCCTGAATGGATTTTATGAAACATTCCTGACAAAGCATCTGTCCCGATTGTTTCCTTTTAATGATGATCTTAGGGTTACCACATTTATGGCAAGTATCCATTCATATATGCTCCTTTTATTTGTATAACATTTAATTTGCTTAACTGTTCTGTTAATATAATGAATAGTAAAATTGGAAATTATATCAGCACTGAAACTTAATATAAGATTTGTAGAATCTTACTCTTCTTACTCCTAGATCTAATTATAGTATCCATAATTCTAATAATTCTAATTATAGTCCCTGTAATAGAATCTTACTCCCCCTTAATTTTAGATCTAAATTAGTACTCCATAAATTTATGGAAAATTGGGAAATCCTGAACATAATTTTTACCAAGTTTAAGAGCATCTTCTGCCTTTTGAAGCTCTTGTCCAAGATATGCGGCGTGTTCAATCCTGGAAACCAGTTGTCTCTTAATTATTTCATCATAAATTTCCTTAGCAGTCTGTCCATGAATCACCAGAGTAGGTTGCATTTTATGGTAATGAACCGTTCGGATCCTCCCATCAACCAGGTTAATTTTAAAACTACCTGCTGGATCCTGTACGAATTTATAGTTAGCCCTTCCTTCTGTTTCTGGAGCGCCAACTTCCTCCTGAATTATTTCTCCACGGCGTTTATCCTTAAAGACTAAAAGATTGATTCCCAGATCCTTGGGTATGGATCCTCTCATTTTAGCCAAAAACATCATCTTTGACGAAATTGCCAGTTCTTTAACACTTCCCAATGTTTTTCCACTTTCTTCCGGGGTGAAAAGAACGCTCGCCCCAAGTTCCATGGATATACCTGCCAAAAGAGCATTTACTCCCCCTGAATCAACATCTAAAAGTTCTGTGACATTGCCAATACCGAAGAAAACCGGACATGATTCTGATTTAGTTTCTTCTTTGAATTTTCTGCAGGCTATGATGGAATCCACCATGCTTTTGCTGTTAAGAGGGTCCAGTATGGGGTCTGCAATAACCTCAATTCCCTTACATTTCTTTTTTAAATCTATTAAAGAGTTAACTCGTTCCTCGATAGTTTCTGGTACCCATCCCCTCTGATAATCTGTGGGCAATATGACTGCAGGTATGTTTTCTTCCTGAAGACAGGGTAGAACCTCCTGATAATTCCCATGGTCCAGGCTTAAAACCATGTCCACCCCTGCATCTACTGCAACCTTGAGTTCTTCTGTTTGAAGAGTATCCACACTCACCGGTACGTCCAGGTTTTCTTTCAGAAGCCTAACCATTGATGGTATTTTAGATGCCATGTTTTCTCCGGCTATCATCCCAATATCCACCATATGGGCTCCGGATTTAACAAAATACTCTGCTCGTTTTAAAAGTTCTTCAGGACTTAAGATAGGTGCGTTAGCTATTTCAGCCAATACTCGCATGGGAAAATCTTCACCAACTGGTAAACCCCCCACAAGAATGTTTTCATCTTTTTTAAGGAGTTTTTTGGTGTTTTTATCGTCTTTTTCAAAATCAGAAATATATTCTAGAGCTCTTCTCCGTTGTTCTTCTTCAATGAGTTTATCTGCAGATTTTTTGCTGGATAAATCCAGTTTATCGGCCATTTCCAAAACAATGCCCAAGTCAGCAGCATCAGTAGATCCCTTATATGCTGGTATTCCTGTTTCTTCTTGAATAGGACTTACATCTTTCCGAATAAGTCCTGGAGTAAGGATCATGTCCACTGATTTTAATTCCTTCTCTGATAAGGTTTTCAACTCCCTAATCATTTTGTTAGGAGTTAAAAATGCAGCTATGGGTGTTTTAACTACATGTACCTGAACATCATGGTCTGATTTTAACGCTGCATCCTTAACAATGGAGCTTGCAAGTTCACCGGTTATTATCAGTATTTTCATTGGAATATTCCCATGCATTTGTGAAATGATTTTCTATATTTTCATAGTGCTTAAAAAGTATATAAAGATAAAAAAATTCCACACAATTTTTTTAAAAAACTTAACTGATTTTTTTTTAGAAATTTTTTTGGAAACTATGGGTGTAAGAAAATTAAAAATAAAAAAATAAATGATAGATAAAATGATAAATTCAAAAGTGGCATACTAATCCATTAAAAATGTTTACATCCCTACTTTGGAAAACAAAATGGTTTAATCATGTATTTTTATAAAAAAATATAAATTGAAACAATATACCATTTTAAAACCATTTTTAATGTGTGAATTCCCTGCATGAAAATACCCACCAACATGTATATATATGTATATTTATAATGATTAACTATGAGGAATGGAGGTAAATAGATGATCGAAATTCGTTTTCACGGTCGCGGCGGTCAAGGAGCAGTCACTGCCGCAGAGATACTAGCAAAAGCAGCATTTGAAGACGGAAAATACTGTCAAGCTTTCCCTTTTTTTGGTGCTGAGCGGAAGGGTGCACCAGTTATGGCTTTTACCAGAATCAATGATAAACCAATAAGAAGAAGATATCAGGTTTACAACCCGAATCATGTACTTGTATTAGATGAAACCCTTATTGAAGCCGTTGATGTATTATCCGGCCTTAAAGAAGGAGGTAAAGTGATTATTAACAGTAAAGAGGATTTAAAATTGGATGATGCAGATGTACACACCATTGACGCCACTGGAATTGCCCTGGATGTGCTGGGTGTTCCTATCGTAAATACAGTAATGTTAGGATCATTTGCCAAAATAATTGGTGGAGTGTCCCTGGATTCAATTATCAAAATTATCAAAGAAACTTTCCCTGGTAAAATTGGGGAGAAAAATGCTAAAGCAGCTAAAATTGCCTATGAAAAGGTGATCTAATGGTTAACATCGGAGCATGCGTCAAAGAACCAGGTAGCACCCGAAAAAACAAAACTGGAAGTTGGAGAACCTTTAAACCAATTCTTGATAAAGAAAAATGTATTGATTGTGAGAATTGTGTTCTTTTCTGTCCTGAAGGGTGCATAAACAAAGATTATGATATAGATTATGATTACTGTAAAGGCTGTGGCATATGTGCTGAAGAATGCCCAGTTAAAGCTATAAAAATGGAGAGAGGATAACATGGTTAAAAAAGTTTTTACTGCCAACCGATCCGTTGCAGAAGCTGTTAAACTAGCCAAACCACAAGTAGTTCCTGTTTATCCTATAACCCCTCAAACCACAATATCTGAATACCTAGCCCAATTCGTGGCAGATGGTGACCTGAAAGCTGAATATATTCGAGTAGAATCAGAACACAGTGCCATCAGCGCAGCTCTGGGCGCTTCGGGAGCAGGAGTTCGTGTGTTCACTGCCACCTCATCTCAGGGTTTGGCCCTGATGCACGAGATCCTCTTTGCAGCCGCAGGTATGAGAAGCCCCATTGTTCTGGTGGATGCTAACCGAGCCCTATCTGCACCACTAAGCATATGGAACGACCAACAAGACACTATATCTGAACGTGACTCAGGATGGTTGCAAATATACGCTGAAAATGCTCAGGAAGCATTGGATGCTGTTTTAATAGCTTACCGAGTTGCTGAAGACCGCGACGTTCTCTTACCCTGTATGGTTTGTATTGACGGTTATTTCTTAACCCACACCGTAGAACCCTTGGACGTGCCCAGTCAGGAAGAAGTGGACCAATTTTTACCACCTTACAAGCCATATGCCTTCCTTGACCCTGAAAACCCCATGTCCATTGGTACTTTCACTGACCCCGAATACTATATGGAAGCACGTTATGCCATAGAAGAAGCCATGGAACGGTCCAAAGAAGTTATAGCCAAGGCAAATGAAGAATTTGCAGAAATATTCGGCAGAAAATATGATTTCATTGAACCATACCAATGTGATGATGCAGAAATCATCATTGTGGCCATGGGATCTGTTTGTGGTACTATAAAGGATGTTATAGATAGTCTTAGAGATGAAGGAGAAAAAATAGGACTACTAAAACTTAGAGTGTTCCGTCCCTTCCCTACTCAAGAGATGAAAGAAGTTTTGGAAAAGGCATCTAAAGTAGCTGTCCTAGATAAAAACATTTCATTTGGAATGGGAGGAGTTCTTTACAATAATATTAAATCAAAAACCAATGCTGACGCATATGGATTTATCGCAGGATTAGGTGGACGAGACATAACACCTGAATACATCAAAGAAATAGTTGCTAAAACTAAAAACCCCACCCGTGAGATTGAATGGATAGGACTCAAAAAGGAGGAAGTCTAATGGAAATCCGTGAAGAAGAATTCCTGGCCCCTGGACATCGAGGATGTGCTGGCTGCGGAGCCACAGTGGGGGTTAGGTTAGCTCTGAAGGCACTGGGCAAAAACACTGTGGCTGTTTCTGCCACTGGTTGCCTGGAAGTTATAACCACACCTTACCCGGAAACTGCCTGGGATATCCCCTGGATTCACGTAGCCTTTGAAAATGCCGCTGCGGTAGCATCAGGAGTAGAAAGAGCACTTAAAACTCAAGGAAAAGATGCCCAAGTAGTTGCATTCGCCGGAGACGGTGGAACTGCTGATATTGGACTTCAAGCCCTGTCTGGAGCCATGGAAAGAGGACACAACATAATTTACATATGTTATGATAACGAAGCATACATGAACACCGGTGTGCAAAGGAGTGGAGCCACACCCTACGGTGCCTCAACCACCACCAGCCCACCAGGTAAGGAAAGTTTTGGAGAAGACAAACCCAAAAAGAACATCCCCATGATCATGGCCGCCCATGGAGTACCCTACGTAGCCACTGCCAGTATCTCCTATCCTGAGGACTTCATGAAAAAGGTTCAGAAGGCTAAAGAGATTGATGGTCCTGCTTACATTCACCTTCACCAGCCATGTACCACTGGATGGGGTTTTGACCCATCTAAAACCATTGAACTTGGACGTTTGGCTGTTGAAACTGGTTCATGGATACTTTATGAAATTGAAGATGGAGAATTCCATGTCACTTATCGTCCCCTGCAACGTAAGATGGTTGATGAATATTTAATGGCCCAAAAACGTTTTAAACACCTCACTGAGGAGGAACGAGAACGCATCCAGCACAATGTGGATGCTCTCTGCACTGAACTTAAAATATAGGAGGCATAGCCTTGGAAAAGATAATAATCCAGCCAGATCTGTGTGATGGGTGCCTGGACTGCCAGGAAGCCTGTGCCGAGCTCCATGGATCTTCAGGGATTCTGGTAAGGGAAGTGGAAGGATCCTTTTATCCCATCATCTGCCAACAGTGTGAGGACTCACCTTGTGAGCTGATCTGCCCTACAGACGCCATCAGCAAGGAAGGTATTGATAAAGAAAGGTGTATTGGCTGTGGATTATGTATGATGGTCTGCCCCTTTGGTGCAGTGGTGATTCACGAGCGTAAAGCTCATAAATGTAATCAATGTCCTGATCTCGACACACCTGCATGTATAAAAGCCTGTTCCAAACGAGCTATAGCCAAAGTGGACACTGATAAATTGCAAGCAGAAAGACAGCGCAAACATATCGAGAAGATTACTGGTCTCGGCAAAAAGAAACGGAAAAGTTCCGATCTGATCAATGTGATGACCGCTAACACCCGGGCCAAGAAAGCCCTGGATAAGGAGGCCTAAGCTATGAAGGAACTTGTTTCAAGGCCGGAACTCTGTGATGAATGTGGTAAATGTGAACGTATTTGTCCTAAAAATGCAATCAGAGTAATCAATGGTGTACCAGTTTTCTGCTTACACTGTGCTGAAGACCGTGCTCCCTGCATGACTGTGTGTCCTGAAGGAGCAATTGAAAAAATTGAAGGTGCAGTGGTCATTCATGAAGAAGAGTGCATAGGCTGTGGTCTCTGCAGGGATGCCTGCCCCATAGGAGCTATTCAGCTGGATGAATGTGGAATAGCCCGTAAATGCGACCTCTGCATTGACCGTGATGAACCACTCTGTGTTTCTGTGTGTCCTAAAGATGCTCTTAAAATGAGTTCAGAGGACATGTTAACTGATAAACGGAACCGCATAGCCAAAGAACTTGAAAGAGTTAAGATGATCATGAAATACTAATTTGATCATCACTTTTTTTATTTTTTTGATTTATTTCTTGTATTCAGTTTATAATTCGCTTTAAATCTTATTTATTCATATTTTACACGTAATTCAATCTGAATATCCTCATAAAACATTATACTTTTGATTCGTTTAGTAAACTAAATTCGTTTCATGTAATTAAGTTCTTTAAATTTAATTTCAAAACGTGTTCCACTATCTTTTTTTACTTTAATTTTTGCTTCTAACTGTGTTGTTAGGGCATCAATGAGCTTCATACCCATAGTTTTCGAATTATGAATATCAAAACCTTCAGGTAATCCCACTCCATCATCTTCAATAATCAGAGTAAATTCATCTTGGAAAGTGGACTCATCTTTAGAAGTAGAAGAAAATAGCTCAACCTTTATTGTTCCTTTTTCACCTGGTTTAAAAGCATGTCTTATGGAATTACTTACCAATTCATTTATCAAAAGACCTAAAGGTACTGCGGTGTCAATATTCAACATAACCGGTTCTGCTTTTATTTCCAGCCTTATCAAGTTGATGTCCATGTTATAAGATGCAAAAAGTCCGGCTGTCAGCCTCTGGATATACTCTCCCATGTTGATATGGGTCATATCCTGTGAACGATATATACCATCATGAACCATGGCCATTGATCTGATTCTGTCCTGACTTTCCAGTAAAACTCTCTTCAAATTATCATCATTAGTATGTCTAGCCTTCATATTCAGCAGACTTATCATGATCTGCATGTTATTTTTAACTCTATGATGTACTTCCCTTAGAAGTGCATCTTTTTCTTTTAATGATTTTTTTAGTAAACTGATATCCATTAAAGAAGCTAAAAATTGTTTAGTGCCGGGGATGGTTGTTACAGTAAGATGAACATCCTTAAAATTTCCTTCATTGTCCAAAAAACGAGCTTCATAACTTCGTGGAGCTAACTCTGGTTTTGTTTTTCTTATCTTGCGGTATTTTCTCATTTTTTCAATGTCTTCTGGAAAGAAATCTTCCCAATTTTTTATACCCTCTATTTCTGTTTTTTGGAAGCCAGATAAATTTTCAAATTCAGAATTGATCAATGATAAGGTCCCATTTTCTTCAGTTATGATCATGGCAGTGCCTGTGTTATAGAAAATATTCCTGTACTTCATTCTACTTTGCTGAAGTTCATTCCAAGAACGTTGCAAAGAGATTAATAAACTATTAATGGAATTAGAAAGCTTGGAAATTTCGTCATATGTGCCGTTTGTTAGTAAACGCTGCGATAAATCATTACTTTTAGTTATTTCCTGTACCTGGTTACTGAGTTTATTAACTCTAAATAGAACGATTCTATCAAGGTAGATGAGTATTATTAATCCTAAAACTAGTCCAATAACTAAAAAGGAAAGGATGGAATATATCAAAGTTTCTTGGCCTTTATTTTCAACATAAAGATTTTCTGACATTTTAAGTTGAAAAACGGCACGTCCTTGACTGTTTCTCAGTAGTGAAAACCCATTTATAGTATTGTTTTCCGTTCTTTTTATGATTAGGGGAGAACCGTATGAAAAAACACGATCTACATCATGGAAAGTGGGAACTGTATCACCAGTTATGTATGGTGTGATTTCCAGAGATAAACCAGGAATTTTGGTTAACTGACTGTTTTCAGGGAACTCTAAAGAACGTCCCAGAATCAAATAAGTGTCTTGTGAGTCTGAAACAGGGTTTGATGAGACAAGATAGGTTCCAGATGAAAGTAAAAGAATTCCTTTACAACTATCATTATTGATATCTGAATTATCTGAATCAGGATTATCTGAATATGCAAATGAGTTGTTTTTGGCTAAATAACTTTCTAGATCATCTAAATCAGAAGATGTGTTCTCATTTTGATTATTGAAGGTTTCATAATATACCACACCGTCTGATGTTGATGTAATTATTACAAAATCAATACCAGTACTATTAAAGATATTTTTAGTTTCTGGGTTTAGGGTATGACTTTCTTCATTGTACAATGATGTTTCACCCAAAGCAGCCCAATGTTTACCAATTGTATCTAAATCAGCTAAATCTTTGAATATTAGGTCGTTTATAGTTTCAAGATCTTTTTGAGTGCTTTCATCCTGTATTTCAGAAAGACTTCCCATTAAAAGACTTTGAGATATGATATAAAGCGTTAACACAAGCAATAATAATGATACTGCGAGGGTAATCAAAGTACGTCTACGCAAATTCAATGATTTCACCACAAAATATGCCGGTATGCACATTGGCTTATTATTCCATTTTCATCATTCATTAACAAATTTATTATTCTTCATGAATTTTGCAAACTGGACTATGAACCAACCCCCTATTATATTTTTGCTATTTGCGTAATTTAGTTCCTAAATTATGAACATTATTTTTAGAAATGGCTAAAAAAAATGAAATCCCACCCTAATTTATACACAATTTGTGAATTATAGTTCTAAATTAGTAAACTATTTATGTGGTATATGGCACAATGATGGTTTATGTTAAGAAATATTATCAAACCCCAAGTATCCCTGCAAAGTCCACGTCAAATGTGGTTCGTTTTGCTTGCCATTTGTTTGGTAAATTTCATGTTCAACTTCTATATTGGTCTGGTAAATGTCTGCTTACCTACTATGACAGAATTCTTTGGAGCCAGTGTTATGACTGCCACCTGGATCTCCAATATCTACCTGCTATGTCTCACCATATCAGTGATAGTCCTAGGCAGAATCGCTGGAATGTGGAGTCGTAAGAAATTCTTCATGCTAGGAACAATAATATGGGTTTGCACCTCATTGTGCTGTTATTTTGCCACTTCTACCGACATGTTAATAATATTAAGAGGTATTCAAGGTTTAGCTGCTGGTTTCATGGCATCGGTATATTATGCCATATTAGACAAAACCTTCCCTAAAGAAAAACTGGGACTGGCAATGGGCTGCCTTCTGGTAGCATTATCTGGTGGATATGCCATTGGACCTCTGGTAGGTGGTTATATTGCAGCATATCTCGGCTGGCAAACCATATTTTTAGCAGTTATCCCCTTTGGTCTTCTGAGTTTCTGTGTTTACCTATTTACTGCCCAAAAACCAGAGGCTGATAAAGATTCCGAATTATTGGAAAAGAAAGAAAATTACGAAAACAATCATCCTCCTCTTTCCAAACAGAAGATCTGGTCCATACTCATGGATTACAAGGGCGCTATTTTACAAGCAGTTTTTCTTTTTACGTTGACTTATGCGCTGATATTATCTCAACAGTTCGGATTGGATATTAACGATATAATTTTATTGGCAATGGCCCTGATTTTCGGTGGATTATTTGTTTGGGCAGAAGCAAAACATGAAGAACCTTTATTTAAATTCACTGTGTTTCGAAGCATCACCTTTTCTGCATACATTACCGGACTCCTCTTAAATTATATTGTATTGTATATGGCATTTTTTACTCTGCCTTTTTACTTCCAGAAGGTTATAGGAGTTCCAGTTAATGTATCAGGTATTCTTATCAGCATTATAATGTTTACAGCCATGTTCTTATCGATTATTGCTGGTGGACTGTCTGATAAAATTGGGGTGAAACCCTTGGCAATATCTGCCAGTATTGCCTGCATAATTGCTTCGACCCTTATTTACACCTTCCAATCCACAACCAGCATACCCTACATAATCGCAGCCCTTATAGCTTTAGGATTTGGATATGGTCTTTATCAATCCCCTAACAATAAAATGATAATCTCGGTTGTACCAGAAACCTTCAAAACTCAGGTTTCAGCAATGATGACCTTAACTAAAAACCTGGGATCTGTTTTAGGTAATTGTTTTGCTGGATTGATATTAAGCACCGCCATTTCACAAACTGCATTAAGTGGGAAACTTACCTTGGTGGGAGTACAAGCCACTGAGTTCATTACCGGTTTAGAGAGAGTATTCATCTTTGGAGCGATATGCAGTGTAATCCTGTTAATTTCAACCTTTGACCTTCAGAAGTATTTTTCACAACCTGTAAAAACACCTGTTAAGGCAAAAAACACTGCTAAACCTCCCTAAATATTGTTAACTATTTGTGGTGAATAAAAAAATGAAAACCAGGAACATATACCTGTTAATAATTGTTTTTATAATAACGTTAACCTTGGTTGCTGTGTCTTCTCTGGTAATCCATGAGTCTGGTAGCCGAGAAATAAAAATTGTAGGTTCCACCACTGTACAACCCGTAGCAGAAGCCCTGGCTCAAGCATACATGGAGAAACATCCTGATGTAAAGATTACTGTTCAAGGTGGAGATTCATTGGTAGGGATCAAATCTGTCCAATCAGAGAAAGCTAATATTGGAACTGCCTCTAGAAATTTAACCCAAGAAGAAAGTGAAGACCTAACACAATACCAAATTGGAAAAGATGGTATTGCAGTTGTAGTTAACCCCAATAATCCCGTAAATAGTTTAACCACAGATCAATTAAAAGGAATTTATGAAGGTAACCTCACCAACTGGAAACAAGTTGGTGGAAAAGATGAACCCATAAATGTTATTACGAGAGAAGTAGGTTCGGGTACTCGGCTGGCATTTGAAGATACACTATTCAGAGGTAAAATAGTACAAAACAATGCCACTGTGGCCATATCAACACAGCAGGTTATGCAAGATGTAGCTGTGCTACCCAGTGCTGTTGGCTATTTATCCACAAATGCCCTGAATCCTGATCTCAAAATATTAAGAATAAATAATGTTTCTCTGACTGAAGAAAGTGTGAATAATGGTGAATACACATTGCAAAGGCCTTTACTTTTCTTAGTTAAAGAACCAGCAACTGGAGTGGTGAAAGATTTCATAGATTTCACATTAAGTCCAGAAGGACAATCAATAGTGAATAAAACTGAATATAAATCAGTTTAATAAACCATTAATAGTAGTAATGGTAGTAGTAATATTAATAATAACAGCAATAATAATAGATATGAGAATTTAGATCAAAGGAGTCACATTGGCTGGACTATGTTTGTTAAAACAGATCAGTCTGGTTAATTCAATTTGTTAACTTAAAATAATCAGGGCATACACAGCTCCCCTATTTGTCTACATCATCACATGAATCATGACACTAATATAATGAGATTATTGAATTTAAGTAAATGGTGAGGTGATAATATGGATAAAAGGACACATGAAAGGTGTTTCATCACCAATGTTATTAAACCCTCAGGTGACCTGCAAGGCAATCTACTAACCCTGAAAGGCGAACATGACTTCAAAGAAGACGAAATAGTCATTACTATTGCAGAAAAAGATTTCAACCAGATGCAAAAATTACTAGAACATCGCCGTAAAAGCATAAATAGTTTTGAAGTGACATTGGAAGAATTAAAAACAGAACAAAACATCATTAATCGCCAACAAGAGGAAACTATTCGTAAACTAGATAATGAGTGTTTAAAATTAAGGGAAAAGGTAGAAAACTTATCATACCACTTGGATGAACTTTATAGTTTATACGATGGATTAGACCTAAAATATGGAGAATTAGAAAAAAGTTTTAACCTTGACGAACCCCTGCTAAGGAAACTTGAAGAAGTTAAACAGATACTTAAAAACATTTATAATCTTAAAGAACATCATCCATTAGGTTATCTTAAGGGTTGTATTCCCAGAAGTATCTCTCACTCAAGAAGTTCAAATTAAGGAAATTACCCAACTCCCCTATAAGAATCTTTTTAGAAACTGTTATTAAACTCTAGAATAAACTATTTATCCATGCCAATGATTCATCAATCCCAGGTTGAAGAACTTACATACCACTTGTACAAAGAAGCCGTTATAAAACTTCCATCTGATGTTAAAAAAGCTATTGAAAATGCTTATAATATTGAAAAAGATGAAACCGCTCTTTTAAACCTTGGTGCTATACTCGAAAACATTAAAATTGCCCAAAAGCAGGGTATACCCCTATGTCAAGACACTGGTTTACCCATTATCTTTGTAAAAATGGGAAATGTAAAGGTGGAAAACCTGAAAGAAGGTATAATTGATGGTGTGATGAAAGCCACTGATGAAGTGCCACTTCGTCCTAACGTGGTAGATCCCCTCACCAGACAAAACACAGGAAATAACACTGGTCGCCACATTCCACAGATAGATGTTGAACTGGTTGAAGGTGAATCACTGGAGATAACAGTTTTCCCTAAAGGTTTTGGTTCGGAAAATAATAATGCATTGAAGATGGCCCTTCCTGGTGAAGGAGAAAAAGGGATCAAAGATTTTGTGCTGGAAACCGTGCTGGCTGCCGGAGGCAAACCATGCCCACCCATAGTAGTGGGAGTGGGAATAGGAGGATCCTCAGATATGGCACTTAAACTGGCTAAAAAAGCTCTCCTACGGGAAATTGGAGAATATCATCCTGAGGAACGTATGGCCCATCTCGAAAAAGAAATGTTAGAAATGGTTAACGCTACTGGTATCGGCCCTATGGGCATGGGTGGTAGAACAACTGCACTGGATGTTAAAATAGAGTATGCAGACACTCATACTGCTGGGCTACCCATTGGAGTTTGTATTCAGTGCTGGGCTGCTCGAAGGGCTACGGGTGTTTTGAAAACTTAACTAAGGTTTGAACTATATTTTACACCGAGTTGTATGAACTATTACTTGATTATAAAAATATTTCATTCTTTATTTCATTTCTTTCAACCGTATTCATTCTATAAATATTTTTAGACTTTATTAAACCTTCATTGATTAATTCATCCACAATTGCTGCTACAACAATATATTCTTGGTTGGTGTAATCTGCTAAGTTCGTTATTGAAGTGTTTTTGTTATTGTTAACATAATCCAAGATGTTCATCCTTAATTGGAATCTTAAATTTTCATTTCTCCACTTAATCTTCAATTTATCAAACCTCACTTCTTAAAATTTTTATAAATCTCAATTTTAAACTGTTATGAGTGGTTTTGCAGATAAGGATGGATTGTAATTATTATCACAAAATGTGATATATTTTACACTTGAAGTGTATGTCTAATTATGCCCAATCTACTATTTATACCTTTAAGGAAAAATAAATTTAGAGAAATAGAGTGTTAGAACAAAATAAAACGAATAAAATATGCTTACTTCACTTAAAAAGATGAAAAATGGAATATTCAATATTTAATCTTTAAAAAATAAACATTCACTGATTATTCTAATAATATTCCAAATAAAAGATGAAAAAAATAAAAGATGAAAAAAATTTTCATCTAAAAATCTATATTCAATTTATTCCTGTTTCTTTTCAAGAGTAAATTGCTGTTTTTCACAGGTGATCATGAAAATAGTTCTATCACCAATGTTTTCAGCACGATCTGCTATCCGTTCCAGGAAACGTGCCAGGAATAAGAGATAGATAGAGTAGGAAATTGATTCTTTATCCTGAAACATACTCTTGGTTATTTCTTTTAGAGCGTGGTCAAAAAGATCATCCACTTTATCATCATCCCGATGAAGTTCCCTGGCAACATTCATGTTTTTAGCCAGGAAAGCAGCTAGACTTTTACTTACCATACCATCTACAATGTCTGCCATGCGCTGTAAGTCAAACATGGGTTTTTCAGGGATCTCCTCATCCTTAACATGGCGGGCCACTTCAGCAATGTTAGAAGCCAATCCACATATCCGTTTTAAATGGCTAGAAACTTTAATACTTGCTTCTATAAATCTTAAATCGCCTGCAACTGGTTGTTCGGCAGCAATTATACTCATAGCATTATGTTCTATCTGGTAACCCATTTCATGGACTTTTTTATTAGTTTCCATGACATTCTTTACCAGTTCTGGATCGTATTCAATAAATGTACTGAAAGCATCTCGATAAGCATTTAAAGTGGCTTGACCCATTGTATCCACTTCTTCTTTTAATCTATCCAGTTTTTTCTGGAACCTTATCCTGGGATATCCTCTTTGCATATTATCTTCCACCTATCTTAGATTTATAATCATTTAATAAGTTATCAATATCATCTTCAGACGGATCTCTTATCTTGTATTTTGACAAAACTTCTTCACGATTTACTTCTTCAACTTTTTCAAGTAAAAACCCTATTTCTACAGGTAAAGGCAATTTACACTCTTCATTTAAATCAATGATGGTTGAAAACATTTTATCATCCAGCTTGTATATTTCTATCCTGGATTCAGGACTTATACTCACCAGTTTCATTGCCTTATTTTCACGAGTTTCCTCAAGGGTTTCAATGTTCAAATTCCATGCCGCTATTATTTTTTGGTCTTTTATCAATAGTAAAGATTCGTTGCCCCCTTCCAAAATCTTTACATACCCCATTTCAGGAACATGAGATATTTTCAAATTACCCCTGATTACGTGCTGAGGATCATCTGAAGGAAGCCACATTTTTACCTCATTAACATATTATGGAACAGTTTATGATGCATAACCCGTTTACCAACTATGGAGTAGGCAATACGGTCAGCCATTCCCATTATATGGTGTCCCATGCTCAGTAAATTCCTCCCAACCAGTATTAATGAAGTCTGTGAACCTCCATGTGTTATTTCATCATATTCAGAGAACATCTGATTATAAAAATCCTGTAAGTTCACGTAGCTTCTGGTTGAACGTTTTAATAATTGCACATCCTCATTTAAAAGTGCTCCTACAGCATCTTTCAACATATCCTGAACTGTTTGGGACATAAACTCAATATGAGGAGGTTTATAACATTTACGAGGGCTTTCAGTTGCATCTATAGCATAACGAGCTATGTAAGCTGAAAGGTTGTTTATACGCTCTAGTTCTATGGAAGTTCGAAGAAGTGCTGCACCTAAACGTAAATCTTTGGCCAATGGCTGGTGCAGTCCTAAAACCTTAAGACATCCATGTTCGATTTTATAGCTTTCTTTATTGATTTCATCTGTTTTTTCAATTATTTCCCTTGCCAGATGCATGTCTTCGTCTAGGAAACTCTTGACCGAAGTATCCACTCTTTCTATGGTCTCCCAACTAAATCCCAGGACTTCATCTTCCAGGGATTGTAAACGTTTTTCCAAGACCACTGTAAGCATTTTTAAACCACCCGAATCTTGTCTTTAAACTTTAACCCTAACTTTCAATCCTTATCCAAACCTGCCTGTAATGTAATCTTCTGTCCTCTTATCTTCGGGTTCTATGAAGATTTTCTCAGTAAGACCACTTTCCACGATCTCCCCATGAAGGAAGAAGGCTGTATACTTGGACACACGGGTTGCCTGTTGCATGTTGTGGGTTACAATGATAATGGTGAAATCATTTTTCAACTTGTGAATCAGATCCTCTATTTTGGTAGTGGAGATAGGATCCAGTGCAGAACATGGTTCATCCATTAAGATAACCTCAGGTTCCACAGCAATGGTACGAGCTATACACAAACGTTGCTGTTGACCTCCAGATAATCCCATTGCAGATTTATCCAGTATATTTTTCACTTCGTCCCATAATGCTGCCGCTTTAAGGCTTTCTTCAACCTTTTGAGCTAAATAATCCTTATCACTTATTCCATGAACCCGTAAACCATAGGCTACATTGTCAAATATGGATTTGGGGAATGGGTTTGGCTTTTGAAATACCATACCCACTTTTTTACGGAGTTCAACTACGTCAACTTTAGGATTGTATATATCCTCTCCATCTAAGAGTACTGTTCCATCCATTTTGAAGGTGCTTATCATGTCGTTCATCCGGTTTAAGGTTCGGATGAAAGTTGATTTACCACAACCTGAAGGTCCTATTAGTGAAGTTACAGCGTTCTTGGGAATTTGTAAACTGATATCTTTCAAGATATGTAATTCATCAAAGTAAACATTTAAATTTTCTACTTCTATTCTGTATTCCATTTTTTATCGCCCCATCATTTTCTTACGGTAACGATCAACCAGTACATTGGTAACCACGGTAATTATTAGAATCATAATCACCAGTACAGCAGCAGTACCCCATGCATTTTGCATGGATAAACCTTCTGTAGCTAAAATGTAAAGGTGCAGTGGTAGAGGTCTTGCTGCGTCCATTAAAGATGTGGGTATCATTAATGCGGCACCCACCGTGTATAAAACTGCAGCTGCTTCAGCGATGGCTCTTCCCATCCCTAAAATTACTCCGGTGGTTATTCCTGGAAGGGCAGCAGGTATGACCACTTTGTATATGGTCTGCCATTTGGTGGCTCCCAGGGCTAAGCTTCCTTCTGCATAAGATTTGTTAATTGATTCTATTGAAACTTCTGAAGCGGCCAATATGGTTGGTAAGGCCATTAAAGCCAGGGTGAGTCCCCCAGATAGTACACTCCATCCCAATCCCAGGTAGATAACAAAGAATGCCAGACCAAATAATCCAAATACAATGGAAGGGATTGAAGATAATGTTTCTGCTCCAAAGCGGATTAATTTAACAATACGGTTTTCTCCAGCATACTCTGAAAGATAAACTGCAGCTCCGACACCCAAAGGTGTGGCTACCAATATCGCGATTAGTGTAACATATATACTGGACATTATGAAGGGGAATATCCCACCAGACCGACCAGATCTTATAGGGTTACCCAATATAAATTCTAAACTTAAGGCAGGCATACCCTTTAAAAGTACATATCCAATTATCACCAGTAAAATGACAATGGTGAGGAGTCCAGAAGCCCAGAATACTCCCGTCATTATCTTCTGGGCGATTTTTGGAGGTATGACTCTATGCAATTATGATCCCTCCTTCTTTTAGATTATGTTTATTATAATCACTTTGTTTATCTTTCATGTCAAAAAGATGTAGTTTGTATGGAAATGATCCCATGGATACATCTAATTTCATAAATAGCCACCCCCTATGGTGACTTTTTTCTTGTAGTGGAGGTAGTTGGCTATTATGAGTAGGATGATGATCATGAAGACCAACACTATCCCGGTTGCAAAAAGGGCGTTGTAGTGAACTCCGGTTGCATAACCCATTTCAATGGCTATGTTGGAAGTCAATGCACGTACTGGGTCAAGGATTGATCCCGGTATTTGAACCACGTTTCCAGCAACCATGATTATGGCCAGGGTTTCTCCAATGGCCCGGCCCATACCCAGAATGACTGAGGTAATAATACCTGGTATGGCTGCCGGGAAGATAACATTTTTTATGGTCTGCCAGTGGGTTGCTCCCAGGGCCAGGGATGCTTCCTTGTATTCAAGGGGAATGGATTTGAGAGCATCTTCAGACACACTGACGATTATGGGTAAAATCATGACCGTAAGAATTATAGATGCCGCGAACATGCTAAAACCTGTTCCTCCAAACTGTTCCCTCATAAATGGTACCAGTAAGACCAGTCCAAAAAATCCGTAAACCACAGAAGGAATACCTGCCAGGGTTTGGATTGTGGGTTCAAGGATCTTACGTATGGGACTCGGTGCAATTTCTGCTAGGAATATGGCACAGAAAACTCCCAATGGTACTGCCATTAAAAGAGAAAGACCGGTTATTCCAAGTGAACCTATAATCATGGGAAATATACCAAATTTACCATTTGAAGGTGCCCATTCCATCCCAAATAGGAAGCTAAAGAACCCTACGCTTTGTAATGCCGGGATTCCCTCCTTAAATATGAAGATGATTATCAGGGCGATGATAATAATGGATGATATTGCCGTGAGCAAAAGCCCTTTTTCAATGAAATATTCTTCATTCCACTTAGACATGGTTTGAACTCCTTATTTTTCTAAATCTCTGAAATGATAATATTGATTTTGAAATAATATTGATTTTAAATTGATTTTACTGAATTTATATCGAATTTTCGTATTCTTGATCTATGAAATCATCTTTTAAAACCTTCTATAGATTATTTTAATAACTATTTTCACTTTCTGTAGCTTAATTTGAATGTTATCTGCTATCAGCTTACAGGGACAATATTCTCTTCTTCTACAATTTCCTGTCCTTCAGGACCTAAACACCAATCTATGAATTCTTTTACTGTGCCTTCCGGCTCTCCATTGGTAATGAACAAGAATGGCCTTTGTAACTGGTAGGTGCCATCTTTTATAGTTTCAATGGAAGGATAAACAACATCAACTTTCAATGCCTTAACATCTGCGGACATGTGTGCTAAAGATATATATCCAATAGCATAAGGGTCCTGTTTAACAGCAACTTTTATGGATTCTGTGGATGTTTGAACAATTGCATCAGATCTTACTTCGGTTTTATTCATCACCATATCTTCAAATGCACTTCTGGTTCCAGAACCATCTTCTCTGATAATCACATTGATTTCAGCATCAGGTCCTCCCACTTGTTTCCAGTTGGTGATGTTGCCTGAGAATATATCTTTAAGCTGGCTTTTGGTTAAACCATTTACCGGGTTAGCAACATTAACTGCTATTACAATCCCTTCTTTACCTATGGGATATGTTACCAAACCATCTTTTTCAGAGGCTTTTAATTCCTTGGAACTGCTTCCAATGGCAATTATGTCTTGGGAAACACTTCTTATTCCCAGACCAGATCCTCCTCCCATCACATCAACCCGGACATTAGGATGTTCTTCCATATATTTTTCCGCAAGTTTTTCTGCTACTGGTTGCACCGATGTTGAGCCACCAATCTCTATCCTCTCATAATTACTTCCAGTGCCAGTAGTGTAAGCGGCAATGATAATTATTAGTATAATCAGCAAACCAATTCCATATTTCAGGTTCATTTAATCACCCTATCATAATGATACCGTTTGAAGAATAATTCTAACTAACAGTATTTATAATTATAGAGTGAAAAGAGGTTTGCTACATTTAATCGATTCAATTTGAATTAAACGTTTTTACCATACCTTAAAACTTTGTTTGCTTAAAAAATTGAATTGGGTGGTATTATAACCACCTATTCTTAGTTTTTTTAAGAAGTGCTGTTTACTTCTACACCTGTTGGTACCACTTTTTCAGACTTTATAATGGCCTGACCATCAGATCCATTAACCCAGTCAACGAATTCTTTCACTGCTCCAGTTAAGTCTCCTTTAACCAGGAACAGGAACGGTCGCTGGATTTTGTAAGTACCGTCCAGTACAGTATCTTCTGAAGGTGTCACACCATCTATCTGTAGTGCTTTGGTATCACTCACTGATGCGAAGGATATGAAACCAATGGCGTTAGGATCCTGGGCTACAGCTTGTTGCACAGCTTCAGTGGAACTTTGAACAATAGCGTCACTTACAAATGCAACTTTGTTACCTGATGAATCTTTACCTAGGACTATTTCCTGAACTGCGTCACGAGTACCTGAACCTTCTTCACGAATTACTACATTAATTTCGGCATCTGGTCCACCAACTTCTTTCCAGTTGGTGATTTCACCAGTGAAAATTCCTTTGACTTGATCCATGGTTAACCCGGTTAGGTTATTTTCATTGTTTACAACAATTGCAATTCCATCTAGACCTATCTGCCACTGAGTTAATCCTTCAGATTCGTTTGCTTTCAGGTTTTTGGAACTGGTTCCGATATTTGCTGTTCCATCCTGAGCACTCTTAATACCCACAGAAGAACCTCCACCTTGAACTGTGACCTTCACGTTCGGATGGCTTTTCATATATTCTGTGGCTAATTGCTCTGCTACAGGCTGTACAGAAGTAGAACCAACAATGGTTATCGTTTCTTCCTGCCCACTGCCACTTCCGGCAAGGACAAGATAAGCACCAACTATTACTATTAGGGCTACAATTATGCCTATTATGTACTTCATGTCCACAATATCACCTCAATCCCTACTAAATTTCTAAGGATATATAAAGCTTACTATTTGTGCACTAAAATACATGTTTTGTGAACTAATATGAACTCTGCAAAGAGATTACTCTATGAAATATCACACTTTGTGAACTCAACTGTACTAAAAGCGATAAATATTTATATCTTAGAGTAGCTAGGGTCTTACATGATTAGTGAGGAAGTACTAAAGGGAATGTTCCAACCCAGAACTACCCCCTGGAGAACATCCATTACAAAAGTGGAACCCAACAGACTCATTACCCAGGGCCATCCACAAGAAGAACTTATAGGTAACATTTCGTTTCCAGAGATGATACATTTACTTATAAAGGGAGTTCTCCCCACGAAAAACCAGGAAAAAATGCTCCAAGCCATATTAGTCTCATTCTGTGACCATGGCATCACTCCCCCCAGCACCCAATCAGCACGATTGATGGCTTCTGCTGGATCCCCTGTGAATGCATGTTTAGCTGGAGGAATATTGGCTTTCGGTGAAAACCATGCTGGAGCTATTGAAATAGCAATGCGAATGTTGCAAAAAGGTATCCTCATGTTCAAAAGCACTAAAATGCCTCTGGATGAAACAGCACAAAAAATATTCGACTATTTCAACAATAATAATAAAAAAATACCTGGATTTGGCCATAGATATCACAAAGAGGATCCAAGGGCTCCCCGACTTATTGAACTTGCCAAAAAATATGATTGCTTTGGAGAACATGCTGAATTAGTTATTAATATTCAGGAAATTCTCTGGGAGAAAAAAGGCATTAAAATGAATATTGACGGTGCAAATGCAGCATTACTCTCAGATTTGGGCTTTAACTGGCAAGTTGGATGTGGATTGTTTATTGTGGGTAGGGTTCCCGGCCTTCTGGCCCATGTTCAGGAAGAAAAAACCCAGGAACAACCTTTCAGGAAGCTCCATGAAATTGATGAAATGAACCCCGGGAATGACACAGTTAATTCTTTTTAAAATATATTTTATTATCATTCAGGAATTCTATTATCATTCATGAACTTTTCACCATAATAACTCTTAAAAAAACCTATAAGAACTCTTAAAAAAATTTTTTAATTGATTTAAATTGAACCAAATTAATTCTAACCATTAAACACCAATAAATTTTAATCATTAATCAGATCAGCCACCTTGCCTTTAAGGTGGTGAACATCTAATTTCTCCTTTTTAAGACCTGCAAGGGAAAGTAATGCCATTATTATGCTTATAATCCCCCCAAATATTACCACTCTATGCATTCCTGTGGTAAAATCATAGGCAGCAAGATTATACAAAACCGGTGCTTGAAGTGTGCTGGGTGAAATGGTGGTGTAAAGCAAGAGTCCTGCAAAACTAACCGCAAAAACCATGCCCAGATTTCTCATGGTCACTATTATGCTTGAAACCATCCCTGACATCTCATCAGAAGCATTGGCCATGATTGCACGGTTATTCGGGGACTGGAAGAACGCTGCCCCCACTCCCAAAAGGCCAAATCTCCATAAAACATCCCAAAAATTGGAGAATATGGTTAATTGGGTCATGGAGAAAAGAGCCAGCCCTGACAAGATTGAACCTGTGAAAGCCAGATACCTTGATCCGAATTTGTCAGAAAAAGAACCACTTAAGGGTGCCAATACCATCATGATAATTGGGGCCGCGGTTAAAATTAACCCTGTAACATTTGAACCAAGATGCAAAACCTTCTGTAGATAAAAGGGCATTATAAAAAACACCATGTACATGCAAAGATAGTTAAGAAAAAGAGCAATATTAAATGCAGAAAATTTGATTTTCCTAAAGAGTGATAAATTTAATAATGGATTTTCAACCTTTCTTTCATTCCATATAAATAAACAAAAAGTTGATAAAGCAAATAATCCAATAATAACTGTTAATATATCTATTTTTGACCTTTGAATATAGTTCAACCCATAAACAACAGAAAAAAGGCATGAAAACTGTAAGATTGTGCCACTAAAATCCCATTTAACAGTTTCTCCTGTATCTCTATCCAATATAAAGTAACATAATACCAGACTTAAGGTACACAGAGGAATGTTTATCAGGAAAATAGTTCTCCATCCCCCCATATAATCAATTAAACCTCCAATTGCGGGACCTAAAGCCAGTCCTGCAGCTATGGCGACTGCATATATTCCCAATGCCCTGCCCAGTTCTTCTGTTGGAAATGATTTTTTCACAATTCCCAGGGATACTGAAATCATCATGGCTGCAGCTACACCCTGCAACGCTCTAAATATTATTAAAAAGTATATTGATGGAGATAAACTGCATAAAATAGAAGAAATTATAAAACATGCCAGCCCCACAAGATAAAGGCGTTCATGTCCTTTAGAATCTCCGACTCTGCCAAAAAACAGCACTAAACTCAACATAAATATGAGGTAAGCAGTTAAAACCCATTCTGATGTCGCAACCGAAACTTGAAAGAATTCCGTTATTGCTGGAAGGGATACATTTACTATTCCTGCATTTATAGGAACCACTGAGGTTCCCATTGCCAGGGCAACTAAGATTTGCCATTTTTTCTGAAGAGTAAATCCAATTTTCAATTTCTATCGCCAAATCCTCAATTTTTAATATTTCAAATCCATTGATCTTTCAAATCCATTGATCACAAACTATGATCAATTTTACACTTGAAGTGTATGACCCATATTATTTCATAATATATAAATCTATTCAAGAGTTCATTCAAGTATAAAACCAGATTAATCTACTGAAAATCTTATTGGATACTGATTATTAAAAAAAATGCAGCAATACCATAAAAAACAGGATATTACAACCCACAAAACCTGCTATCCATATCCCTAAAACAAATTCATTAGGTGTTATACGCATATCTGTAATAAAAAATTAAACAAACAAAATGAGAATAAGTCAAAATTTAAGTAAAAATTAAAAAAATCTACTTTTTACAGTCTAGTCCTGCGGAACCTTTCTGGAGTGGTGGTTCTAGGTATATTCCGGTAGAATTCACCAGCTGTGTCAATTATTTCTATGGATATGTCCCCTATACGTTCAAAGGCTTTTACAACTTTAGACAAGGATAAATAATAATTGGATCGGTCTTTGTCCATAACATCATCTTCTGCCATCTGGGTGGCGATGTTGTTTAGGGCT